>Ga0070679_100002228_pt1 | contig 17504 bp, 14 predicted proteins | sample KBSC63BmetaG_FD_65652 | JGI IMG/M metagenome (GOLD analysis project Ga0070679, IMG submission 65652) | Corn rhizosphere microbial communities from Kellogg Biological Station, Michigan, USA - KBS C6-3B metaG | ecosystem: Host-associated > Plants > Roots > Rhizosphere | place: USA: Michigan... | reverse complement strand
GCGGAGGTCGAAACGGCCAGCGCCAGCGCGGCCGAAAGCACAAACAGATTCCTCATGAGATCCCCCTCGATTGATCGTCGCGGCAGCGCGACAGCGCGAGATTGGATCACACCGTGAGCGCGCGCGCGAGCGGCCGCGCCGCCGGCGCGCCGGCGTCAGAAGATGCGTCGCGGATGCGCGAGCGCCTCGTGCGCGGCGTGCAGCCGCCGCACGAGCACCTTGATGAAGGAGTCGTGGAACAGGTGGCGCGTGTTCGGGCTCAGCTGCAGCAGCGTGTCGGGCGTGAACGAGATCGTCGTCGCCGGCTCGGTGACGATGACGTCGGTGCTGTGCTTCTTCAGCTCCGCGCTCGGCGCCAGGTAGGCCATCTCGCCGACCGAGGTGCCCGAGCCGAGCTGCGCGACCTTCTTGCCGTCGCGGAACACCTCGACCTCGCCCTGGGCGATGATGTGAAAGCTGCTGCCTTCCTCTCCCTTTCGGTAGAGCGCGTGACCGAAGTGGAAGCGCTGCCACTTCGCGCGGTGCACGACCTCCCACAGCTCGACGTCGCCGAAGTTGGCGAAGAACTCGAGCGTGCGCAGCAGGATGAAGCGCTCGGAGTCGAGCACGCCCTGGAACTGCCCGCGCGGCACCTGCTGCGTGGTGACGAGCGAGGAAATCGCCTGCGCGAACTCGTCCCAGTCGCTGTAGCGGTCGCCCGGGCGCTTGGCGAGCGCCTTCTGGATGACGTCGTCGAGCCCGGGCGTGACGCCCGCGCGCGCGCCGACGAGCGACGCCGGCTTGACGTTGTAGATCTGATGCATCATGGCCGACTGCACCTGCGCGTCGAAGAGCGGCCGGCCGGCGATGAGGTGATAGAGCACGGCGCCGAGCGAGTAGATGTCGGCGCGGCAATCGATGGTGCCGCCGTCGAGCTGCTCGGGCGACATGTACGCGAGCGAGCCGACGCGGTGGATCTGCGTCACGTCGGAGCCGAGGTTCAGCACGCTGCCGAAGTCGCTGATCTTGACGTCGGTGATGATCCCGTTGGTGAGCACCGCGAGCAGGTTCGCGGGCTTGACGTCGCGGTGGATCAATCCCTGGCGGTAGACGTAGCCGAGCGCCATCGCGCACTTGAAGCCGATCTCGACGATCAGCTCGAGCGAGAGCAGCTGGTCGGCGCGGCAGTAGGGCCGAAGCGTGCTGCCGGCGACGTACTCCATGACCAGGTACGGCGCGACCGGATCGGGCACCGCGTCGAAGATCTGGACGACGTTCGGGTGCTGCAGGCGGCCGACGAGCGCGGCCTCGGCGGCGAAGAAGCGCTCCGAGTAGTGGCTGTCGACCGGGTCGCCGGCGCTGCGCACGCGCTTGATGGCGACGTTTCGCTGCTGGAAGTCGTCGAAGCCGAGGAACACCTCGCTGGTGGCGCCGTCGCCCAGACGGCCGAGGATGCGGTACTTGCCGATCTGCGTCGGCATGGCCTGCACCCCGGCCGATGTTTCGGCTTTGGTGGCGGCGGAGAGGGCGACGGACATCCTGGGCGCAGATCGGCGAAGCATTCTTGCATTCGCAACCAAGGCGCGGCACGCCGGCAGCGCCCGGCTCCTTGCCTTATTCACGATTGCGCGTGACTTCCGGTTACGCGTGCCGAGCGCCGAAACCCGCCTCGTAGAATCGTGTCGATGATCGCGGCCCGTGAAGAATTGCTCGACGCACTGCGCGCGGCGATCGCCGAGGTCGGTGCCGGCAGCGAGGTCGTCGCCGCGTTCGAGACGCCGCGCCAGGCCGATCACGGCGATCTCGCGGTCACGGCGGCGATGCCGCTCGCGAAGGCGCAACGGCGCAATCCGCGCGAGGTCGCCGGCGAGCTGATCGCGGCGATGCGCGCGAAGACCGCCGTCGAGCGCTGGGTCGAGTCGATCGCCGTCGCCGGGCCCGGCTTCATCAACCTGCACCTGCGGGCGGCAGCGCGCCAGCGGATCGTCGCCGAGGTGCTCGCGGCGGGCAGCGCGTTCGGCAGCCGCAGCACCGATGGCGAGCCGGTGCTGGTCGAATTCGTCTCGGCCAATCCGACCGGGCCGCTGCACGTCGGCCACGCACGCCAGGCCGCGCTCGGCGACGCCATCTGCAACCTGCTCGAGACGCAGGGCCGGCGGGTGGTGCGCGAGTTCTATTACAACGACGCCGGCGTGCAGATCGCGACGCTCGCGCTCTCGGTCAAGGCGCGCCTGGACGGGCTCGCCCCCGGCGACCCCGGCTGGCCCGAGTCTGCGTACAACGGAGACTATGTCGCCGACATCGCCGCCGACTTCGCCGCCGGCAAGACGGTGCGCGCCGACGACCGGAGCTTCACCGCCTCGGGCCGCAAGGACGACGTCGACGGCATCCGCGAGTTCGCCGTCGCCTACCTGCGCCACGAGCAGGATCTCGACCTGGCGGCGTTCGGCGTTCGCTTCGACAGCTACTACCTCGAGTCGAGCCTGTACGCGAGCGGCCGCGTCGAGCAGGCGGTCGCGCGGCTGGTCGCCGCCGGCAAGACCTACGAGGAAGGCGGCGCGCTCTGGCTGCGCACCACCGAGTACGGCGACGACAAGGACCGCGTGATGCGCAAGTCCGACGGCACCTACACGTACTTCGTGCCCGACGTCGCCTACCACCTCGCCAAGCTCGAGCGCGGCTTCAGGGAGGCGATCAACATCCAGGGCACCGACCACCACGGCACGATCGCGCGCGTGCGCGCCGGGTTGCAGGCGGCCGGCGCCGAGGTGCCGAAGACCTATCCGGAGTACGTGCTCAACACGATGGTGCGCGTCGAGCGCGGCGGCCAGGAAGTGAAGATCTCGAAGCGCGCGGGTGATTACGTCACCCTGCGCGACCTGATCGAGTGGACGAGCCGCGACGCGGTGCGCTTCTTCATGCTGGGCAGGAAGGCCGACACCGAGTTCACGTTCGACGTCGACCTGGCGCTCAAGCAGAACGACGAGAACCCGGTCTTCTACGTGCAGTACGCGCATGCGCGAATCTGCTCGGTGCTCGAGCAGTACCGGACGCAGGGCGGCGACGCGGCGGCGCTCGCCGATGCCGACCTGGCCCTGCTCACGGCGGCGAGCGAGACGGCGCTCCTGAGGAAGCTCGCCGACTACCCGCCGATGCTCGCCGCCGCGGCAGCGAGCCTGGCGCCGCACGAGGTCACGTTCTACCTGCGCGAGCTCGCCGCGAGCTTTCACAGCTACTACGCGGCCGAGCGCTTCCTGGTCGACGATCCGGCGCTGGCCCGGGCGCGTCTGGCGCTGCTCGCCGCCACCCGGCAAGTCCTGAAGAACGGCCTCGCCGTGCTCGGGGTCGACGCTCCCGAGCGCATGAAGAGAGAGACAGACAACGCATGAAGGCACACCGTTCGCGATCGCTCCAGCGTGGAGGCTTCCTCATCGGGCTGGTCGTCGGCGTCCTGATCGGCCTCGCGGCCGCGCTTGCCGTCGCGCTCTACGTCACCAAGGCGCCCAATCCGTTCGTCAACAAGGTGCCGGCACGCTCGCCGACGCAGGACGCGGCCGAGGCCGAGCGCAACCGCAACTGGGATCCGAACAGCGCGCTCGCCGGGCGCAACCCGGCGCCCGGCAGCTCCGCCTCGGCAGCCGTGACCGGCGCCGATCCCTCGGCGCGGCCGGTGGTGGTCGCGCCGCCGGCAGCCGAGCCGGCGCCATCGGCGCCCGCGGCGCAGCCGAGGACGGCGCGCTCCGGTGCTTCGCCCGCGAGCGGCAGCGCGCTGGCCACCGCGCCGGCGGGCAGGACCGGCGCATTGCCCGCCCCCGCGACCTTGAACGGCGGTCCGTTCACGTATTTCGTGCAGGCAGGCGCTTACTCCCGTAGCGAAGATGCAGAGCAGCAGCGCGCCAAGCTGGCGATGCTCGGCATGGAAAGCCGCCTGAGCGAGCGCGAGCAGGCGGGCAAGATGGTCTACCGGGTGCGGGTCGGCCCGTTCCAGCGCCGCGAAGACGCCGAGACGACCAAGGAGAGGCTGAGCGGCGCGGGCGTCGACGCGGCGCTGGTCGCCGTGCAGAAGTAACGAGCGGCCCGGCGAACTTCCACCCGCGCGGGCGACGCTGCCCTCATCCACCGCGACACTCGGCCACATGCCTCTCACTCGACGCGACTTCTCCCATCGCCTGCTCGGTGCCGGTCTCGCCGGCGCGCTCGCGACGCCCGCCATCGCCGCGCAGAGCGCACCCGTGGAAGGCGTTCACTACGTGCGCCTTGCCGAGCCCGCTCCCGCGGGCGTGCCCGGCAAGATCGAGGTGATCGAGTTCTTCTGGTACGAGTGTCCGCACTGCAACGCGTTCGAGCCTGCGCTCGACGCATGGGCGAAGCGCCAGCCCGAAGACGTCGCCTTCCGGCGCGTGCCGGTGTGGTTCCGGGAAGAGCCGTTCAGCGCGCAGCAGCGCCTCTTCTACGCGCTCGAGGCGCTCGGCGCGTTGCCGACGCTGCACCGAAAGGTCTTCTTCGCGATCCACGTCGAGCACACGCGGCTGCGCACCCCCGAGGACCTGGCGGCGTTCGCGCTCAAGAACGGGATCGATCCGCTGAAGTTCATGGCCGCCTACAACGCGTTCGGCGTGCAGTCGAAGTCGCTGCAGGCGCGCCAGACGGCCGCGGCGTACAAGATCGACGCGGTGCCTGCCATGGGCGTCCAGGGCCGCTACTACACGAACGGCACGCTCGCCAATGCCGGCGCTGCCGCGGGCTCGAACGAGCGCATGCTGGACGTCGTCGACGCGCTGGTCGCCAAGGTCCGTCAAGGCAGCCGCGCGTAGCTGCGCGAGGGTCCCCGCAACCGCGCGGCGCGGGCAGGAATTCACGCCGAGATCGTGGTCCGGCGCCGGCATCGCTGGCATAGAATGTCCTGCAAGATTCATGCCGTGATGCGAAAACCTCCTCTTCCCCTCGTCTTCACCGGCGACGCCGCTCGCATCGTCCGGCACGTCGTCGCTTCGGCGGTTGCTTGCGGCGCGCTCCTCGCGGTCGGGATGCCGCCCGCCCACGCCGAGAAAGCCGACCGGTTCAAGCCGCTCAACGTCGAGGCCGACCTGCCGGGCAAGATCGACCTGCTGCACCAGCAGGTCGTCTTCAGCGGCAACGTCGTCGTCACCAAGGGAACGATGACCATCCGCGCGGCGCGCATCGAGGTGCGCGAGCTGCCCGACGGCTATCACACGGCAGTCGCCTACGGCTCGCCGACCCAGCACGCGACCTTCCGCCAGAAGCGTGATCTGCCTGACGAGTGGATCGCCGGCGACGCCGAGCGGCTCGAGTACGACGGCAAGTCGGACGTCATCCGCTTCGTCAACAACGCGACCGTGCGGCGTCTGCGCGGCGGCGAGACGACCGACGAGATCTCGGGCAACCTCGTCACCTACGACAGCACGACCGAGGTGTTCAGCGTCACGGGCGGCGCGACGCCGACGGCGACCAATCCGGGCGGACGCGTGCGCGCCGTGCTCACGCCGCGCGAAGGCAGCGCCGCCGCTGCCGAAGCCGCGCGTGCGGCGAGCGCCGCCGCGAGCGGCCCGCCGCAACTGCGCACCGCGCCTTCGCTCGGAGGCAAGGAATGAGCGCTGCCGCCGGCGGCAGCGCCGACCCCGACCGCCACCGCCTCGAGGCGCACGGGCTGCGCAAGTCGTACGGCTCGCGCAAGGTCGTCGACGGCGTGCGGCTCGCCGTGAGAAGCGGCGAAGTCGTCGGCCTGCTCGGGCCGAACGGCGCCGGCAAGACGACGAGCTTCTACATGATCGTCGGGCTCGTGCGCCCCGACGGCGGCGAGATCCGGATCGAAGGCCGGCGGGTCGAGCGCATGCCGATCCACCAGCGCTCGCGGCTGGGCCTCTCGTACCTGCCGCAGGAGCCGTCGATCTTTCGCAAGCTCAACGTCGAGGAGAACATCCGCGCCGTTCTCGAGCTGCAGGTCGACGAGCACGGCAGGCCGCTCAGGAAGGCGGCGATCGACGAGACGCTCGATCGGTTGCTGCGCGACCTATCGATCGAGAAGCTGCGCGCCTCGCCGGCTCCGGCGCTTTCCGGCGGCGAGCGGCGCCGGGTCGAGATCGCGCGCGCGCTGGCGACCCAGCCGCGCTTCATCCTGCTCGACGAGCCGTTCGCCGGCATCGATCCGATCGCCGTCATCGAGATCCAGCGGATCATCGGCTTTCTGAAGGAGCGCGGCATCGGCGTGCTCATCACCGATCACAACGTGCGCGAGACGCTCGGCATCTGCGACCGCGCCTACATCATCAGCGACGGCCGCGTCCTCGCCGAAGGAACGCCCGCCGAGATCGTCGCCAACGCCGACGTCCGCAAGGTCTACCTCGGCGAGCACTTCAGGATGTAGCTCGCATGACGGCGAATCAACACGCGTCTGCGGGGCGGCGACCGGCCGGGCGCCGGGCCGCCCCAAGCCCGGCCGCGCCCCCTCGGGGGGCAGCGACCGCAGGGAGCGTGGGGACTCCATGAAGCAGACGCTCCAGGTCCGGCTCTCTCAGCACCTCGCGCTGACGCCGCAGCTGCAGCAGTCGATCCGCCTGCTGCAACTGTCGACCCTCGAGCTGCAGCAGGAAATCGAGCAGATGCTCGAGCAGAACCCCTTCCTCGAGGTCGAGGAGGACGCGACCCCGGTGTTCGAGCCGCTCGCCGAGCGGCTGTCGAACGCCGAGCGCGCCGGCGAACGCGAAGCCGAGCGCGCTGCCGAGCCGGGCGGCGACAGCGCCGACGCCAGCGAGCCGACCGCGATCGACGGCGACGCCGACTTCGGCGCCACCGACCGCGACGACTGGGAGAACGGCACCGAGCACGAGGACTTCGACGGCATCCGCGAGACGCCGGCGGCGACGCGGACGCAGAACGACTTCGACGACGGCGAGGGCAGCGATCGCGACAGCTCCGCGCAGACCCTGCAGGACCACCTGCGCAGCCAGCTCGCCGGCATGCGCCTCGCGCCGGCCGACGCTGCGGCGGTGCTCGTTCTCATCGACTCGCTCGACGAGGACGGCTACCTCGCCGACCCGCTCGAGGACATCGCGGCGCGCCTGGTCGAGGGCGGCCTCGTCGCCGCGCTCGCCGACGAGAGCGAAGACGACGGCGATCCGCTCGAGCCGCTCGTCGCCCATCTGCGCTGCGCGCTGCGCTACCTGCAGAGCATGGAGCCGACCGGCGTCGGCGCCCGCGACCTCGCCGAGTGCCTGACGCTGCAGCTGCGCAGCCGCGAGCGCTCGGAGGCGCAGGCGATCGCGATCATCCTCTGCAAGAACCACCTGCCGCTGCTGGCGCGCCGCGACCTGAAGAAGCTGATGGCCGCGACCGGCGCCGACGAGACGCTGCTGCGCGAAGCGCAGGCGATGATCGTCGCCCTCGAGCCGAAGCCGGCGCGTCCGTTCGCGCGCGCCGAGGCGAACATCGTCGTCCCCGACGTGATCGTGCAGCGCTCGGGCCGCAGCTGGAAGGTGCACCTGAATCCGGACGTGATGCCCAAGCTGCGCATCAACGACCTGTACGCGAGCGCGATCCGCCAGCATCGCGGCAACGGCTCGCTGAACGGCGCCGGCCCTGCCCTCAGCTCGCGCCTGCAGGAAGCGCGCTGGTTCGTGAAGAACATCCTGCAGCGCTTCGACACGATCCAGCGCGTCTCGCAGGCGATCGTCGAGCGGCAGCGCAGCTTCTTCACCCACGGCGCGATCGCGATGAAGCCGCTCGTGCTGCGCGAGATCGCCGACGAGCTCGGCCTGCACGAATCGACGATCTCGCGCGTGACGACTGCCAAGTACATGTCGACGCCGTTCGGCACCTTCGAGCTGAAGTACTTCTTCGGCTCGTCGCTCGGCACCGATGCCGGCGGCAGCGCGTCGAGCACCGCGGTGCGCGCGCTGATCCGGCAGATCGTCGCTGCCGAGGATCCGGCCAAGCCGCTCTCCGACAGCCAGATCTCGCAGATGCTCGAGGAGCAGGGCATCCACGTGGCGCGACGCACGGTCGCCAAGTACCGCGAGGCGCTGAAGATCGCGCCGACGCAGCTGCGCAAGGCCATGTAGCAGCAGGAAGCGCGGGGCGGCGCCCGCCGCGCGCGACCTCGTCACCGATGCCCCTGCCGCTCTTTCTTCCCTGCGCCGCCGGCGCCGAGGCGCTGCTCGAGGCCGAGGTGCGAGCGTTGCTGCCGAACAGCGGCGTGCGCGCGGCGCGCGGCGGCGTCGCGCTCGCCGGCGACCCGCACGAGGTCATGGTGCTCAATCTCGAGAGCCGGCTCGCGCAGCGCTGCCTGATCGAGGTCGCCGAGGGTCCGTACCGCGACGAGCGCGACCTGTACGAGCTGGCGCGCAGCGTGCCGTGGTCGGACTGGATCACGCCGCGCCAGACGCTGCGCGTCGACAGCACCGCGCACCGAAGCCCGCTCAAGAGCCTCAACTTCGCCGCGCTGCGCGTCAAGGACGCGCTCTGCGACCGGATGCGCGACGAGCACGGTGCGCGCCCCGATGTCGACACCGTGCGGCCCGATCTGCGCGTCGTGCTGCATGCCGGCGCCGAGCGCGCGGCGATCTACGTCGACAGCTCGGGCGAGTCGCTCTTCAAGCGCGGCTGGCGCGAGGACCAGGGCGACGCACCGCTCAAGGAAACGCTCGCCGCGGCGATGCTCGCGGCCGCCGGCTGGCGCGGCACGCCCGCAGAGGGCGGCGCGTTGCACGACCCGTGCTGCGGCTCGGGGACGATCGCGATCGAGGCGGCGCAGATCGCGATGGGCCTGGCGCCGGGGCGGCTGCGCCGGTTCGCGTTCGAGCGGCTGCTGCCGTTCGCCGACCCCGAGCGTCGCGCCGAATGGCAGCGGCTGAAGGCGGCTTCGGCAGCACGGGTGCACGCCTCGGCGGTGCCGATCTTCGCCAGCGACGTCTCGTTTCGCATGGTCGACTTCGCGCGCCGCAACGCCGCCCGCGCCGGCGTTGCCGACGCGATCGTCTTTCACGGCGGCGACGCGCTCGAGCGGCCGGCGCCGGCGTTGCCGCCCGACTTGCCGGGCACGTTGATGGTCAACCCGCCGTACGGCGAACGCATCGAGGTCGCCGGAAAAGCAAGAGCCCCCACGCTCACTCCGCTCGCTGCCCCCCGAGGGGGCGCGGCCGGCCTTGGGAGCGGCCCGGCGGCCGGCCGGCCGCGCGGGGAAGAAGGCGAGCGAACCGCGCCGAGCGATTTCTTCGCGCGCCTCGCTGCGCACTGGAAGCGCGCGTACACCGCGCATCCGGCGGGCTGGACGGCGTGGATCCTGAGCCCCGACCCGCGCCTGCCGAGCGCGATGCGGCTGAAGGAATCGCGGCGCGTGCCGATGTGGAACGGGCCGATCGAGTGCCGCCTGTTCCGCTTCGACCTCGTCGCCGGCTCGGCGCGCGAGCGCAGGGCCTAGATCGCCGGCTTGAGCACGCGCCGCCGGGCCGCGAACCAGAGCAGCGCCGCGGCGATCAGCGCCACCGGAACGATCGAGCCGAAGTTGATCCACGTCCAGCCCTGGGTCGTGACCAGCGCTCCCGAGCTGAACGAGGTCACGCTCATGGTCGTGAAGATCGTCGTGTCCATCGCCGCCTGCGCACGCGTCTTTTCTTCCGGCCGGTAGGCGGTGGTGACGAGCGCGGTGCCGCCGATGAAGAGGAAGTTCCAGCCGACGCCGAGCGTGAGAAGCGCGACCAGGAAGTGGGCGACCTCGATGCCCGTCAGCGCGACGGCGATGCAGACCGCGTTCAGCACGACGCCGACGGCCATGATCGGCAGCGCGCCGAAGCGCTTGATCAGGCTGCCGGTGAAGAAGCTCGGCACGAACATGCCGAGCACGTGCCATTCGAGAACGAGCGCCGTGCTCGCGAACGGATGCGAGCACATCGCCATCGCGATCGGCGTCGCCGCCATCAGCAGGTTCATCACGCCGTAGCCGAACGCGCAGGCGACGACGGCGACGATGAAGACCGGCTGGCGGACGATCTCGGAGAGCGGCCGGCCGGGCGCGGCGGCGCTCGGCAGCGGCAGCGGCGGGAAGCGGATCCAAGAGATGGTCGCCAGCGCGCAGAGCGCGACCACCGCGAGCGCGGCGTAGGCGCCGGCGAACTCGGTCGCGAGGAGGTTCCTCGTCACGCGCGCGAGGTTCGGGCCGGCGACGGCGCCGAGGATGCCGCCTGCGAGCACCCACGAGATCGCGCGCTCCTTGAATTCCGGCCGCACGATCTCGGTGGCGGCGAAGCGGTAGAGGCCCGCGTTGGCGTTGTAGTAGCCCGCGAGCGTGGTGCCGAGCACGACCAGCCAGAAGTGGCGGTGCACCGCCGCCCAGGCGCAAAACGTGGTCGTCGCGATCGCCACCAGGAGCCCGACCTGGAACGCTCGCCGGCGTCCCCAGGCGCGCTGGTGGCGCGCGACGAGCCCGGCGAAGAGCGCGCTGCCGGCGACGTACGCGGTCACCGGCAACGTCGCCAGCCACGCGCTCGGCGCGAGCGCGAGCCCCACCAGCCCGTTGATGGCGATGAAGGCGACGTTGTTGGTGAGAAAGAAGCCCTGGCAGAGCGCCAGCAGCAGCAGGGCGCGGTTCATCGGCGGTCTTCCTTCGCGGCGCGCGGCGCGCGCAGCGCCAGCCATGCGAGCAACGCGAGCGGCGCCGTGTCGGCGCGCAGCACGCGAGGACCGAGTCCGACGCGAACGAAGCCGCGCGCGACGGCAGCGTCTTCCTCCGCGGGCGCGAGCCCGCCTTCCGGCCCGCTCAGGACGACGACCGCCGGCGTGCTCGCGCCCGTCGTCCCGAGCGGGTCGGCGAGAGCACGCTCCGGATCGATCGCCGCGTCAGCCAGGCTGAGCACGATGCGCACGGCCGGGTCCTGCCCGCCGCTCGCGTCGGTGGCGGCGCCGCCGCTCGCGGCGAGCCAATCGGCGAAGCTCGCGATCGGCAGCACGGCGCTGACGCGCGCGCGCCCGCATTGCTCGCTCGCCGACGACGCCACCGCCTGCCAGTGGCGCTGCCTGGCCTCGGCGCGCTCGCCGGCCAGGCGCACGACCGAGCGCGCGCAGACGAGCGGCTGGATCGCCGCCGCGCCGAGCTCGCCGGCCTTTTCGACCAGCGCGTCCATGCGGTCGTTGGCCGGCACGCCGACCGCGAGGGTGACGCGCCAGGCGAGCTCGCGCTGCACGGCGACCGGCGCGTCGAGGCGCACGAGGACGCGGTTGCGGCCGATCTCGACGATCGTCGCCGGTCGCTCCGCATCGTCGCTGTCGTCGAACAGGGCGACCGTGTCACCCGGCTGCAGGCGCAATGCCTGCACGTGTCGGACGGCGTGCGGGGGCAGCGCGAGCGAGTCGGCGGCGGCGAGCGGTTCCGGGATGAACAGGCGATGCGTCACGAGGCGCTTCGGCAGAGACGAAGCGGAGATGCTAGACGCGCCCACGCAAGCGCTCGATCCAGCGCCGCGCGACGCGCCGGAACGCGCGCGCCAAGCGCCACGCGAGCGACCTGCGCAGCGCGGCCATGAGGCGATCGCGCGTCTCGCGCCACCAGAACACGCAGCGGGCGAACCAGCCGAAGGTCATCAGCTGCGGCTCGACGAGGATGAAGAGGCGTCCGACGAAGGCCGTGCCGATCAGCTTGGCGGCGACGATCAGGCCGATGCCGAGCGTGGCGCTGCCTTTCTGGATCAGCCACAGGGCGGCGAGCTTGAGCGGAACGAGCGGCAGCGCCGGCACCAGAAAGAGCGCCAGCGCGACCCAGCGCGGCGCCTCGCGGATGCGCTGCTCGAGCACGGCGAGCGGCGGCCAGCGCGCGATCCGGGCGGCGAGCGCGGTGAGCGGCCGCCAGCCCCACTCCTCGACGAACAGGACGACGACCAGCACGCCGAGCAGGCAGACCCGCACCGGGCGCCAGAGCGACGCGGCGAGCGTGCGCACGGCACCGCGCCGCGGTCGAGGCGGCAGCGCCTGCGGGTCAACCGCCGTAGAGCGTCTTTCGCGCGTCGGCCGCCGCGGCGTCGCCCTTGCGATCGCGGATCTGCTCGATCACGCGCTGCGCGACGTCGCGCAGCTCCTCGATCGTCGACGCCTTGTCGACCGCGAGCGTGAGCGTGAAGCCGCGCAGGCCGAGCTGGCTCGAGATGAGCTTGGTGAGCGCGGCGGTGAACTCGCCGTAGTCGAGCGACTTGTTCTCGAGCGGCAGCGGCATGGTCGGCCGCGTGGTGTCGAACGCGGTCGCGCGCGCAGCGCTGCCGACCGTCACCGCCCCGGCGGCCGGAGCGATCAGATCGAGCTTGCGCAGTTCCTGGAAGTCGTCGGCGGTGATGCCGGCGAGATTGGCGAGCAGCATTTCCTCGGACTTGCTGCCGTCGATCAGCAGCAGCAGGTTGCGTCGTGCGCGTTCCTTGACGAGCGCCCGGTTCTGCATCTCGGCGCGGCCCGCGTCGGTCTTGACCCAGATCACCGGTGTGTCCCCGTTGCGTCGTGCGTGCTCACCGCGCCCTCGTGCGACAACCGCGAAATGTAGCAGCCCGACTTGTCGCGCCCACTGCCGCTCGCGCCGACAGTCAGGCCTTGTCGCGCAGTTCTCGGCGCAGGATCTTGCCGACCGGCGTCTTCGGCAGATCGTTGCGGAACTCGACCACCCGCGGCCGCTTGTAGCCCGTGAGGTTCGCCTCGCAGTAGGCCCGCACGGCGGCCTCGGTGACGTTCGGGTCCTTCCTGACGCAGATCAGCTTGACCACCTCGCCGGCCTTCTCGTCGGCGACGCCGACGGCGGCGCACTCGAGGATCCCGGGCATCTGGCCGACGACGTCCTCGACCTCGTTCGGATACACGTTGAAGCCGCTCACCAGGATCATGTCCTTCTTGCGGTCGACGATCCTGAAGTAGCCGCGCTCGTCGACGACGCCGATGTCGCCGCTGCGAAAGAAGCCGTCGGCGGTCATCACCTTGGCCGTCTCGTCCGGCCGTTGCCAGTAGCCGGCCATCACCTGCGGCCCCTTGATCGCGATCTCGCCCGGCGCGCCGGTCGGCACCTCGTTGCCTGCGTCGTCGATCAGCTTGACCTCGGTGTTGGGCATCGGCAGGCCGATGTTGCCGCTGTACGCGGTGCTGTCGACGGGGTTGCACGTGACGGAGGGAGACGTCTCCGACAGGCCGTAGCCCTCGACGATCGGGCAGCCGGTCTTCTCGAGCCAGAGCTTGGCGGTCGCGCTCTGCACGGCCATGCCGCCGCCGATCGAGATGACGAGCCCGCTCCAGTCGACGGTGCCGAAGTCCGCGTGGTGGGCCATCGCGTTGAAGAGCGTGTTGACGGCCGGGAAGCTGTGGAACTTCTCGCCCTGCAGCATCTTGAAGACGGCCGGCAGGTCGCGCGGGTTGGGAATCAGGATGTTGGCGCCGCCCATGCGCATCGACAGCATCATGTTCGTGTTGAAGCCGAAGATGTGATAAAGCGGCAGCGCGCAGATCGTCACCACCTGCTCGCCGGCGGGGATCTTCTTCAGTGCCGGCTGGTACCAGGCCTCCGACTGCAGGATGTTGGCGACCAGGTTTCGGTGCAGCAGCACCGCGCCCTTGCTGACGCCGGTCGTGCCGCCGGTGTACTGCAGGACGGCGATGTCGTCGGGTCCGGTCCGGGCCGGCGAGAACGGCTTCTTTCGCCCTTCGGCGAGCGCGTCGCTGAAGCGGATCGCTCCCGGCAACTCGAAGGCGGGGACGAGCTTCTTGACCTTGCGCACCACCGTGTTGACGAGCAGCGATTTCGGAAAGCCGAGCATGTCGCCCATCGCCGCGAGCACGACCTTCTTCGTCGGCACCGCGGCGAGCACCTGCTGCAGCACGCTCGCGAAGTTCTCGAGGATGACGATCGCCTTCGCGCCCGAGTCCTTCAGCTGGTGCTCGAGCTCGCGCGCGGTGTAGAGCGGGTTGACGTTGACCACGACCAGGCCGGCACGCAGGATCGCCGAGACCGCGACCGGGTACTGCGGCACGTTCGGCAACATGACGGCGACGCGGTCGCCCTTGACGAGGCCTTGCGACTGCAGCCAGCCGGCGAACGCCGCCGAGGCGCGATCGATCTCGCCGAACTTGATCGAGCGGCCGAGGAACTTGTACGCCAGGCGGTCCGCGTAGCGGCGAAAGCTCTCGTCGAGCAGGGCGACCAGCGACGCGTACTGGTTCACGTCGATCTCGGCCGGAACGCCGGCCGGATACTGCTTCAACCAGATCTTTTCCATCGCGCCGCGCTCGCTCGTTCACGAATCAGCGGTCATTCTGACGGACCCTCCCTGCAGCAAGGCTAGGGTGTTCCACGCCTGCCCCGATGCGCAGCGAGCCGGGCTCAGCGCGGGTTCTCGGCGGGCAGCGAGCTCTTCACCTGCGGCGGCGCGGCCGTGTCCCAGCCGCCGCCGAGCGCCTGGATCAAGGCGATCGCGCTCACCTGGCGGTCGACGGCCACCTGCACGAGCGCGCGTCGCGCCGACAACGCCGACGCTTGCGCGGTCACGACTTCGGTGTAGCCCACCTGGCCGGCGCGATAGCGGTTCATGATCTGCTGCTCGGTGAGGTCGGCCGCATCGGACGCCTGCTTCAGGAGCGCCGCCTGCTCGGCCTGGGCGTGCGCGTTGGCGAGCTGGTCCTCGACGTTCTGGAATGCGGCGAGTACGGTCTGGCGGTAGCGCGCGACCGCGACGTCGCGGGCCGCTTCAGCGCCGGCGACGCGCGCCGCCGTCGCGCCGGCATCGAAGATCGTCTGCGCGACCGAGACGCCGAGCGACCAGACCGCGTTCGACACCTGGAACAGATCGCCGATGCGCGAGCTCGCGTTGCCGATCGATGCGCCGAGGGTCAGGCTTGGAAAGTAGCCGGCGCGCTCGATGCCGATCTGCGCGTTCGCCGCCGCGACCTGCCGCTCCGCGGCGGCGATGTCGGGGCGCCGCTGCAGCAGATCGGAAGGAACGCCGAGCGGCAGCGCCGGCACGATCGCGTTCCATGGCGCGGGCGCGATCGTCACCTCGCCCGGCGCCTTGCCGGTGAGGACCGCGATCGCGTGCTCGAAGCGCGCGCGGTCGGCGCGCACCGTGGTGAGCGAGGCGCGCGTCGTCGCCAGCTGCGTCTCGGCCTGCAGCACGTCGGTCTTCGCGACGACGCCGGCGGCGTAGCGGTTCTGCGTGATCTGCAGCGACCGCTCGTAGCCCGCGATCGTGCGCTCCAGCAGATCGGCTTCGAAGTCGGCCTCGCGCAACGCGAAGTAGTCGACCGCGAGCGCACCTTGCGCCGAGAGCCGCGCGGCGGCAAGGTCGGCGGCGCGCGCCTGCTCGCCCGCGCGCGCGCTCTCGACGCCGCGGCCGATGCGGCCCCAGAAATCGGGCGCCCAGTCGCCGTTCACGGAAATGTCGAACGCCGCTGCGCCAGCAGAACCGCCGGTGCTCGCGACACGTCCCGCGCTGCCGTTGCCGCCGCCGCTGCGCCGCGCGCTCGCCGAGAGCGAAAGGCCGGGGAAATACGACGCCCGCGCCTCGCGCACGAGCGCCTCGGCCTGCCGGTACGACGCCACCGCGCCGGCGATCGTCTGGTTGGCGGCATCGACCTCGCGCGCGAGCCGGTCGAGCTCGGGGTCCTCGAACAGGCGCCACCAGTCGCCGCGGTCGAGCGCGTCGGCCGGGGCCGCCGGCAGCCAGGTCGCGCCGCCGTCCTTCGGCGCTTCCTTGTAGACGGCCGAGGTCGGCGCGTCGGGGCGCACGTACTCGGGGCCGACCGCGCAGCCGGCGACGGCGAGCGACAGGAGCAGCGCGACCGTCCTCATGCCGATGCTCCCGCGGCGGCCACCCGGCCGCGCGCACGGTCCTTGCGCCGCAGCTTGTCGAGGACCACGTAGACGACCGGCGTCGTCAGCAGCGTCATGACCTGGCTCGCAATCAGTCCGCCGATGATCGCGATGCCGAGCGGCCGGCGCAGCTCGGCGCCTTCGCCGAAGCCGATCGCGAGCGGCAGCGCGCCGAGCGCGGCGGCGAGCGTCGTCATCAGGATCGGCCGGAAGCGCAGCAGCGACGCCTCGCGCACCGCCTCGACCGCGCCGAGGCCGCGCGAGCGCTCGGCGTCGAGCGCGAAGTCGATGATCAGGATGGCGTTCTTCTTGACGATGCCGATCAGCAGGAACACGCCGATCAGCGCGATGATGGAAAAGTCCATGCGAAACATGAGCAGCGCGAGCACGGCGCCGACGCCGGCCGAGGGCAGCGTCGAGAGCACCGTGATCGGGTGGACCAGGCTTTCGTAGAGGATGCCGAGGACGATGTAGATCACGACGATCGCGGCGACGATGAGCATCGCCTGCTGGCCTTGCGACTGCTGCGCCGCACGCGCCGTTCCCTGGAACGACCCGCGCACGTTGGTCGGCATGCCGATCTCGGCCTCGGCGTCGTGGATCGCGCGCGTCGCGTCGCCGAGCGTGCGACCTTCGGCGAGGTTGAACGAGATCGTCGTCGCCAGCTCGCTGTCCTGGTGGTTGATCGCCGTCGGCGTCGCGCGCTCGTGCACGCGAGCGACCGCGCTCAGCGGCACCAGCGACGTCACCGAGTTGCTGAGCGCGCTGCCGCTCGACGCGTCGCGCGCGCCGGGGTTCGCGCTCACGCCGGCCGCCGCGCCCGACGCGGCCGACTGCGGCGCGTTGGCGGCCGCGGCTCCCGCGACCGGCTTGGCGGGAACGTAGACGTCGGCGAGCGCATTCGGTCCCTGCGCGTAGCGCGGCGCCCATTCCATGACGACGTGGTACTGGTTCAGCTCGTCGTAGATCGTCGCCACCTGGCGCTGGCCGAACGCGTTGTAGAGCGCGGAGTCGATCGCCGCCGAGGTCAGGCCGAGGCGCGAGGCGCTGTCGCGGTCGACGTCGACGAAGGTCTCGACGCCGTTGTCCTGCTGGTCGGTGTCGACGTCGGTGAGGTCGCTCTCCTGCTTCATCGCCTCGGCGAGGCGCGTCGCCCAGCGGCGCAGGTCGGCGAGGTTGTCGCTCTTCAGCGTGTACTGGTAGGTCGCGTTGCTCTGCCGGCCGCCTGCGCGCACGTCCTGCACGGTGTTGAGGAACACCTGCAGCCCGGTCACCTGCGCGAGCTGCGGCCGGAGGCGCGCGATCACCGCCAGGCCGCGCTCGGTGCGCTCGGACGCGGGCTTCAGGTTCACGAACATGAAGCCGCCGCCGGCGCGGCTGCCGCCCGTGAAGCCGACCACCGTCTCGACCGCCGGATCGCGCTGGATGATGCGGACCACCTGGCGCAGCTTTTCGCCCATCGCCTCCGACGAGATGCTCTGGTCGGCGCGCAGGCCGCCCTGCAGCTGGCCGGTGTCCTGCTGCGGGAAGAAGCCTTTCGGCGCGACGCTGAAGAGGTAGACGTTCAGGCCGATCACGACCAGCAGGATCACGAGCACGACGCCGATGCTCGCCAGCGCCCAGTCGAGGCTCGCCGCGTACCAGCCGAGCACGCGCTGGAACCCGCGCTCGGCCCAGCGCGCGAGCC
>Ga0070679_100002227_pt1 | contig 17510 bp, 20 predicted proteins | sample KBSC63BmetaG_FD_65652 | JGI IMG/M metagenome (GOLD analysis project Ga0070679, IMG submission 65652) | Corn rhizosphere microbial communities from Kellogg Biological Station, Michigan, USA - KBS C6-3B metaG | ecosystem: Host-associated > Plants > Roots > Rhizosphere | place: USA: Michigan... | reverse complement strand
TCGTTCCGCCGCTGCCGGGGTGACCACCGGACCCCAAGGCGCCCCCCGAAGCCGAGCCCCCGCTGCCATTACCCCCCGAGCCGTTACTGGCGCCGCCCGACCCCCCCTGGGTCCCGCCGCTGCCGTTGATGGTCCCGCCCCCGCTGCTGCAGCCCGGCGTGCCGACGCCGCAGGCGAGCACAGCGGAGACGACGGTCAGGCGGAGTGCGAACTTGGTAGCGCGGACGTAACGGCGGGCACCGGACGGGGTCGGCGAAGTACGTGGCATGAGGACCGTATTCCTTTGAGGTGGCGAGGCGAATCGGCCGAGATCCCATAGTGTACGGGAGGGCCGTTTGTGGTGAGCCGAGGGCGACCGGCGAGAAGCGCGGCACCGCGCCGGCGGCGACGTCACGCGAGCCAGCGGTTCCGGGAAATATAGCCGGCACAACCGGCCAGTCCAGGCGGCCTGGCGCCCGCGGCGCCGTTTCATCCGAGGAGATGAGTGGCGGCGCGCGTACGTAACGTGCGTCCCACTGGCTCCGTCGGCGTCATGTTACCGTCCGGTCGTGCCGCGTGACGCCGACTCGCGGTCCGACTTCCCACGCCGGACCTGCGGCTTGCTGGTCGCGGCGGCGGTGATCGCGGTGGCGGGATGCGCGGCGGGCGGCGCGACGTCGAGCGGAACGGGAGGCGCGGCGGCGAGCGGTGGCGCCGGAGGCGGGGGCGGGCGAGCCGGCCAAGGTCCCTCCACGCTGACCCTCCTGGTCGATGCGGACCAAAGCAGCAACAACGACGACGCTGGCTTTCCGCCGTCGTATTCCGACGCGCTCTTCGAGGTCGCTCTGACGGCGGCGAGCATCCCCTACGACACCCTTGTCATCTCGCCCGGTGCGACCTCGCCGCTCACGGCGGCCGAGTTCGATCGATACGCCGCGGTGGTCTGGTACACGGCCGGCGCCACCGCCGATCTGTTTTCCGCCGAGCAGCAAGCGGCGATCGAGCGTTGGCTAGATGCTGGCCACAAGACGTTGATCGTGTTCTCCGAGAACTTGCTCTCGGACCTCGGCTCCGGCGGCACCTGGTCCGCTCCGTCCGACAACGCGTTCTTGACGACCTACCTGGGCGCGGTCGGTTGGGCCGCAGGCGGAGACGCCGAGGTCGCTGGAATGGGGTCGCTCTCGCTCGAGGGCAGGCTCTACACGGTCGACGGTGGCTCAGGCTCTCCGCTGGCCGGCATGCACTTCGAGGTCTTCGCCAACACCCCCCTCGAAAGCACCGCCGATCTGATCAACCCCGGCCCGAACAGCACGGTCCTGGCGACTGTCGACGCGGATCCCGCCGATACAGGAACGAACAGCGCCGTTCCCATCATCGTCGCGCATTCCATCGGCACGTCGACAATCGTCTACGTGGGGCTACCAGTCGAGAACATCGACGGCGCGCCCAAGAACACCAGCGACCAGCTGGTGCGCGGAGTGCTGCAGTTCGCCGACCTGCCGGGGACGGGGCTTGAACCGTGAGCCCTTGGGGGCAGCTGACTTTGAGGGCAATTCTGGATATCGTGTCGTGTCCGCTTGCGGCCGGGTACACCAGTCCTTCGCCAGGCGTCTTGCCCGACGGGACGGGCCTGCGGGGGTGGTATCAGGGCGGCTATACCGGCATGTATCAATGGTCGCCGCTCGCCGGCTATCAGCTGTTCGCGTTGGGGGCTGGAACGATCAACACCGACTCTGCCGTGGTCAGCCGGATGGCAGCACCATATTCGCAGTCCAGCAGGGTGGCTCGGCGGCGATCTTCCGGTGGCGCCGCGGTGGCTGACTGCTTCAGCTCTCGTCGCTGCCCGAGTGGCCGGCCGGCCGCGTGTATGGATTGCTGGACGTGACAGGGTCCGGCGTGAATGCACCGTGTTCTGACGATGGGCATGTCGTCGCCGGATACACGAAAATCATGTCCGGTCCGTCCATCCCGAGTAGCGCATTCCTGTGGTCGGACGCCGCCCAGCGGGTCGATGTCGCACTGCCAGGGTTCGACGCGTGCGGGATAACGGCGCTCTCGCGCGACGGCACGGCGGCGATCGGCGCCTGCTTCGACACGGCCACGGGCGCCATCTCTGATCGCAGCACGGCGTTCCGATGGACGGCCGCTACGGGCACAGTCTCGCTGGGACCAAGCTTCTACTCGGAAATCAGCGCCGCCGGCCGGGCGGCCGTGGGGGCCGCCCAGCAGCGGCCCACTTTTCAGGTGGACGGCGGACTCTGGTGCCACGACCCTCCAGCCGCCGTCGAGCGCCATAGATCCGATGCACTGGGGGGCATTTCACATCACCCCCGGAAGTCTGACCGCCAACGGCGAGTCGTTTCATGGATCGGTGCGCAGAATTGATTTTCAGCCGGGGACCGACGAGGAGATCCCGAGCGAGGCCTTCCGCTGGAGCGCGACAGCCGGCTTCGCTTTGCTGGCGCCTCTCGAGGGCCACGAAATCAGCACCGTCACGGCAGCGTCACAGGACGGGGCGGTCCTGGCCGGCGTCAGCCGGTCCCCCACAGCAAGCCCGACGGCCACGCGATCGCGGGTCGTCCTGTGGGATTGCCTGGGCACGCGCGACATCGCGGCGGAGTTGACCGCCGCGGGAATCGACCTTCAGGACATGGACCTGGGATGGGGCGGGGTGGACCACGTATGGTCGGGCCCCAGCATCATGCTCGTCCATCAGGGAACGACCTATCACCCACCGTGGATTGCCTGGCTGCCGGACCGCTGCCGGTGACTGCGTCGGGGCGGGCCGTGCCGGGAGGGGGTTGAACCCGCTGCGGGTTCACATGCCCTGGCTACTGCGTTGCCAATTCCGCCAACCGCGTTGATGGTACCCGCGCCGGAAATTCCTGGGACGGCCGGTGCATGCTGGGTCCTGGCTTGAATGGGCTGGTTCCCCGATTGCATTCTTGCCGTCTATGCGAAAGCTTGGTGGTGCGATCCTCTCGCTCATTTCGTTGTTTGACGTCGTTGCGGGGTGCGACGACGGGCGTTCATCGACCGCGGATGCTGGGCCTGCCTGTGGCATCCAGACCACCTTCGCGTCCGACAATCATCGGAAGCTCGATCTGCTGTTCGTGATCGACGATTCGGCCGCCATGGCCACCCTGGACGCGAAGCTGGCGACTGCCTATCCCGCGCTGGCGGCGGCCTTCGCTCCCCAAGACCAGCAACCGCTAGACCTTCACGTCGCGGTCGTCTCGGCGTCCCTGGGCGGCGGACGGTTCACCGATGTTCCGGGGTGCGAAGCGGGAAGCCCGGGCGACCGACAGGGACGATTCTCGCACCCGGCGGACTCCGGCCTGTTGCCCGGCGAGACGTTCATGCGAATGAACGGAGGTCCCGTCAACTTCACGAAAGATCCCGGCGAGGTGTTCGCTGCGCTGGCCCGCCTCGGGTACACGGGCTGCCCCTATCCGCAGCCCCTCGAGGCGGCCAGGCGCGCGCTGATGAAGGCGCAGGATCCCACGGACGCCGACAACGCCGGCTTCCTGCGCGACGACGCCGCGCTCGGCATCGTCATCATCACGAACCAGGACGACTGCTCGGTCCCCGCCGACTCGGATCTATTCGACCCCCGCCAGCTGACCGTCGCCGATCCGTACGGAGCCGCGAGACCGTACCGATGCGCCGAATTCGGCTGGCTGTGTGACGGGATGTCGCCTCCCCACGCCCTGTCCCCCCGCAGCGATCCGGTGCCGCTCGACGCGTGCACGGCCGACCCCACCGGCGGCCACTTGACCGCGCTGGCGGAGGTCCGGGCGTTTCTCGTCGGTCTCAAGGCCTCCCCCGACGACGTCATGATCTCCATGATCGCGGGGCCGAATCAACCCGTAGTGCTCGGTCACGGCGTGGCGATGCCGGCCGGTGGCACCCCGGCCGGCGACTCGCCTGCGCTCGAAGCCTCCTGTTCCGGCACCGGCGGCGAGTCGGCTTTACCCGCCGTTCGTTTGAAGTCCTTCGCCGACACCTTCGGCCCCAACGGCCTCTTCCTTCCGGCCTGTGTCCCGGCCACCACCTTCTCCCAGGCGCTCAAAAATTTCCTGGAAACGATCCACATTGGCAGTTCACGTTGCCTGACGGGGATTCCCGCGAGCAGCGCCGCTGGTAGGCCGAGCTGCACGGTCACCGAGACCCACACGGACGAAAATGAAGTGCAGACGCGCTGGGTGCTGAGCTCCTGCGACGCCGATCGAACCGTACTTCCTTGCTGGAAGCTGGAGCAGCAAGCGACCTGCCCCGGAGGAGCACCCGAGCTGACGGTCTGCCGCGACCCCGCCTGCTCTTCAGGCCCTCTCTCGCCGGAATCAGGCCACGTCGCGATCGAGTGCCAAACCGCGTGTCCATGACGGCGTCGGTTCGATTGAACGAACGCGGACGATGCCGCTGCGCCCATGGTGCCGGGCACGGGGCTTGATGGCCCCGGTGGGCCGCCCCGGCTGCACGACTGCGCCCTTCGTTCGTGACGCTGAGCCGCCGCGACGGGGAGAGTGAGCGCCAGATCATGAACATCACCCGGCCGCACGCGTGCCGCTTCGACGATTACGACGCCTACGACGTGCGGGATGTTCGTGCCTTCCGCGAACGGCGTGAGCTGGCGGGGTCGCCGCAGAAGAACTGTCCATCTGCCGGCCCGACCGCCGGCCGGTCCGGGGCACATCTGGGGAATCGAGATGGCGGCCCTCGCTTCCGGCTCCCCGCCGGCACTGTGACACTGGCGGCGTTCCGCGGAGGGTTCGACGTCTCCCCCCTCAAGTCCAGCTAAGGCTGCCGGGCGAATCGAACGCTGTGCCATAGGCGTTCCCCATTCTGCGTCGGCGTGATGGACACCCGGACAAGAGAACATCTGTCCACCAATTGGGGCGGACCAAAGCGGTCGCCCGACCGCTATCGCCATACCATTCGAGCCACCGTTTTGCCTAGCGACCTGAGGATGTCAGAAAGGACGGTTCCGAAGCGTAACAGCAGCGCAACTAAACCTAGGAGGGGCTATGCGACAACTTGGGGCGTGTCTCGGCTTGCTGATGTTGTGGGGGTGCGGCGGGGGTGGCGCTTCTTTCGGCGGGGGTGGTGCTTCTTTCGGCGGGGGTGGTCAGCCGGCTGGCCTCGGAGGCTCACCCGGGTTGACCGGTGCTGGTGGGGCGCTTGGGCTCGGCGGTAGCGCATCTCCAGCGGGTGCCGGTGGCAGTGATGCGCCTGTTTGTCGAAGCGCGACCGAGGCGTGCGCCATGACGCAGGACTGCTGTGCGTCCCTGATCTGTCTGAACAACGTCTGCTCGGTGCCGCTAGCCTGCCGGCAGGCAGCCCAGACGTGTTCCGTAACAGGCGATTGCTGCGCCGGCCTGGTGTGCTTTGGGAACGCGTGCGTCACTGCTGGGCTCGGCGGCACGCCCGGGATTGCTGGCGGGGCGGGTGCGGGCGGTGCACCAGCGGTCGGAGCGACTGGTGGCGCGACCGTGCCGGCGAGCGGCGGCAGAAACGGATCCGGAGGGGTGACCCAGCCTGGAACAGGGGGCGTAGTTGCCACCGGGGGCCTGGTCGGTAGCGGCGGTGTCCCGGGGAGCGGCGGTGTGCCGAGTACCGGCGGTGTCACGAGTACCGGCGGCGTCACGAGTACCGGCGGCCTAGTCGGCACGGGTGGAGCAGTCGCGACGGGGGGGACGGTCGCTAGCTGTCGCCCCCAGGGCGGCTCGTGCGCGGTCACGGGAGACTGCTGCAACTCGCTTACCTGTCAGGGCAGCGCGTGTTTGCCGCCGCCTGTCTGTGGGGACGGGACCTGTGCGTCCGGAGAAACCCAGGCGAATTGCTGCTCGGATTGCGGGTGTGCCTTAGGTTCGCAATGCAGCATCGTCACGAAGACCTGTCTCGCCGCCTCGGTCGTCATGAGCTGGTCGCTAACTGATAGTTGCGTGGACGGCCGCCCGATCCAGGCCAGGTTCTTCGACGATACGAACGGTGGGATTTGGCCCTCAGCTCTCGCCGATACTTACCAAACCACCGCGGATGGGCAGATACTCGGCGAGCAACTGGCTTGTGTTCCGGGAGCAAAAATTTGCTACGGGGCCGAGCCCGTGCCCAGCGACGGTACGAAGTACTGGGGGGTCAGCCTCTACAGCAACCAAACCTGCACGGCGTGCTGTGCTGTCTGCGGGGTCAGCAACGCGTCGTTCAGCCTCACCTGCAATTGATACAGGTGTCCAACGTTAGCGAGGCGGCCGCTGCCCGCGCCGCCGTGCTGCGAGCAGCATTCGCCGGGATTTGCCCCTCACCGCGCGATCACTGTCGCCGGCATACCGGTCCTGGTCTCGGCAACGTGGCGGCGACGCAGGCGTAAGGCTGACCCCGTCGAGCTGCGGCCGTGTGCAAGAGTGGCCATCCGTACGTCAGCTGCTGCGCCGATCCAACGAATTCCGAGGGGCTCGGGCGCGGCCGGGGCATGACTACCCTTCGATGATGGATAGCAGCATCCGCGACCAAGCTTCGGGCGCCGATTGGCCGCCCTCGTGGCAACGGACGCCGTCAGATCCTCTCTCCAAACACGCCAGTGCGAATGGGGCTTACCGAGCTGCCGCCCGGGGAACTTTCCCGCCGCGAGCCAGGTTCTCACGATGCGCGGGTGCAGCCTGATCACCTTGGCCGCCAGGGTGGCCTCAACGATGACACCGGATGTGGGGAGCACTTACGACTTAGATAGAACCTCGGTGAAGTGCGGCGGCGCCGACCGACGACACGCGGAGGTTGCGGATCGCCGAACGATTCCGCGTAGTGCCGGGGACGGGGCTTGAACCCGTAAGCCCTTTCGGGCAGCGGATTTTAAGTGGTGGCAGGCGGACGTCACCGATCGCACGTAGCGGATGTATCGCACAATCGGCCGCACTCGGCGCTCCACACGCACCGCTTCGCACTCCGTAGAGGCCCAGATAAGGCCCACCGGTCGAGGGATTCCCAAGCCAAAGCAAGGAATCCCTCAGGAGACGCTTCCTCGCTGAGACGCCATGCGAAGTCGTCAGGAAAAAGCTACGCTCGGAGGATGGATCCGAGCAAGCAGGAAGTGTGTTGTGTACACACCGAGGACGAGCTAAGGGCAATGTACCAAAGACTCCATCGTCAGTACCACAACCTCAGGGATGGAGGGAAGACACTCAAGATTTTGCTCAAGCCTCGTCCTAAAACCAACAGAGCGGGAGAGTTTGCTCCGGTCAAAGCCGTTCCCGGATTGGGGGTGATTGCTCTCTATCCCTCTTCAGAGAGGCCGCCAAACCCGTTTAGGCTGCTTTGTACCTTGTGTCACGAACTGGGCCATGCGCAGTCGTGGATCGACGGAACTAGGTCACCCGAATATGAAGCAGCGCTTGACGAATATGAGGCGGCGCTGAAAACCTCTTCCGTGAGTGACCTGCCCGCGTCGTCGAAGCGGCTGATCCTTGACGAGGAAATTCGCGCATGGCATCGAGGCTTTCCCCTTGCTAGAGGCGTAGGGTATTCCGACATGGACTCCTATTCCGGGGAGGCAAGGCGCGCTCTTGACTGGTATTTTCAGGCTCTCGATGTAACTCCTGAGCCGTTCGTGCTCGAGGAGATGAATGGCCGTACTTAGTCGGCTTGGCCCGATTATCGATGTCGGTTCGACTCGGTATCAGAGTTGGAAGACGCGACGAATCCACTCTTGAGCATCTGCGCCGAACGGACCGTGGATCGAGCCGAAACAGCCCTTCGATTCGACGGTGCGCCGAAGATCCCATACCGCCCAGCGAACATAGACTCGCTTCTCTTCGTGGTCATTTTCGGTCACTACGCCAAGTGCCCTAATCTCAATTTCTCGAGCCCCCTGACCGAGCATACGTTTGATCGCGATCCGGTCCCCCGGCAGAATCTTGGCCCTACTGGCGGCCAATCCCGGCTGATCCTCGTCCGCCCACCCGAGATGCCAGTGCCCGCGCCGGACGAACTCTTCTAGATGGTCGTCGTGCCCGCCCCACATGGCACCCACGACCCAATAGTTAGCAGTGGCTGCGCCGGCCATCACCGCTCTCCGGGAAGACCTGGAAACGTAGGCAGGCTTCGTCCTCCCTGTTGAAACTCGGTATTGTCCATCTGACGACGGTCCCGCCAGAATGAATGTGCTTTCCGGAGATCGGCGGGCCATCGTTCAAGCTGTCCAAATCCAGTCCCCGGCCACCCGCCGTCGTTGACGACAATGGCACAGAAATCTGGTTCGTCGGGACTCAGTCCCGAGAGCCGTTCCAAGCTGCTCCTGGGCAAATCGACAAAGGCGGCGGATCTCGTTGTAGTGAACAACTTGCCCCGTCGACGCTAGTGCCGCCAACGCTCCCCGAAGAAACCAGATTCTCTCGTCGTCGATATCTGCCATGGAATCCTTCCTCTCCCGTGATGGTTATCAGTCTGACATCTTCGGTCCGCGGGCGTTCTTGGCAGTGCCGACGAGACCGCGAGGCGATCTCGAAGGATGCTCGCTTACCGCTTTCCAGCCTTCCGATTAAGGCGCAGTCGGACTGCGGTACGTGGGGGAATGCGCCACAGCCCCAGAGCTCCGGAGCAATAGATGGGCGCGCAGGATCGGACATTGGCCAGTACCCAGCCGATCGGTCCTACGAACCATGGGCTACGCGATGACGTGATAAATCGCTTCACGACAGCGGTGCAGACGATGGCACCGCGCGGGTTGTCGACCTGAGCGATCTGCCCTGCCCGTCCGCGCAACTCAACCGGTACTGCGGCTCCCTTCGCGGCATGAATGGCGATTCGCTTTCCGAGTACGGAACGTCGCTCCCACGAGCGGTTCTCGATCGTCTTCAATCCGGCGGCGATCAGGGACGCCCACGGCTGACGCACGGTGAGAGCAAGGGGGGGAGGGAAATCAACCGAGCTGTTTCCGGTCGAACGGCGCGGAGGGGCAGATTTCTCCGTCTTGTGCGTCTTCCGGCGGCGTGGTGAACCTGCGGTGCTCGGCATCCTTACTGCCGATTGTAGCGGGCACCACGTTGCGGTCCAAGCGCAGCCTTTCGGCCGCGGGTCCCTGCTGCCTCTGTACGCCGTCACCCGTCCCGTCGTACCCTCGAAGGCGGATGCCATCGAAGCGCGAAGTCCTTGGTCAGCTATCTCGTGACGAGCTGGGGGAGGTGGTCGACCGGTTCGAGCTTGAGGTCGCGGACCGAAGGGTCAAGGATCGGCTGCTCGATGCCGTCGCGTTGTCGAGAAGGGGGAGCCTGGGAGATGTCCTGGGTGGCCTCTCACGCGACCGATTGAAGGAGATCTGTCGCGGGCTGGGACTGGACGACACCGGCAAGGAGAAGGCGGTTCTCGTCGAACGGCTCTGTGGTGCGAGGGCTTCGTCTGGTTCCCCTGCCGGTGCCTCGGACGATATCTCGATCGTCAAGACCACTGAGGCGCCCGGTACCAAAAATGGCGCCAGGAAGGGACAACGCCCGGCGCTACCGGAGAGGGTGGACCTCGCGGGCGGGGAGCGCCTCAGCGTCGAACGGCTTGAAGCCTACCTCTGGTCCGCTGCTGATATCCTGCGGGGGTCGATCGACTCGTCGGACTACAAGAACTTCATCTTCGGACTTCTCTTCCTGAAGCGCCTCTCGGACAGGTTCGACGAGGAGTGCGACGCGCTTGTTGCGGCTGGTCACGACCCCGAGGACCCCGACGAGCACGACTTCTTCGTCGAAAAGCGCGCCCGCTGGTCGGAGATCCAGAAGGTCGCGACGAACCTCGGCGAGACGCTGAACAAGGCGTGCGCAGCGCTGGAAGAGAGGAACACCGCCCTCGACGGGGTCCTCGCGGGCATCGATTACAACGACGAGCGCAAGCTCGGCGACGCGCGCAACCGGGACGCGGTTTTAGCGCGGCTGGTTCAGCACTTTTCGAAGCTGAACGTTCGGAACGCGAACCTATCCGAACCCGACATGCTGGGGCGGGCGTACGAGTACCTGATCGAGAAGTTCGCCGACGACGCCGGCAAGAAGGGAGGCGAGTTCTACACGCCCCGCATGGTGGTGAAGCTGATCGTCGAGCTGCTCAAGCCGACGGAGGGGATGCGCATCTGCGATCCGACCTGCGGCTCTGGCGGCATGCTTATCGAGTGCGCGCACTACCTCGAGCGCCACGGGCAGAACCCCAAGAATTTGTCGTTCTTCGGGCAAGAGAAGAACCTGGGCACGTGGGCCATCTGCAAGATGAACATGCTGCTGCACGGTCTCGGGTCGGCGAAAATCGAAAAGGGCGATACGATCCGCGACCCCAAGTCGCTTGAAGGAGGGGCGCTGCGTGTATTCGACCGCGTGATCGCCAATCCCCCGTTCTCACTCGACGAGTGGGGGCGCGAAGTCGCCGAGCATGACGGCTACGGCCGGTTCCGGTTCGGGATCCCACCAAAGACCAAGGGTGATCTCGCGTTCGTGCAGCACATGATCGCGACAACTAACAAGATCGGGATGGTCGGGGTCGTGATGCCACACGGTGTGCTGTTCCGAGGCGCGGCGGAAGGGGAGATCCGCAGGGGAATCTTGCAAGAGGACCTGGTCGAGGCGGTGGTAGGGCTGCCGTCGAACCTGTTCTACGGGACGGGCATCCCGGCGGCGATCTTGGTGCTCAACCGCAAGAAGGCGGTCCAGCGGCAGCGGAAGGTGCTGTTCGTCGAAGCGTCGCGAGAGTTCAAAGACGCTGGCATACAGAACTACCTACGAGAGACAGATGTCTCGAAGGTGGTGACCGCCTTCCAGGCATTCAAGGACGTCGAGAAGTACGCTCGGGTCGTCGATCTCGACGAGATCGCAAAGAACGACTTCAACCTCAACATCAGCCGATACGTTGAGACAGCGAACGCTGCGGTGAAGGTCGACGTGGCTGCAGCGATTACGAACCTGCGGACGGTGGAGAGGATCCGGCGGGAGGCCGAGAGTCGGCTGAATGCGCATCTGCGGAGCCTTGGCTTTAATGTCTGAGAGCACGTTGACTTTGTTCGGGTCACTGCCCGACGAATGGGAGGTCCGCCCGCTCGGCGAGGTCCTTGAGAAGCAGGTGCGGCCCGTGCACGTGAATCCGACCGAGACCTATCGAGAGATCGGAATTCGTTCGCACGGGAGGGGAATCTTTCACAAAGAATCGATAAAGGGAACGGAACTTGGAGACAAGCGAGTGTTCTGGGTTGAAGGGAATTGCCTAATCTTCAATATCGTCTTTGCCTGGGAGGGGGCGGTAGCCGTTACCCGACCGACTGACAAAGGGATGATCGTATCCCATCGTTTTCCGATGTTTGCCGTACGAGATAAGAATGTCGTGGAAGTTGACTACCTCCGCCGGTTCTTTCAAACGCCTCTGGGAGTCCGACTTTTAGGCGAAGCCTCACCGGGTGGAGCAGGTCGCAATCGGACTTTAAACCAGAAGCTCCTTGGCGAGGTGCAGGTGCCACTTCCGCCCTTCGGCGAACAGCGGAAGATCGCCGCAATCCTCGCCTCGGTCGACGACGCCCTCGAGGCAACGCAGACGGTCATCGACCAACTGAATGTCGTCAAGAAGGCCATGATGGCCGAGTTGCTCACGCGCGGTCTCCCCGGTCGCCACACCGGCTTCAAGCAGACCGAAATCGGCGAGGTGCCGGAGGAGTGGGACGTTCTGCCCCTTCGAGATCTGCTGGAGAGCATTGATTCTGGCTGGAGTCCCCAATGCGAGACGCGGCCGGCCTCCGTCGATGAATGGGGCGTGCTCAAAGTAAGTGCGGTGACTTCCGGCGCCTTTCGCGATGACGAACAAAAAGCACTGCCGCCGAATATGGCGCCACGTCCGAGCGCCGAGGTAAAGAGTGGCGACGTCCTGCTAGCTCGCGCGAACGGCGTCCTTGAACTCGTAGGCAAGACAGTCCTCGTGCGGACAACTCGGCCCAAACTAATGCTGTCGGACAAGCTACTCCGCCTTCGACCGATCCGGTCTCGGCTGGATGCGCCTTTCCTTAGTGTTGCAATGGGGACGGATGCTGTTCGATCGCGACTACTGTCGACAACTGGCGGCAGCCACATGCGCAACGTGTCGCAAGCAAATCTGCGGGCGCTGCTGGTGCCGGTGCCGCCGCTTCGCGAACAGAGTCAGATCGCCGGAGCTGTGGATGCGGTGGAGGAGCGCCTCGCCGCTGAACATCTGAGCCGCGGTGAGCTGCGAAGACTCAAATCTGCCCTCATGTCCGTCCTCCTTACCGGTGAGCTCCGTGTCACCCCTGACGAGGCCGCCGCGTGACCCTAGGCGACCCGTCGAGAGTGCCGTTCAGCGGCTACATCGTCTACGTCGACGAGAGCGGCGATCACGGACTCGACAACATGGACGCGACGTACCCGATGTTCGTGCTCGCCTTTTGTATCTTCGGCAAGGACGCGTACGTCCAGCAAGTCGTACCGGCTCTTCAACGAATTAAGTTCAAATACTGTGGACACGATCTCGTCGTTCTTCACGAGCGCGAAATGCGCAAGCAGGCAGGGTCGTTTCGGTTCTTGGGCGACCGACAGGTTCGGACGGCCTTTATGGATGACATGAACCGGTTCGTCGAGCAGGCACCGTTCACGGTCATCGCGGCCGTCATTAACAAGGCGCAGCTCAAGCTAAAATACCCGCTGCCACGCAATCCCTACCACTGGGCGTTGGAGTTCGGCTTGGAAAGACTGCGATTCCATCTCATGGGACTGCGCGCGCCGGTGGGACTGGTCCACGTCGTCTTCGAAAGCCGTGGCTCACGGGAGGACGCCGAGTTGGAGTTGGAGTTTCGCAGGCTCGCGCCGGCCGAGTATCACGGGACAGACTACCGCTTCGAACCCGTGTTCGCTTCGAAGGGTACCAACTCGACCGGATTGCAGTTGGCAGACCTCATCGCGCGCCCTATCGGGCGTCACGTCTTGAAGCCTGAACAGGCAAACCGCGCGTATGAGATCATCGAGAAAAAGCTGCGCCGCAGCTCGGCGGGCGAGGTGAAAGGATGGGGCCTGAAGTGCTTTCCGTAGAAAAGCGAAAGGCCTCGGGGAAGCCCCGAGGCCCAACGCCGACCGGGAACCCCCAGTCCGAAGCGACTACTATGCGAATGTTCAGATCGATTGTCAACCATGCTGAAGGTGGCGGGGGACCGCTGTGACGCCGCCCGGCAAGGGATGGAACGAAGAGAGCCTGTCTGAAAACCCGGGCGTCGAACACCTCGTCCGTCTCGGGTGGACCTATGTGGGCCCTGGGCCTGTCAACACCGAGCGCGAATCCCCCAAGCGAGTCGTCCTCGTGCGGCGACTTTCGGCGGCGCTGGCCAAGCTGAACCCCTGGTTGTCCGATGACAACCTGCACCGCGCTATTCGTGCCCTAAGTGGCGTTCAGGCGACCAGCCTGATCGAAGCGAATGAGAGGCTATATACGATTCTGACCTACGGCGTCGCGTTGGAGCAGGACCTCCACGATGGCACGGGTAAGAAAAGCCACCCGGTCCGGTTCTTCGACTTCGACGACCCGAGCCGCAACGAATTCGTCGTAACCCGCCAGTTCAAAGTCTACGGGACGAAGAAGAACATCAGGACCGACGTGATGCTGTTCGTGAACGGTATCCCTCTGGGCATCATCGAGTGCAAGAGCCCGACGCTGGGCGATGGGTGGAAGCACGAGGCGTTGGATCAGTTCTCGCGATATCAGGAGATGGAAGAACGATATCGCGAACTCGGAGCACCGAAGCTGTTCGAGACTATCCAGGTGCTCGTCGCGACATGCGGACAGGCTGCCGTCTACGGCACTGTGCTGACGCCGCACAGGTTCTTCGTCGAGTGGAAGACGACATACCCGCGTGGCGCGACCGAGTTGGAGGGCATCCTAGGCCGCCAGCCCAACGCGCAGGAGATCCTGTTCGAGGGGATGCTGACACCTGCGAACTTCCTGGATCTGGTGCGGAACTTCATCGTATTCGAGCGCGACGCCCAAACCGGCCGCACGGTGCGGAAGCTGTGTCGGTATCAGCAGTTCGCAGCGGTGAACAAGGCGATCGCTCGGGCCCGCAGGGCTAAGAGCCCGACCGATCGGGGCGGGGTGGTGTGGCACACTCAAGGGTCGGGCAAGAGCCTGACCATGCTGTGGCTGGCGCTGAAGCTTCGCCGAGACTCCATGCACGAGAACCCGACGCTGGTGATCGTGACGGACCGGAAGGATCTGGACGAGCAGATTGCCAAGACGTTCGTCGCTTGCGGTTTCCCCCAACCCCGACCAGGCCGAGAGTGTCCGTGACCTGCGCGACTTGCTGTCGGGGCCCGGGGGCAAGACGATCCTCACAACGGTCCAGAAGTTTCAGGAGGTGGAGGGCAGGGGGGGCGCCTCGAAGCGCCGAGTCCGTGAAGAGTACCCGCTGCTGTCGGCCGCGAGCAACGTCTTCGTGCTGGCCGACGAAGCCCATCGAACGCAGTACGGCGGGCTGGCGGCCAACCTGCGCAAGGCGCTGCCGAACGCCTGTTTCTTCGGCTTCTCAGGGACGCCGATTGACAAGAAGGATCGCTCTACGCGCGAGACGTTCGGGCCGTACATCGACACCTACACGATCGAGCAGGCGGTCGCGGACGGAGCGACCGTGCCAATCTTCTACGAAAGCCGGCTGGCCGAAGTGCGGATCGTCGGAAACACCCTGGACGCCGTCTTCGACCGGGTATTCGCCGACAGGACCGAGGAAGAGCGCGAAGCCATCAAGAAGAAGTACGGCCGCGAATCCGCGATAGCCGGCGCCCCCAAGCGAGTCGAGCGCGTCTGCCTGGATATCATTCAGCACTACACGACCCACATTCAGCCGAACGGGTTCAAGGCGCAAATCGTGGCGGTCAATCGGGAGACGGCCGTCCTCTACAAGGAGACGCTCGATCACCTGCAAGGGCCGCAGTCGGCGGTGGTCATCTCGTCGTCGAACAAGGATGACGAGGGCATCGTGCGGCACCATCTGTCCGAGGAGCAGCGCAAGGACGTCATCGTGCGCTTCTGCAAGCCGAGGGATCCGCTGTCGATTCTGGTGGTGTGCGACATGCTGCTCACCGGCTTCGACGCGCCCGTCGAGCAGGTGATGTACTTGGACGCTCCGCTCCGCGAGCACACGCTGCTGCAAGCTATCGCGCGGGTGAACCGGGTCAGCGACAAGAAGGACTACGGTCTGATCGTCGACTACTGGGGCGTGTCCGAGTCGCTGCAAGAGGCCTTGGCGATCTTCGCGCCGTCCGACGTGAAAGGCGCCATGACGCCCAAGACCGACGAGTTGCCGCGCCTGCAAGCGCGCCACGCCGCGGTCGTTCGTTTGTTCGCGCGGTTGAAGGATAAGGACGACTTGGAGGCGTGCGTGGCCGTGCTGGAGCCCGAGGACGTCCGAGCGGAGTTCGACCAAGCGTTCCGCCTGTTCGCCCAGTCGCTGGATATGATCCTGCCTGAGCCGCAAGCGCTTCCTTACGTCGGTGACGCCCGCTGGTTCGGGAAGATCCGCGCGAGCGCGGCGGCTCGCTACCGCGACGACAAGATCGACGTGTCCGATTGCGGCGCGAAGGTTCGGAAGTTGATCGAGGAGGCGGTGATCGCCGAAGGGATCCAGATCCTGGTCAAGCAGGTCTCCCTATTCACGCCGGAATTCGAGCAGAAGTTGGCCGCGCTGAAGACCGACGAGGCACGGGCCAGCGAGATGGAGCACGCGATCCGGAGCGAGATCCACGTCAAGCTCGAAGAGGATCCGGCCTTCTATTCGTCGCTGCGCGAACGCCTGGAAAAGGTGATTGAGGACAGCAAGGCCAAGCGCCTGGACGCCGCTCAGCAGCTCAAGCTGTTCGAGGTATTGCGCGGCCAGATGCGGGGGCGGGCGGAAGCAGCGGAAAGCCTGGGCATGACCGAGACCAGCTTCGCGATCTACGGGCTGATCGCCGACCCGCGACCGCACACAATGGCGGACGCGCCCGGGGTTGGCTACCGCGGAGGCCCGGTCGACGAGTCGAAGAAGGAGCTGGCCGCCATCCTGGAGGAGCAACTGGAACCCCAGGTCTCGATCGTCGACTGGGTGACAAAGGACGACGTGCAGAAGGAAATGCGTCGGGTCATCAAGCGGCAACTCCGTGCGGCAGGGTTCGCGCCCGAGAGCGTCGACCCTACGGCGGAGAGCGTGGTCGACCTGATGAAGCGGCGGCGGGGACGATGATCGCCGGCGCGACAACGACGGGGGAGCGGTCCGAGATCCGCTGGGGGACGACGGCGATCCCATACGCGATTCGCCGAAGCAGCCGTCGGGGGACGGTTTCGATCGCGGTCGAACCTTCCGGACGGGTTGTTCTGACCGCGCCCACGGAGACCCCGGTCACCCGGCTGGACCGCGTCGTTCGTCAGAAGGCGCGCTGGATCGTCGACCGGGCCAGCCGGGGACGCGAGATGCTCGATCCATGCGCGCGGGAGTTCGTCTCGGGAGAAACCGTCCGATACCTGGGACGTTGCTATCGCCTGCGCGTCGTCTCGTCCGAGACCTTACGGTCGCCGCATCTCGAACGCGGCTGGCTGGTCGTGACGACCGAAACGGATGGGCCAGATCGCCGGCAGGATGTCCGGAAACAGGTCATCTCCTGGTACCGCGCCCGTGCCAAGCCGCAACTGGTCGAGCGGACGGCTCAATGGGCTGAGGATGTCGGCGTCAGAATCCCCGAGTTGCTGATCCGCGACCCAGCTCGACGATGGGGAAGCTGCGACGCTTCCGGAAAGATCCGCCTCAACTGGAGGATCGTGCAGGCCTCGGGTCGGCTGGTGGACTACGTCGTCGTCCACGAGCTGGCACACCTCGTCCACCGCGGCCACGACACCCGTTTCTGGTCTCTCGTGGCGAAAGCGTTGCCCGATTACGAAGCACGTCGGAAGGCCCTTCGGGAGGTTGGACCCTCGATGGTGTGGTGACACCGCGCGCCCCTGTAAGCGCCTCGCGTTTAGCGCGCACGGAGCGCACCGGGCTGGTCTTAGGAAGCGACGCAGCCCAATATGAAGGGCGTATAGTGAGTGACATGGCCAACCCTTCGCTGATGGACATGGCGACGCAGCTCGCTGCGCTAAAGGAACTGGCCGCACGAGCGAAGCTTCGAAATGCTATCGAGTCGGTGTTCGAGACTGTGCCCGGGGAGGCACGCTTTTGCGTTCGGCGTCTCGAAGTTGTGGAGCACGTCAGCCGAGTACTCGGGATCCGGATTATCAATAACCGGATCTTCGCCCGCGTCGAACGCGTCGCGAGGGATATGGGATGGGAGCCAATCAAGAACGGCAACCGCAGCCTCTTCCGATGCGCAAAGCGGAAGGACCAGGATCAAGACGAGGCACTTCTCGTGTCTGAAGCCAACCGCCACGATTCCAGGTGGTGATCATGATCCGTTTTGGTGGACACCTTCTGGAAGGAGAAGATGGTGTCCATGGAGCAGGGAAAGAAGCCGCGTATACGGCGCAAGTTCACGGAGGAGTTTAAAGCCAGGGCAGTGGGG
>Ga0070679_100002225_pt1 | contig 17524 bp, 15 predicted proteins | sample KBSC63BmetaG_FD_65652 | JGI IMG/M metagenome (GOLD analysis project Ga0070679, IMG submission 65652) | Corn rhizosphere microbial communities from Kellogg Biological Station, Michigan, USA - KBS C6-3B metaG | ecosystem: Host-associated > Plants > Roots > Rhizosphere | place: USA: Michigan... | reverse complement strand
GTCCGGAAACCTCCAATCGTGCGCGAGATGCGCGTTATCGACGAAGATCTCCGAGCACGGCCCGCATGGGCCCGTGTCGGCCATCTGCCAGAAGTTGTCCTTGTCGCCCAGCGAATAGATTCGCGAATCCGGAAGCCCGGCGATCTCACGCCAGAGCGCGCGCGCCTCGTCGTCCGTGTGGTGAACGGTGACACGCAGGTGCTTCCGATCGAGGCCAAGCTCCTTCGTCACGAACTCCCACGCGAACGTGATCGCGTCGCGCTTGAAGTAGTCGCCGAACGAGAAGTTGCCGAGCATCTCGAAGAACGTGAGATGCCGTGCGGTGTGGCCGACCTGCTCGAGATCATTGTGCTTGCCGCCGGCGCGGACGCACTTCTGCGACGTGGTTGCGCGACGCTTGCCGTCCGGCGCGCCCTCGAGCCCGAGAAAGACTTTCTTGAACTGCACCATCCCGGCGTTGGTGAAGAGCAACGTTGGATCGTCGGCCGGGACGAGCGACGAGCTCGGGCGCACGACGTGGTCGTTGCGCGCGAAGTAGTTCAGAAAGCGGGACCGGATCTCGGAGGCGAGCATCCGGGAAATCTACCGTTGCCCGGTGCGCGGAGGGAGCGTGGCTCCGATTGATGTGGCGCGTCGAACGAGGCCTGACCAGAAACCCACCGGAAACGGCCACCGGAAGACCACCGAGATCCACCGAAGACCCGCGGATTCCACTCGGTGGATTTCGGTGCTCAACGGCGCGATCGGTGGTTTCCGTTCAATGCTCGGTGTGTTCGGCGGTTTCTGTGTTCAATCGTCGGTCTGCTCGGATTCCTCGTCATCGGAATCGGCAGCCAGAACGATTCGCAACACGCGAGCAATGTCGTCCGCATCATAGCCGCGTCGCGCCAGGAATCCGTACAGCCGCCGACGCTGCACCGCCGGCTCCAGTTTGCCGAGCGTGCGCAGCTTCTTTCGTGCAATGCGTTCGATCGACGCATCCTCGTCGACCTGCTCTTCGGTGAAGACCTCTTCGATCGCATCGTCAGACACTTCGCGTGCGACGCCGCGCTTCGAGAGCTCCTGCTGCACGCGTCGCCGTGAGAGGCCGCCGCCCACGGCCTTCGAGCGCGTGAACTGCCGAGCGAACGCCGCGTCATCGAGGAATCCCACAGTTCGCAGCCGGTCGATCGCGACGTCGACTTGATTGGCGGGCTCACCCTTTCGAATGAGCAGCCGTCGCAACTCAGTCGATGAGCGCGCGCGGGCAGCGAGCATGTTCAGCGCGCGGTCGTACGTGGCGAGGATCGCCGCTTCCTGATCGATGGCCAGTCGAAGCCGATCGTCGACGCGACCGCCGACTGCCAGTCGCAGGCGCTCGATCGCCTCGATGGAGAGTGTTCCAATCTCGTCGCCATCGACGGACACGGCAAAGCGTCCCGGCTTTCGCGGGCTCGGAACGATCGCGGTGATGACGGAGAAGGAATTCATGAAAATGGAAAGCCGGGGAGTCGCAGCCTGTTCCGAAGGGAGTTTCCGGGTCCCATCGTCGCAAGACTACTTCTCCCCGGCCAGATCATGCAGCCGGTCGATGACTGGTCTGCTACTCTTCCATCGCCTCCGTGTCGTTCGCGATCACATCGCGCGCACCGACACCGAGGAGCTGCTTCACCTTCTCTTCGACTTCGGCCATGAGTGCCGGGCTGTCCTTGAGATACAACTTGGCGTTCTCGCGACCCTGCCCGATCTTCTGGCCGTTGTAGCTGTACCACGCGCCGGACTTGTCGATGATACCAGCCTCCGACGCAATGTCGAGCACGAGGCTCGCGTGGCTGATGCCCTCCGCGTACATGATGTCGAACTCGGCCTGCTTGAACGGTGCGGCAACCTTGTTCTTCACCACCTTCACGCGGACGTGCGATCCCACCACGTCTTCCTTGTCCTTCACCGGACCAATGCGCCGGATGTCGAGCCGTAGCGACGCGTAGAACTTGAGCGCCTTGCCGCCCGTGGTCGTCTCCGGGTTGCCGAACATGACGCCGATCTTCTCGCGCAACTGATTGATGAAGACCACCGCCGTCTTCGACCGCGCAATGGAGCCGGTCAACTTCCGAAGCGCCTGGCTCATGAGTCGCGCCTGCAGACCCACGTGCGAGTCGCCCATGTCACCTTCGATTTCGGCCTTCGGCACGAGCGCCGCCACCGAGTCGATCACCACCACATCGACCGCACCCGAACGAACGAGGATCTCGCAGATCTCGAGCGCCTGCTCGCCAGTGTCGGGCTGAGAGATCAACATCGCTTCGACGTCGACGCCCAGCTTTCTCGCATACTCCGTGTCGAGCGCATGCTCCGCGTCGATGTACGCCGCGACCCCACCATTTCGCTGGGCATTCGCAACGACATGCAAGCAGAGCGTGGTCTTACCGCTCGACTCCGGTCCATAGATCTCGGTGATGCGTCCGCGCGGAATCCCACCCACGCCGATCGCCGCATCGAGGTTGATCGCACCAGTCGAAATCGCATCGACACGGACTCGCTGGTCCGCGCCGAGGCGCATGATGGAGCCCTTGCCGCAGCTCTTCTCGATCTGCGCGATGGCCAGATTCAACGCCTTCTTCTTGTCATCCTGCAAAGTCGACACAGCCATTTCGCTCATCCTCTCGGTTAGTCGTAGTCCGCTCTGGCCATGCAGCGTAATCGTACCGGGAAATCGGTCGATTCGATACCCGAATAAAATACGAAACTCGGAGTTCGGATTCAAGCCGATTCTGACAGCGAGAACGCGTTCGGGATGTGGCGAATACGGACCCGCTCGCCCTCCATCAGCACACCGATGACGTCGAAGCGATACGAGTCCGTGGGCCGACCATACCGGTCGATCCAGACTGAGGCAGAGCGCGCTAACTCGCGCTGCTTGCTCCAGTTCACCGCCTCCACCGGATCTCCGAACTCGCTGCCGCTCCGCGCCTTCACCTCGACGAACGCGACCGTACCCTCCCGCTCCACGATCAGATCGATATCGCGATGGCCATTCCGGAAGCGACGCATAACGACACGCCACCCTTGGCGCCGAAGCCAACGTTCCGCGATCCGCTCGCCCAGCTCTCCGAATTGCTGCCTGGCCGCTGACATGGGCCGAGCATAGGGCGTCAGCGCCGAGGGGGCATCACCATTCGATTGCGGCCAAGTGCTTGTGGCCGCAATCGCACGTGGGCGCAAGCACGCGGCCGCAAGCACGTGGCCGCGAGGACGCGGTCCCCGGGTATATCAGCGGCTGATGCGCGTCAACGCGCTCACGAGTTGCGCACCGCCCAACGTCGGCACATCGAGCGCACTGCGCACGACGATGGGATCGCTCTTCGTCACCCAGTAGAGGCCGCGTCCCTGATCGCCGGCGTGCACCGCGACGACCCAGCACTCGAACATGCCGGCGGGGACACGCACACGATCCTCCCCTATTACGGAAAGACGCGTCGGGACGAGCGCGTTGCTCGCGGGCGTGATCGACAACGTCAATGCCGAGTCTTCCCACGCAACACTCAGCGGCAGCCCGCGAAGCACGGTCTCGAGCATGGCGCTCGACACCAGCGTCCCCGCCGGAACAGCCGTGATCACCGAACGACGTCCACCGGGAACTGCGGTTGCACCGAACGCCGAGTCGCCGCGGAATTCTGCGGCGAGGCGAGATGGACCCTGCACGGATCCCCAGTGAATCGGGCGAAGACTGTCCATCGTCGCGTAGAGCGAGTCCACGGCATCGACTCCCTGGCCCGCTCGTGATTCCACCATCAGCCACGCCGGAGAGCCAGCATACGACGACTGTGCGACCGTCACGGTGCGTGTGCCGATGACGAGCGAGCTGACGTCGCGCTCGAGCGTCATCTGGTAGACGAACTGACCCGGGCGGAGTGTGGCCGCGGTCGGGCGGATTCGGTGCGGCGGCGCGACGGTGTCCGCGGGAAGCTGCGCGCGCGACGCAGTTGCGCTGAGCGCAAGCGCGAGCAGTGCGTGAAGCACGAGCATGCGATGACGCTCAGCCACGCGGCCCACAGATGTGGTCGAGCTGCTCGAGTCCGACGAGTACATCGCGCGGCTTCGAGCCGTCCGGGGGACCGAGCACTCCGGCGGCGTGCAACTGATCGATGATGCGCGCGGCGCGACCGTATCCGACCTTGAGCCGGCGCTGGAGGAGCGACGTCGACCCCTGCTGGTTCTGCACCACGACCTCGGCGGCTTCGCGGAACAGCTTGTCGCGATCGCTCGCATCGGCCGCGCCCTCGCCGTCGCCCGCGCCCTGCTCGAGCGCTTCCTGCGCGCGCACCTTCGCGAGAATGTCCTCCTCGACCTCCAGCGGCTCCTCGAGCATGAGGCCCTGGGCGGCGAGCGCGGCGCGCTTCGCCTCGCGCCGTGCCTGATACCAGCCCATCAGCCGCTCGGTATCCTCGCTCGAGAGATAGGCACCCTGGAGGCGCGACGGCTCGGACTTGCCCGGCGGAATGAACAGCATGTCGCCGTTTCCGAGCAGCATCTCCGCGCCCGCGCCGTCGATGATCGTGCGGCTGTCCACCTGCGACGCGACGCGGAACGCCATCCGGCTCGGGAAGTTCGCCTTGATCAGACCGGTGATGACGTTCACGCTCGGCCGCTGCGTCGCGAGAATGAGATGGATGCCGATGGCGCGCGCCTTCTGCGCGAGCATCGCGATCGGCGTCTCGACCTCGCCCTGCACCGTCATCATCAGGTCCGCCATCTCGTCGATGATCACCACGATGTACGGGAGGATGCCACCTTTGTAAGTAGAATCCTCGAATGCCACATCTTTCTGCTTCGGCAGCTTGAGCGCCTGCCCGTCCTGAACGCGCTTGTTGAACTCCTGAATGTTCCGGCAGCCGTTCGCCGCCAGCAGCTCGTAGCGATCGTTCATCTCCAGCACCGCCCACTTGAGCACCGACGCCGCATCACGGTTGTCGGTGATCACCTTGTGGCGCAGGTGCGGGAGCGTGTTGTACACGGAGAGCTCGACCATCTTCGGGTCGACCATCAGGAAGCGCAGCGTGCGCGGCGTGTGCCGGTACACCAGGCTCGTGATGATCGTGTTCACCGCGACCGACTTGCCCGAGCCCGTTGCGCCGGCGATGAGCAGGTGGGGCATCTTCGCGAGATCCGCGATGACCGGCCGCCCCTCGAGATCCTTGCCGAGCGCGATGGGAAGCGCCGCGCGAGCGGATTGGAATTCGCGGTTCTCGACCAGCTCGCGGAAGCCGACCATCTCCGGGACGGGATTGGGCACCTCGACACCGACCGCGCCGCGCCCGGGAATCGGCGCCACGACGCGGATGGAAGCCGCGCGCATCGCGAGCGCGAGATCGTTCGAGAGGTTGGCGAACTGACGCACCTTCACGCCTGGAGCAGGCTCGATCTCGAACTGCGAGACGACAGGTCCCGTCGTGCGACCAACCAGCTCGCCTTCGACGCGGAAGGTCCGCAACGCGTCCATGAGCTTCACGCCCATGATGTCGAGCTCTCGCCGGCTGGCGTCGAGATTTCTGCCAGGGATCTGCGTGAGGAGCTCGGGCGATGGCAGCTCCTCGCCCGTGAGGTCGACGAGCTCGGTCGCGTCGATGGCAGCGGCGATCTGCGCATCGTGCGCGGCGGCCACTTCCGCTTTCGACTTCTTCTTCTTGCGCTTGGGCTCGTCCGCGGACGCGTCCGAGCCATCGGAGGCCGCCTCGACGTCCGTCATGAGTGTCGGATCGATCGCCGGCATCTCTTCCGGCGGCGGTTCCAGGGCCAGCGCGAGATCGCCAGGCATCTCTTCGATCGCGCGCTCGCGCTTCTTGCGGCGCGGCTTCGTGTCCGCCAACTCGCCGGCCGAGACGACCGCGTCGGCCGCGACCGCGGCGCCCTCGCGTGGGCGATGGCCGACGATGGCTCGAACCGGATTCCATGCGAGCGTCGCCGCAGTCAGGATCGACGCCGCGAGCACGACCACCACCCACGCGCCGAATGAGCCGAACCACGACTGCCACCACCCCGCGATGAACTCACCCCACAGGCCGGCCCCGCCGCTCGGGAGCCCGGGTGAGGGTTTGCTGAGCGCGAGGCCCAGCGCGATGGGAAGCAGAGCGACCAGGCCCGCGAAGAAGATCATCCATGAGCGATCCGTCTCCGACTCGAGCCGGCCGAACAGTCGCAGCGCGTGCACCGCGGGCACCAGCGGAATCAGGATGGCGGACGGCCAGCCGAAGAACACCACCAGCGGATGCGTGAGCAGATTGCCCACGAGGCCGACGCTTGCTTCGACGCTGACTCCCGCGCGCCACTGCGCCAGCGCGAGCGCGGCGAAGGCGCCGGCGAGAAACACCGAAAACAACAAGAGCGCGATCCCGAGGATCTCGCGCTTCAGGGAGGAACTGCCCACGGGTTACCGCTCGCGGTCTGGTCCGAGCTTGGTGATCTGTCGATCCGAATACAGGGGGATGACCGGATAGGAATCAAGCGCGGCGCACGCCGTCAGATCATCACCGAAGCCTGCATCGCGCAAGGCCCGGCCATGTTCCGACGCATCGAACAGGCGCAGCACCTGATCTCCGAACTTGCGGTCGATCAACATACACGCCTGCGCCGCGTCATTCAGCTCCACGCCGGACAGCCGTTTCGAGACGTTGGACGCGTAGCGGCCCGCGCATCCTGCGTCCTCGAGCGCGAACCGTCGTTCGCTCCCGGCACAGACGAGCGTGATGTCCGTTCCGCCTCGCATCGCGGTACGCAGCATCGTGAGCACCGCCGTGTAGTTGACGTACGACGCGACGACCACGTCACGCGCGCCCTGCGACGCGGCTGTGATCGCTGGCGTGCCGTTGGTGGTCGTCAACAGCACCGTTTTTCCCTCGATGGCCTCGCGTGTGAATTCGAGCGGTGAGTTGCCGAGGTCGAAGCCGGGGATGGTTCTCATCTTCCGCTCGCCCGCGAGCCGAACATCAGAACGTTCGAAAGCCTTTGCGCGCGTGACGACGTCGTCCGAGCTCTCCAGCGGGATCACGGTGCGTGCGCCGTTGGCGAGCGCGGCGGCGATGGTCGACGACGCGCGCAGGACGTCGATGACCGCGACCACTCGTCCCTTCACCTGTTCCGCGAGGAGCGAGGCTTCACCGAACACGACGTCGATGCGCACTTACGCCGGCTCCTTGAAGAGATCGGTCTCGCGCTCGAGGAACTTCGTATCGATCTGACCGGCGATGAAGCGCGGGTTCTGCATGACGCGCGCGAGAAATGGAATCGTGGTCGTCACGCCCTCGATGATGAATCCATCGAGCGCGACATGCATGCGCGCGATGGCCTCATCGCGATCGCGGCCCTGGCAGATGAGCTTGGCGAGCAGCGAATCGTAGTACGGCGGCACCGTATAGCCGTCGTACACGTGCGTGTCGAGCCGCACGCCAGGGCCACCCGGCGGATGAAAGGCGAGAATCTTTCCCGGCGACGGCTGGAAGTTTCGCGACGGATCTTCCGCATTCACGCGAACCTCGATCACGTGGCCACGCAGCGTCGGAAGCTCGGTGACGCTCAGCTCGTGGCCCGCGGCGACGCGAATCTGTTCCTTCACGAGATCGATTCCGGTGATCATCTCGGTGACCGGATGCTCGACCTGGATGCGCGTGTTCATCTCCATGAAGTAGTACGAGCCGTCCTCGTCGAGGAGCATCTCGATCGTGCCGGCACCGACGTAGTCGATTGCCTTCGCGCCGGCGACCGCCGCCTGACCCATGCTCGCCCGAAGCTCGGGGGTCATCGCGGTGCTCGGCGACTCCTCGATGAGCTTCTGGTGACGGCGTTGCACCGAGCAGTCGCGTTCACCCAGGTGAATGACGTGCCCGTGCTTGTCGCCCAGGATCTGGAATTCGATGTGTCGCGGGCGCGACAGGTATTTCTCGACGTAGACGTCGTCATTGCCGAACGCCGACAATGCTTCGGATCGCGCGAGTTGAAATGAACGCGCGAAGTCGTCGGGATCCTTGGCGACGCGCATGCCCTTTCCGCCGCCGCCCGCCGCCGCCTTGATGATGACCGGGAATCCAATCGACTTCGCGAACTCCAGGGCCTCCTCGACGTCGGCGACCGGGCCCGGTGTTCCAGGCACGATGGGCACTCCGACGGCGGTCATGGCCTTTCTCGCCGCGGCCTTGTCGCCCATCACGCGAATCTGCTCGGCGGTGGGTCCGATGAATGCGATCTTGGACGCGGCGCAGATGTCCGCGAACTCCGCATTCTCGGCGAGAAACCCGTAGCCCGGATGAATCGCGTCCGCGCCGGTGATCTCAGCGGCCGCGATGATGCGCGGGATGTTGAGATAGGACTCGCGCGCGGGCGCCGGACCGATGCACACGTCGTCATCGGCGAAGCGGACGTGCAATGACTCACGGTCCGCCTCCGAGTACACGGCGACGGTCTGCACACCGAGCTCACGGCAGGCGCGGATGACGCGCAGCGCGATCTCGCCGCGATTGGCAATGAGAACTTTATTGAACATTACGAATTGGTGTCGCTTCCGGCCTCGAATCCCGACCAGGATGTATCGCTCGTGCCGGCCACCCCCTGCACGCGCAGCGCGAACTCCGCCGGGCTCGTCGCGTAGAAGACGGCGCTCTCGTAGGAGATGAGCCCGCGGGAGTAGTGCTGCATGAGCGATTGGTCGAAGCTCTGCATGCCGTACTGCACCGCGCCTTCCTTGATCAGGTCCGGGATGTTGAGCGTCGCTGCCATGTCCCGGATGTTGTCGCGGACCGCGGCGGTATTGATCAGTACCTCGACCGCGGGGATGCGGCCGGCGCGATCCGACCGCGGCACGAGGCGCAGTGAGACCACCGCCTGGAGCGCGCTCGCGAGCGAGAAGCGCACCTCGGCCTGCTGGTGTGGCGGATAGAACGACAGCACGCGATTGATCGTCTGGGTCGCGTCCATCGTGTGGAGCGTCGAGAACACGAGGTGACCCGTGTCCGCCGCCTTGAGCGCGGTGTCGAGTGTTTCGAGATCTCGAATCTCGCCGATGAGGATGATGTCCGGGTCCTGGCGAAGCACGCGACGGAGCGCTTGCTCGAACGTCGAGGTGTCGGTGCCGATCTCGCGCTGGTTGATGTGGCAGTTGATGTCGCGATGCAGGAACTCGATCGGGTCCTCGATCGTGATCACGTTGGCGCGCCGATTCTCGTTGACGTGCTGGATCATCGCCGCCAGCGCCGTCGACTTGCCGGAGCCGGTTACCCCTGTGACGAGCACGAGGCCGCGTGGCTTCATCGCGATCTCCTCGAGCACCGTCGGCAGATTGAGCTCGGTGATCGTGCGCGCCTGATACGGGATCGCGCGCATGGCGTAGCAGAGCGATCCGCGCTGCTGATACACGTTCACGCGGAAGCGGCCGATGCCGGGCACGCCGATGGCGAAATCGCACTCTTTCTCGTCGGCGAACTGCTTCACCTGACGGGGCGTCATCAACTGTTCCGCGAGCGACTTCAGATCTTCGGGCCGCAGCGGCACATGCTCGAGCGGCAGCAGCTCGCCGTCGACCCGGATGGTGGGTGGCCGCCCGACCTTGAGGTGCAGGTCGGAGCCGTTGCGCCGAATCATCTCCTGGAGCACCGCCTTGAAGTTGAGTCCCGACGCGGGCGTCGGGCTCGGCGATGCCGGAGCGGATGGAGCCTGCGGCGGGTTAGCCATTGGGATCGATCTTGAACAGCACCTGCCCGTACTCCACCGGCTGCGAGTCCTGCACGAGGATCTCGCGGATCACGCCCGAGTACTCCGACTCGATCTCGTTCATGATCTTCATCGCCTCGATGATGCAGAGCACCTGGCCCTTGGCGACACGATCGCCGACCGACACGTATGACTTTGCGCCCGGCTCCGGCGACGAATAGAACGTGCCGACCATCGGCGACTTCACCTCGAGGCCGACCGGCTTCGGCGGCTCCGCGGCTGGTGCGCCTTCGCCGTCCGCGACGGCGGGTACACCTTGTGGCGGCGACGTCCGGGGCGCCGGCGCGGCGGGAACGAGCGCAGGAATCGGCATGGGCGCGGCCATCTGCACCGCGCCACGCTGCTGCGGACTCTTGGAGATGCGGATCTTCATCCCCTTGTCCGACGTGATCTCGATCGAGTCGACGGTCGATTCGTCGATGATCTCGATCAGCTTTTTCACATAGCGTAAGTCGATCATAGGCTCTAGAAGGTCCCGCCGGCGCTCACCCAAGCTCGATCAGCTCGCGCGTGAAGCTCGTGAGGATGCGTGGACCATCCGGGCCAAGGAACACATCGTCCTCGATCCGCACGCCTCCCCACCCCGGCCGATAGATTCCCGGCTCAATCGTCACCACTGCGCCCTCGGCCAACGCTCCCTCGGCCGTGCGAGCCAGCCGCGGTGCCTCGTGTACCTCGAGGCCGAGGCCGTGGCCGAGACTGTGTCCGAACAATTCGCCGTAGCCGCGCTGCTCAATGTAGTCGCGCGCGATGGCGTCGGCATCCCGCCCCGTCATTCCGGCCCGCACGCCGCGCGCGGCCTGCGCGTTTGCCGTGCGCACCACGTCGTGAATCGCGCGCTGCTCGTCGCTCGCGCGGCCGACCACCGCCGTGCGCGTCACGTCGGAGCAATATCCGTGGTGTTCGGCGCCGAAGTCGAGCAGCAGGAAGTCACCGTCCTCAATCGCGCGCTCCGACGACCGCGCATGTGGCAGTGCCGAACGCGGACCGGATGCGACGATGGATGGGAATGGGAAACCCTCACTGCCTTCGTCGCGCAACGCTTTCTCGAGCGCGCCGGCAACCTGCAGTTCGGTCATGCCGACCTTCACCTGTGGCAGCGTGCGCTCCAGCGCGCGCGTGGCGATCCCGTTCGCGACTTCGATCAGTGCGAGCTCGCCCGCATCCTTTCGCTCCCGCAGCGTCTCGACGAGATCCACGGTCGGGCGCCACTGCCATCGCCCGCCGTGCTCGAGCAAACGCTGAAAGTCGCGATGCAGAAGATGTCCCGACTCGAAGCCGATGACTTCGACGTACGAGAGTTGTGCGAGCTGATGCCACAGCCCGACCCACAGGCTCTGCGGCTCGATGCTGATGCGAGCAAGGTCGCCGACTTCCTCGGCGATCTGCGTCTGGTAGCGGAAATCCGTGATGAGCACCGCATCACGCGCACTCACGAACAGCAGCGCGCTCGATCCGGAGAAGCCCGTCAGGTAGCGTATGTTCGCGAGGCTGGTGACGAGCAGCCCGTCCACATGCGCGGCCGTGAGACCGTCGGCGAGCGCGGTGATGCGCCGTTGCCGAGGGTCAGACACGCGTGGTCAGCGTGCGAGAGAGCCCGCGCAGCGCGAGCTCGTAGCCGTACGCGCCAAGACCGCAGATCACGCCGACGGCCGCGGGCGCCAGCATCGAGTGCCGCCGTTCGGGCTCACGCGCGTACACGTTCGTCAAGTGTACTTCGACGAACGGCATCTCGACCGCGGTGAGCGCGTCACGAATCGCGAGGCTCGTGTGCGTGTACGCGCCGGCATTGATCACGACTCCGTCCGCCGCGCCACGAAGCCGGTGGATGGCATCGATCAGATCGCCCTCGCCATTGTGCTGCGAGAACTCGAGCTCGGCGCCGATCTCCTCGGCCACGCCGCGGAGCGATCGCTCGATGTCGGCAAGCGAGTCCGTCCCGTACAGCGCGGGCTCGCGCGTGCCGAGCAGATTGAGATTCGGTCCGTTGAGAACGGCGATCCTCACGACTTCTTCAATCCGTTGAGCCACGCGTTGAACTGCGCGATGTCGTCTCCTGCCTCGGGCTCCGCGGCACTCGGCGCGTTCGATGCCGGCGGGGCGTCCTCGGCGTTCGCGGCGAAGAATTGATCGAATGAGAAGCCGTCGACTTCCGTCGAGGGACGCGGCGGCGTGTTGCCCTTGAACACGTGATCGAGCGAGAGCTCGTCGGTCGCGCGATGCGCCGGGATGCCGTTCAACGGCGGCGTCGGCGCCTCGGCTTCAGACGAAAATGCGTCCGCGAGGGTCGCTGCGGCGCTGGTGTCGGCGGTCGAGGCTCCGGCGCCGGAGAACAGCGCATCGATGGAGCCGCGAACCGTTGCTCCGGCCGTGGATGGTGTCGGCATCCCCGCAGACGGCGCGACGGGTTGGCTCGCCGGCTCGACCGATGACTCCGCGGCTGGCTCGGAAGGATCGGTCTCGAGCGGTTCGTCGAAATCCGTCGTCGTTTCCTCGTACGCCTCGAAAGCATCCGGTTCGGCCGCCACGGGCTCCGCGACCGCTTCGAACGTCTCGGGGTGGCCGAGTCCCGCTTCCTCCGCCTTCACCGGGTCCTCGAACGTTTCCGCCTCGGCGAGGGAGATCGGCTGCGCATGGACCTCTCCGCTCGTTGCCGCCAGCGCGGTGTCCGGGAGCGGCTGCCGAGTGCGCGAGAAAACACTAATGAGGAATTCGCGAATCGTCGGACCCGCGGCGGCCGTGGCGGGTTCGTCGCGCGCCGCTGCAGGCGCACCGTAGAGTTGATCCTCGACCGCGCGCAGTCGCGAAGCGAGCGCCTCGTCATCCGGGCGTTGGTCGACGAGCCGGCGATAGATGTCGACCGCGGAGTCGAGATGCCCTTGCTCGAGGTAGAGCTCCGCCATCGTCTCGGTCACGAACGGCTGCGCCGCTTCGGCGGGGAGGGTATCCTCCGCGAATTCGTCAAAGGATTCCGGAGCTTCGCGTCCGTCGTGGCCGCCGTCGATCGGCGCGGATTCGTGCGCGAATTCGACGGGAGATTCCTGCGTGGATTCTCGCGGGGACTCCCGCTCGTTCGCGAACTCCGACGCCATGTCGTCGAATGACGCAGCCACACTTGGCGTTGACGCGGGCGGCGTGAGCGGCTCGATCATCGTCTCGATCGACTCCAGGGCCACCGACGACCACACTGGCGTGTGCAGTGGTGGCGGCGCGGCCGAGGTCTCGGCCGTCGACGGCTCCGGGGAGGATGGCTCCGCGGTCGCGAAGGTTCCGAATTCATCGGACTCCGTCTCCGCGGGCGCGAAGCTCCCGGGTTCGTCGGCCTCGGTCTCGGTGGGTGCGACATCGGGCGCGGCCTGCTCTGCGGCGGAAGCCGCAGTCGCGGTATCTTCGGCGAAGTAGTTCTCGGTGCCGATGGACGCCGGCGGTTCGGGCGCGTCGATGATCCCTGGCTCGAACGTCTCGAGTCCGTCGAGCGTCGCGTTCGCGACGGTGGTGTCCTCGGCTGATTCGGTCAGCGGCAGGCCGTCGTCCGGAAGTCCGAGCGTGATATCCGTCGCACGCTCGACCTCCGGCTCCGGTTCGGCGTCGTCGAACGCCACTGCGGCCTCGGCGGAAGGTTCGTTGTCCTTGACCGATGCCGCCGGCGTTGCGATCGCGAAAGGATCGGCCTCGAACGCCGCGTCGATCTCGAGCGTCTCGACTCCGGCCATCTCGATGTCGGCTCGTGCAGGCGGCTCCGTTTCAGAACGCTCATCCACGTCCAGGGATGAGAGTTCCGGCATGCCTTCGCTTGGACGTTCGGCAGGTTCCTCGCGGCTCGGCTCTGGTGGCTCGACCTGCACGTTGGGCGCGACCTCGGACAACGCGAGTCCGCCGATCGACGCGTCATCGAAATCGAGTAGCTCGTCCTGGTCGTGGCGGCGGAGGTCGTCGTCCGCCTGCGGTCCGGCAGGCGTGGACACCGGTGCGGTCGTCGTCGACGCGTTCGCGGGACCGGGAACGCTCGCTTCCTCCGACTTCTCGACCTCCAGGGCCGCGCTCGCGCCCGCGGTGGATGCTTCGGCGGGGACGGCGCTGCGCCACGAGTCCGGCGACGGCACTGGCTCCGCGCTCGCCACCGGCGTCGGGGCCGCCGGGTTGATGCTGCCCGGCTCCGGCGTTGACAGCAGCGAGATCATGAGCTGCGCGATCTCTTCGTTTCGCGGATCTGCCTCGAGCACGCGCTGATACCACATGCGCGCCGAATCGGTATCGCCGACCTGCCGGGCGATGTCGCCCAGGTGCCGGAGCGCGATCAGGTTCTCGGGATCGAGCGAGAGCGCCGTCTCGAACGCGATCTTCGCCTCGTCCGTGCGACCCAGGTCGTACAGCGCCTGGCCGTGGACGATGTGGCCGCTCATGTGCCCGGGCTGCTGGGGCAGATATTCCTGGCAGATGAAGATGGCCTGCTCGAGGTCGCCTGCCTTGCGATACTCGTTGGCGAGCGGTGCGAAGTACCGCCGCGGATTCTCGTCGAACTTTTTTCGGAGCTCGTCAATACGGGCCGAATTGGCCATTGAACGCCCTCATTTCGGACACGGCAATAGAGGGCCGAAGCCCGGGACCGGACGAAAGCGGAAAATACATTGCGCTGACTGGGCGAGTCAATCAGAAGTCACACCCTCACTTGATTTTAGGCCGTCTCGGCGTCTAACTTCCCAAGCTTGTCCGGTCGGTTTTTCCTTCCTTTCACGCACTACGGAGTTTCGTCCCGTGCTGCAACAGATGCGGGGCCTTGCGAAGTACGTCTGGGTGTTGGTCGCCCTGTTCTTCGTCGGCGGCTTCCTTCTCTACGAAACGTCGGGCCTCATGGGCCGGACACCTGTGACGGCCACCACCGCGGTCGCGGTCGTGAACGGCACGGAGATCCCCTACCAGGCGTACATCGCCCGGGTCCAGCAGGAAATCCAGAGCCAGCAGCAGCAGGCGGGCGGCCGCTCCCTCTCGCAGGACGACAACCGTCGGATCGAGAACGCCGTCTTCGATCAGATGGTGAACGACGTCCTGCTTCAGGAGCAATACCGGAAGCGCGGCATCGTCGTCACGGACGACGAAGTGCGCGAGTTCGCGCGCTACGCACCGCCGCCCTGGATCGTGCAGGCGCCTGAGCTTCAGACCAACGGCCGTTTCGATCCCGAGAAGTACCAGCGACTTCTGGCGAGCCCGCAGGCACGCCAGGGCGGCCTCCTCGTCTCGCTCGAGCAGTACTATCGCTCGGAGATCCCGCGGGAGAAGCTGCTCGATCAGGTCACGTCCGGCGTGTACGTCTCCGACGAAGAGCTCTGGCGCGCCTGGCGGGATCAACACGACAGCGCGCAGGTGAGCTACGTCGCGTTCAACCCGACGAACGACTCGGCGGCCGCCAAGGCGATCTCCGACGACGACCTCCGCGCGTACTTCGACAAGCACAAGGATGAATTCCAGCTTCCGGGGCACGCGTCGCTCTCGGTCGTGATCATTCATCGCGCGATCACCGCGGCCGATACGGCCGCGACGCGGGCCCATGCCGAGGCGCTCCGCGATTCGATCGTCAAAGGCACGATCAAGTTCGAGGATGCGGCGAAGACCGAGTCGGCCGACACGGCCTCGGGGCGCAACGGCGGCGACCTCGGCCGCGGCGCGAAGGGCCGCTTCGTGGCGGAGTTCGAGAAGGCCGCCTATGACCTGAAGCCGGGCGAAGTGTCCGCCCCGGTGCTCTCACCGTTCGGTTTCCATCTCATTCGCGTCGACGAGAAGAAGGGCGACACGCTCGCGTTGCGCCACATTCTCCTGCGCATTCAGCCGAGCGATTCCGCGAACGCGCGCCTCGACCGCGAAGCCGATCAGCTCTCGAAGACGGCGGGGTCGAGCGAGATCGGCGCGAAGCTCGATACCGCGGCCAGGCAGCTCAATCTTCCGATCAACCACATCACGGCGCTCGAGGACGAACCCGCGACGCTGAACGGAATGCCGGTGCCCAGCGTGAGCGCCTGGGCGTTCGGCGGCGCGAAGGTTGGTGAGACCAGCGAGCTGTTCGACGACGACAACGGCTACTACATGGCGCGCCTCGACTCGCTCACCGCGGGCGGCGAGCCGAATTTCGAGAACGCGAAAGAGGAAGTTCGTCGTCGCGTTGCACTGGAGCGCGCGCTCGACAAGCTCGTCCCGCAGGCGCAGCAGCTCGCGAGTGCCGCGGCCGGCAGCTCGCTCGAGGCGGCAGCACAGCAGATGAACATGAAGGTGCAGCAGACGCCGATGTTCACGCGGACGACGGTGGTGCCGGGGCTCGGTCAGTTCACGCAGGCGGTGGGCGCCGCGTTCGCTCTTCCCGTCGGCGCGGTGAGCCAACCCGTGAAGACCGACAACTCCGTCTTCGTGCTCCGTGTGGACAAGCGCGTGCTCTCGGACAGCACCGCGTGGGCCGCGCAGAAGCAGGCGCAGCGGACCCTGCGTCTCCAGCAGCTCCGTCGCGACCGGGTCGACATGTTCATGTCCGACATCCGGAAGTCCGCGAAGATCGATGACCGGCGGAAGGAGATCAACGCCGCGACGCGCCAGGCGCAGACCTGAACGATCGGTCTCGACGCGAGAAAGGGCGGGCCCGATGGGCCCGCCCTTTCTTCTTCATGACTAACATTTGATGACCGACGCCGAGCGTCAGCCGTTCGGCCTGGTGCTACTTGACCTCGCTGACTGGCCGCCGGCTCAAATCAGCCGCTTTGGCTCCGGACGGACCTGTTCCTCGTCCACTCGCGACGTCACATCGCCGGCGCCGAGCCGATCAACAGGACGGCTCTCGCGGATGGGCTCGCGGACTTCGCGATCCACATCATTGATGTTCTTCTTGAACTCGCGAATGCCTTTCCCGATCGATGCGCCGATCTCGGGCACGCGCCGCGCGCCGAACAGCACGAGCACGATGACCAGGATGACCATCAGCTCCGTGAAACCGAGATTGCCGAGACCCATATCTATCTCCTAGAAGAGCGAACGAGCGACGAGGTAGGCGACCAGCACGCCCACAAGACTAAGCAATGACACGTCGAGCACCACTGGTCCTAACGAAAACTTGATCAGAACCAGGTCGAGTTGGAAAGGCCCGACCGATGGTGTGACGCCCGCCGTGAGGAATTGTTTGGCTGCGCCTGCCGGAAACATGATCCGCGCCGCCTGTTGCATCGCGCCGCCGACGACGAAGCCGATGGCGAGAACCAGGGCATGAAACCCCGGACGGTGCTTGGATGATCCGCGCGCGGATGATTGTCGGAGTGCCATCAGGACCGCCGATCCATAACGTAAGCGATTGCGTCGGTCAGGGCCGACCGAACCGGGCTCTCAGGAAGGACGCGCAGTGCCGCCTCGGCGTCATGCGCGAATCTCGCCCCTTGCTGGCGGGCGTAGTCGATACCACCGGCATCCGACACGATGGCGATCACGTCCGCGATCACCTCGTCATCAGGCTCTTCGATGGCGAACAGCTCCTCGATGCGCGTGCGCGCCGCGCCGTTCACCTGCCGAAGCGCGGCGATCAGCGGAAGCGTGACCTTGTGCTCGCGCAAGTCGAGTCCGCCCGGTTTACCGGTCACGGACGCTTCGCCGGTATAGTCGAGGATGTCATCGGCGATCTGGAACGCCATGCCGAGGCGGTCTCCATATGCCGAGAGCGCTTCGCGGAAGTCCCCGGCGCCGCACACCGCTCCGCTCTCGCAGGCCCCCGCGATCAGCGATGCGGTCTTCGCACGAATGAGATGGTAGTAGGCCTCCTCAT
>Ga0070679_100002223_pt1 | contig 17526 bp, 14 predicted proteins | sample KBSC63BmetaG_FD_65652 | JGI IMG/M metagenome (GOLD analysis project Ga0070679, IMG submission 65652) | Corn rhizosphere microbial communities from Kellogg Biological Station, Michigan, USA - KBS C6-3B metaG | ecosystem: Host-associated > Plants > Roots > Rhizosphere | place: USA: Michigan... | reverse complement strand
AACGCGCAGTTCTCGGCCTTGCGCAAGGGCGCGCTCGACATCAGCCTGTATCCGCTGTCGTACGCCGGCGGCGAGGTGCCGGAGACCAACATCGGCCTGATGCCGGCGCTCGTGCCGAGCTACGAGGTCGGCGCGCAGTGGAAGACGACCGAGGTCGGCAAGCTGCTGACGAAGATCCTCGACGAGAAGGGCATCGTCGTCCTCAGCTGGATCTGGCAGGCCGGCGGCGTCGCCAGCCGCGCCACGCCGCTGGTGCAGCCCGAGGACGCGAAGGGGCTGAAGGTGCGCGGCGGCAGCCGCGAGATGGACATGATGCTGAAGGCGGCAGGCGCCTCGGTGATCTCGCTGCCGTCGAACGAGATCTACGCGGCCATGCAGACCGGCGCGATGGATGCGGCGATGACGTCTTCGACCAGCTTCATCTCGTTCAAGCTCGAGGAGATCGCCAAGCACCTCACCAGCGGCCGCAACAAGGCGTACTGGTTCATGTTCGAGCCGCTCCTGATGTCGAAGGACGTGTTCGCCAAGCTGCCCAAGGCGCAGCAGGACATCATCGTGCAGGTCGGCGCCGAGCAGGAGAAGTTCGCCACCGACGCGGCGCGCGCCGACGACAAGATCGCCGCCGAGGTCTACGCGAAAGCCGGCGCCAAGGTGCACGACCTCGACGAGGCGACCGTGAAGAAGTGGCAGGCGATCGCGCGCGACACGGCGTGGAAGGACTACGCGGCGCGCGGCGACACCGAAGCGGCGCTCCTCAAGGCAGCGCAGAAGCTGATCGCGTGAAGGAACGCCCAGGCGGCCTCGCGGGGGCGCGGGCCGCTGCCGCAGACGCGGCGCTCGACGTCGCGACCGACGCCGAAGTCGCGCCGGCCGGCACCGCGACCGCCGGCAGCGACGGCGTCGATCCGGCGACGCCGCGCGCGCTGCTGCCGCTCGCGCGCGCGCTCGCGCTGGCGAACCGCGCGATGGTGGCGTTCGGCATGGTGGCGCTGCTCGCCGCGTCGATCGTCCTCACCTCGAGCGTGCTCACGCGCTACTTCCTGAAGGCCTCGACCGACTGGCAGGACGAGACCGCCGTGTTCCTGCTGGTCGGCGCCACGTTCCTGTGCGGCGCCTTCGTGCAGGCGATCCGCGGCCACGTCGGCATCGAGGCGGTCGCGACGCTGCTCTCGAAGAGAGCGAACGCGATGCGAAGCGTCGCGGTCGATGCGCTCGGCTTCGCGTTCTGCGCATTCTTCGCGTGGAAGTCGTGGACGCTCCTGCACGAGGCGTGGGTCGACAAGCAGACGACGTCGTCGTCGTGGGCGCCGCCGCTCTGGATCCCCTACCTGCTGATGTCGGTGGGCATGACCTTGCTCGCGCTGCAGCTGCTCGTGCACGTCGCCGCCAGCGTCAACCGCGCCCGCTCGATCGGCCGCGAGGCCTGAGGCACGAGGAACAGCCATGTCGATGCTGACCATCGGCCTGCTCTTCGGCGTCGTCACGCTGCTCTTCATGATGTCGGGCGCGCCGATCGCGTTCGCGCTCGGCGCCGTGGCGGTCGTCTTCATGGCCTTCTTCATGCCGGCCGCATCGCTCGACACGATCACGCAGAACGTCTACGAGGAGATGGCGTCGATCACGCTGCTCTCGATCCCGCTCTTCATCCTGAAGGGCGCCGCGATCGGCCGCTCGCCTGCCGGGCAGGACCTCTACGCGTCGCTGCACGCGTGGATGCACCGCGTGCCCGGCGGGCTCGGCATCGCCAACGTGTTCGCGTGCGCGCTCTTCGCCGCGATGGCCGGCTCGAGCCCGGCGACGTGCTCGGCGATCGGCTCGGCAGGCATCCCCGAGATGCGCAGGCGCGGCTATTCGCCGGGCTTCGCGGCCGGGATCATCGCCGCCGGCGGCACGCTCGGCATCCTCCTGCCGCCGTCGATCACGATGATCCTCTACGCCGTCGCCGCCGAGCAGTCGCTCGGCCGGCTGTTCCTCGCCGGCATCGGCCCGGCGCTTCTGCTCGTCGGCCTGTTCGCCGCGTACGCGGTGATGCGGTACCGGCGCGAGCACCGCGACGCGATCGCCGCGCACGCGAGCCACGGCACCGCCTCGGCGATGCTCGACGTCGAGCACTTCACGCTGCGCCAGAAGGTCGAGATGCTGCCGCGCGTGCTGCCGTTCGTGATCCTCCTGATCGGCGTCATGGTCGCGCTCTACGGCGGCTTCGCGACGCCGTCGGAGACCGCCGGCCTCGGCGCCCTGCTCGCCTTCGTCCTGATCGCGGTCGTCTACCGCGTCTGGCGCGTGCGCGACGTCGCGCCGATCCTCTCGGCGACGCTCAAGGAATCGACGATGCTGATGTTCATCATCGGCATGTCGCTGCTGTTCTCGTACGTGATGAGCTACCTGCACATCAGCCAGTCGACAGCGCAGTGGATCGTCGGCCTGCACCTGTCGAAGTGGCTGCTGCTGACGGCGATCCTGCTGCTCGTGATCGTGCTCGGCTTCTTCCTGCCGCCGGTCAGCATCATCCTCATGACCGCGCCGATCATCCTGCCGCCGCTGAAGGCCGCGGGCTTCGACCTGATCTGGTTCGGCGTGCTGATGACGATCGTCATGGAGGCCGGGCTGATCCACCCACCGGTCGGCCTCAACCTGTTCGTGATCAAGAACATCGCCCCCGACATCTCGCTCGGCGCGATCATCCGCGGCGTGATTCCGTTCGTGGTCCTGATGTTCGTCGCCGTCGTCGTCATCTGCGCGCTGCCGGAGATCGCGACCGCGCTGCCCGACGCGATCATGGGCGCGACGGGCGGCTGACGGCGCACCGCGCGCGGCCGGCAAGAGCGATGGCTGCCCGCTCGCCGGACCCCGCTTCGCCCGCCGCGCGAGCGCGCCTGCCGAGCGCGCGGCGCTCGCCGGCGAGCGCGAGGTTTCGCCTGCGCGTCACCGCGGGCGAGGTGGTCTTCGTCGGCCCGGGCAAGGTGGCGCTGCTCGAGGCGATCCGCGACACGCGATCGATCACCGCGGCGGCGAAGTCGCTCGGCATGTCGTACCGGCGCGCCTGGATGCTCGTCGACGAGATGAACCGCGCGTTCGCCGAAGCCGCCGTCGCCACGGCGGCCGGCGGCGAGCGCGGCGGCGGCAGCGCGCTGACGCCGCTCGGCGCCGAGCTCGTCGATGTCTACCGGCGCATCGAGGCGACCGCCGAGCACGCCTGCGCGCGCGACCTCGCGCGGCTGCTCGAGCTCGCGGCGCCGCGCGCTAGCGCTGCACGCCGACGATCACGCTCGACGCCTTGAACGCGGCGAGCACCGCTGCGCCGGGTGCGAGCCCGAGCGCGCGCGCGCTCGCCTGCGTGACCATGGCGACGACGCGCACGCCGCCGGCGTCGATCTCGACCTCGGCGTTGACGGCGCCCGGCTGCACGCTGACCACCGTGCCTTCGAGCTGGTTGCGCGCCGAGAGCAGGGTCGTCGCCGGCTCGGCGACGACGACGATCGAAGACGCCTCGACGAGCGCGAACGCCTTCGTTCCCGCCGCGAGCGCGAGCCGCTCGCTGCTCTCGCGCGTGACGAGCGCGACGACGTGCTGGCCGCCGTCGAGCGCGAGCTCGACCTCGTCGTTGACGGTTCCGTGGCGCACGGCGCTCACCGTGCCGAAGAAGTGGTTGCGTGCGCTCGACTTCATGGAATGCTCCTCGGCGAATCGTTCCGCGGGCGCGACCACCCTGCCGTGGTCGACGTGGACGACGTCGTCGGCAAAGGCGTCGATGTCGGCCGGGTCGTGCGTGATGAGGACGATCGGCAGCGACAGGCGCGCCTGCAGCTCGGCGAGCTCGGCGCGCAGGCGGTTGCGCAGCGGCTCGTCGAGGGCGGCGAACGGCTCGTCGAGCAGCAGCGCGCGCGGCTCGCCGGCGAGCGCGCGCGCGAGGGCGACGCGCTGCCGCTGGCCGCCCGAGAGCTGGTCGGGAAAGCGCGCCGCGAACGGGCGCAGCTCGAGCGCATCGAGCCAGCGGTCGACGCCGGGGCCGCCTGCGTCGGCGCGCGGATTGCGCCAGCCCGAGACCAGGCCGAAGGCGACGTTCTGGCGCACGGTGAGGTGCGGAAAGAGCGCGTATTCCTGGAACAGGTAGCCGCAGCCGCGACGGCGCGGCGGCGTGTCGATGCGCGCCTCGGCATCGAAGAGCGTGCTGCCTGCCATGCGCACGTGCCCGCGGTCCGGACGCACGAGCCCGGCGATCGCCTTCAGCGTCATCGTCTTGCCGGCGCCCGACGGGCCGAACAGGACGAGCCGCTCGACGTCGCTGTGAAAGGCGACGTCGAGCTCGAAGCGCTGCGCGCCGGCGCCGATCGTCTTTCGCACGGAGACGTCCCACTTCATGGCCGGCCCGCGATCCGTGGCGGCGCAAAGCGGCCGGCGAGGAGCAGCACGACGATGCAGGTGGTCGACGTCAGCGCGACGAGCAGGTTGGCGAGGCCGTCCTGTCCGGCCTGCACCGCCTCGTAGACGGCGATCGAGAGCGTCTGCGTCTTGCCGGGGATGCTGCCGGCGACCATCAGCGTCGCCCCGAACTCGCCGAGCGCGCGCGCGAACGCGAGCAGCACACCGGCCAGGATGCCGCGCCAGGCGAGCGGCAGGGTGACGCGAAAGAAGATCGCCGGCGCGCCGAGGCCGAGCACGCGCGCCGCTTGCTCGACCTGCACGTCCACCGTCTCGAACGCCGCGCGCGCCGCCTTGCAGACGAACGGGAAGCCGACCAGCGCCGCGGCGAGCACGGCACCCTGCCAGGTGAAGACGAGATGGATGTCGAAGCGGCTCTCGAGCCAGGCGCCGAGCGCGCCGCGTCGGCCGACGAGCACGAGCAGGTAGTAGCCGAGCACCGTCGGCGGCAGCACCATCGGCAGCAGCAGGAGCGAATCGACGAGCTCGCGGCCGGGAAAGCGCGAGCGTGCGAGCGCGAAGCCGACGGCGACGCCGAGGACGAGATCGAGCGCCGTCGCCCAGAGCGCGACCTTGAGCGACAGGCCGAGCGCGACCCAGGCGGCCGTCACGACGACGGCGCCGTGAAGCCGTGGCGCCGCAAGACTGCCTGCGCCGCCGGCGTGCGCACGAAGGCGATGAAACGGCGCGCCTCGTCGACGTGCCGGCTGCCGACGACGATCGCGATCGGATAGCGCACCGGCGTCGCCGTCGGCACCGCCAGCGCGACGCGCACCTTGCCGGCCATCAGCGCCGCGTCGCTTGCGTAGACAAAGCCCGCGTCGACCTCGCCGCGAGCGACGTAGTCGAGCGCCTGGCGCACCGACTGGGCGCGGATCGTCTTCGGCGCGAGCGCGGGCCAGAGCCCGGCCTGCTCGAGCGCGCGCTCGGCGTAGCGTCCGGCCGGCACGCTCGCCGGCGCGCCGATGGCGATGCGTCGCCACGCCGGCCGGGCCAGGTCGGCGAGCGACGCGGGCACCTGCGCGGCATCGCCGGGCACGACAAGGACGAGTGCGTTCGCCGCGAAGTCGACGCGGCTGGCCGGGTCGACGAGGCGGCGCCGCTCGGCCTCGTCCATCGTCTCGGCGTCGGCGCTGGCGAAGACATCGACCGGCGCGCCCTGCGCGATCTGCTGCAGCAGGCTGCCGGAGGCGGCGAAGTTGAAGAGGACGCGCGTGCCGGGGTTCTGCGCATCGAAGGCGGCACCGACTTCGCGCAGCGCGTTGGTCAGGCTGGCCGCCGCCGAGACCGTCAGCTCGCCCGCCGAGCCGAGTCCGGCGGCGCCGGCAAGAAGGAGCGCGACGAGCGCACGCCGAGCGCAATGCATGGCCGACTATAACGGGTGGCCGGCGCGCCGCTCGACAGCGCGCCGCGCGCGCATCGCGCACGCAACCGCCTCAGCGCTGGCGCGGATCGAGCGCGTCGCGCAGGCCGTCGCCGAGCAGGTTGAACGAGAGCACGAGCAGGAAGATCGCCAGCCCCGGCCAGATCGCCATCCAGGGCGCGTTGTCGACATAGTTCTTCGCCGTGTTGAGCATGCTGCCCCAGCTCGGCGCCGGCGGCTGCTGGCCGAGGCCGAGAAACGAGAGGCTCGCCTCGGCGATGATCGCCGCGGCGATCGCGAGCGTCGCCTGCACCATCACCGGCGCGAGGATGTTCGGCAGCACATGGCGCCAGGCGATCCGGAACGGCCGGTTGCCGAGCGCACGCGCCGCCTCGATGTAATCCTCGACCTTGACGTTGATGACCTGGCCGCGCGTCAGCCGCACGAAGATCGGCGTCGCCGAAATGCCGATCGCGATCATCGCGTTGGTGAGGTTCGGACCGAGGAACGCGGCGAGCGCGATCGCCAGGATCAGGAACGGGCAGGCGAGGAACGCGTCGGTAATGCGCGAGATCAGCGCGTCGACGAAGCCGCCGGCGAAGCCCGCGGCGAGGCCGATCGGCACGCCGAGCGCGATCGAGATCGAGACCGAGACGACGCCGGCGAGCAGCGACGCGCGCGTCCCCCAGACGATGCGCGAGAGGACGTCGCGGCCGATGTCGTCGGTGCCGAACCAGTGCTCGGCACTCGGCGCCTGGCGGATCGCGCTCCAGCTCGTCTCGATCGGATCGAACGGCGCCACCCACGGCGCGAACAGCGCCGCGAGGATGAAGGCGCAGACGACGACGAGGCCGACCATCGCGCTGCGTCGACGACGCAGGCGACGCCAGCCGCGCCGCCACGCGCCGGCCTCGCTCGGCAGCGGGCCGGCGTCGGCACGGGCAGCGCTCAGGACGGCGGCCATCGCGCGCTCCGGCTCAGCTGCGCAGGCGCGGGTTGACCGCGACGTAGGCGATGTCGGCGAGCAGGTTGAGCAGGATGTATGCGCTCGCGGTGACGAGCACGACGCCTTGCACGACCGCGTAGTCGCGGTTGAACACCGCGTCGATGATCAGCTTGCCGAACCCCGGGATCGTGAACACCTGCTCGGTGAGCACGGCGCCCGAGAGGAGCGTTCCGAACTCGAGCGCGCCGAGCGTGATGATCGGCGTCAAGGCGTTCCTGAGGCTGTGCTTGAGGACGACGACGCGCTCGCTCAGCCCCTTGGCGCGCGCGGTGCGCACGTAGTCGGCGTTGAGCACCTGCAGCATCGCGCTCCTCGTGTGGCGCATCAGCACGGCGGCGATCGCGTTGCCGAGCACGAACGCGGGCATGATCATCGCCGCCAGGTTGTCGGAGAGGCTCTCCGACGGGCTCACGTATCCGGACGCCGGCAGCCAGCCGAGCTGCACCGAGAAGAGCAGGATCATCAGGATGCCGAGCCAGAAGTTCGGCGTCGACAACCCCCAGAGCGCGAAGATGTTGGCGGCCGCGTCCCACGCGGTGCCGCGCCCGACGGCCGAGACGATGCCGGCCGGAATGCCGATCGCCAGCGCGATCAGCATCGCCAGCACCGCGAGCTCGACCGTCACCGGCAGCTTCTGGAGCACGAGGTCGAGCACCGGCTGCTGCGTGCGCACCGATTCGCCGAGGTCGCCGCGCAGCACGCCGCCGACCCAGTAGCCGTAGCGGATCGGCAGCGGCTCGTCGAGGTGCAGCTTCTTGTGCAGGTAGGCGATGACGTTCGGATCCTGCTCCTCGCCGGCGAGGATCACCGCCGGATCGCCGGGCAGCAGCTGCTGCAGCCCGAAGATCAGCATCGACACGAAGACCAGCGTCGGCAGGATCGTCGCGATGCGCTTGATCAGGAACTCGAGCATCGCGTTGTCAGTCTGAGCAGAGCGACGAATCTGTTCCAGTGCGCGGGAGGGCACGCGCAGGCGCGGGTGGCGGCTGGCCGATTTCCTCCATGTCCCCCGGGCCAGGCCTGAACGGCCGGCCCTCCTCCTTTACTTCCGGAAATCGGCCACCCGCCACCCACGCCCGAACCGAGGCGCACGCGACGTCGGCGGGTGCTGCTCGGTGCGGGATCGGGACGGCAGGGCGCCCTGTTTTGCGGAAGTAAAGGAGGAGGTGGAAGGACGGATGTCCTGACACCGGGGGACATGGAGCAAAACAGGGCGCCCTGGCGGCCCGGTCCCGTGCGCCTCGTACAACAACGTCCGCCCGCTCGAAGCGGCGCGAGGAATCTGCGCGCGACGACACGACGAGATCCTTCGCTTCGCTCAGGATGACAGCGCGCGCGGCTGCGGTCAGTTGAGCTTCAACCCCGTGACGCGCAGCAGGCCGTCGGGGACGCTGCGCATGCCGGTCAGCTTCGTGCTGTGCGCCCACAGCCAGTTGCGGTGGTAGAGGTAGAGGATCGGCCGGTCCTTCAGGACGCGCGCGGCGATCTGCTCGTAGACCTTCTTCCGCTCGGCGGGATCGTTCGTCGTGCGCGAGCGGTTGAGCAGCTCGTCGACCTCCGGCACGCAGTAGCCGGCGTAGTTGAGCGGCTGCTTGCAGGCGTCGAAGCTGTAGAGGTTCCCGTCCGGGTCGGCGCGGCCGCTCCAGGCGAGCACGTACGCTTCGTAATCGCCCTTGTCGGCCATGTTGAGCGAAGTCGCGAACTCGGTCGACTGGATCTTGACGTCGAAGCCGGCCTCGCGCGTCATCGCCTGCACGACCTGCGCAAGCCGCTGCGCGTCGGAGGTGGTCGGCGTGACGAGCGTGAAGCTCGGGTTCGGCACGCCCGCCTCCTTGAGCAGCGCCTTGGCGCGCGCGACGTCGCGCTTGGGCACCGGCACGTTCTTCGCGTAGTAGGCGTTGCTCGGCGCGACCCACTGGTTGCCGACCGTCGCCTCGTTGTCCATCACCACCTTGACGATGCCGGGGCGGTCGAGCGCGAGCTCGAACGCCTCGCGCACCTTGGCGTCCTTGCCGAGCGGGTTCTGCTGCGCCCGGTCGCTCTTGCCGACGTTGATCGTGATGCCCTGGTAGCCGATCTCGGTGATGCGCTCGACCTTCAGGTTCTTCTCGCGCTCGAGCTTGGCGACGTCCGACGGCGCGACGCGCTCGATGATGTCGAACTGACCCGAGCGCAGGTTGGCCAGGCGCACGGTGGCGTCGACGATCGGCGTGTAGACGACCTTGTCGACGTGCACGTTGGCCTTGTTCCAGTAGTTCGCGTAACGCTCGAGCGTGATGTGGTCCTGGGCGACGCGCTCGACGAACTTGAACGGGCCCGAGCAGACCGGATGCGTGCCGAAGTTCGCCCCGGCGGCGGTTGCCGCCTTCGGCGAGACCATCATGCCGGCTCGGTCGGCGAGCGCGGCGAGCACCGGCGAGAACGGCGCCGAAAGATGCAGGCGCACGGTCGTCGGGTCGACCACCTCGACGCTCGTCACCGGCCGCAGCTCGCCGCTCCGGTTCGATCCGGCCATCGTCTTGTGGCGCTCGATGTTGAACTTGACCGCGGCGGCGTCGAACTTCTCGCCGTCGTGGAAGGTGACGCCTTCGCGCAGCTTCAGCGTCAGCGTCTTGTTGTCGGCCGACCACTCCTGGCCGGTCGCGAGCTGCGGAACGATGTTGAGCTTCTCGTCGATGTCGAACAGCTTGTCGCAGAGCCCGGCGAACACGATCCGGCCGACGAAGGTGCGCGCGAGCGTCGGGTCGAGCACGTCGGGGTCCTCGGCGAGGCCGACGCGCAAGGTCTGCGCCGAGCTCGCGGCGGCGGCCAGCGCGAGCGCGGCGAAGACGAGCGAACGGCGAACGGACTTCATCATCTTGGTCCTCATCTGGTGATCTCCGGAAGGGCAGCGGAAGGAACGGTGGGCGTGCTCGCCCGGGCTTGCAGGAACGCCTCGATGCGCGCCTCGATCTGGTCGCGGTGCAGCAGGCCGACCGGATCGCGGCGGCTCGCCAGACAGGCGATGAACGGCTGGAAGCGCTCGAAGCTCTTGTCGTAGAGGCGGCGCAGCTCGTCGATCGGCTCGGCGTGGTCGTCGACGCGGATGTCGAGGCGCGGGTAGTCGTCGTCGCCGTGGATGCGCAGCGCCGCGGCCTGCTTGCCTCGCTTGTCGCCGCCGGCCGCTTCGCCGGCGGCCATCGCCGCGAGCAGCCGCTCGCCGAGCGGGCGGCCGGCGCCGGCAAGGAACGCGTCGACCGTGGCCTGCAGCACCTGCGGGCCGGCGAGCATGTTGCCGGCGACGCTGAAGTCGTCGTGCGCCTGGTGGCCGCACCAGTCGATGCACTGCTCGCCGGTGTACGCGGCAGGCGGCCCGCTGGCGCCGACGACGTGCAGCTGGCGCTGCGCGCGGCCTTCGTCCGCGTCGGTCAGCTGGCGCACGACGTCGGCGGCTGCCGTTCCGGCCGCGAGCAGCTCGATGCCTGCCGGCCCGTAGAGCGGATTCAGCAGCGCCTGCGTCGACAGCGCGCCGACCGCGCGCCGCGTGTGCACGCACAGCGCGCCGACGGCGAAGAAGCGGCTGGCGATGGCGACGCCGAAGCTGCCGTCGGCGTCACGGGCGACGATCGACCACGTCATGCGCCGACTTCCTCTCCCTCTCCCGGTCGCGGGAGCGGGCTGCGTCGAGCGCTGTCGGGCGGCAGGAAGCGATCGAGCACGCGCGCCGCATGCACCGCTTCCCGGGCCGCGCCGTGCGCGATCTGCTGCCGGCAGCTCGTGCCGTCGGCGACGACGATCGCCTCTGGGCGCGCGCGAATCGCCGGCAGCAGGCTCGCTTCGGCCATGCGCAGCGACACCTCCTGGTGGCGCGCCTCGTAGCCGAAGCTTCCCGCCATGCCGCAGCACGAGCTCTCGACGAGCGTCGGCGCGGCATCGGGAACGAGCCGCAGCACGTCGAGGATCGGCTGCGCTGCGCCGAACGCCTTCTGATGGCAATGCGCGTGCACGAGCATCGGCGCGTCGGCGCGAGTGAAGTCGATGTGGAAGCGCCCCGCCGCCGCTTCGCGGGCGACGAATTCCTCGAACAGCCACGCGTGCCGCGCGACCGTCTCGGCCTTCTTGCCGAGGCGAAGCGCGAGCGTCTCGTCGCGCAGGGTCAGCAGGCACGACGGCTCGAGGCCGACGATCGCGACGCCCGCGTCGGCAAACGGCAGCAGCGCATCGAGCAGCGCGCCCGCCCGCGCGCGCGCCTCGTCCACGCGGCCGGTGGTGAGGAACGTGCGGCCGCAGCAGTGGTGGCCGCGCGCCTTCGTCACCGTGTGCAGCGTGTAGCCGGCCGCGCGCAGCACGCGCATCGCGGCGAGCGCGTTCTCGCTTTCGAACAGGCCGGTGAAGGTGTCGACGAACAGCACCGCGGCCTTGCCGTTGGTGCGCGCGGCGGCGAGCGTCGCGTCGGCGCCGGCGGACCCGGCGCTCTCGCGGCTGCGCCAGAAAGTGTCGCGCCGCCAGCGCGGCAGCGGCCGATCGGCAGCGAAGCCGAGCAGCCGCTCGCGCATCGCGCCCGCGCCCGGCAGGTTCGACAGCGCGTTGGCGACCGGCGCGATCGCGCTCAGCGCGTGTCCGTAGTCGGGCAGCCGCGCGATCAGCCGCTCCTTCAGCGAACGGCCGTGGCGCTTCGCGTGCTGGGCGAGGAACTCGATCTTCATGCGCGCCATGTCGACGCCGGTCGGGCATTCGCGCTTGCAGCCCTTGCAGCTGACGCACAGATCGAGCGCGTCCAGCACCGCCTTGCTGGCGACATCGTCGAGCCAGTCTTCCTCACCTCCCTCTCGGAGGGAGGGGTCGGGGAAGGGAGCAGCCCTGTCCGCACCGCGGTGACGGGCTTGTCCGGCCAGCTGGCCGGACAAGGCGAGTCGCAAGGTGTTGGCGCGACCGCGCGTGACGTGCTCCTCGTCGCGCGTGACGCGGTAGCTCGGGCACATCGTGCCGGCGTCGAACTTGCGGCAATGGCCGTTGTTGTTGCACATCTCGACGGCCTTGGCGAAGCCGCCGGTGCTGTCGCCGCCGCTGCCCGGCGCGCCGATGGTTTCCGTGCGGGCGTCGTTCTGCACGTCCCATGCCGACCAGTCGAGCGCGGGCGTGAGCGAGATCGTCCGGTACGGCGCCGGTGCCGAAGGCGGCGGAAAACGGAACAGCGCCGCGTCGTCCATGCGCGGCGGATCGATGATCTTCCCGGGGTTGAAGAGCCCGGTCGGGTCGAGCTCGTCCTTGATGGCCCGGAACGCGGCGTCGAGCGCCGGGCCGAACTGCCAGGCGATCCATTCGCCACGGCAGAGGCCGTCGCCGTGCTCGCCGCTGAACGCGCCCTTGTACTTGCGCACGAGCACCGACGCTTCCTCGGCGATCGCGCGCATCTTCGCCGCGCCGTCGCGCCGCATGTCGAGGATCGGCCGCACGTGCAGGGTGCCGACGGAGGCATGCGCATACCAGGTGCCGCGCGTGCCGTGGCGCGCGAACACCTCGGTGAGCGCGTCGGTGTAGTCGGCGAGGTGCGCGAGCGGCACCGCGCAGTCCTCGATGAAGCTGACCGGCTTGCCGTCGCCCTTCAGGCTCATCATGATGTTGAGCCCGGCCTTGCGCACTTCCCAGAGGCGCTTCTGCGCCGCCTCGTCGACCATCTCGACGACGCTGCCGGGCGCGCCGAGATCGCCCATCAGCTCGCCGAGAGCGGCGAGACGGGCGACGAGTGGCGCCTGGTCGACATCCTCGCCGGCGAACTCGACGAGCAGGATCGCAGCCGGCTCGCCGCGCAGCGCGGTCTCCATCGTCGAGCGGAACGCCGGATTGGCGAGCGCCAGATCGATCATCGTGCGATCGACCAGCTCGACGGCGGTCGGCCCGAGCGGCACGATGTGCTCGGCCGCTTCCATCGCCGCGCGGAAGGTGCGGAAGTTGACGACGCCGAGCACCTTCGCCGCCGGCAGCGGCGCGAGCTTCAGCGTCAGCTCGCGCGACCACGCGAGCGTTCCTTCCGAGCCGACCAGCAGGTGCGCGAGGTTGACGCTGCCGTCGTCGGTGTACGGCTTCTCGCTCTGCGGGTCGAAGATGTCGAGGTTGTAGCCGGCGACGCGGCGCAGCACCTTCGGCCAGTGCGCCTCGATCTCCGCACGATGTCGCGCGGCGAGCCCGCGCACGAAGCCGGCGATCTCGAGCGCGCGCCCGCCGAGCGCGGCGACGGGACCGAAGTCGACCTCGGCGCCATCGGCCATGCGCGCCCGGATGCCGAGCACGTTGTGGACCATGTTGCCGTACGCGATCGAGCGCGAGCCGCACGAGTTGTTGCCGGCCATGCCGCCGATCGTCGCCTGCGCGCTCGTCGACACGTCGACCGGGAACCAGAGGCCGGTCTTCTTCAGCGACGCGTTCAGCGCGTCGAGCACGAGCCCCGGCTCGACGGTCGCCGTGCGCCGCTCGACGTCGACCGCGACGACGCGTCGCAGGTGCTTGGTGGCATCGATGACGAGCGCGGCGCCGGTCGTCTGCCCGCACTGGCTCGTGCCGGCGCCGCGCGGCAGCACCGCAACCCCGAGCTCGCGCGCGATCGCGATCGCATTGGCCACGTCGCCATCGGTGGCGGGCACGAACACGCCCGCCGGGACGATCTGGTAGATCGACGCGTCGGTCGCGTAGCGGCCGCGGGAGGCGCTGTCGAACAGCACCTCGCCGGCCGTCTCGGCACGCAGCCGCCGCGCCAGCTCGACCCGCACCTCGTCGGCCGGCAGGCGCGTGCCCTTGGGCCCGGCGCGAGGCGCGAGGCGCTCGGGGCGTTCGATCAGCATCGCATCTTCATTGGGCCGCCACCTCGGATCCTGCCGCGTCGCGGCCGAAGCACCGCTGCGCTAGCGATAGAACATCTGCACCAGCCCGAGGCCGGTGACCGGCACGTACGTGACGAGGAGCAGCACCGCCAGCAGGATGCCGATGTACCAGATGTTGACCTTGGTCACCTCCCAGACGCTCGCCCGGGCGATCGAGCTCGCCACCATCAGCACGCTCGCGACCGGCGGCGTCTGCTGGCCGATGCCGAGATTGATCGTCACGATCAGTCCGAAGTGCACCGGATCGATGCCGACCGAGCGCACCAGCGGCATGACGATCGGCACCACCAGGATGATCGCCGCGGCAGAGTGCAGGAACATGCCGAGGAAGAGGAACAGCACGTTGAGCAGCGCCAGCACCAGCCACTTGTTGGAGGTGAACTCGGAGACCATGCGGGCGAGATGCTGCGGCGCCTGGATCTCGCTCAGATACGTGCCGAGCAGCGCGCTCGTCGCCACCAGCAGCATGACGATCGCGGTCTGCACCCCGCCCTCGATCACGGCCGTGCGCAGCTGGCGCAGGTCGAGCTCGCGGTAGATCAGCAGTCCGACGGCGAGCGCGGCGATCACCGCCAGCGCCGCGCCTTCGGTCGCGGTGACGAAGCCGCCGAAGATGCCGCCGAGGATGATGACCGGCAGCAGGAACGCCCAGAGCGCCTGGCGGAACGTCGTCCACACCGCGGCAAGCGAGAACGCGGCCTCGCGCGGCAGGTTGTAGCGGCGGGCGAGGAAGTAGGCCACTCCCATCAGCCCGGCGGCGCCGATCAGCCCGGGCACGATGCCGGCGACGAACATCTGCACGACCGAGGTCTCGGCCATGACGGCGTAGAGGATCATCGGGATCGACGGCGGGATGATGACCGCGAGCGTCGCCGCCGACGACATGCTCGCCGCCGCGTACGCCTTGGGATAGCCCTTGCTCGTCATGCCGGGGATCAGGATCGAGCCGAGCGCGGCGACGTCGGCGACTGCCGAGCCCGAGATCTCGGCGAAGAAGAGCGAGGCGCCGATCGAGACCTGCGCCAGCCCGCCGCGGATCCAGCCGAACAGCGACGAGGCGAAGGCGATCAGACGGCGCGAGATGCCCGACGCATTCATGATCGCGCCGGCGAGGATGAAGAGCGGGATCGCGAGCAGCGGAAAGTTGGTCGCGCCGTTGTAGGTGACGACGGCGACGTTGGGAAGCGACTCGACGCCGTGACTCGCCACCATCGCGACCACCGCGACGATGCCGAGCGACACCGCGATCGGCACGTCGATCAGGACGAGCGCGAGCACGCACGCGAACAGCAGGAGCATCGTCATCGGCGCGCCCTCAATGCAGCCCGTCGGAGAGGGCCGACGCCGGCGCGGCCGGCAGCGATCCGGGGCGCCGCACGAGCTCGACCAGATGCAGCACCTCGGCGATGAGGATCAGCGCGCACGAGATCGGAATCACGGACTGCACGACCGCCATCGAGACCTCCGGCAGGCTGACGAGCGAATCGCCGGCGATGATCGGCAGGATCGCAGCGCCGACCCAGCCGAGCAGGGCGAAGAAGGCGATCACCAGCAGCTGCGCGACGATGCCGAGAGCGCGCCGCACGCGCGGCGGAGCGTTCTCGACGAGCTCCGGGCAGCTGATGTGGGCTCGCTTCACCGAGGCGAGCGCCGAGCCGTAGAACGTGAGCCAGGCGAGCATGAAGGAGGCGACCTCGTCGTACCAGGCGAGCGAGCGGCCGATCGCCCGAAAGACGACGCCGAGCGTCACCTCGGCCGCCAGGGCGACCACCAGCACCATCACGACGATCTCGAGGACGGCTCCGTAGCGGCGGCGGAATCGATCGAGCGCGCCGCCGGGCAGCGCGGCTTCCGACTGCATCGCGGCGCTTACTTGCGCAGCCCCGCGGATTGATCGAGCAGCGCCTTCGCGCCGGCGACCTCGGCCGAGAACTCCTCGTAGATCGGCTTGCTCGCGGCGACGAAGGCGTCCTTGTCGACCTCGTTCACCTGCATGCCGGCCTGCTTCAGCTTGGCAAGGAGATCGGTCTCCTCGTGCGCGGCGCGCTCGTAGACGAACGCCTGCGTCTCCTTCGCCGTGTCCTCGAGGATCTTGCGCACGTCGGCGGGCATCGTCGCCCACTTGCGCGAGCCGACGACGAGATACGCCGGCGTGTAGACGTGACCCGAGAGCGAGAGGAACTTCTGCACTTCCTGCAGCTTGGCGGAATAGATCTGCGTGAGCGGGTTCTCCTGGCCGTCCATGACGCCCGTCTGCAGCGCGGTGAAGAGCTCCGAGAACTTCATCGGGCTCGGGTTGGCCCCGTAGGTCTGGAACATCTTGACGCGCCACTTGCCCTCGGGCACGCGCAGCTTGATGCCCTTCAGGTCGTCGGGCACCTTGATCGGGTGCTTGTTGTTGGTGAGGTGCCGATAGCCGTTCTCCCAGACGGCGAGCACCTTCAGGCCCTTCTTCTCGGCCGCCGGCGCGAGCTTGGGCCAGAACACGGCCTGCTCGATCCGCTTCATGTGCTCGCGGTCCTTCACCAGATACGGCATCTCGAACATGCCGAACAGATCGACCTCGGAGCTCATCACCGTCGACGGCAACGCCATGTCGAGCGTGCCGAGCTTGACCTTCTGCAGCATCTCCTTGTCGCCGCCGAGCTGGCTCGAGCCGAACACGACCACCTTGGCCTTGCCGGCGAGGCGCGCGTTGGCGCGCTTGGCGTACTCCTCGGCACTGGCCGCGAACAGCGACCCGGGCTCGCCGACGTGGCCGAGCTTGATCTCGGTCTGGGCAGACGCGCTCGCGCTCGCGCCGAGCAGGGCCGCGATGCCGAGCAGCGCAAGGCAGCGGCGCCGGGCGCTTGCAATGGTCGGGACGATCGATGAAAGAAGAGGCGTGGTCATGGAGAGTCGTCCTTTGCAAGGCAGGAACGCCGCCCGGAACGCGCCGGGATGCTCGAGCCATTTTCGCTGCCGGCTGCTGGGCGAACGGATAGGCGTTTTTCCTAGCGCTGCGCGCGTGCGAGCCGCCCCTGGCCCGGCGCGACGAAGCAGCTCGCTCGCGTCGATGATGACGTTCCCTTTGCAGCCGCACGGCTGCCCGCGATGCGGCGCGGCGCGGGGGCGCCTCTCAGTCGGAAGACCGGCCCTGCGAGTTGCGCTGGCAGCCGGCGTAGCGACCGGTCGTCACCGTGCGCCGGAACGTGAGCAGGTCGCACGCGCCGTCGACGAAGGTGCGCCTGATGCGCAGCACGTCGTCGCCGCGCCGGTTGATGCCGCTTTCGGTCGTCAGCAGCGCGCTGTAGCCGGCCTGCTGCGCGAGGCCGACCAGCGTGTCGTCGAACCAGCCGCTCGGCCACGCCAGAAACGGCACCGGCCGGCCGAGCCGCTGCTCGAGGACGCGCCTGGATTCGCTCAGCTCGTAGAGAGCGTCGCGCCGACCTTCCTCCTTGTTGGCGCCGTGCACCCAGGTGACGAGGTTGTTGCGCGGATCCCAAGGGTGGGAGACGGTGTGCGAATAGATCTCGAAGCGTGGATTCGCGGCCAGCTTCTCGATGTCGCTCCAGCCGAGGTAGTCGCCGCCGATGCCGTTGCCCGTGATGATCCAGAACGACGCCTTGAAGCCATGCCGATCGAGCACCGGCGTCGCGTTCAATGCGCTCTTCCAGCCGTCCTCGAAGGTGATCGCGACGGCATTGGCGGGCAGCGCCGCCTCGCCCTTCATGTAGCGGACGAGCTCGGCGATGCTCACGGTCTTGAAGCCTTCGTCGGCGAGCAGCTCCATCTGCTCGCTGAAGTGGGCGAGCGAGATGGCGGTGTCGCTTTCCGGCCGATCGTCCGTGACGACCTCGTGATAAATGAGCACGGCGACGCCGCCGGGCTGCGCCGCG
>Ga0070679_100002222_pt1 | contig 17529 bp, 23 predicted proteins | sample KBSC63BmetaG_FD_65652 | JGI IMG/M metagenome (GOLD analysis project Ga0070679, IMG submission 65652) | Corn rhizosphere microbial communities from Kellogg Biological Station, Michigan, USA - KBS C6-3B metaG | ecosystem: Host-associated > Plants > Roots > Rhizosphere | place: USA: Michigan... | reverse complement strand
TACTCGGTTCGAAGAGCAGGATCGTGCTGGTGAGCGACCAGGGCGATGACGAAGAATCCCGTCGCGCACTCGTTCGAGTTGGATTGGACAACATCGTGGGCTATCTAAAAGAAGGCATTTCTTCCTGGATCAACGCGGGACTGTCGTTCGAGCGAACGACTCAGCTCTCCACCGAAGAAGTTCGAGATCGCTCGCAAGACACGTTGGTGCTCGATGTTCGCAGTGACGCTGAATGGAGGACGGGCCATATCCAGGGCGCGACGCACATCATGCTCGGTGACCTGCCTCAGCACGTCCAGGGTCTACCACGGGACCGTCCAATCATCTGCGTGTGCGGCAGCGGGTATCGATCAAGCATCGCAGCGAGTGGGCTGGCAAAAAATGGATTTTCCAGAGTGGAGAGCATGGATGGCGGCATGGCGGCTTGGAACAAACGAAAGTTTGCCGTCGAAACAGCAGGATGATCGAGACCGCGAAGAGACACCCGGACAGGGGACCACAGGATGAAGCCACTCACTCGTCGATCTGATAAAGAAAGCAGGAATGGACCTGGCTGTGGCCGGTGCTTTCAGCGGATCGACGACTCGCCTTGGCGAGCATCCGAGCTTGAACGTGCCGGCTCAATCGACCTGGGCACGAAGCCGGGTTGGTTGCTGACAAGGAAGATGACGGGATGCACCGCACCGACAGCATCGATCTTGTCATCGTGGTCGATGTCGAATCAAGCGTCGGATAGCTCGAAGCTGAGACTGCTCGCTTTGGTACGCGCGTGCAATACAGACTCACCACTTCGCAAGGGGGCCGACCTACTCGCCAAGAATCAGCGCCGTATAACTTCGCGCATCTTGGAGCAATTGCTCGCGAGAGACTCCGGCCCTAGCTCGAAGCTGCAGACCCTGCATCAGGTCAACGAGCGCGCGACCTCGCACCTTGGCAGAGGGTGTGCGAGTCAACCTACCCGCCCTCATCTCCTTTTCAAACCGTTTCGCGAAGATCTCAGCGGATGCGGAGAGGCCACTTGCGGCACGCTTACGGATTTCATCGACTCGCTCTGAATGTCCAAGCGTTGCGGCGGCCATCATGCAGCCCCCGCAAGCTTCATCAGCAGCGGATTTCACGGTAGCCTCGCAAAAAGCAGCCACGGCTTTACGGATGTCCGGTTCCGCTTCGAAGGCGGCCATTCTCGGGGCTATGTACGTCATTGCATAGCGCTCGACCGCCTTGACCAGAAGTGTGGGTTTGTCGCCGAAGGCCCGGTAGAGCGCAGGTTTGGTGACGTTGACGGCGCGCGCGATCCGATCCACGTCAACTCCTTCATACCCGTGCTCCCAAAACATCTCGACGGCCCGATCAAGTGCCTCGTCAGGAATAAAGCCTTTTGGACGGCCCCGAGGGCGCTTTTCAGTATTAGATACCATCGCGTACGAAACTCCTTGCATTGTCGTTATTAATATCGTACTCTCGCGTTTGTAATACTTCAAGACGGATCGGTCGTGATCTAAAGACCGCAGACATTCGTTTCGACACGGAGACACCGTTCATGGAACATTCGATCGCTCTCGTCACCGGCGCAACCTCCGGAGTCGGTTATGCGGCAGCACGCATGCTTGCTGGCAGGGGCTTCCGCCAAGTCATCGTGACAGGGCGTAGTCTGGCCCGGGCGCAGGAAACAGCAGCTCGACTCGCGGTTGGGTCCAAGTCACAGGTGTTCACGCCGCTGGAATTGGATCTCGATGCGCAGACGAGCGTTACAACCGCACTCGCCGCACTCGCCGCACAGGGTCGGCCGATCGATTTCCTCCTGCTGAACGCCGGATGGATCGGAGCTAAGGAACGTGTGCTCACGGCGGAGGGCATAGAGGCAACCTTTGCGCCGCTGATCGGCCATCATCGACTGGCCGCCGGCCTACTTCGCGCGAACCTCCTGAGCCCCGATGCGCGAATTGTCATCGCTGGCTCGGAGGTTGCCCGAGGAGACATACCGTTTTTCAGCTATACCGACGTCGCGGCGCTTGCGGCCAAGCAACACCATGGTGACCGAAGTGCCGCAGTGGAAGCCCTGCTGCGCAATGGACCGAACCTGAAGTACGAACCCAACCGGGCGCACTCTGACGTGAAAATATTCGTTGCCTGGTGGGCCGCTGCACTGGCGCGCCGAATGCCTTCCGGGATGGCGGTATATGCCATCTCACCTGGTTCCACCCCGGACACTCTGGGAATACGAAACGCCGGCTCGGCATTCAGGTGGGTGCTGGTGCCCATGGCGAAGCTCATACCGGGTATGTCACATACCCCTGAGACCGCAGCCCGTCGATACCTCCGGGCATTGGAGCTCGGAACCGACGTATCGGGCCAATTCTTCGCCTCGCCACCCAGAAAGTTCACTGGCCCACTCGAAGCGATGCAGCAACCGCACCTTCACGATCGTGCGAACCAAGAGGCCGCCTGGGAAGCCATCGTTAACGTCTCCGGCGTGGGCTTAGCTTAGCCCCAGCCTAAATCGAAGCAAAGAATCAAGCTCTGAAAGGATCCGAAAAAATGAACCTGAGTGACACCCCCTTCGCTGAGAAGAAGTTTGCGACCGTCAATGGTCAACGAATGGCCTATATCGACGAGGGCGAAGGCCCTGCCATTGTCTTTTCCCACGGTAATCCGACCTCGTCATACCTCTGGCGCAACATCATGCCGGCGTGCCGAGGGCTAGGTCGGCTCGTTGCCTGCGATCTGATCGGTCAGGGAGATTCGGATAAGCTTCCCAACTCCGGTCCTGACAGATACGGCTACTTCGAACAGCGCAGCTTCATTCATGCGCTTTGGGATCAGCTTGATCTCGGTGACAAGGTCATATTCGTCGTCCACGACTGGGGTTCGGCACTCGGCTTCGACTATGCAAGCAAGCATGCCGATCGGGTGCAGGGTATCGCCTACATGGAATCGATCGTGATGCCGCTCGAGTGGAGTGACTTCAACGAGGCCGTACGCCCTGCCTTCGAGGCGATGCGTTCTCCGGCTGGCGATGCGATGGTCCTGCAGCAGAATTTCTTCGTTGAGCAGGTACTCTTCGGAACCATCCAACGACCCCTCTCGGATGCAGTCAAAGCAGAATATCGTAGACCCTTCCTGAACCCGGGGGAGGACCGGCGGCCGACCTTGAGCTGGCCGCGTCAGCTCCCGATTGCGGGAGAACCGGCAGATGTGCTCGAGGCGGTCAAGGACTATTCGCGCTGGTTGGCGACCACCCCTGTGCCCAAGCTCTATTTCCATGCAACTCCTGGCGTACTTGACTCCAATCCAAATCAGGTTGCTTTCTGCCGGACCTTCTCCCATCAAGAAGAAATGCAGGTGGAAGGTAACCACTATATTCCTGAGGAGGCTCCCGACGTAGTGGCTCCGGGCGTGGCCGCCTTTGTCCGCCGACTCCGCAGCATCGCATAAGCTCCTCGCCGATTTGATTGCGAACCTTCGGCGCATTCCTTCTCAGAAGGCAAGCCATGTTGCGGCCCGCACTTCTCAGCCTTCGTGTGCAAGCCGCATTCGTTGTTACCGAAGCTTCGTCGGGATGAAGCCTTTTGGTTTACTCGTGAGCATTCACAATAATAGTTACCGTTAAGTACGATAATCTGTGAATCGAGTTTACGCTTATCGTACTCAAACGTATGTAATACCTAATCCCACCTAAACACAGGAGACAACATGGATCGGTTTAAAGGAAAAACAGCACTCATCACAGGCGGAACAGCCGGCATCGGCTTAAGGACCGCGAAACTATTCATCAGCGAAGGCGCCCGCGTGATCGTGACTGGCCGCGCGGCTGCAACGATCAAGTCGGCTCAGGCCGAACTCGGCGATAACGCAATCGTCGTCCGCAGCGACGCGACCTCGCTTCCCGATATGGATGCCTTGGCGACGAAGGTCAAGGAAACTTTCGGCAAGCTCGATGTGTTGTTCGTTAATGCGGGATACGGTCACTTTGTCCCTTTCGAGCAGGTGACTGAGGGAATCTATGACGAGATGCTCAATCTGAACGCGAAGGGTCCCTACTTCATCGTCCAGAAACTGGTGCCGCTCATGTCGCAAGGAAGCTCCGTGATCTTTACCACTTCGTTGGCCAACATGAAGGCGGTGCCAGCCTTAAGCGCTTATGGCGCCGCTAAAGCAGCGCTCCGTTCCATGACTCGCAGCCTTGCCAGTGAGTTACTGCCGCGCGGAATCCGTGTGAATGCGGTGAACCCGGGTCCAATTGGGGAGACAGACATACTCCAGAAGGTAGGGATGCCCAAGGAGGCAAAAGATCAGGTCTACGCGCAGATGGCGGAAAGCGTCCCGATGAAGCGTCTCGGCACGCCTGAAGAAATTGCCAAGGCGGTAGCATTCCTGGCGCTCGACGCAACCTTTACAACGGGAGCAGAGATTCCGGTAGACGGAGGATGGTCTCAGCTCTAAGGGGTGTGGACTGTCCGCGAGGGCAAGCTGGCATTGAGCAGGGTTCGCAATGACGCGCACACCTTGCGCACTTCATGCAATAGCGAACGCAGTGGCGGCGGAACGGTTACCGTCACTGCGCTCTCAGCTCGAAATGCAAACATTTTGTGGAGGTGCAACTGTAAACATCGAGCAGCAACTCGTTGACATGGCACTGAGCGCATGAAACTCAGAAGTGCGCCGCGTAACCAAATTCTTTGGCCCTCCTGGAGGAGCAACTCCTCCGGGAAGTTTGTGTCGGCAGAAACAGGCTGATCCACTTTGCTTGGCCAACTCACCGCCGTCAATGATGCACTCTTTCCGCTCTTCGGCTATGGAGAGCCACTCTACTTGCAGCTCAAACGTATACGGAAACGCCTCAATGACCGCCAAGCGTGACGCCAACAGCAAGGCGGTAATGATGGCATTGACGAGCGCTTGGCCCCATGCAAAAAACGCCAACCACACTCGATATTCCCAAAGAGGTTTGCGACCGCTCTTATTTGGGTTATCTGGGGCTGACGTTTTCGCTAAATGGTTGCGGGGGCAGGATTTGAACCTGCGACCTTTGGGTTATGAGCGACCCCCGGAATGCGTATGTTGTTGAATTTACGGTACGAATGGCTACTTAAAAGTATCGAAATGTACTCATTGGACAGCCCTATGGGAGCCGGTTGGGAGCGCATTTCGACCGTTGGGTTTGCTCGTAAAACGGTCGTGGGATTTGCGATTCGGACGGGCATTTTGACGGCTCATCGGACGCGAACCTTTAATAGTGCACCGCGCTATTAAAGGTTGGGAGAGGCTTCATGGTGGGAGGAGATCGGCCAAACGATCGGCCAATCTGAAGAGGTAGCGCCGAGTTCCTGTTTGGAATGATCGAACTGGAAGACGTTATGACCGGCCAGTTCGTAGGAATCAGCCCTCAAGTCTCACGGATCGTATCGCTCTGATTGCGAGCTTGCGTTTGAAAATGTCAGAAGTAGGAATATAATTCTGACAGAAGGTGAGCCGTGGAACGCTTGACCGAAGCCATTCTGAGGAAGACAAACGAATTGCCCGAGGGCGCTTCCGTGAGCGCCAAGATGCTTTTGCACCTTGGAAGCCGCCCGGCTGTCGATCAGTCCCTCTCTCGCCTTGCTCGCAGCGGCAAGCTCATGCGTGCTGGACGAGGGATATACGTATCCCCGGTGAAGAGCAGATTTGGAACCCACCCGCCGTCCGCCGAAAAGCTGATCGAAGAGTTTGCGCTCCAGCGTGGCGAGACCGTCGTTCCGTCAGGTGCCTCGTCCGCGAACGCTCTTGGGCTAACGACACAGGTTCCCGTTCGCGCGGTTTATTGGACATCGGGCCCTAGCCGCAAGTTGAATCTCGGCAAGCAGAGTGTCCAGTTGGAGCATGTACCGTCATGGCAACTTGCGTTTGCGAAGGAGCCTGCGGGAGAGATCGTCCGGTCGCTGGTATGGGCCGGCCCGGAGCGGGTGCAGGCCGCCTTGAACGAGATTAAAGCTAAGGTGCCTGCGTCCGCCATCCAACAGGTTGCTCAACAGGTTTCCCGCTTCCCGGGGTGGATGGCGAGTGCCTTGAGCCGGGAGTCGATGATTGCCTGAGAGCTACTTCCATTTGAGCGCGAAGGACCAGGCGGATGCTCTGGCTGCAGGAGCGTCGGCTTCCGGCCGTCCGCCGCACCTTCTGGAAAAAGACATCTGGGTGGTGTGGACGCTTTCGACCCTGTTCGAGTCCGAGCTGGGTGCCCATCTCGTCTTCAAAGGCGGCACGGCGCTCTCCAAGGCCTACAAAGTCATCCAGCGCTTTTCTGAAGACGTTGATTTGACATACGACATTCGGGCTCTTGCTCCGGACCTAGTCGCTGGCGCCCCCGAGGGGATTGATGCGATTCCACCGAGCCGGAGCCAAACGAAACGATGGACAGATGTAATTCGCAATGAACTCCTGCCTGCATGGATCAGAGATCGCGCACAACCGATCGTTCAGGCTGAACTTGACCGGCTCGGAGTGGGAACCTCCCGCATCACGCAAGACTGCATCTTTATCGATTACCCGCCCGTGGCAGCGGTTTCGAGCTATGCTCTGCCGAGGGTCAAACTCGAATTTGGCGCACGATCCAGTGGAGAGCCCAGCACTGTGCTGCAGGTCCGATGCGACCTCGAAAAGTTCCTTCCTGACCTGGAATTCCCGTGTGCAAACCCGAGAGTGATGAATATAGCCCGCATCTTCTGGGAGAAAGCCACAGCAGCTCATGTGTATTGTTTGCAGGCCGGGGTAGGTTTGAGCGACCGTTTTTCACGGCACTTCCATGACCTTGCACGCCTGAACGAACGAGGTTACCTGGCGGCAGCGATAGCTGCAAAAGACGTTGCTGAAGCCGTCGGTGTCCACAAGAACGCATTCTTCGCAGAGAAGGACTCCGAAGGTCAATGGATCGATTATCTCGAAGCAATCGACAAGGGTCTGACGATTGTCCCTACAGGCAGAGCGTACGATGCCTTGCGTGAGGACTACCAGAGCATGGTAGTCGATGGATTGCTGCTCGACGATACCGAGACCTTCGAAGAGTTGATGGCACAGTGCGTCATAATCCAGCAGCGAACCTGCATCCTCTGACCACATCAAGCCTAGCTATCGTTACCGATCTTCTCAGTGAGTGCCATGAAACGGCTATCCAGCCGTCTGCTGGGTTCGGATCGCGTTGATGTCGGTGATACTGAGGTCATACGTTTGGTCTATGGTCTCGGTACGAACGAAACCTTATCCCACACGGCGTTATATTTCTGCAAGGTCCATTCTGATCCATCTTCGAGTGTGAGATTCCAAAATCTGTTCGGAATCTCGTATTGTGTCTCGATCTGTGTGACCGTGCCACTGATTCCGCCGGCCGATTCAACAAATTCATATTTGACCGGTATTTCTCCAGATGTGGTGTGCAGTTTGCCATTTCCAGAAATGCTCATCCGTCCATATTAGAACCGGATCGAAGACTGCGCACAATCGACCTATACTTACGAGAATGACTTCGGTTGGGAGAGAGAATGTCGGTTCAGCGTCTCAGGCAAGTCTTGGGTTCGACCTTTACAGCCGTCGTTGACAGCTCACAGGCGACAGTAGACAGGGTTCAGCAACGCGTAACTGCATATCAGCAGAAAGTGGCTGCTAGCGGAAAAGTCCCGGCAATCGCAAAACAGCCCCAAGTTGTCACCGGTCTAGCCAACGCGCCATTGATGACGTTCAGAGCTATCGATGTGCTCCGCAAAACTGGAGAACTGACGACGCCGCAGTGGGCAAATATGGCTCGGCTAAGCTCAAGTTGGGCAACTAGGCGATACTTCTGGGCGATAGCAGCTGCGAGAACTTCTCCAGGGCGATTCCGCATCAATCCCGAATGCCGAGATTTGGATTTTCATCAGAAGACTCTCATGTCGGACGAATTCGGGGTAGGCTTCGCTGGCCTCGCTATGGAACGCCTGTTCGATACGACCGCATGGGTGGATGTTTCGGTGGCGCTAGCTGATCGTACGAGATACCAAAACATCCGACGTCAGGGCCGTCTCCAACCTGACTACCTTATGTGGCAGGACATTCCTAACGCTCCATATTACGTCGTGGAGTGCAAAGGAAGTCAAAGTCAGCGAAGTGTCTCTATCGATCAGATAAGAAGGGGGCTCGAACAGGTCCCGGCTCTTCGCTTCGCAGGACAGGGACGGCAGGTAGAAAGACTCGTCGTGGCCACTCTTCTGCAAGCTACCAACACGACCGTATTCGTCATCGATCCAGAGGATCATGAAACTCCAGAAGAACGTGAAAAGCGCGTCGGCGCGGAACGCTCAAAGGCAACTTCTGAAAAACTCTCCGAGAACGTCTATTTCATTCCGGATCCAGAACGATTTGAGCAGAAAGCTACCGATGCAAGGTCATCTCAGCTGCTCAACTGGGCTGGTCAATATCGGTCGGCAGCCATTGTAGAAGCGCGTATCGAAATCGCCCCTCGCGCAAAAAACATTCTCGATGATCATCCCATCACAACGCGTGAGATCGGAGATGTTCAATTTGATGGATTCAGGGTGCCTTTATTCCCGGAGCTTGGAATTCCAAACGTTAACCTGTTCATAGGCGTGGAGCACGATATCTTGGAAATCGCAAAGCGCGATCAAACCAACGCACGTGCCGCTGTTGATGACAGGAAAACCCGCCTCATCAATCTTCGGTTAGCCCACGACACAGGAAGAGTTTCGATTGGACCCTCGGGCACACTCCTCGCGATTGAGGGTCTTGACTGACTAACTGACCCGGAACAAGTCCGGTATCAAAATTTCGGGCATCTCCATCTCAACTCAGCTGAAGTATTCGGCGATGTCTTCACCACTGCTCGTTTGGGCAGACTCACTGCCCAGCCCTTCGCATATTCCCCAGTCTGCCACATCGCCTAGTGAGAGCGGGCGATTTAGCCGCGCTTCGGTGTATCCGTGAGAGCCCCGACTGCGCGTCAGCGAGAGCATGATATCGAGTCGTTCGTGCCGGCTGTAATTCCTGAGGTCCTTAATGTTCCTCAAGATTGAGTCATACGGCTGTCGGCTACGGTGACGGCGCGCCATTGTATCAAGAGCTTGCTTGAGATCATCGTTCCCAACAAGCGCGATAGCGCTGATGACTTCGTCCGAAGTCTTCAAAATCGCGTAAATAGGAGGCGCTAGCGTGGCGCCGAAACCATAGATTTGCGCATGAGACTCACAGGGCTCTTCGTCGTCGTTGAGAACTGCAATTGACACAAAAGGACAAGGATATGGAAGGCCTTTCGTCTTGCAAAAAGCTTTCACTCTTACCGCGTTGTCTTCGGGTGCGCAGCAAAATGTGCCCGATGCTAAGAAAGCTTCCTTCTCGTCTGGCTCCATGAACACGATGAGCGTCATAATCAGATTCTTACATGACCATTGAACTGAGTAGTAAACCTAGTCACGCTCAATAGGCGCGGGCGATCGAAGTTCCTCCCCTTGTAGGTAAACCGCACAGTAGCGGTAAAGGGGATAGCGCAGCCAAACACTTTCACTTTGTTGCCTGAACGAATCAGAACTCGCCCGTCACTCCGCTTGAACTGAATCCCGTAACGCCAGAGCTGGGCAGCAAGACTCTACGTGCTCCCGTCCTCAGATGCCTCCAAAGTACTTCTCCGTTCGCTTGTGTCTCCCGGCCGCTTATGCGCAGAGCGCATAAGCGGCGCTTGGAAACTCATTGGACGCTAGGCTCCGGCTGGCTCTAAGGTCTCGCTATCGCAACTGAATAGACCGTTGCTGGAGGTTACCAATGCATCCTGAAGGCCACGCCGTTACTCGCCCAAACCGCCTCGCCAGCCGCAAGGCTACACCATTCTCAAAGCAGTCTTTGGCCCACGCGGTTCGCGTGTTGGCTCCAACCCTCTTTGCTCTAACATTTGCGACTGTCGCTCACGCACAGGGAACGATGGACTTCTCGGGCGCTCAGACTCTCATGGGCACCTTCAAGACATTCGCGATCTATGCGGGTGCGGTCATCTGTTTCGGTGGCCTCATCTTCGCCGGAATTAGGATGATGAGCGGTCGCTTTCAGGATGCCATTCCTGGCCTCTTCGGTGCGCTCTTCGGCGCTGGCGTTCTTGGATGGGGCGCAGGCTGGATTGGGTCTCTCACCGGGCAGTCGATGTAGGAGCTGCCATGCACACGACCAAGCGGGGAGAACCGTTAGCGATCAATCAGGCATTGAACAGGCCGAGAGCCAAGCTAGGGCTTGACCTCTCGGCATGGATGGCCATCGTGTTTGTCTGCGTGACGGTTTTCCTCGTCGGTTTCCGAATGCTGGCGATCCTGAGCTTTCCAACACTCGCGGGCGGCGCATGGTTGATCGCCCGTAAACACCCCAAGATGTTTCAACTGTGGGGCCTCAGCCTCGGCCAGAAGAGCTACTATGACCCGCGCAAATACTGAACAGATCAAACATACCCCGTGGTTTGCGAAAGCGGGAGCGGCGTGCAGCATTGTCCCGATCTCTCGCTTTGTTGGGCCGAACATCTTCGCGCTGAAGGGCGGAGGCTATGGATGCCTCTTCTCTCTCACTGGCTTGGATGAAGAGGCCCTGACCGACCTGGAACTTGAAGCCCGTATTCGTCAGGTTGAAGGCGCTTTGCGTGGACTGCCCGAAGGATCGTGCCTCTATCAGTACACGCGAGTGATGTCCGGGTTCGATCTTCCCCGGCAAAAGCAGTATAGGAACGAGGTGACGGAGACGTTCGCAAGCGACCGTCTCACGCACCTCGACAAGACGGCGGCGTTTCGGCGCATCGACCTCCACTGGTGCCTGACACTGGAGCCTTCACAGGCGAAGGCATTCCAGCGCAAGCCAGATGAGAATGTCGCTGACACGTCGAGAATGCTCTCCGATCTTAATAAGACGGCAACCTTGCTCGAAGGCCACCTCGGCAGCTCTCTCGGTCTCAAGTTGCTGGGCAAGGCCGAAGCCTTCCAGTTCTTTAGCTACTTGTTCAATTTGGAGGAATGGTCAGGCCACGACCAGCTTCGCTCTGATACGGGTGTTGACCGCCAGATAGTCAAAAGCCCGGTTGCCTGGCATAGCGATCATGTGCAGATCGGCAAGCGGCACGTCCAGATGTTCTCGCTGAAGACGACCCCGGAAGCATCGCGCCCCTGCCTGTTCTCTGGCCTGCTGACTCTCGACTGCGACAGTGTTGTGTGCTCGACATGGCGGGTGAAGTCAACGTCCGCGGCCCGCAGCGAGATCGACGCCCAGGAGAAGTTCATCTCCTTCTTCAAAGTCGGAGTGTTGACCCGCGTAATGAGCGGTCGGGACACCGCCTCGCTCGAAACGGGAGCCGGTGCCAAGGCTGCGAACAACAGCGTAGATGACTTGAGCGACGTGATCCGGTCGCTAGACAAAAAGGCCCAGGGCGAGTTCTCGCTGCGCCTGCTTCTGGCGACGCGCAGCCCGGAGCAGCTACGAGACACCGTCCCCTCTGTGCATCGTGTGTTCGTCGATGCCAGGGCTCAAGTGATGGAGGAGACTCTAGGCAATCTCTCCGCCTTCTACGCGATGTTCCCCGGTAATCACAAGTTCAACGTCTTCCCGCTATGGCTGGCCGAAGACCACCACGCTCGTCTCTCGTCTGTGTTCGCGCCTCATATCGGACATCCTCATTCTGAGGATCTTGATTCGGAGTATCTGAACATCTTCGAGACGCGCACACGGACGCCGTTCTTTCAGGACGTGTATGTGGATGGGGTGCGGGTCATGCTGATCATCGGGCCAACAGGAACCGGGAAGTCGGTCCACGGGAACCAGATCATCTCGCTGGAACAGAAGTACGGAGGTTTTACCTACATCTTCGACATCGGCGGAAGCTACGAGAGCGTCGTCGAACTGTATGGCGGTCGCGTTGACCGGGTGGGCAAGGACGGCCCACGGGTGAATCCGTTCGCTCTGGAGCCGACCGAAAGCAATATCAAGTTCCTGTATTCGTTCGTGAAGCTACTACTCACGAACGGCGGTGCGGAGCTGGAGCCGGAAGACGACGATGTTATCCATAAGGCCGTGCAGGATATGTATCTGCTCGACGCGGCGAATCGCAGGCTGTCCAATCTGTTCCTTCCGAAAAAGCTCGACAGGTATTTGGCTAAGTGGGTTGGCAAGGGCGTTTACAACGCCGTCTTCGACAACGTGGAAGACAACCTCTCGCTTTCGCGGCTGCAATGCTTCGACTTCCAAGGTGTGAACAACGAGCAGTACGCCGACCTGATCGAGCCGTTGATGGTTTGGTTGCTGCGTCGGATCAACGACATTCTTTACAACCCCGCCAATCTCGGAGTGCCGAAGCACATCCTCATTGAGGAGATATTCTCTTCGATGAAGAACAAGCAGCTCTTGGACGGCGCTTTGGCTTCCATCAAGACCGTTCGCAAGAACCTTGGCGGCGTGACCATGATCGGTCAGTCCGCCGACGACCTCGGGGCGAACGCCGACAGCATCGTGAACTCCTGCACATCGTTCCTGTTTCTGAAAGACGCGACCTTCAACCGGAAGCGTTACGCCGAGCTATTCAAGATGAACGAGCAGCAGCTCGCTCTCTTCGAGAGCTTGCAGGACCGCGAAGGACTGTACATGCGGCGCGATGGCTTGACGAAGGTTGTCACGCTCAATCTCGACAGCCGCAGCTACGCAACATTTTCGACCAAGCCCAAGGACCGTGTACGCCGGACGAAGCTGATCGAAAAGTACGGACTCTCTGAGGGCATCTCTCGCTTTGCCCAGGGCGAGGCTGTGTAATCCGCATCACCACTTCACAACCAAAGGGCTCTTATGAAACCGCCGATGATCCTAACCGTCACGTCTCTTTTCTCCCTCGCCTGTGGCGTTGCTCAGGCATCGCCTGCGAGTCCGCCGCATCGCCTTGAGCCGAACGCTCCGCGTTCCGTCACCGTATCCGAGGCGCAGACGCCGCCCGTCATCCGGGCCGGGTTGCTGCAGTCCACCCTGATTCTTTTACCCGCCGAGGAAAAGATTGCGACCGTCTTCGGTGGAGACACCGTGGACTGGGTGTTCGATGGCGGCCATGTAGCCAGCCGCTTCATCAGCGTCAAGCCAAAGCTCGCGAACACAACCACTGACATTCACATCGTCTCTGACCACGGCAACGAATACACCTTGCAGCTTCAGGAGATCTCGGACGACGCGGACACACACTTCGATTCCAAGGTGTTCATTGTGCCCGGTGATAAGGCTGCCAAGGACAGGCTCACAGACATGCCCGTCTTCGTACCCGCCGCCGAGTTGGAGAAGGCCAAGCAGGAGGCCGCCGCAGCCAAGGTCGCCCAAGCTGCCGAGTTGAAGTCGGAAGAGACCAAAGCGGAGACCTATCGCAGTCAGTATCCGGGCAGTCTGCACTTCGATTTCACCTGGGATGAGAAGAAGGGCAAGGAACTTGGCCTCCAGCAGATTTGGCACGACGACAAGTTCACCTACCTGCGCGGTCAGTTTCAAGAGACGCCTGCGCTGTATGAGCTGAAAGATGGCAAAGGCTCACTCATCAACTTCGATTACAACGCCGGCCTGTACACCGTACCGAAGCAGTTGGAGACGGGCTATTTGGCGATCGGCAAGAAGCGGGTGGACTTCCATCGCAATCAGGAGAAGAACTAGCCATGACCGACCACAATCCCAACCCGCCTGCTACTGTTCCCGCGCAGCGTGAAGCTGTGGGGCCAGTGAAGAAGAGTACACCCGTGATCATTGCGCTTGTCGTGATCGTCGGTCTCATAGGACTCGCGAACATATCAAGCCTTGTGAGTGGCAAGAAGAGAACCGCACCGCAGAGCGCTCTGCCGATGCGTCCCGCGACCGCGAATCCTTAGCAGGTCTCCAGCTTTGAGACGCAGCAGGCAACGGAGGCGAAGCGAGATTCCGAGGATCAGCAGCGGAGGCAGGAGCTTGCCGCCGAGATGCAGCAACTTCAGGCTGCGCAGGATGTGCCAGGGCCGGAGGCAGCAGGAGCACCGCCCATGACTGCCGCCCAACGTTCGGCAATGTATGGCGACAGCCCGAATGCCCCGACAAAAACCTCCAATGTCTCGCAAGTACAAGCCGAGGCAAAGCAGAAGGCTTTGGAGAAAGAGAAGTTGCACCAAGATGCGCTCAACAGCGACACCGTGGCCATCGACTTCGCTCATCCGACGAGCGCTACGCCCGCCACAGGTTCGAACGCAGCTCAACTGACTGGCGTACTGGGCGAACGTGAGGAGATGACGCCGAAGTCAGCGCCTGAAACGCTGGCAGCCACAACTCCCGAGCCGATAGAAAACAGAAGAGGCGTAGGCACTCAGACAGTCTCGGATCAACAGGCGAAATTGGCCGGCAAGAGCAATCCGATGGCACCATACGACTTCGACTCCTATCAAGGGCAGCTTTACCGCGTGTTTGAGGGAACCGTTCTGGAAGGTGTCGTTACGAACCATATCGACGGCGGCTTGAACGGGCCAATCCTCATCATGCTCACGACCGACTACTACTCGCACGACCACCAGCAGCTTCTCATGCCGCAAGGTACACGCCTGATTGGAACGGTGCAGAGTGTTGGCAACGCCCAGCAGCGGAAGATGTTCGTGGCCTTCCATCGTGCAATCTGCCCAGATGGGTTCTCGCTGGAACTTGACAAGTATGTCGGGCTCGATCCCCTCGGCACGACCGGCTTGGCTACCAAGGTTGACCACGGCTACTTGCAGGCATTCGCGGCAGCGGCGGCGGTAGGCGGTCTCGGCGGCCTCGCCCAGATCGGCAACAGTGGCAGTGTTCTCTCGCCCTCGACCCAGATCCGCGACGGCATATCGGAGCAGTCCGCAGCCGAGGGAGAACAAGTGCTCAACCACTTTCTCAACCGGCTTCCGATCATCACGCTCAAGGAAGGCTCGCGCGCTCGCGTTTACATCGGCACGGACATTCTGATCCCGTCCTACGCGGAACACCGCGTCGATTCAACCCTGTAATCGTGCCATCTGGGGGCATAGATGAAGGTCCGTATTCTCAAAATCGCACTTCCCGTTGCCTTCGCTGTGTCTGCCAGCTACGCCCCGGTCCACTTGGTGCGGACAGTAACCGCAAGCGATGTCATTGACCGCGTTCTGTTCTATGCCGACGTACCCGCCCGCTTCAGCGATGTCGTGACCAACTTCAAAATGCTTCCGGAGCGCATGAACCCCACCCGCTCTGAGTGCAACTAACCCTCAACCCTTCAGGAGCCTCTATGAAGTTCAATCTAAACAAACGACGGAAGTACCTGCTTGCTGGCGGGCTGCTTCTGGCAACAGCGACACCGAGCTTCGCGCTCTTCGGCATCGGAGACATTGTCTTCGATCCCACGAGCTACGCGAGCCTGGTATCCCAGCTAACCACTCTTGAGTCGCAATACAACATGCTCAAGAGCAACGTCACACACTTCTCTTTCAAGCAGCAATGGCAGACAACGCTCAATGCGCTCAAGAACGCGAACGTGGCGAATATGTTTGGCGAAACCGCAGGCGTCAACATCGCCCTCAACAGCAATTCGCCGAGCACATCGCTCACAGCCTGGAAGACGGCGACCCTGCCGGTCAGCACCGGAACGACCACCTACCTGCAAGGGCAGACGGTCGGGAACAGCGCGCAGCTCTCCCAACTCGCCATGATCGAGATGTCCGATTCGGTATCGCCAGACTGCCTCACGGCGGTCGGACAATACCGGGCCGGGCGTAGCCAGAACGGAACTGCCAGCAGTTCTCTCACACAGCAGCAGTTTGATACCACGTCGGCGACGAACAGCGAGGTCCAGCAATTGAACCTTCTGAACGCCGCTCAAGCCCAGCAGTTGACGGAGATGCAATCGCAGGCCGCGATGCACGTCTGCCTTGCCTCTCAGATGACTGTCGCCAACATGCAGCAGCGGAACGCCGCAGCACAGGACTTGAATACGGCGGCGGCTGTCCAACAGCAACGAACCGTGAACGACACCAGCGCCGCCAATGAAGGCAGCACTTGGACGACCTACTTGCCCTAATTCGGAGAACAAATGCTGACAGCAATCAATACGAAGATTCTCCTTGCAATCATTGCGGCACTGACCGTTATAGGCGGTGCCGCGATCTATCAACGCGACCAAGCGGCGAAGACGGCTGCCGCCGCAGCGAAAGCAGCCCAACTTCTTCAGATACAGAAGGACGACAACGACTACCTAAAACAGGAAAATGAGGCCCTTCGGAAACAGGTTGAGGCTGATAAGAAGCAGCACAGTTCAGCCGCAGCCCATGAAGGTAAGACCTGGAAGACCTACATCCCATAGCCCCGGACTGAAGCAGAGTCCCAGAACCCAGAGAGAGCACCCGCCATGTCTTCCATTGTCTTGCTAGCCCAAGCCCTTCCCAGCGCGAGTTCAGGCGTTGATTGGCTGTATCAATTCACCAACAATCTGACCAACCTGACGACACAAAACGGCGGGGCGCTCACTCAGCTTGGGATGACCGAATTAGCCTGCATTTCATTCTTCATGCTCGTCAGCATGGTTGTGAACTGGCAGACCTCCACCATGACGTTCCGCCTGCATCATCACCCAATTCAAGCGGGCGACTTGACCAAGTTTCTGCTTCAGCTCATCATTTGCTGCCTGTTGGAGACCTACTGGGTCAACCCGTTCCCCGGCGCGAGCTTCGGCATCAACCACTTCTTTTCCTATATTGCCCAGGCGATGGTTGCAGCCTTCGATCAGAGTTCTCTGGACTCACTTCTTCAGTTGCTAAAGACTGCCGGCGATCAGACGCAAATGCCGTCGTTCACCGCACCCGTTCAGATCCTCTGCTACTTCCTCGTGCAGATCCTTCTAGGATTGGCCTCTGCGATCCTATTTCTCATCAATTGCAGCGCGTTCATCCTCTACGGTGTGACCGCTCTATTTGGACCAATCTTCGTTCCGCTCCTGATGACGAGGACCTTTCGTGCGAAGTTCTTTCACTTCCTGGATGTGCTAATCAGCTTCGCAATGATTCGCGCCGTTGCCGCAGCCTTTATCTTCGTTTGGTCGGGGTTCATGAACGGCTTCATTCAGCAAACGTTCAACGGCAACTATTCGATGGAGATGTGGCTCGCCAATCTCATCCCGTGCACGATGGTGTTTATCGCCTTCATCATCAACATGCTTTTCATTCCCGGCATGACCCAAGCGATCTTCGGTGGGGCCGCCGGAATGGCATCCAATATTAGTCAGACTATAGGCGGAGCCGTCACGGCAGGAGTGCTCCGGGGCGGAGGATAAACATGCTTGGATTCCTTCTGGGCTTTCTCACATTTTCACGCGTTCGGTCCACAACGCTAAGGATCATTCTGAGCGTAATAACCATTGGTCTGTTGATCGCTGGTTTGCTTTACGCCTTCGCAGTGTTCAGCGCCGTTTTTGAAAGGAGCAGCGCCTCTCATGTCCACAGCTAATTTGCACGCTGAAGCCGTACTCAGCCCGCAGCAGTCTCTACTGACCGACGAGATTGGGAACGAGGT
>Ga0070679_100002220_pt1 | contig 17535 bp, 14 predicted proteins | sample KBSC63BmetaG_FD_65652 | JGI IMG/M metagenome (GOLD analysis project Ga0070679, IMG submission 65652) | Corn rhizosphere microbial communities from Kellogg Biological Station, Michigan, USA - KBS C6-3B metaG | ecosystem: Host-associated > Plants > Roots > Rhizosphere | place: USA: Michigan... | reverse complement strand
CTTGCTGAAGACCTTCTCGGGCAGCACGTCCACCATCACGTTCGATCAGAACCTGAAGGTGCCGCAGTCGACCACGCAGTTGAAGCCGAAGGAGGCGGTGACCGTCACCGTCACCAAGAAGGTCATCCTGGTCGAGGGTGACGGCGTCGCCCCGATCACCGGCGGCCGGGTCGATCCCGCGGTGAAGCGCGATGGCGAGAACGGCTACTACATCACGCCGCTGGTCGACATCCTCGAGAAGCACGCCCGCAAGGAGAAGAAGGTCGCCGAGTTGACGGGCAACCCGTGGGAGGCGCAACTGATGCTGGTCGCGGACCAGACCACGCCCTATCGCCTCCTGACGGAAGTCCTGTATTCGTGCGGCCAGGCCGGCTACGGCAATTACCGCCTGCTGGTCCTGAAGTCTCGCGACTGAAACGGCGCCCGCGCGCGCCCCTGATCGTTCGGGGCCTTTCCCTCATTCGTCACGCGCGCGCCTGCGGTGACAAAACGCGATTGCGTCGAGTGGTGTCGTTTAGCGCAGCCTGCATCGCGGGACCATTGAACCCTTTGAGGGTTCCCGTTTGATTGGCCTTGCCGCTGTCCGCGCGCGCCCCAAATTGAGGCACTTCGTGTGGGGTGCGTTACGGGGAGCCGGGCCCGATTCTCTCGGGGACCATGTTATAAGGGCGCACGCTCTCACCAACCCAAGCCGGAGTGTCGTTCATGCGCGAACGTTCCCTGTCCGTTGTGCTGGTCGGTGTATTCGTGGTCGTCCTGTCGTTAGTTGGGGTGTCGGTGCCAGTCCACGCGGAGGAGGCCGGCGGGGGCGGTGAAGCCACGTTGGTGCTCCCCGATCTGGGGAGCGTTTCATTCCTGGGCGGCGTGGCCGGCAACCGCCTGCTGGTGGGCGGCATCGTCGTCTGCCTGCTGGGCCTGGCGTTCGGCCTGGCCATGTCGGCGCACCTGAAGAACCTGCCCGTCCACAAGTCGATGCGCGAGATCTCGGAGCTGATCTACGAGACGTGCAAGACGTACCTGATCACGCAAGGGAAGTTCATCCTGCTGCTGGAGGTGCTGATCGGCATCGTCATGGTGATCTACTTCGGGGTGCTGCGGCACTTCGAACCCGCCAAGGTCGTCATCATCCTGCTGTTCAGCCTGGTCGGCATCGCCGGTAGCTACGGCGTGGCCTGGTTCGGCATCCGCATCAACACCTACGCGAACTCGCGCACCGCCTTCGCCAGCTTGCGGGGGAAGCCCTACCCTTGCTACGCGATCCCGCTCAAGGCCGGCATGAGCATCGGCATGCTGCTGATCAGCACCGAGCTGGTGCTGATGCTGGCCATCCTGCTGTTCTTGCCCGCCGACTACGCGGGGGCCTGCTTCATCGGCTTCGCCATCGGCGAGTCGCTGGGCGCGTCGGCGCTGCGCATCGCGGGCGGCATCTTCACCAAGATCGCGGACATCGGCTCGGACCTGATGAAGATCGTCTTCAACATCAAGGAGGACGATGCCCGCAATCCGGGCGTCATCGCCGACTGCACCGGCGACAACGCCGGCGATTCGGTCGGCCCCAGCGCCGACGGCTTCGAGACCTACGGGGTCACCGGCGTCGCCCTGATCACCTTCATCCTGCTGGCCGTCGGCGATCCCACCATCCAGGTGCAGCTGCTGGTCTGGATCTTCGCGATGCGCATCATGATGATCATCGCCAGCGGGCTGTCGTTCGTCATCAACGAGGCCATCGTCAAGGGCCGCTACGGCAACGCCGACAAGATGAACTTCGAGAAGCCGCTCACCCAGCTGGTGTGGGTCACCTCGATCGTCTCGGTGGCCATGACCTATCTGGTGTCGTACCTGCTGATCCCATCGCTCGGCCCCGGCGGCGACACCACGCTGTGGTGGAAGCTGTCCACCATCATCAGCTGCGGCACGCTGGCCGGCGCCATCATCCCCGAGGTCATCAAGGTGTTCACGTCGACCGAGTCGGCGCACGTCCGCGAGGTGGTGACGGCCTCGCAGGAGGGTGGCCCCTCGCTGAACATCCTGGCCGGCCTGACGGCGGGCAACTTCAGCGCCTACTGGATGGGCATCATCATCGTGGCGCTGATGGGCATCGCCTACGGCGTCAGCACGCAGGGGCTGGATAGTCTGATGAAGGCCGAGTCGGTGTTCGCGTTCGGCCTGGTGGCGTTCGGCTTTCTGGGGATGGGTCCGGTCACCATCGCCGTCGACTCCTACGGGCCGGTGACCGACAACGCGCAGTCGGTGTACGAGCTGTCGGTGATCGAGAGCATCCCCGACATCGCCGGAGAGCTGAAGAAGGACTTCGCGATCGACGTGAACTTCGAGCGGGCCAAGTACCTGCTGGAGGAGAACGACGGGGCCGGCAACACGTTCAAGGCCACGGCCAAGCCGGTGCTGATCGGCACGGCGGTGGTGGGCGCCACCACCATGATCTTCTCGATCATCATGGCGCTGACCCATGGGTTGACCTCGGGCCTGGCCAACCTGTCCATGCTCCACCCGCCCTTCCTGCTGGGCTTGATCACCGGCGGCGCCGTCATCTACTGGTTCACGGGCGCCTCGACGCAGGCGGTGTCGACCGGCGCCTACCGCGCCGTCGAGTTCATCAAGGCGAACATCAAGCTGGACGGCACCGCCGAGAAGGCCAGCATCGCGGACAGCAAGAAGGTGGTCGAGATCTGCACGAAGTACGCGCAGAAGGGGATGATCAACATCTTCCTGACGGTCTTCTTCAGCACGCTGGGATTCGCCTGCGTCGAGCCGTTCTTCTTCATCGGCTACCTGATCTCGATCGCGCTGTTCGGCCTGTTCCAGGCCATCTTCATGGCCAACGCGGGCGGCGCCTGGGACAACGCCAAGAAGGTGGTCGAAGTCGAGCTGAAGCAGAAAGGCACGGCGCTACACGCGGCGACGGTCGTGGGCGACACGGTCGGCGACCCCTTCAAGGACACGTCGTCGGTGGCCATGAACCCGGTCATCAAGTTCACGACGCTGTTCGGCCTGCTGGCGGTCGAGCTGTCCGTGGATCTGAACCGCACCACCAGCTTCGTGCTGGCGGGCCTGTTCCTGCTGATCTCGTTCGTCTTCGTCCACCGTTCGTTCTACGGCATGCGGATCGGCGTGGAAGGGGCTCCGCCCCTCCACCGGGCCCTCCCGGACTCCGGACCGAAGTAGCGGGCCGGAGCTGCTGGGCCCAGAGGGTCTCGGGCGGGCAAAGCCCGCCTGCGATCCCCGGGGAGGGCTTCGTCCTCCCTGGGACCCTCCTGTCGGCTACCGACGACGGAGGAAGGCGACCGTGGGACGGGCCAGCGGCAGGAGGCTGGCGGCCAGCAGCAGACCGGGGACCAGGGTGCCGAGGACGGCCGGCAGCACCACCGCCGCCGGATAGAGGCCCAGGACACGCGCGAACAGCGGCGCTTGTAGCCACGCCAGATCGGAGGCTCCGCAGTGCAGGAGGCCGTGTGCGATCAGCGCCACGGCCGACGTTCCGAGGGCCAGGATGCTCCAGCCGCGCAGGCGGATGAGGCCGGTCAGGCCGGCGATGCCCGCGATGGCGGCGCCGATCAGCAGCGTCCCGTGCAGCATCCCCTGCCCCGGCTCCTTCGGGCCCAGTGCCCACAGCACCAGGCTGGGCAGCGAGGCCGCCGCGCGCGTCACCGTCTTGCGCAGCCGCGCGACACCGTAGTCGTCCATGCCCAGCTTCTGCTTCCAGCCGTCCTGCTGCTCGTAGAGGGCCGCCACGCGCTTGCCCAGCAGCATCACCACGATCAGGCCGTGCAGCCCGCCGTAGATCCCCAGCGCGGGATTCCAGCCCACCAGCACCATCGACAGCACCGCGACCATCACCCCCGACCAGCCGAGTCCGCTCGCGAACCAGCCGCCCCAGAACCACTCGGCCGCCACGCCGACGAAGGCCACCAGATAACAGAGCGCCAGCGCCAGAAACGCCGGCGTCCACTCGGGACCGGCGGGGGCATTCAGCGCCAGCAGCAGGTACAACGTCACGAAGAAGCTCAACGACAGGGCCGCGATCGCCCGTCGGGTCTTCGCGAAGCCCAGGTCGTTGATCCGCTCCAGCGGCTTCGCGAGGTGCTTGTCGAAGTGCTTCTGGAGGTAAGCCTTGAAGAACGACGCGACGAAAGACGGCGGCTTCATAGTCGTAAATTGTAGCGCCCGCCTTCCATTTGTCGCGCTCGGAAGCCACGCCTCCGCCGCGACCGGACGACCGTAACCCGCGCGTTACGGCCAGCGGCTACTTGAGCCGCAGTTCGACGCGCCTGTTCTTCAGCCGGCTGGCGGGGGTGGTGATCGGCACCAGCGGCTGGGAGGCCCCCGCCCCGTGCGCCGTCAGCCGATCACCGGCGACGCCCCGGGCCAGCAAGTAGCCGCGTACCGCTTCGGCCTGCTGCTGCGTCAGGGTCTCCACGGCCGGGCTAGCCAGCCCGTCGTCCCAGTGGGCGATCACCTGTACCTGGTGAACCTCGGGGTGGCTGCTCAGGAGATCGGCGACGCCGTCCAGCAGCCGCTGCGCGTCCGGCGCCAGCTTGGCCGAGACGCCGACGAACCGGATGGGCTGTCCCAGCCGGATGATCCCCTCGCCCAGCGCCACGCTGGCGTTCGGCGGGCCGGCCCGCCAGACGAAGTCCAGGGTCTTGTCCTGGTTCGCCGTGAGCTCGAACTGCGCCTCCTGGGCGGGCAAGCCCGCGGCCTCGGCGCGCGCCCGATAGGTGCCGGGGGGCAGCGAGACGGCGTAGGCGCCACCGGCGTCAGCATGAAGCTCGAATATGCCCTCGGTCTTGCCCTGGCCCGCCACCTTGACCGTGGCCGGCAAGCCCTTGCCGTCCCGGCCGATCGCCCGCCCGTGCACGCTGGCGCTAGGCGGCCTGGCCAGCAGGGCCACCGTGACGGGCTCGACCCGTCCGGCGGTGACGTGCACCTGGACCAGCGCCGACTCGAAGCCCGGCGCGCTGACCTGCAGATCGACGGGGCCCGGATCCAGGGGGACGGTCGTGAAGATGCCTTCGCCGTCCGAGGCCGCGTTCGCGTGAGGATGCCGGCCGATGATGACGACGGCGCCCTGGATCGGCGCCGCCCCCTCGCTGGCGCGGATCTGCCCGCGGATCGAGCCCTGACGCGCCGGCGCCTGTACTTCGACCGTCTTCGTTACCACGCGGGGGTGGGTGATCGACGCGAGATCGACAGGCAGCGACAGCCCGAACACGACGTTGTAGGGGGGCACGGGCGCTCCGTAGGGAAAACCGGCGGAGCGCAGGCGCAGATCGACCCCGGCGTCAGCGGTCAACCCGCGAAAGATCACCGCGCGCACGCCCAGCGTGATCCAGTGGCTGTCCCGGTTATCGACGCAGGCCTGGCTGGTGCCGCCATTCCCGCACGCGGGCGGCGCATAGGCGGCGAACGTCGAGTCCGCGCTGCCGGTGGCGTACTCGAAGTGATATTCGACGAAAGGGTCCAGTGGGATGGGCACCGTCTCCTTGCCCAGCGGCACGTCGGCGGCCAGCGCCACGCGCAGCCGACTGGGCGCGATGCCGTAGCCAAACAGGGTGGCCTCCTTCGTGTTCGCCGCCAGGCCGGACAGGTCGCGCAGATTGGACGAATTGTCGAGGTAGTAGTTCACGCCGGCATGCACGCGCACCGGCACATTCTCCTGCGTGTGGCGCAGATCGTAGGTCAGGACCGGCCCCACCCACAGCGACGTCGAACTGGGCGAGAAGGCCAGGTTCGACACCCCCGCCAGGAACTTCAGCCCCAGCTCGAAGCCCAGCGTCGCCGCCGGGGACAGCGGGTAGATCCCCTTCGCCCCCAGGACCAGATCGCCATACGACTTCAAGAACTCGGGATCGCGGTCGGCCGCCGTGCGGGTCCTCTCATTGCGGTTGCTCGAGTTCAGCAGCGCGCCGAACAGTTCGAGGTGGCGATGGGGCGTGTACCCGACCGCCAGCTCGGCCCGCAGGCGCTGATCCGAGTCTCCGAGGACCAGGAAGTCGGACGCGGAGAAGTACTCGCCGTGCAGCCCCACCCGGAGCTGGTGGACCGGCCCCACCTCGGCGGTCGACGCACCGAACAGACCGATCGGCCCGACCAGCGACGGGAGCGCGAACGGATTCGGAACAATCGGGGCAGGCGGCAGGAGGGCCTCCTGTGGTTCGCCGGGACGCGGGGGCTGTTCCGCCGGGGTCTGAACAGGCGGCGCGGCCGCCGGCGCCACGGTGTCTGGAGACGTCGCGGGGGCCGCGGCCTGCGCCGCCCCCAGCCACCCACCGATCAGAAGACCCAGGACCACCCGGAAGGACTTCGCCATCTGAGCTTTGCCTCGCTTGAGAGTGTGCGCCGCCAACCTGAAGCAGGTCACATTACTCCGGCGCGCTCGACGGGAAAACCGTCCCCGGACCGGCCGCGTGAATCGTGGCGCAGTCCGACCACAACGGCATGACGGCGCGGGCAATCAGTTGCGCTCGGGCACCGGTCGTGAAAAATTCAGGGCCCGTGGACACAGCGACCCCGAACCTCGACCAAGTCAGCCAAGAAACCCGAGACGTCACCCTGCAGATTCACGCTGCCCAAGAGCGTCTCGAAGACCGCGATTTCATCGCCTCCGTCCACCAGGCAGTCACCGCGCTGGGACAGCACTTCAACGAGTTGCTGAGCCACCTCGGCCCGGCCGAGCGCATGTCGGCCGAGCGCGTGCTCGGCCGGCGCGTGGCCGACGCCCGCCGGATGGCGTCGTTGCTGCCGAAGGTGCCGGCGGCGGTGTCGCCGAACACCCCGGACCGGCAGGTGTCGGGGGCTTCGGTCGTCGGCGAGCGCCGTATCACCGGCGTGTCGTGGACCCACGACCGCAGCGCCCCCAGCACGGGGCTGCGCGTGGGCGGCGAGGTCGACGCCTGGTGCGGCAAGTGCGACGGCCTCAAGACCCACAACATCGTCGCCATGGTGGGCGACGAGCCCAAGCAGGTGCTCTGTCAGGCTTGCAACTCGCGCCACACGTTCCGCACCGGCCCGGCCCGCAAGAAGGGCGAAGCCGCGGAGGGGACGGCGGCTTCCACGTCGCGCCGCCTGCCCGTGGATCCCGAGGCCGCGAAGCGCGCCGAGGCGCAGCGCGCCCTGGCCGAGGAGCTGGCGACCGCTGAAGCGATCCGCGCTTTCAATCCGAAGGAGCGCTACAAGGCCGGCGAGATCATCTCGCACCCCGAGTATGGCCGGGGGAAGATCGAGAACGTCCTTCGCTCCAGCCTGCTGGTCCGTTTCTCGCGGTCGGGCCTGAAGCCGCTGATGCTGGTGTGAGCCGGGGCGGCGCGACCCAGCAGCCTGCTAGGCCGCGTCGACCTCGTCCAGAAACCGCCGCAGCAGCCCGTCGACCATCAGGTTGCGGGCAGCGGCGTCGTAGCGCCCACCCCGAAAGCCGCCCTGGACCTCCTCGAACTTCGTGCGGGTCGACTCGACCAGCGCCCGATAGGTGGTGACCTTGGTGCCGATCTCTTTCTGGTTCTTCACCAGATAGGTCACGGCCGAGACCGCGGCCGCGCCGGTCAGCACGATGCCCAGCGGCCCCGACAGCGCGTAACGAAGGCCCACGCGCAAGGCGACCACGCCCGCGGCGCCCAGCGCCGCCTTCTTCAGCCCCGTGCCGTCCTTCACCGAATCAGTGGCCAGCGACATGGCCTGGCCGGACGCGATCAGCAGCGCGATGAAGTTGCCGCGCCGGTTCTTCCAGCCGAGCTCGTAATACTCGCGCACGGCCTCCTTCACGAAGGACTTGTAGTCATCGAAGACCTCGGGCCGCAATTCGGTGTCGTTGGTGCGTGGCGCGTGCGTGCTCATGTGCCCTCCGGCGCAACTCTGGCGTTGGAAGATCCTAGCACGAGCGATCTCGCGTCCTGATGGGGGTCCTCATTTGCCGTCGGTTCGCGCCCCGGCGCGTCCGACCGCCCCGTCATCGTCCCCGACCGCGCGGGGAGCACCATACGGAACGTGGTGCCCTGCCCCTCCGTGCTCTCGACCTCCGCCCGCCCTCCGTGCTCGGCGGCGATCTGCTGCACCAGCGCCAGACCCAGGCCGGTCCCTTTCGCCTTCGTCGAGAAGAACGGATCGAACACCTTCGGCAGGTTGTCCGCCGAGATCCCGGGGCCGCTGTCGGTGACCGTGATGGCGGCGCTGTCATCGCCTCGTCGCTCGACGCCGATCTGCAGGCGCCCGCCCTCGGCCATGGCCTCGCGCGCGTTGCGGATCAGGTTCAGCAGCGCCTGGCGGATCTGGTTCTCGTCGACGGCCACGTCGACCGGTTCGGACGGCAACGCCGTGGCCAGGGCGATGCGCGACTGCGCCAGCTCGGCCCGGGCGAACTCCGCCACCGAGGCGACCAGCACCGACAGGTCTTCGCGCTCCAGCTTGGGTTGAGGAAGCTTCGCGAAGCGCAGGTAATTCTCGGTGATCTCGGTCAGCCGATCGACCTCGCTGGAGATGGAGTCGACCAGCCGCCGCGCCTCGCCGCTGGCGCCCGCTTCGTCGCCCAGCAGCTCGGCGTACAGCCCGATCGAGGCCAGCGGGTTGCGCACCTCGTGCGTGACCTGGGCGGCCATGCGACCGACCGTCGCCAGGCGCTCGGACCTGATCAGCCGGTGCTCGCGCTCCTCGACCGCGTCGGCCATCGCGTCCAGCTCGCGCGCCAGGTCGCCGATCTCGTCGTGCGACCGGACACCGGTGCGCTGGCCGTAATCACCGCCCGCGATCTGGCGTGCGCGCGCCCGCAGCACGTGCAGCGGCCGCAGCGTCCGCCACATCATGAACACGGCCCCCACGGCGCTGACCAGGCCCAGCACGCCCACGGCCAGCGCCACCTGCAGGGCGTTGTCGCCGTCGTCCGCCAGGCGCTGCGCGATCTGGGCGCTCTCGCCGCGCAGCGGGCGCCGCATGCGGTTCAGGCCGCGGGTCAGATTGGCGAACTGGCTGTCGAACTCGGGGTAAGCGCGACCGTCGGCGGTCACCCGCGCACTGCCCAGTTGCGTGCTCAGCCCGTCCAGCGTCGCTTTGAACGTCTCGATCTGGCGGCGGTCAGCGTCGAAGCCCGCACGGTGCGAGCTGGTGGGCTCGCGCGCGACGTAGCGGTCGATGACGGCCAGCGCGTCGTCCAGGTTCTTGCGCGCCGTCCGGAAGGCCAGCGCCAGGTTCGGCTCCTTGCGCAGATCGCGGCCCAGCGCGCCGGCGAAGTCGTTCAGCGAGCGCCACGCCCCCTCGACCGAGCTCTGCAGGTCCAGGTACGCCTCGTTCGCCACCACGCCCTGGCGGGCGCGGTGAAGGGTCACGACCGTGAAAGACGTGCTCCCCGCGAACGCGATCAAGAGGACGGTGTAGGCGAGGAAGATCTTCGCCGATACTCCGAAGCGCACCTGTCCACGCTAGCACGCGACCGCGAAAAACGCGGGAAACGCGTTGGTGCCGCGAGGTGTCATTTACGCCGCCGGGATCCGGCGCGGGGCAGCGGTGGAGGTCGAGGAGGCCACACTCAATTGACACGGGACGGGACCTAAGAAAACATTCGTAGACTTATGCGCCCGCGTTGGCTTGGCCTGATTCTGCTGGCGTTGTGCGCTTCTTCGCCCCTTCTCGCACCCGCGAGCGCGCGCGCCGCCGGGGATGGCCCCGCCACCGCCGTTCTGGGGCTGGAGTCGACCGATGTTCCCCCCGCCGTCGTGGACGCCATCTCCGAAGAGCTGCGCCAGCGCGTCTCCGCCGCCCGAGACATGCGGCTGGTCTCGGGGAAAGATCTGGTCGAGCTGAAGCTGGTCTTCTCGTGCGCGGACGAGGGGCACGCCTGCATGGCCCAGGCGGGCAAGAGCCTGGACGCGGACCGCTTGATCTACGGCAGCGTCAAGAAGGTCGGCAACGACGTGGCCGTATGGCTACGGTCGTTCGACGTCCACCACGAGAAGATCGACAATTACGTGACTGACACCCTGCCCGCCAGTCAGACCGACGCCGAAGGAATCCGCGCGGCCGTGGCCCGCTGGTTCGCCAAGTTGACGGGGCACCCGACGAACGCTGGCACCATCCTGGTCTCGGCGAACGCGATGGGCGCCGTGGTGACCCTGGACGGCGTCCCGGCCGGCGTCACCGCCGACAAGCCGCTGGCGATCGCCGATGTGAAGCCCGGGAAGCACGAGCTGGTGCTGACGAAGGGGGGCAACGCGCCGGCCCGTCAGGAGCTGACGGTCGCGGCGGGCCAGACCCTGACCGTCAACCTGGCGCTGCACGCCGAAGGGACGGCCGTCGTGGCGGGCGCGCCGTCCGCGCCGGCCTCGGCCGCCCATGAATCCTCCGCCGGGACGCCCGCCAACGGAGCGCCGGGGAGCGACGACGGCCGGAGCGTCTATCGCACCGGTTTCTGGGTGACGTTGGGCGCCGGTCTGGCCAGCGCGGGCGCCGCCATCAAATTCGGCCTGGACGTGTCCAAGATCAATAAGGATCTGGATCAGTTCCGTCGTTATCCTTGTTCGGCCGATCCGATGGGCTGTGATTCCACGGGTAAGGTCGCGCCCCTCAGCGACCAGGACCGCAAGACCCGCGACAGCAAGCTGTCCGAAGGCCAGCGCGATCGCAACCTGCAGTGGGTCTTCATCGGCGTGGGTTCGGCGCTGGGGATCACCAGCGCCTACTTGCTGTACAAGGGGTACCTGGACTCCGACGACGCCCCCACCCGCCGCGAGGCGATGAGCGGCCTTCGCATCTTCCCCACCGCGGGCATGTCCAGCGGCGGGGTGCAAGCCGAGTTCGACTTCTGATGCCCACCCCAGGCCCGACGGAGAACAGCCAGGTCGGCAAGACGATCGGCAACTACAAGGTGGTGCAGCAGATCGGCGAGGGCGGCATGGGTGTCGTCTACCTGGCCGAGCACCCCGTCATCGGTCGCAAGGTCGCCATCAAGCTGCTGCACGCCAGCTTCGCGCGCGACTCCGAGACGGTGGCCCGCTTCTTCAACGAGGCGCGCGCCATTCACCTGATCGCGCATCCGAACATCGTCGAGATCCTGGACTTCGGTCAGACCGCCGACGGGCAGCCCTACTTCATCATGGAGTTCTTGCAGGGGCAGTCGCTCGCCGACCGCATCGCCCGCGGCCCCGTGCCCGTCACCGAATCGGTCGCCATCGTGACCCAGATCTGCGACGCCCTGCAGGCGGCGCACGACAAGAACATCATTCACCGCGATCTGAAGCCCCACAACGTCTACCTGATCGGCGCCGACGCGAAGCCGACGGTGAAGATCCTGGACTTCGGCGTGGCCAAGATGACGACCGGCTGGAACAACTCGGACTCGGGGGGGCAGTCCGTCAAGACGCGCACCGGTTCGCTGATGGGGACGCCCCTCTACATGTCGCCCGAGCAGTGCCGCGGATCGGGCAAGCTGGACCATCGCACCGACATCTACTCGCTGGCGGTGATCCTGTTCGAGATGATCTCGGGTCAGCCCCCGTTCATGGCCGAAGGCGTGGGCGAGCTGTTCGCGAAGCACATGCTCGAGCCGGCGCCATCGCTGGCCGAGGTGGCGCCGCGCACGCCGCCGCACGTGGTGCGCGCCGTGATGCGGGCGCTGGCGAAGAACCTGGAGGATCGCCCCCCGACCATGAAGGCGTTCGCCGAGGCGCTGAACGGCCGGGGCGACGTCACGGCGCCGGGGGTGCCCCGGGCGGCGTCCCAGATCAGCAGCATGGCGGGGGCCCACCCCACCATGGTGGGCCGTCCTTCCGAGGAGGCGACGACGCTGTCGTCGGCCGCTGCGGCGATGGGCGTGGACACGCTGGCGGTGCCGAAGCGCAGCCGCAAGGGGCTGTTCGTCGTGCTCGCGGTGGCGGTCGTGGCGGCCGGCGGCGGCATCTTCGCCATGCAGCAGCGCCAGCAGCACGCGGCGGCACCCCAGCCGCCGCCGCCGGTCGTCGAGGCCCCTGCCCCGCCCGAGCCCGCCAAACCGGCCGAGCCCGAGCAGGTCGACATTCGCTTCGAGTCCGAGCCCGATGGCGCCCACGTCCTGCGCAAGATCGAGGGCAAGGACGAGCCCGAGGATCTGGGGACCGCGCCCCTGGACCTGAAGCTGGACAAGAGCGAGCAGAGCACGCAGTACGTCCTGCACGCCGACGGCTTCCAGGACCGGGGATTGAAGATCGACGCCTCCCGCGACCGGGTGCTTCACCTGGCGCTCGATCGCCTGCCGCCACAGCCCGACAAGAAGGCCCCCAAGGCCGCGCCCGCGCGGCCCGCCCGCCCCAGGAAGCCCGTCATTCACGACGCCGACGGCCTGGCAATTCCGTCGTTCTAATGGGAACCCTGGGAGGGTTCCCAAACCCTCCCGCGATGAGGTTCGCCGGGCTAAGCCCGTCGACCCTCGACGCGGGTCGTTCTAATGGGAACGGGAGGGTTCCCAAACCCTCCCGCGGTGGTCGCTATTCTTCGGAGGTGTTGGGGCCGAGGCGGCGGCGCTGGACCAGGAGGTCGAGGAAACGTTCGGGGGCCAGGGCGACGCGCCCGCGGCTCTCGAGGTAGCGCCGGCGTTCAAGGGCGAAGATGCCGCCTGCGGCGATGCCGCCGCCGGCGATGGCGATGGCGTCCGCCAGCCCGAACCCCGGGAACAGCGCTGTGCCCCCGATCCCGAACAGCGCGAACGCCAGCGCGGATCGCACGCCCATGACCGTGATCCGTTCGCGGCGCATCTGGCTGACGTCGATGTTGAACGTGACGGCGGTGATGTCACCCTCGGAGATGATGGTCGTCTCCACGTGGTTGACCAGGCTGAAGCCGTAGCGCTTCGAGAAGTCGAGGGAGCGCAGCAGCCCCGGCCAGATCCCTTCCGCGCGTTCCCATTCCACCCGATCGCCGTGGTGACGCCGGATGGTCAGCAGCTGGTCGCGCATGAACTTCTCCACCGCGCGCCGGACCGGCTCGGCAGGTCCCGGCACCACCCGGCTGACGACGATGTGGCTGGCCCCCAGCGCGCGGGCCAGCGGTCCGGTCTCGGGCTCGATCATCGCCCCGCGACGGATCTCGGCCAGCGCGGTGGCGACTGCCTCGAGCCGCAGGCCCGCTTCCACCCCCAGCCGGACGACCTCACCGACGGACAACGTCGTTTCCAGGGCCAGCTCCGGGCTTCCCGAAGACGGTGAACCTTTGCCCGAAGGGGCGCTGTCCATCTCGGCGGCGCGCCGCAGGACATAGTCCACTTCTCCAGGCGAAAGCGTCTCCCCAGGCAACTTGCCTAGAAGTATACGCACGAAACCGGCTGCTGCTCATCCGCGCCGGATTCGGAACGCCAGCCGCACCACCCACTCGTACAACCAGTCCGGCGACAGGCGGCGCAGGTAGGCGGCCTGGAACGATGTGGGACCGACTGGCCAGCGCAGCCGCGGGCGCGCCACCGTGGCGGCGCGCTCGATGGTGTCGACCAGCAGCGGCAGCGACGCCCGTCGCAGGCCGGCGGACTGGCGCCCGTATTGCGCCATCAGGGGGCCGTAGGCCGAGGCGGGATCCGCGCTGGCCGCCGCGGGGCGCTCGTTGACGTGCAGGTTCGTCGCGAAGGGTCCCGGCTCGATCAGCACCACCTCGACGCCGAAGGGGCGCAGCTCGTAACGAAGCGTCTCGGTCCAGGCCTCGACGGCCCACTTCGACGCCTGGTACGCGCCCAGGGCAGGCAAGGCCACCAGGCCCGACAGCGAGCCAATCACCATCACGCGACCGCTGCGCCGGCCGCGCATGGCGGGCAGCACCGCGCGCGTGACCCGATGCACGCCGATCAGGTTCGTCTCCAGCTGGGCCCGCAGCTCGTCGGGCGTGGTGTCCTCGCACGCGCCCAGCGCGTAGTAGCCGGCGTTGTTGATCAGCAAGTCGATGCGGCCGCCTGTGGCGGCCAGCACCTCCCCGACCGCCGCGGCGACCGATCCATCGTCCGTGACGTCCAGCGCCGGCGTGTGCAAGGCCCAGCCTCGCTCGCGCGCCTCCAGACGCAGCGCCTCGCCTTTCTCGGGACGGCGCATGGAGGCCCAGACCCGCCAGCCTCGCGCGGCGAACCGGCGCGCGGTGGCGTGGCCAATCCCCGACGAGGCCCCCGTGATCAGCGCGACCGGCGCCTGGGCGGAACCCACCGCGTCCATGCCCGGGATCTCTCCGGCGCTCATCGCCGCAACAATAAACCGAGCAGCACCAGCGATAGAAGGCCCCACGCCGCCGTGGCCACGATGGCCGCCCGCGCGGTCAAGCGCCTCCCCCGCGACACCGACTGCAGCCCCAGCGCCACGTTCGCCGTCGACATGATCAGCAATACGCTCATCCAGAACAAGCTCACCGATTCGTGGCGTCCCGGCGACAGCGCGTGCGCCAGCGCGCCGATCAAGAAGATCGTCCCGAACGCCAGCTTGAAGATCCCGCCCCGCACCGCGCGCGCCCGTAGCCGCGCCGCCCTGATCTCGGCGAAGCGCGTTCCCCCCTCACGCTTGGCAGGAAGCGGCATCCGCCCAGGTTAGCGCGTCTCCCCCGGTCTCGGTGCCACCGATCGCCGATGCGATGACCCCAACGCCCGAGCGCGCGGGCGCCTGCCCTGGGTGCGCCCTAGTAAGGAATGGTGTAGCCGGCTTGCAGGACGTGCGCGCCCACGTAGGACGTGCTCTCCCAGTAATAGCCGTAGGACAGTTCGAAGGTGCCGGCCGAGAACCATCCGGCAAAGGGCGTGTCGCGCCAGCGGGTGGCGTCCCAGTAGATCTTGCCCTCCAGGTACTGCGTCGACACCGGCGTCAGCTTGGGGTCGGTGGTGTAAAGCATCGCGTTCGTGTAGCAGCTGCTCCCCATGGCCGCCGCGCCCGCGGGATCGCACCAGAACGCGGCCGAACCCTGCGAGTAGAAGCGGTAGGTGGCCCGCACCTCGACGTCCCGGCCCAGCGTCTTGTAGACGCGCCCCTCGACCGTGTGACTGCGTACGTTCCAGGGGTTCCCGCCCGTCGTCGACAGGGGATCGGAAGCCGACGTGGGCACGAAGCCGAACTTCAGCTTGTAGTACTGGTCCCAGTAGTAGCGATAATGAAGCTGCAGGCCCATCCCGATGCGCGGAATGTAGTAGGCCGCCCGCGCCGCGACCGCGTTGCGCCAGCGCTTGTCGGGGACCACCTCGCCCCCCTGCTGCTGGGGCACCGAGCGGTAAGGGCTGGCCAGATACCCATCCAGCAGCGCCAGTTCGTAACCGCCCTGCACGACCAGCGTCGGCGTCAGCACCTGGCTGTAGCTGATGCCCGCGAACTGCTGGTCCAGCGGGCAGTGGCGCGTTCCGTTCGGGATGCACGGTCCGGTGATCACCGGGGTGGGCGCCGAACCCAGCACCCGCTTGCCGACGTCGTCGTAGCCGACGCCGCCCGCCACCGACAGCGTGGCCGTGTCCCCCCACAGCCGGAAGGCCGCGCCACCGGCCACGATGTGCGACCAGTAGTCGGACTCGGCGCTGTAGTTGTACGCCAGCGTGACGCGCGCCCGCGACCAGTTCTTGCCGATGCGAATCCCCGCCTCGTCGCGCACCTCGGTGAAGATGTTGTCGCCGGCGGGCCCGGACGCCGCCGAAGCGGAGGTGATGGCGTCCAGCAGGACGTGCGTGTTCACGTCGAAGCCGCCGGGGAGATCCTTCTCGATCTCCACCACCGGCTGCACCACGCGCGTCGACGGCTCGCGGTAATACTGCATCCGCAGGGTGACGTGATCGTCCGCTGTCGCCCGGTAACCGGCGAGCAGGGCCATCGTTCCCATGACCAGCGCGAGTGGGCGTCTCATCAGTTGCAGCCGCAGCCTCCGCCGGGCTGGCCGTAACCGAGATCGGAACCCTCGCGCGCGCCGAACCAGTGCTGGCGGAAGTGCAGCTCGACCGGATCGGCGTCGAAGCGCATGGCCCGCTTGGCCAGGTGTTCGCGCTGCCACGGCTCGATCGGCGGATGATGGGCGCAACCGCCGGCGAAGATCGCGCACCCCGGGACCACCAACAGCGCTGACTTCCGCAGCCACTTCCGCAGCCAGGGGGCGAAATCCATCGTGGCCCCTATCTACCGTGGCAGTCGATCGTCCCGCAAGATCCGGATCGGCGAACGGCCAGCCCCAGCGTGGGCAGAAGGGGCGCTACAATGCCTGCGGCCATGTTCTCCGGCTCCGGCACGCTCATCCTCGACATCGAGACCATCCCCGATCGTGACCTGTACGCGCCGCCCGAGGCGTCCTCGGGTGGCGAGCGGCCGTTCCCGCCGCTGTATGCCTGCCGGCCCATCGTCATCGGCGTCATCTGGCTGGACGACGCCCTGGGCTGCCGTCGCATCGGCATCCTGGGCGATGGGAAGTCCGAGGCGGCGATGATGACCGACTTCGCCGACTTCATGGGCAAGGTGCGCCCCCTGCTGGTGACATGGAACGGCCGGTCCTTCGATCTGCCCGTGCTGGCGCTGCGGGCGCTGCGCCACGGGGTGCACTTCGGCTGGTACTACCGGGGCGGCGGCTACCGCTACCGGTTCTCGGAGGAAGGGCACCTGGATCTGGGCGACGTGATCGCCGACTTCGGCGCGGCCCGGATGACCTCGCTGGACGGGGCGGCGAAGCTGGTCGGCCTGCCCGGCAAGGTCGGCGTCGACGGCAGTCAGGTCGAGGGGCTGTTCGAGGCGGGCGAGATGGACGCGCTTCGCCGCTACTGCCTGTCGGACGTGGCCCAGACGGCGTTCGTTTACCTGCGCTACAAGCTGGTCACGGGCGACATCGACCTGCCCACCTACCGCCGGGTGGCCGAGGAGTTCCTGCGGGCGCTGGAGAACGACGGCCGCTTCGGCCCGCTGATCGCCGGCTGCGACCGGCAGCGGCTGCTGCTGGCGGAGGGGCCCACGACGTGAGCGGTGCCGTGGCCCTCGTGCCGTCGCCTTCGCTGATCGCCCTGCCCCGTTCTTTCTACGAGCGACCCACCGTCGAGGTGGCGGGCGACCTGCTCGGCAAGCTGCTGGTGCGGACCGGATCGATCCAGCGCGTGGCCCGCATCGTCGAGGTCGAGGCCTACCTGGGCCTGAAGGATCAGGCCTCGCACGCGCGGCGTGGGCCCACCCCGCGCGCCGCCATCATGTTCGGCCCGCCCGGTCACCTGTACGTGTATCTGATCTACGGCATGCACCACTGCATGAACGTGGTGACCGAACCCGACGGCGTGGCGGGGGCGGTGCTGCTGCGAGCGGCCGAGCCGGTCGACCAGCTGGAGCTGGTGTCCGCGGCGGCCGGCCGCGCGGCCCGGCCCCTGTCCGGACCGGGAAAGCTGTGCGCGGGGCTCGGCATCACCCGCGCCGACAACGGGCTGGACCTGACCGGGGGCGGCCTGATCATCGCCGACGATCCCCGGCCCCCCAGCCTGCGCGGCCGGCATCGAACGAAGCGCTCGCCCCGCGTCGGCGTGGACTACGCGGGCGCCTGGGCCGGCCGACTGCTGCGGTTCTACCTGGCCGGAAATCCCCACGTCTCCGGCAAGCCGCG
>Ga0070679_100002214_pt1 | contig 17551 bp, 18 predicted proteins | sample KBSC63BmetaG_FD_65652 | JGI IMG/M metagenome (GOLD analysis project Ga0070679, IMG submission 65652) | Corn rhizosphere microbial communities from Kellogg Biological Station, Michigan, USA - KBS C6-3B metaG | ecosystem: Host-associated > Plants > Roots > Rhizosphere | place: USA: Michigan... | reverse complement strand
CCTTCAGCTTGGGGACCACGCAGCCTTCGTAGAAGAAGCGATCGTCTTTGACCGTGGCGCTGGCGCCGGCGATCGTGGTCGCCGTCACGTCGACCGCGCCGACCGTGGCACTGGGCGGCGCCACCGCGGTGATCTTGGTTTCCGATTCGGCTTGGAAGCTGGTCGCCGGGACCGTGCCGAATTTGACCGCGCTCGCCGAGGCGAGGTCGGTGCCGGTGATCGTCACCGCCGTGCCACCGGCGACCGGGCCGAAGTCCGGGGCGATCGAGGTGATCACGGGTGCCGGCTGCACTTCAGCACTGAGCTCGATCTCCTTGCCGGCTTCGGTGCCGCTCGGGGCGACCGTGGCGCCGTCGAACGGGGGCGGGAAGATGAACCCGAAGCTGGCGCCAGCGACTTCAGCGACGCCGACTTTATCGGTGGCGCTGGTCGGGTCGACCCCGATCAGGTCACCCGCCTGCACCGGCAGGTTGGCGGTAAAGGTCTGCAGTCCGCCGCCCGAGGGAGTGACCGGGTTGCTGGTCCCTGCCGCCATGTACCCGCCGGAGCCGTTGGGGCGCAGCACTCGCAGCGAGAATGGTCCTCCCGCCGGGTCCTGCATCCGCCAGCGCACGATCGCGCCGCTCACCGGCGAGGTCAGATTGGCGCCTTTCTCCGGCAGCGCCGTGTTGAAGTAGGTCTCCACCGATTTGAATTCGGTCGGTGTGGACCCGGGCGGCAGCACGCTGCCAACCGTGATCGTCGACGCCTGCGCGGCGGCGGCCACAAGCAGCGCCCCGATACTCGCGACGACGGCGATGAAACCGAGTCGCCCCAACATCCCCTGCCTGATCATCCTGCCTCCTTGGATTGTGCCCGGAGCCCGTGCGGCTGCCAGGGGCATTTCGGAGTCCAAAACCGATCAGTCGTGGAATGTTGCGGCGGAGGCGACCATTCAGGCGTGTGAGGTAGGCGCATAGCCCTTCGCGTCGAAGTTCACGCGGATGACAGAGGCGACGGAGAAACTCGTCCACTACGCGCCCGGCATGGACGCACGCAGCACGCGGGTGGCTGAAGCGCTGAACACACCGATGCTGATCGCCGCGGCGCTGACCCTGCCGATGGTGGCGATCAGCGAGTCGCACCCCGGCGGCGGCTTGGAGACAGTTGCCCACGTCCTCAACTGGGTCACCTGGGTCGCCTTCCTGGTCGAGCTGGTGGTGATGCTGGCCGTCGTCCCCGACCGCAGGCTCTGGCTGCGCCACCACCCGCTCGATCCCTTCATCGTCATCTTCACCCCACCCCTGCTGCCGGCCGGCCTGCAGGGCCTGCGCGTGCTGCGACTGCTGCGGCTCATCCGCCTGATGCGGCTCGCCCAGCTCTCGCGCGAGGTCTTCTCGCTGGAGGGGCTGCACTACGCGATGTTCCTCGCCCTGCTGACCGTGGTCGGCGGCGGCGCCCTCTTCGTCGCCTTCGAGAAACACAGCCAGCACCTCACCGACTGGGACGGGATCTACTGGGCGGTGACGACGATGACCACACTCGGCTCCAACATCTATCCGACCACGACCGGCGGCGAGATCGTCTCAACCGGGATCCTGGTCATCGGCATCGGCTTCGTCGCCCTGCTCACCGGCGCCTTCGCCGAGCGCTTCCTCAGTCCCGAAATCGCTGAAGTCGAGCGGGATCTGGCGGCAGAGCAGTTGAGCGCCGAGGCGCTAGCCCTGCGCGAGTTGAAAAGCGTACAGCAACAGCTGCAGTCACTCGAGGTAGCGGTCCAGCGGCTGGTCGACGAACGCACCGCTTGAGCGTTCCGCGTTCCGGTGCGCCTTTCCGGTGCGCCTTATGCACGTCCAAGGTGCATAAGGCGCACCGGAAGCGGATCAGTCCTCGGAGTCGCGGGCCTCGGCGATCTTGGTCTCCAGTTCGTCCATCACGTCGGGGTCGCGCAGGGTGGTGACGTCTCCCAGGGCGCGGCCCTCGGCGATGTCGCGCAGCAGGCGGCGCATGATCTTGCCCGAGCGTGTCTTCGGCAGGTCGTCGGCCCAGATGATCCGCTTCGGGCGGGCGAACTTGCCGATCCGCTCGGCCACGGTGGCGCGGATGTCCTCGCTCAGCTCGTCGCTCTCCTCGGCGTTGCCCTGCAGGGTGACGAAGGCGCAGATCGCCTGGCCGGTGTCCTCGTCGGACTGACCGATCACCGCCGCCTCGGCGACTTTCTCGTGGGCGACGATCGCCGACTCGACTTCGGCCGTGGAGAGCCGGTGGCCGGAGACGTTGACGACGTCGTCGATCCGCCCGATCACCCAGAAGTAGCCGTCCTTGTCTTTGCGCGCGGCATCGCCGACCAGGTAGGTCTCCTTGCCGAAACGGGAGAAGTAGGTCTCGATGAAGCGGTCTTCCTCCTTGTAGAGGGTGCGCAGCATCGCCGGCCAGGGCCGTTTGAGGACCAGAAGACCCTGGCCGCCCTCGACCGGCTTCCCCTCGTTCTCGTCGACGACCTCCGCCTCGATCCCCGGGAACGGGGTCGTCGCCGAGCCCGGCTTGGTCGCGGTGATCCCCGGCAGCGGCGTGATCATGATCGCGCCGGTCTCGGTCTGCCACCAGGTGTCGACGATCGGACAGCGGCCGCCGCCGATCACCTGCTGGTACCAGAGCCAGGCCTTGGGGTTGATCGGCTCACCGACGGATCCCAGCAGGCGCAACGAGGAGAGATCCGATTCTTCGGGGATCTCGGCGCCCCACTTGATGAAGGTGCGGATCGCGGTCGGCGCCATGTAGATGATCGAGACGCCATAGCGCTCGACCAACTGCCACCAGATGCCCTTGCTCGGATAGTCGGGCGCCCCCTCCCACATCACGCTGGTGGCGCCGTTGAGCAGCGGCCCGTAGACGATGTAGGAGTGACCGGTGACCCAGCCGACGTCGGCCGCGCACCAGTAGACGTCCTCCTCTGGCTTGAGGTCGAAGACGTAGCGGTGGGTGGCGCCAACCCCGGTCAGGTAGCCGCCGGTGGTGTGCAGGATCCCCTTCGGCTTCGCGGTCGAGCCGGAGGTGTAGAGGATGTAGAGCGGATGCTCGGCGTCGAACGGCTCGGCCGGGCACTCCGGGTCGGCGGCCTCCATCAGCTCGTCGTAGAAGCGGTCGCGGCCCTCCTTCATCGGGCAGTCGACGCCGGTGCTACGGACGACGATGATCGTCTCCAGCGTCTCGAGGCCGTCCATGTGCTCGTCGACCTGGGACTTGATCGGGGCGGTTTTGCCCTTGCGCCGGGCGCCGTCGACGGTGATCAGCGCCTTCGCCTCGGAGAACTCCATCCGCTCGCGCACCGCCTCGGCCGAGAAGCCGCCGAAGACGACGTTGTGGGGAGCGCCGATGCGAGCGCAGGCCAGCATCGCGACGACGACCTCGGGAATCATCGGCAGGTAGATGCCAACGATGTCGCCCGCCTCGACGCCGACTCCCTTGAGCGCGTTGGCGAAACGCTGCACCTCGGCGAGCAGCTCGGCGTAGGTGATGTCGCGCTCCTCGCCCTCCTCACCGCGCCAGTGGAAGGCAACCCGATCGCCGTTGCCGGCCTCGACGTGGCGGTCGAGGCAGTTGGCGGAGGCGTTGAGCTTGCCGTCGGCGAACCATTTGTAGAAGGGCGGGTTCGACTCATCGAGGCTTTCGCTCGGCTCCTCGGCCCAGTCCAGCAATTGCCTGGACTGCTCCAGCCACCAGGCTGCCGGGTCGGCCGCCGCCTCTTCGTAGATCCCCGGGTCATCCAGGAGTGCGTGCTTGCGGAAGCCCTCCGGCGGCTCAAAGCGCTCCACCTCGAGCAACTCGCTCAGCCGCTCCTCCAGGCCAGATGAGTCCTCGCGCGTTGTCATACCGCTCCCCTCCTCAGCGACCCAGCGGGCGTACCGGCATGACCGTCCGTCCGAAGGTCGAATTGACGACCGCCGCAAACGATGCATACCAGGCGGCCGCCGCCGTCGCCAGGCCGAACCAACCGCCGGCTTCGACCAAGCCTTCGTGTTCGCCGGCGTTGCCGATGCCGAGCAGGAAGTAGGTCACGGTCAGCAGCAGGAGCACGAGCGCGATCGCCCCGGTGGTACGCAGCGAGGCGACGAACATGTAGGCGGTGAAGATCCCCCACGCAATCAGGTAGAGGCCGACCGCGTCGCCCACGTGTGCGGGCGGGATATCGGCGGCGAAGAAGGCGATGAGGGCCCAGAAGGAGATCCAGAACGCACCGTAAGACGTGAAGGCCACGGCGCCGAAGGTGTTGCCGGTGCGAAACTCCCACATCCCGGCCAGCAGCTGCGCGACGCCGCCATAAGCGAGGGCGACGCCAAGCACGACCGGCTCCCCAGCTTTGCTGATCAGGCCGGCGTTGAACATGCTGAGGACAAAGGTCGTTAGGGCAAAGCCGGCGAGGCCGAGGGGTCCAGGGTCGGCCGGGATCCAGCCCTCGCGAGCCTGGACGGTTCCGACCGCCTGTACGCCACGCTCACCCGCGGTCGGCTCGCGCCCTGGAACTGATGCGGACTCCATAGTCGCTCCTTCCGTCGCCCGCCCGGAAGAGAACGCCGAACGGGGGAATCGTTGGCTCCCGCCTCCCTTCCATTACCCGTTGCCGCGGTGGGTCACACATCGGCGCCGGTAGCCTCACTGCGCGATGTTTTTCAGGCAGATCATCCACGAGGACCTGGGCTGCGCCTCCTACCTGGCCGGGGACACCGCCTCCGGCGTCGCCGCCGTGGTCGATCCACAGTGGGACATCGATCCCTACCTGCACCTCGCCCGCCTGCACGGAGTTCGGGTCGAGCATGTGCTGGAGACCCACAACCACGCCGACCACGTCTCCGGCCACGGCCGCCTGGCGCGGGCGACCGGGGCGAGGATCCACATCCACGAGCTGGCCGAGGCCACCTACCCGCACGAGGCCTTCGGCGACGGCTGGACGCTGCGGCTGGGTGGGGGCGCGAGTATCGAGGCGATCCACACGCCCGGCCACCGTCCCGAGCACACCTCCTTCCTGCTGCGCGATGCGGCCCGCGGCGACGATCCCTGGGCGGTGCTAAGCGGCGACTGCCTCTTCGTCGGTGACGTCGCCCGTCCCGACCTCGCGGTCGAGCCGCGCGAGGGCGCCGCCGAGATCTTCCGCTCCCTGCACGAGCGCCTGCTCAGGCTGCCCGAGGAGACCGAGGTCTGGCCCGGGCACCTCGGCGGCTCGCTCTGCGGCAGCTCCGGGATCGACCTCAAGACCTGCTCGACGATCGGCTTCGAGCGCCGCCACAACCGCGCCCTGCGCTTCGAGAGCGAGGCCGAGTTCGTTGCGGACGCGGTGGCCACGATCGGCAGCAAGCCGCCCAACGTCGGCCACATCGTCGCGCTCAATCGCGGGCCCCTGATCACCTCTATCAGCGCCCCGACGCAACTGACCCCGCACGGCTTCGAGGCGGCGATCGCCGAAGGAGCCCTGGCGATCGATTCGCGCACCAACGAGCAGTTCGACGAGGCCCACATCCCGGGCGCGATCAGCGCCTCCGGTTATGACACCGGCTTCGCCACCAAGGTCGCCGAGATGGTCCCGGTCGATGCCGAGCTGCTCGTCGTCGCCGCCTCCGACGGCAACGAGCTCGAGGCAGCCGAGCTGCTGGCCGCGGTCGGCCTGCGCGTGCGCGGCTTCCTCGGCGGCGGCATGACCGCTTGGCGAGCCGAGGACCGTCCGGTGGAGCGGATCGAGGCGATCGACCTGGCCGAGCTTGCCCGCCGCCTCTCGGGCGAGGACGGGCCGCGGGTACTCGACGTCCGCAACGCGGCCGAGTACGGCGAGGGGCACGTCCCCGGCTCGATCCACATCCCCTTCGCCGAACTCAACAACCGCATCGACGAGCTTCCCCGCGAGCATCCGATCGCGACGATCTGCAAGGCAGGCAAGCGCAGCGGCCTGGCCGCCTCGATCCTCCAGCGCGAGGGCTTCGAGGGCGTGATCCACGTCAGCCGCGGCAACGCGGCTCACTGGGACCGAGTCGACGCGGCGGCCTAGTACCCGGGTGGGTGACGGGCGACGAAGCCTTCTGGAGAGTCCACCGGGGAGGAGTGCCAGCGGGGGCCGGGGCCGCCGACGGTGTCGAAGGCGAGACCGGCGATGATCATCCAGGCGTGTTCGGCGTTGGCGTAGACGGTGATCCACTGCCCGGGGCCCGGTTCGCCCCAGGTCTCCAGCCCGGTCGAGTCGAGCGGGCTTTCGAGGAAGCCGCCGCCGTGCAGGGCGAAGCTGACCGCGCCGGAGCAGTCATAGCCCGAGGATTCGAAGGATCCGTGGCCGCCGCCCCAGATATAGGGGGTGGTGGCGATCGAGTTGGCGGCTTCGATCGCACCGGCGATCGCGGCCGGCGCTTCGCTCGGCACGCTGGCCTGGCTTTCGGAGATGAAGTTGGCGCTCTGGCCGGGAGTCAGCGGCGCCGGGGTGCCGGTCACAGGCGCCGGGGTGCCCGTGGTGCTGGCGATCTGTTCTGAGATCGAGGCGAGGTTGTCGCTGAGCGCTTCTTCGCGCGACTCGAGCGTTTCCATCGCGGCGCGGCGTTCGGCCTGGGCCGACTTCAGTTCGGCGAAGCGCGCCTCGGCTTCTTCACGGGCGGCGGCGACTTCGCGCTCCTTGGCCGCGATTGCGTCGCGCGCTGCTTTGATCTGTGCCCGCACGGCGGTCATCCGCTTGACCGCGGCGCGCGCTTCGTCGCGCAGCCCCTTGACCCGGGAGGCGACCGAGTCGTCGTACTGCTGGATCTGGTCAAGGTAGTCGGCGCGGGTGTTCACTTCCGACCAGCTGGCTGAGTCGAGCACGACGTTGAGCATGTCGGGGCTGCCCGACTCATAGATCGAGACCAGTCGTTCGCGCAGGACGTCGAGCGCGCGCCGCAGACGGGCGCGCACCGCGGCGAGATGGCGCTGGTCCGCTTCGAGCTTTTCCGTCGCGGCGTCGAGCTCGCCCTGCTTTTCGGAGAGTTCGGCCTCGACCGCGGCCTGTTGCCGGCGCAGGTTCGAGACTTCGCCGATCATCGAGTCGATCGCCTCGTTCTGTTCGGCGATCGTCGCTGCCAGCGCGCTCTGGTTTTCGCGCACGTGGCTGAGCTTGCCCTGGGTGTCCTGGAGCTTTTCTTCCAGGTCCTTTGCCGGTGCCGAAGCGACCACACAGAGGAGGGCCAGGAGCGCTGCCGCGGGCAGTAGCAGCCGCAATGAGTTGCCGCGAAGGGGAGCACGCATCGGCGGCGCACGGTAGCGAACCCCTCGCGCAATTGTTAGGAGTCGCTAATAACTTGCAAGATCCCGTGCAGAACCCCGCAATTTGGAGGGTTTCCACACGATGTGCCGACGCCCCAGCAGGGCCTTCGGGGGTCCCTCCCAGGCCGCTTCGCGGGAGTTCCTGGGAGGGACCCCCGAAGGCCCTCCCGTCGCCAGCGGTACCTCGTTGGCTAGAAGCTTGGGTAGCTCCGGAGGACGCCGGTACCCCTCCCCAAAACACTCCAGCGCGGCTCCTGCCGCGCGTTTTGGGGAGGGGTACCGGCGTCCTCGTCAGCTATGCGAGCAGCTTCGCCTTCGCCTTGTCGAACTCCTCAGCCGACAGAGCGCCCTTTTCCTTCAGCTCGTTCAGCTTGTGCAGTTCGTCGGCCGGCGACGAGGCGTGGGCCTGTTCGCGGACGTAGGAATCGAAGTGCTGCTTTGCCTCGGCTTGCGCCTTGATCGTGCGGTCGCGCATGCCGCTACCGCGGGCGATCAGGTAGATCAGCGCGGTGAGGAAGGGAATGAAGACCAGGAAGAGCACCCAGGCCGCCTTCGCCCACCCGGAGGTCTCATGGTCACGGAAGAGGTCGGTCAGGATCGTAATCAGGATCCAAATCCAGATGACGAAGAAGAAGACCTCAAAGACAACGAGGAGTGCTTCTCCGAAATTGATGTCGGCAAACGGCAAGGCGGCGTCCTTTCAATTGTGGAAACGGTTTGGCGGCCAAACGCCGCGCTCACGTGTTCCGCACGTTATGCGCTGCCCCTGCCCAGCGCATCCGTAATTTTCCGGCCTGGCCGCTTAGCCGACGACGATCTTGCCGTGCATGAAGGGGTGAATTTCGCAGTGGTAGCTGAAGGTACCCTTCCGAGTGAAGCGAACAGCGACGCTGTGACCGGGCTTGATGTGACCGGTGTCGAAGGCGCCCGCATCGGTCGCGGTGTGGGCCGTGCCCGAGGAGTTGGAGAAAACGACCTTCCCACCCTTGGCGATGTTGAGCGTATGAGGGTGAAATTGGAAGTGACTAATGCTCACGGTCTTCGCCCCGCTGGCGCTGGCGCTGGGGGCCGCGGCGGGGGCTGCCTGGGTTGTGAGGAGGGCGGCGGCGAGGACGATTGAGGCGACGATTCTCTTCATTGGCCCGATTTACGGCCCCAGCGCCGGCAAGGTTCAAAGCCGCTGTGAAAAAAGCACCGCGGAGACCGCGGTCGCCAGGTTGAGGCTGGACACTCCCTCGCGCATCGGAATCGCCAAGCGAGTGTCGGCCCGCTCCAGCAGAGCCTCGCTGAGGCCGTAGCGCTCGGTGCCGAAGGCGAGGATCGAGCGCGGGTCGAGCTCGCTCTCCCCCAGTCGCTCCCCCTCTGGATCGATCGCGATCAGGGGCCTGCCGCCCGTGGACGCGGAATCGATCCGTGCCACCGGGAGGGCGAAGTGCAGCCCCGCGGCGCCGCGCAGCGCCTCCGGGTGCCAGGGATCGTTGCTGCCGGTGGTCAGGACGCCCGCGGCGTCAGCGGCGGCGGCGACCCGCACGCAGGCACCCATGTTGCCCATCGTCCTCGGGTCCTCCAGCAGCACGACCGGCGCCGGGCGCTCGCCGGCGAGCACCGCGGCGACGTCGACTGCCGGCCGACGGGCGATCGCGACAACCCCGGTACGCGGAGCGTGGGGCACGATCTGGGCCAGGAGCTCGGCGCTCACCGGGGCGGTTCGCTCAGTCAGTGAGCCGACGAGGTCTGGAGCTAGGTCCGCCGCCAGCCGATCCAGCTCGCCAGGCGCAGAGGCAACGGCCTCGATCACGTCGGCGCTGAAGCGCAGCGCGTGCTTGAGGGCGTGAAAACCCTCGAGCAAGGCGAGATCGGGGTCGCGGCGGGCGGCGCGGAAGCGCTGGACGATGGGGTCGCTCACCACCCCATCATGCCGGGATTCAGATGCGCTGATGCGCCTCAGCCAGAGAGTGCTCGGCCTGCTGCGAGCCGCTGTCCGCGAGGAGTGCGTCGACCAGGGGCGACAGGTAGCGAGCGGTCAGCCTGCCGTTGTGCAGCAGTTCCAGATGGCGCTGACTGGGGCTGGATGCCCTCTCACCCTCACCACCGCTCCCGTTTGTGAGGTAGCGGGGACCCTGCCCGGTCCAGAGCACCGCCCGCATCTGTGGCGCCGCCGCGCGGGAAGTGATCGCGGCGCCGGTTGAGACGGCGATCGCTTCCGCCACTGCGTCGGCCTGCTGAGTGGCAAAAGCCCCCTGCTTGAAAGGCAGGGAGCTGACGTCACCCGCCGCGTAGACCCGCTCCAACCCGACCACACCGCCGTGCTCGTCGACGGCGACGAAGCCGTCTTCGTCATAGGGGATGCCGTCGATCCTCCTGCCCTCCAGGCGCGGCAGCGTGATGACCGCGTCGGCCTCGACGTCCCCGCCAGGGTCGATGCGCAGGCGCCCCGCGGCGAAGGAGATCGGCCGGGCCCCGGCGACGACGTCGATGCGCCGCTCTGCCAGCAGCGCGCTCGTCTGCTCGGCGGCGCGGGGCCCGAAGATCTCCAGAGGCGCGGCTTCCGGCGTCACCACCGTGATCTGGGTCCGATCGTTGGCGGTCTTCGCGAGCACGTTGGCGGCAAGCAGCGCCAACTCATAGAGAGGCAGGATCCAGCTGTGCCCAGCCGGCATGGTGAACGTGAGCCGATCAAGGCGGCCTGAACGCAGCTCCGCAATCAGGGCCCCAACCTGCCCTTCCTCGGCAACCCCCCAGTACGTGACAGCGCCCGGCACTGCCCAAAGCATGCGTGCCCCGGTCGCCACGATCAGATGATCGAAGGGGGTCCGTTTGCTGTCGCGGGTAACCGCGATGCGCCGCTCGGACTCAACCGCGGCAATAGCGCTCACCTGGAGCGAGGCGCCGCAGAGCTCACTCAGCTTGCGCAGGTCATAGCGAAAGGCGCGAGTGGTCCCGTACGGCTCGCCGATTCCAAACGGGCGATAGGCGAACTCGCTGCCGGGGTCATGCAAGGCGACGTCGACTCGATCGCCGGCGAGGTCGCGCAGGGCCAGCGCGGCCTCGAGGCCGGCAACTCCCGCTCCAGCGATCAGTACCCGTCGTCTCTCACCACGCTGGCCATCGTCCGCCATGTCTGGACACTAGGGCCGCCGCCGCGGCGCTCCATCCGCAGGAAGCCGCCAATCGATTGCGGCTTTTCCGCGACGAGCGCTCAGGTAGCGATGTCGCGGTGACGAGCCCGCGCCAGCGCGGCGATGACCTCCGCATCGGAAACCTGGCCAAAGTCCGCGTACCACTGGCCGACTCCCCGCAACTGAGGCGGCGCAACCAAACAGACGACCTCATCCGCCTCGCCACGCAGGCGCGCAAGGGAGTCTGGAGGACTGACCGGGATCGCGAGGATCAGGCGCCGGGGCCGATGACGGCGGACCTGTCGCAGCGCGGCGGTGTCGGTAACGCCGGTCGCCACGCCGTCGTCAACGACGATGACGATGCGATCACGCGGGCAGGCAGGCTCGCGGTCGCCCCGATAAGCCTCAACGCGGCGCCGCAGCTCGGCGCTCTCGCGCTCGACGATGCCGGTCAGCTCACCGCCGTCGATCTCCAGCAGCGCCAGCGCCTCCTGATCGAAGACCTTGGTGCCGCCCTCGGCGATCGCGCCGATTCCGTACTCGGGGTTGTGAGGAGCGCCGAGCTTACGCACAGCGAGGAACTCGAGTGGTGCCCGCAACAGCATCGCGACCTGCTCGGCCACCGGGATCCCGCCGCGGGGCAGGCCGATGACCAGAGGACACTCGTCGGCCAACCAGAGCAGTCGCGCCGCCAGCTGGCGCCCCGCGTCGGAACGGTCCGCGAAGGCACCTGGAGAATTCCGCAGAGCCATGTTCGGCTTTACCCTGACTGCGGGATTGGGATGCGACTACTTGTCGGCTTCGACGGCAGTAATGGCGGGTACGACGCGCTCGAGCTAGCACGAGCGATAGCCGCCGCGGACGATCAGGCCAGCGTTCTGGTCGTCCTCGTCAAGCCCTACGGGCCCCTGCCCGCTGCCTCCGAGGCGCTTGCGAGCGACGCGTCCGCCGAGGCCGAGGCCTACTTCGACGAGGCGCGCGAGCGCCTCGGCGGGTTCAGGGTTGAGACCCGCGCCTTCGGCGGCGGCTCGCCGGCGAAGGTGATGACCGAACTCGCCGAAGGCGAGCGGATCGATTTGATCGTCGTCGGCTCCCCGCACCGGGGCGCCATCGGTCGGACGCTGATCGGCAGCGTCGGCGACAGCCTCCTGCACGGTTCGCCCCGCCCGGTCGTGGTCGCGCCGCGCGGCTATGCAGGCGAGCGCCACGAGCCGTTTCGTCGCATCGCCGTCGGTCATGACGGCACCCCCGAAGCCGATGCCGCCCTGCGCGCCGCCGAAGCGCTGGCGCTGCGCTCCAACGCGCTGATCGACGTGCTCACCGTCCTCGCTCCCCCGGCGGCGACGCCGGGTCCGGCCGGCTACGCGCCGATCGACCCGCCGGAACCGGACAAGATCCTCAACCAGGCAATCCACTCCGTAGATGAGAGGCTCGGCGCGACCGGCCGCCGCCTCGACGGTCCGCCCGCGCGGATCCTGGCCGGTGCCTGCGAGGAGGCCGACCTGCTGGTCGTAGGCTCGCGCGGCTACGGTCCGGTCCTGCGGGTGCTGCTGGGGTCGGTCTCGACCCGGTTGATCCACATCGCGCCCTGCCCGGTGCTCGTCATTCCCCGGCCCGGTGGCGGCGGATGAGGGGCGCGACGTAGCCGATCAGCGCGCCGATCGCGACGGCGGCGAGCAGGGTGACGATCAACGGCGCGTCGACGGTGACGAAGAGGACGTCGACCCGCACCTGCTGGGAGTTCTGCAGGGCGATGATGACGACGATCGCGACCAGCGTGCCGACGATCCAGGCGCGCCAGTTGACCGGCTTCCTCTGCTCGGGCACGCGACTCATCCTAGAGCCGCGTGTGACGCTTAGCGACCGCGCAGCTGAAACCGCTCGGGCCGGGGAAGCGGCTCACCGAGGATCAGGCGGGCCCGGTAGTAGAGGACTTCGAAAGCCTGCGTGTCGAGCTCGTCCACGCCGCCGTGCTCGCGCCCCGGCTGGGTGCCGGCGCCTTCGGCCGGCCCACCACCCCCCACGTGATGCTGGCGAAGTACGCCGTTCAGCCTGCCGCGCGAGACAAATCTCGTGTGCTCGGGTGCACTGTCCATCGGTTCTCCTTTCTTTATTTTATTGACTATATAACTCAAGAATAGCACCGCCGCCTATCAGCGGCAGTGGCGGGGCGGGACGCCGCCCGGCAAAGCGCGCCCCGCCCCATCGCCCCTTCAAGCGGCTGCAGATACCTCTGCGTCGTCGTCGCCCTGTAAGCCGCGGGGAGTCGAGGCCCCGCTGCCGTTGGGTGACGGCGCGCCGCTGAAGCTCTTGGTCTGGCCCGGCCGCAGGTAGACAATCTGACCCCGGCGCAGCTCGAGCTTCTGCAGCTCGCCACGGGTCAGCTGGGCCCAGACCTCGGTCCCGTCGGCGAGCATGAACTCGACCCGGATCTCGAAGCCGAGGGCGACGATGCGCTGCACCATCGCCTCCTCGGTGCGATCGTCGGGGTCGAGTACGACGTCCATGTCGTGCGGGCGCACGAAGCCGTCGCCGAGCCGGTTGACCTCGCCGACAAAGCTCATCACGAACTCGTTGGCGGGGTGGTCGTAGAGATCGTCGGCGCTGCCGGACTGCTCCACCCTGCCCTCGTTCATCACCACCAGCTGGCCGGCGACGTCCATCGCCTCCTCCTGGTCGTGGGTGACGAAGATCGTCGTCACGTGCATCTCCTCATGGAGGTTGCGCAGCCAGGTGCGCAGGTCCTTGCGCACCTTGGCGTCGAGCGCGCCGAAGGGCTCATCGAGCAGCAGCACCTGGGGCTCAACCGCCAGCGCCCGGGCCAGGGCCATGCGCTGGCGCTGGCCGCCGGAGAGCTGCGAGGGGTAGCGCGTGGCAAGTCCATCGAGCTGCACCAGCCGCAGCAACTCGTGCACGCGGTCGGAGATCTTCACCTTCTGCCACTTGCGGATCTTCAGCCCGAAGCCGACGTTCTCGAACACGGTCATGTGCTTGAAGGCGGCGTAGTGCTGGAAGACGAAGCCGACTTCGCGCTTCTGCGCCGGCTTCCTCGAGACGTCCTCGTCATCGATCAGGACGCGTCCGGCATCGAGCGTCTCGAGGCCGGCGATTGCCCGCAGCAGCGTCGACTTGCCGCTGCCGCTCGGTCCCAGCAGAGCCGTCAAAGACCCGTTGGGGACCTCGATCGAGACGTCGTCAAGCGCCTGAAAGTCACCGAAGCTCTTGCCGGCTCCCTCGACTGAGATACCCATCAGGCGTCCTCCTTTCTCTTTAGGACGTTCATTGCGAGAAGCGTGGTCAGGGCGAGGACGGCGAGCAGGACGGATGCCCCGAAGGCGCCCGCCGTGTTGAAGTTGGCGAACTGCTTTTCGACGAAGAGCGGCAGCGTTTCCGTCTCGCCGGAGATCTGACCGGAGACGATCGAGACGGCGCCGAACTCTCCCAGCACGCGGGCCGTGGTGAGCACGACCCCGTAGGCGACGCCCCAGCGAATCGCCGGCAAGGTAATCCGCCAGAAGGTCTGCCAGGCGTTGGCGCCCAGGGTCGAGGCGGCCTGCTCCTGCTCGGTGCCGATCTCCCGCAGCACCGGCACCGTCTCGCGCACGACGAAGGGCAGCGAGACGAAGACGCTGGCGAGGACCATGCCGGGAACGGAGAAGAGGACTTCGATCCCGGCTTCGGCGAGAGCGGGGCCGAACCAGCCTTTTGCGCCGTAGAGCAGGAAGAGCGAGAGCCCGATCACAACCGGCGAGATCGCGAAGGGCAGGTTGATGATCGCGTCGATCGCGCCGTTACCGCTCCACTTGTGGCGGACCAGCAAGAGCGCGCAGCCGATCCCGAAGATCGTATTGAGCGGCACCGCGATCGCGACCATCAGCAGGCTCAGCTTCAGCGCGTGCAGGCCGTCGGGAGAGGTGATCGCGTCGATTGGCGGCGCCAGGCCTCCTTCGAAGGTCTTGTAGAAGATCATCACCAGGGGCGCGAGCAGGAGCAGGGTCAGGTAGCCGAGCCCGAGCGCGCGCAGGCCCCAGCGGCTACGCGGCTTCATGGCGGTTCCCCCAGCGCTGGACCCAGGTGATCACGCCCAGCATCAGCAGCGCCGCGGCGAGCAGGACTACCGAGACCGCGGCGGCGCCGACTTCGTTGCCGGACTCGATCTGCTGGCGGATGAAGACCGAGGAGACCTGGGTGTCAGGCAGGCCGCCGGCGAAGAGCAGGACCGAGCCGTACTCGCCCAACGCCCGAGCGAAGGCGAGCGCGATGCCGGCGGCGAGGCCGGGTAGCAGGTTGGGAAAAATGATTCGACGGAAGATCGTGAAGCCGCCGGCGCCGAGCGAGGCGGCGGCCTCCTCCATCTCGCGGTCCATCTCGATCAGCAGCGGCTGCACGGCGCGAACGACGAAGGGCAGGGTGACGAAGAGCAGGGCGACGACGACGGCGGTGCGGGTCAGCGCGATGTCGATGCCGAACGGACTGTGGGTCCCGTAGAGCTCGATCAGGATCAGGCTGGCGACGATCGTCGGCAGCGCGAAGGGCAGGTCGATCACCGCGTTGGCGATCGACTGGCCGGGGAATTTGTCGCGGACGAGGATCCAGGCGATGATCGTGCCGAAGACCGCGTTGATCGCGACCACGATCAGCGAAGCGATCACGGTCAACTCCAGCGAGCGGACCGCCTGCGGTGAGGTGATCTGGGTCCAGAAGGTGCCGAGCCCGCCTTCGAAGGCCTGCGCGGTCAGCGCCGCCAGCGGCAGCAAGACGACGATGCTCAGGTAAAGCACGACTGTCCCGCGGCCGAGGCCGGCGCCGACCCAGGGCAGGCGGATCCCCGCCCTGGGTGCTGCGACAACAGATGGTGCGCTTGCCGGGTGCGCGGGCATCAGCCTGAGGTCGAGACCCCGAGTTCAGTCTCGATCTTGGCGACCGAACCCGTTTCGTCGTCGAAGAACTCGTCGTTGACCTTGCCCCAGCCACCGAACTGGCTGATCTTGAACAGATCCTTCGGGGTCGGGAACCGTGCCGGGTCGACCAGCTTCGGGTTGACCGGGCGGTAGCCGTTGTCGGCCCATATTTCCTGGCCTTCGTCGGACCAGAGGAACTTGAGGAAGTCTTCCGCCGCCGGCTCCGGCGCGGCCTTGGTGATCGCGATTGGGGTTTCGATCTGGATCGTCGAAGGCGGCACGATGTATTCGACGCCTTCGCCTTCCTTCTCAGCCTTGATCGCCTCGTTCTCATAGCTGAGCAGCACGTCGCCCTCGCCCTGGGTGAAAGCGGCAAGCGAGTCACGGGCGCTGCCGGGCTGGGCCCTGGTCTTTTCCAGCACGGTCTTGACCGCTGCCAGGGCCTGCGCGGGGGACTTTCCCTCGTTGATCGCGGTGCCGTAGACGGCCATGATGTTCCAGCGCGCCGAGCCGGAGCTGAAAGGGTTCGGGGTGACGATCCCGACGTCCTTGCTCTGCAGGTCGTCAAAGGAGTGGATTCCCTGCGGGTTGCCCTTGCGGACGACGAGGACGACGACCGAGTCGGTGGCGATGCCGCCGTAGGGCTGCTTTTCCCAGTTCTTGGAGACCAGTTCGCCTTCTTCGACCAGGCGTTCCATGTCGCCGGCCTGGGAGAAGTGGACGACGGCCGCGGGCTGCCCGGCCACCACAGCGCGGCTCTGGTCCCCGGAGGCGCCGAAGGAGTTGCTGAAGCTGACGCCGCTTCCGGCCGGGGTCTTCTCAAATGCCGGCTCCAGATCTTCCTGGTAAACGGATTCGGGGGTCGAGTAGCCGACGACGTCGAGCTTGCCGCCCCCCGAGGAGCCGGTAGCGGAGCTGTCGCCGCCGCCGCACCCCACGCCGAGGACGACCAAGGCAAGCGCGAAAAGTGAAGCCAGGGGGAGCCGCATGGAGTTTCCTTCCTTTCTTGACTGATTTAGTTTTCTGAGTGACTTAGTAATGAAGAGGTCCGGCAGGCTAGCACAATGTCGACCAGAAAAGTCGTAAATGCTGATCCGAATAGAGCGATCGCCGTTCCGGTGTGCCTTTTGCGCCCCCAGGGCGCATAAGGCACACCGGAAGCCAGCGCCGGACCTGGTCAGGCGACGAGAATGCGGAGGTCTTCGGGGCCGGGGCGCAGGATCAGCACCTCGGCCGGCGCCTTGTCCAGCAGCCAGACCAGGTCGTCGCCGGAGAGCCCGGCGGCGCCGGTCGCTGTGGCCGGGACGACGACGCGGTCGAAGCTCTCGTGCTCGAGCAGGCGGCCGAGCGCGTGGCGGTAGCTGCGACCGCGTTCGACCCGGGCGTCTACCGGCACACCCTGACCGGCGGCGCGCTGTTCGATCGCCTCCAGCATCGGCATCGCCTTCGCCGCCTCGGCCGGGATCGCGCACTCCAGCGGCAGCTGCTTCGGCACCGCGGCGAGGTAGGCCGGGGTCAGTGTCGCGTGCTCAGCTTTGGCCAGACGCAGGGCGGCGTCGAGGGCGCGACGGGAGATCTCAGTGCCGGTGAAGGGCAGGAGGATCTGGTGCACCTGCTGCGGCCGCTCGGAGCGTTTGCCACGCCGGCGCGTGCCGGCGATCAGGTAGCCGCCGGAAAGACCGAGCAAGAGAGCGAAGCCGACGAGGAAGTGCTCGATCATCCCAGCTCCTCCTTACCGCCACGGTGAGCGACGATCCGCACGTCCACCCCGCCCGGCGTCGCCTTCATCAGGCGCTGGGGCAGCGGTTCGCGCAGGCGGCCGAGACCTTTCCTCGGCAACGACTCGCCGACCATCAGGTAGGTGCTGCCGCGCTCGCGCACGACCCTGGCTGCCGCGGCGACAAGGTCGTCGTGCTCCTCGATCAGCAGGGTCGCACCAAGCACCGAGGCGAGCTGGCGTAGGGCGGTGACCTGGCGCTCGACGTCGCCCTCGATCGGCTTGCCCGGCGGCTTCACCCAGAGCAGGTCGAGGTCGGTGCCGAGCCGTTGAGCCGAGCGCCAGGCGCGGCGCACTAGGCGTTGCGAGCTGGGCGTCGGCCGGACCAGGGCGAGCAACCTCTCCCCCACCGCCTGCGGCACCTCGGCGACGACCCGCTCCTCGCGCGTGCCGAGCGGCTCGGGCACGCGCAGGGTGAGCCGCTTGGACTCGACCTCCTCGGCGACCTGGCGCAGGCTGACCTCGCGCAGCGCTGCCAGGTTCTCGATCCGGAAGAAGTTGTT
>Ga0070679_100002212_pt1 | contig 17564 bp, 17 predicted proteins | sample KBSC63BmetaG_FD_65652 | JGI IMG/M metagenome (GOLD analysis project Ga0070679, IMG submission 65652) | Corn rhizosphere microbial communities from Kellogg Biological Station, Michigan, USA - KBS C6-3B metaG | ecosystem: Host-associated > Plants > Roots > Rhizosphere | place: USA: Michigan... | reverse complement strand
ATGTACGGCTACGCTACCAACGAAACCAAGGAAATGTTGCCGCTTGGTGTCGTGCTCTCTCACGCGCTTGCGCGAAGGCTTGAAAAGCTTCGCCGCGAAAAGACGCTTCCTTGGATAAAGCCGGATGGAAAGACGCAGGTCACTATCGAGAAAGGCAAAGTCATTACTGCGCTCACTTCGACGCAGCATGCAAAAAATGTCTCGCAGGAGGAAATCCGCAAAGAACTTATCAAGCATCTTTTCACGCCCGTTCTCGGCTCCGTAAAGGGCATCGAGATACTCGTGAATCCGACCGGCAAATTCGAACTCGGCGGTTTTGCGGCTGACGCCGGACTCACAGGACGCAAGATCATGGTAGACACCTACGGCGGCCTCTTGCCGCACGGTGGCGGCGCATTCTCCGGCAAGGACGCGACCAAAGTCGATCGCTCTGCCGCCTATATGTGCCGCTTCGTTGCGAAGAATCTCGTTGCCAACGGCTACGCGAAGAAAGCGATCGTATCAGTTGCTTATGCCATCGGCCGCGTCGAGCCGGTCATGGTTGTCGCTTATGACGAAAAAGGCAAAAATCTCACGAAGATAGTCGAGAAGAATTTCGACTTCCGCCCGAAAGCCATCATCGAGCGCCTCAACCTCCGCTCACCTATTTTCCGCGAAACCGCCGCATATGGCCACTTCGGCGTTGCAGGTAGACCGTGGGAGGAGATAGTGAACATATAATATAAAAAGAGTCCCGCATCGGCGAATGATACGGGACTAGAGTTGGCGTCATCACGCGGCTTTCGGTAACTCGACGGTGGTGATGTCTCCTCCAGTTTCGTCAGGAATCTCTGACGGTCCTTGGTTTACTTTCCACCAACCAGATATCCTAGAATCCACGTATGGCGCGGAGGCGCTTCTTTGCGCACCCAATTCTTCTTCTAGTGGCAACGCGAATGCGCCTTTCGGTATTGCAAATTGTCGGAGCAGCATGACTTTTCCCTTTATATACGCATCAGAGCGGGTGCGTTATGTTCATTAAAGCCCTATGTTCCTGAAGATCGGATGAAATGTGGATTGGTAAGGAAACCCGCTTTCAGCCGTATATACTGTAGTGTGGATATATTAGTAAGCTAAAAAGCCAGTTTAGATATGCATAATTTTAATAAGAAAATAGCGGCAGCGTTCGTCGTTGCGGCATTTGCCGCGCCGATGATTGCTTCGGCGGATACAGCGTCCTCAACCTCGGACACTTCGTCTGATGTACAGGCGAAGATACAAACGTTGTTGGCGGAAATAAAGTCGCTGCAAGAACAGCTTAAAGCCATCATTGCTTCCTCGACTGCAGGCTGGACAATGACCGGTTCTTCAACGATGAATTGGAACCCGGGTCAAATGGGAAAGATGGTCTGCATCACGCTTAATCGATCGCTTCATCAGGGCGACCAGGGCGATGACGTAAAGAGCATCCAGCAGATGCTCAAAGACGATTCTTCGACTGGCTTTACTGGCAATGTAACGGGCTTCTTTGGCCCCCTTACCGCAAAGGCGATGGCTATGTTCCAGATGCATAATGGCATCGCAAGCAGTACGGACGGTTCTGTAGGCCCGCTTACTCGCGGTTTCTTCGAGCGCCGCTGCGGCAAGGGTGAAGGTAACGGCAATGGCGGCCAGGGTGGCGGCATGAATGGAGGTCAGAGCAATATGCATGGCTCAGACATGATGATGAACGTCATGTGGGTTCGCGGCACTATCTCCGCCAACAACACTTCAAGTATTACGGTCACTACAGATGGAGGCTCGACAGTAGTGAACATTACGGCGTCGACGAGCATAAAGGTATTCACAGGCACCACAACAGCACCGACCATGGGTACAATTACTGACCTAATAGTCGGGAAACAAGTTATGGCCGGTGGCACAAAGAATTCCGACGGCAGCATTCAAGCCAACAGCATCGCGGTCGGCGATAACCTTCCGATGATGATGGGCGATGACAGCCACGGCGGTCCTGGCGGCGACAACCATGGTCCCATGATCCCCACGGGCTTCATGCCGACCACAAACGGAGAGCAGCACGGCCCTGGCAGCGATGGTGGCCCGCAGAATTGGTAAGTCAAAAGCCGAGCAAAACAAAATGGGCGGTCAAAGTGGCCGCCCATTTTTGTGCTCGGCTCATCTTAGATAGCAGGCTCCTCTTCCATGTAATGATTGCTGTGCTGCGTCTTTTGCAACACGCAATGCTTCCATGTCTTCTTTAGATAGTTCAGAAGCGTTTTCCGACATAAGTCGACTTACGTTTTTGAGCATCAATGCCGCGTTCTTTGGATCGCAATCCGGTTCCGCAGCAATGCCTATAGTCACCATGAGCTCGTCGCGACTGCACATGCATCTCTCCTTCTCTTACAGAGCACGTACTACTTTACCTGACTATTCGACAGTAACCGACTTCGCGAGATTGCGCGGCCGGTCCACGTTATAGCCTTTCGCCGTAGCGAAGTAGTACGCAAAGAGTTGGAGCGGGACTACCGCAAGTATCGGAGAGATCATTTCGATGGTCTCGGGCACATAGAGGACATCTTTGGTGAAGTTCAGGATGTCGTCGTTGCCTTCCGTAGCAATCGCAACTACCGGTCCCCGGCGCGCGCGGATTTCCTGAATGTTCGAGGTATTTTTTCCGTAGACCGTGTCAGATGGCGCAATGGCCATCGTCGGAAAGTTTTCGTCGATCATCGCGAGCGGTCCATGCTTCATCTCGCCTGCGCCGCAGCCTTCCGCGTGTATGTAGGAAATTTCCTTGAGCTTCAATGCGCCTTCGAAGGCCATCGGGTAGTTGTATTTGCGGCCGATGTAGAGGAAGTCGCGGGCGTTCGCGTATTTCGTAGCCATTTCCTTTATCTTTTCCTTGTTGTCGAGGATTGTCTGGATCTTCCCCGGCAAAAGAGAGAGCTGCGATGCGATTTCCTGCGCATCCGATTTCGACATCTTTCTCTGGCGACCGAGGAAAAGCGTAAGAAGCGCGAGTGCGGTAATTTGCGAAATAAGCGCCTTCGTAGAGGCGACGCCGATTTCGGGACCTGCATGATTGTAGACGCCGGCGTCTGTTTCGCGCGCAATGGTCGAGCCGACAGTATTGCAGATACCGATAGTAAGTGCGCCTTTGCGTTTGCCTTCGCGGATAGCTTCGAGCGTATCAGCGGTCTCACCGGATTGCGATATTGCAAGGAGCATCGTCTTTTGGTTAAGCACTGGTTTTCGGTAGCGGAACTCAGAACCGAGTTCGACTTCTACAGGAATTCCGGCATGCTCTTCGAGCATGTATTCGCCGACAAGTCCCGCGTAGTACGCGGTGCCGCAGCCGACGATGATAATACGCTCTATCTGCGCAAGCTCAGCCTTCACGCTCTCCAATCCGCCGAGTTTTGCATTCGCTTCATCGAGAAGAAGACGCCCGCGAAGCGTATTCTGCATCACTTCCGGCCCCTCCATTATTTCTTTGAGCATGAAGTGGTCGTAGCCGCCTTTTTGCGCTTCTTCCGGAGACCAGTCGACTTCCTGTGCCGGACGCTCTACGGTGTCGCCCGCAAGCTTGTAAATCTTGTATGAGTTCGGGCGGATAACCGCGACTTCGCCGTCCTCGAGGAAGACGACTGTGCGCGTGTGCTTGAGTATCGGTGAAGGATCAGATGCGATGAAATTTTCTCCGTCGCCTAACCCCAACACGACCGGCGCGCCCATGCGTGCGCCAACTATCACATCGGGCTCGGATTTCGACTGAATCGCCATGCCGTACGTGCCGCGAATGCGGTTGAGTGCAGCGCGGGCGGCAGTCTCAAAGTCCTTTCCATCTGCCATTTCCTGCTCCACCATGTGCGCCATTATTTCCGTATCGGTTTCGGAGAGGAATACATGGCCGCGGCTCTCGAGGTCGCGCTTGAGTTCCCGGTAATTTTCTATGATGCCGTTGTGCACGACCCATACATCGCCCGTGCAATCGCGATGCGGATGCGCGTTGTCTTCCGTAGGTTCGCCGTGCGTGGCCCAGCGCAGATGCGCAATGCCACTATGTCCTTCGAAATCGGCAGGAATTTTCTTTCGTAAATTCCCGACTGCGCCGACGGCGCGAACGCCGCCTTTTTCCGGCATAAATACTCCCGCGGAGTCATAGCCGCGGTATTCGAGGCTCGTCAAGCCTTCCAGAAGAAGCATTCCCGCTTCCTTTTTTCCAGTGTAGGCAAAAATTCCACACATATATCTTGTGCTCTTAGCGCGGCGATCCAAATAGATTTTCGGTCGTCGCCCTCATAATGAGGAACGTTTGAGTAGGTATATTCTTACTCTCTCCATCGTTCATTTGGCGTTTCCGTTGCCGAAAACTTTTTCCGAGACGATGTCACGACTGAGAATTGTGCCGAAGGGTTCCCGCAGATACTAAGACCAAATATACTATTTGCTCTTGTCCGATTGCCCGTTGATTTTCATCAACAGGCCCCTTTCCTCGTATCCCCATCTTGTGGGGCCACACGCTTGTCTTATCAAAATATTGTTATTTTTTCGCCGGCCGACATCGGCAAAGCTCTTAATGCTCGCAGTATAAAAGCCGCCCACATGCTGCGCAAGCGACCGAAATACAGCCTAACAAAGCCAAATGAAGGCAGCGTGACAATTACCGGAAAACGATGTCTTTGACATCCTTGCGAAAGGCATTGATAGCCGAGGTGTCAGTCGGACGCTTTGGGTAGGTACGATTGGAGAGAATGACAAGCGCCGTGGCAGTTTTTGGGTGTAGCGCCACATTGGTGCCGGTAAAACCGGTTTTTCCGAATTTGCCCCGCTCTAAAAGTTCCCAACCGAGCCCGTCTTGCGCGCCTTTCAATACTGCGGGAAATTTTCCCTGCAGGAGCGCTTCAAGAAATGTAAGCAGATCGCGCGCATTCGAGAATAGTCCCGCATGCCCTACCGAACGGCGGGCCTTGGCGAATACGCGCGTGCTTTCATCGTGCGCTATTCCTTGGACAATTTCCCCGTCCTGGACCTCTGTCGGCGCGCAATCTGATTTCGCGGGAAAAAAAGTCGTGCTTTTCATTCCAAGCGGCGCAAAAAAGTATGTATCGCTGAGTAAGGCAAGGCTCGTGCCGCCGACCCTTTCCAATATGACTCCCAAAACATACCCAGGCAGGTTCGTATAGGAACGCTCTGTCTTTGGTCCGTCAAAGCCATGTTCAAGAATATGCGTGCGTATCTGCTCGAATGTTTTGAACGAGAGCGTCGACATGCGCTGCCCGCGAACGTGATAGCGCAAAAGATCTTCGATGGTCGCGCCATGGTCATTTTGCAATTCGGGAATGTATTTCTTCACCGTATCTGTGAGGCTCACCTTCCCTTCAGTAATAAAAGTCAGGGCAAGCGATGCGGTCGGGATGGATTTTGTGATGGATGCGAGGTCGTAAATAGTGTTCTCCGTCACAGGCGGGGAATTTCCTTCGTACGTGAACCCGCCGAAGGCGCGGATCTCCCTAGTGCCGTTTCGCGAGACGCCGATTACGCATCCGGGGAACGTCTTTTCTTGTATTGCCCTTTCTGCGCGTCCGGCTATTGCGTCCGTCATCATACACAATCTCGCTTGCATGCTCGCCGATGTCAATCGGGTATCTGCCGGTAAAGCAGGATGTATTGAGTTTCGATTCGGGAACGCCTATCGCAGATATCATGCCTTGAAGCGTTAGATACTGAAGGGACGTCGCACCCAAATAGCGGCAAGTTTCTTCTTCGCTCTTAAGCGCAGCAACAAGCTGGTCTTGCCGCGGCGTGTCGATGCCGTAGAAATCCGGAAATCTGACCGGTGGAGACGACACCAAAAAGTGCACTTCTTTTGCACCCGCTTCAAAAAGCATACGTACGATCTGACGGGATGTCGTGCCGCGCACGATGGAATCATCGACGGCGACCACGCGCTTGCCTTTCAATACTTCGGGTATCGCCGTCAATTTCATCTTTACACCTTGTTCTCGTAGATGCTGCTCGGGTTGGATGAACGTGCGATGGATGTAGCGGTTCTTCGAAAGTCCGAGCTCGAAAGGAACTTCCGTCGCTTGCGAGTAGCCGAGGGCCGTAGGGATCGCCGTTTCGGGCACCGGGATAACGACGTCGGCTTTTATTTTTCTCTCCTTTGCCAATTGTTTGCCGAAATTCTTACGAACTTCATACACCGGATGACCAAGAAGCGTAGAGTCTTGCCGCGCAAAATATACGAACTCGAACACATCGAATTTTGGGTCCGCGGCGGCAAGCTTGATGCTTCGCAATCCTTTTTTGTCGGCAATGGCCATCTCTCCCGGCTCGACATCGCGAATATATTCGGCGCCTATAGTCTGTAGCGCACATGTCTCTGATGAAAAGACATACTTGCCATCGATAACCCCGATGGAGAGCGGTCGTATGCCGCAACGATCACGCATCGCTATCAGGCGATCGTGCCCCATCACCAGAATAGAGAACGCCCCGGTAATAAACGGGTACACTTCCATCACCGCGTTTTCGAGCGTCGCGCCTTTTTTCATCGCTGCAGATATCGCATCGACGACAATGCGGGAGTCAGACGCCTCCGAAACGTCTCCGCACATGCGCAGATAATTCCACAACGCCGTGGTCGACGGGATGTTGCCATTGTGTGCAAGCGCAAAAGCATGCTTGCCGCCGAGCATGGGCTGAATATGTTCTGGCTTGGAGCCGCCGGTTGTCGAGTAGCGGTTGTGCCCTATCGCGATGTGGCCGTGCAGGTTGGTGATGCTTTCTTCGTCGAAGACCTGGGCAACAAGGCCCATGCCTTTACGTGCGCGAAGCCGCTCGCCGTCGCTTGTGGCTATTCCTGCGCTCTCCTGTCCACGGTGCTGCAGCGCATAGAGGCCGAAATATGTCAGGCGTGCGACATCGAGGCCTTTGCCATAGATGCCAAAGACCCCGCATTTTTCTTTTGCTTCTTCCATATCAGGCGTCTGGAAACATCTCTTTGATATCCCGAGCAAGGTACGGATTCCACATGGCACCAGTCGCACTCATCACTATGTCCGCGCCCGCTTCGCGATATTCTTTGAAATCGGACGGTATTGTGACTCCGCCGGTACCGACTATCGCGAAATCGCTGCCGATTTTCTTGCGAACCGCCGCGAGCCGCTTCGTCATTTCAAGGCCCGCCCATTTTATACCGGCCCCACATACCCCGCTTCTCAAACGAACATTGCTACCCGGAAGCGCCTGTTTTCCTTCTTTATTCACAATCTTGGCTGCGATGGTATTTATGGCGGCAATTCCCTGCGCGTATTTTTTTGCGATCTGCGCGAGCGCTTCGATCTCATAGGCGTTTTGATAATAGCCGACTTTGAGAATAAGTGGCTTATCGCCGAGCTTTTCACGCAATGCCGCCGCGATTCGTTCGGTCATACCGAGGTTATAGCAGACGAGGCCTTCGTTGCCGATATTAGGGCACGAAAGGTTGGCCTCATATATTTTTGCACCGGTCGTAAGCGCGCGCTCTGCGGCATATGAAAAATCCGCAACAAATTCATCTGCTGTTTGATTTTCATGCACGGTGCCCATAAAACTCATTACCATCACCTGTCCTTCCCGTGCCGCCGCTACTGCATTTTTCGCGTCTTCCTGCCAGACTGATACGGGTCGCGACGGAACGCCGAATGAATTGGTAATAGAGAGCGGCTCGGCGTATTCGGCTTGCGCTGTAAGCGGTTGTTTTGCTTTTTCAAGCGTAAGATCGCCTTCAATTTTTACCGCCAAAACATTCGGGAACGGATGACACGGAAATTCATTACTTCGCACGGTCTTGTATACCGGTACATCGAAGCCTTTTTTGAAAGCAGCTTCGACGAACTTGCCGTTGAGTAACGGGCCCGCCGGGATGCCGAGCGGGTAATTGATCTTTACGCCGAGAAAATCGAAGCGGGGCTTACTTTCTGAAATGTCTACCCCGTCGGCAAATCCGCTGAACGGCCCTTCTGCGTAGTTCTCGTCGTAAGAGCGCAGCGGATCGTAAAAGGGCTTCGCGAGCATAGACACAATATACAGGAAAATATGCGTTTTCACATTTTTTTGCGATTCACATGCGGTTCATTGTCTAAGAGCACAATTTTACCTATGAGAGCAGTGTGGACAGGATCGCTTAGTTTCGGGCTCGTCAACATTCCGGTGCGGCTCTACGGCGCCGCGGAAGAGCGTGCGCTCAATTTCCGTCTGCTCGATAAGCATGACCTCTCGCCCATAAGCTACCAAAAAGTAAGCGGGACAAAAAAAGAAGTTGGGCAAAAAGACATCGTGCGCGGGTACGAAGTGAACGGCGGATATGTCGTGCTTACCGATGAGGACTTCAAGAGTGCCGATGCACGCAAAACCGAGACCATAGAAATAATGCAGTTCTCCGACAGCGGAGATATTTTGCCGGAGTATTACGATAAACCGTACTATATCGAACCGCAGAAAAAAGCGGCGAAGGCATATGCGCTATTGCGCGATGCCTTAGAAAAAAGCGGCCGCGTTGCGATAGCTCGTTTTGTACTGCGCGACAAAGAGCATATCGGAGCTATCTCAACCGACGGGCGCATTCTCATACTCGAACAGTTGCGCTACATGGATGAGATTCGCAATCCGCGGATGCTCGACGTGCCGGAGAAGACCGGTTACAGCGATCATGAAATGCAGATGGCCATCGCCTTGATAGATTCGCAAACGAGAGCATTCGATGCGAGGGATTTCAAAGATACGTACGCCATGCAGCTCAGAAGGCTTATTGTAGAAAAAGCACGCGGCAAAAAACCGAAACGTATCACGGAAAGACCCGTGGAAGCCACCGATGTCTCGGAAATCCTTGAAATGCTCAAGAAGAGCCTTGAAAAGACGCCCGCGCATTCGAAGTGAACGGATCCCGATTACCAATAACTATATGCACTATGGACAGAAATCAACAGCAAGGAAACCAGAGACATCCCGACCATCCGCCGAATCCTGCACGTAACGGCGTAAGCGGTCTTTCTTCATATAGAGACAAGCGAGATTTTACGACGACCCCGGAACCGCGTCCTCATCAGCAGAAGCCGAGCGAACGTAATCCGCATCTTGTCTTTGCGGTACAAAAACATGCCGCGACACACATGCATTATGACCTGCGGCTCGAAGTGCGCGGAATACTTAAAAGCTGGGCCGTGCCGAAAGGTCCTTCGATGAATCCGAAAGAAAGCAGACTCGCAATAGAGACGGAAAATCATCCGTATGCCTACAAAGATTTCGAGGGAAAAATTCCCAAGGGAAATTACGGGGCCGGCGACGTGATTGTCTGGGACAAAGGCTGGTATGAGCCGGTCGGACCCGGCGCAGGGCCGAGCGATAGAATGGTGCGCGGGCTGAGGCGCGGCGCTATCCGATTTATTTTGCACGGTAAAAAACTCAAAGGAGGGTTTTCACTCGTGCGTTTCCGTCCGCCTGACCAGTGGCTTCTTACCAAACGCGACGATATGTACGCGCGTGATGACGAACCCATCACCGATAACGACGAGTCAGTACTGTCGCACAAACGGCTACGCGACGATTGATCGAGCTCTCTTACTATTTAAGCCTGCAGACCGCCTTGAGTTCGGCCTTATCGACTGATGTGAGCGCGATGGCATCGCCTTGGTTGAGGTAATACATGATGGCGTTGGGGTCGCCGACATGCTCGAGGCCGAGCGCATGCCCGAGCTCGTGCGCTAAGACGCGGATGAGAAGCGAATTATTCTCATACTCAAATATGGTGATAGTTTCGACGCCGAGTTCGCGCTCGTAAAGACCTTCTTCGAAAGACGTGCCGTTCGACTGCCCGGTCGTGTTGTATTTTTGCACATCAAGGTTAAGTGCTGAGATGAGTTGATTGAGCGCGGTCGCAAGATCGTTGACGTCCTGTGCCGTCGAATTCAACGAGTTCTGCTGCTCTTGTAGATTTTGCGATTCTGACGAAAGTTTTTGCTGTTCCGCTTGCAATTGTTGATATTGAGCCTTCGGCGCGCCGCCGCGCGCATTCCAATATGCGACCTGTTTCTCATAGTCGTCTTTTTCGGAATTAAAGTTCGCTATTGCGCTATCGAACGCGGATTTTTGCGAGTTGTATTGCGCAAACATCGTATCGTACTTCTCCTTGAGCTGATCATAGCTGGCACGATCGTCGGAAATGGTGACGCCGATACTCCGCAGACGCTGCGTCATCTCTTGGCGCGAATCATAGACGAGACTTACCGTAACGAGCCCGTTCTTTTCATCTTCCTGCATGATGGTCTTACCTGCCGCAGAATTCCAAAGATTTGACGCGCTCGTGAGGTCTTTTTCGATCGTCGAGGTCGAGATGCCGAAACGCGGATCGATGGAGCCGAGCTTATAGGTAACCGGCATAGTGCACGGAAAAGCGATGTCGTATATCTGTCGCACGCCGTCTTTTACCTGCACCTGGAAGTAATAGACAAAGACGCCTACTGCGGCGAGGAAGACAATCCAGCTGAATACGCGCGAAAGCATGCGCGGGTTATTTTTCTGCTAAATCAAGGCAGACGGAGTTAATGCAGTAGCGTTTGCCGGTGGTTTCCTTTGGACCGTCGTCGAAAATGTGGCCCAAATGCGAACCGCAGCGCGCGCAGGTTATCTCGGTGCGGACCATGCCGTGCGAATTGTCGACGTGCGTCTCGACCGCGCCCGGAAGCGCCGAATCAAACGACGGCCAGCCTGTGCCGGAATCGAATTTCGCGTCGGAAGAAAAAAGCGGATTGCCGCAGACCTTGCATTCGTACGTGCCGTCGGCTTTTTCATGCACGTATTCGCCGCTAAATGGCGCTTCGGTCCCCTTCTCACGCAGAATTGCGTACTCTTCAGGAGTGAGCATTTGCTTTATTTCTTCTTCGTTTTGAGGCATTGGTCGTTTCATGCAGGAAGTATACCAAATCTCGCCCGGCGCGAGAGTTCTCGGCCGGAGCACTGCCTGAACGAAGCGAGTTTGCGCAGGACAAAACTCTCGCGCCGGGCGCAGCCGATGCGTTTACTTAAGCTGCGAATCTATCGCCTGCTGGAACTGCGAGAGCGGCACCGCGCCATCTATAGACTGCGTGCCGATAACGAAGCCCGGAGTGCCCTGCACGCCGAATTTTGCGCCTTCGGCCGTATCCGCTTGGATAGCGGCATCGTATTTAGACTTGTTGGTCGCAATGTTCGCCTTGATCGCAGTATCGTCGAGGCCGGGGATCGACTTGATGAGCGTATCGATGGTAGCAGCATTGCCAAAGCCCTGGTCGCCTTCCTGGTCCTGCGCCTTAAACATCGCTTCGCGCCACGTGTAGAACTTGTCAGGATAGAGCGCCCAGATCGCGCGCGCGTATTCGGCGCCGGTTATCGAATCTTTGCCCAAAAACGCGAAGTCTTTGAAGACAATTCTAAGTTTACCCGTATCGACGTAATTTTTTATCAAAGTTGGGATGGACGGATCGATCGGAATCTGCGGAACGCCGCCGACTTCCACCGCTTTGCAGAACGGGCACTGATAGTCGGACCAGTACGCCATCGTAAGTGGCGCATTAGCTTTGCCTATAAACGGTTCGTCGGTCGTATTTACATCTTTTACGTTGACGGCAACCTGCTGTTGCTGTTGTGTTGTGCCCGTAGAAGCGCTCTTGCTGGAAAGGCCGAAAAAGAGGCCCACAGCGATAAGTACCCCGGCGAGAATTATCGCTAAAGGAAGGTATAACGCTGAATAATCCTTTTTAGGAGCCGGCGGCATTGCGCCTGATGTTTCATTTGGCATGGTGAGCATTGTACACCATATCGGAGAATGGCAAATGTGCATTTTGTAGTATCGTATAGGTCATGGCTAATTTTGAGGAGGGGTCATCTCCAGAGTTTATCGGCAAGCTCGCGCGCAAAAATCTCGACGTAATACGTGAGCGCTACGGCGACGGCGTGTCAGAGAGTAAGCGCGAAGGGGATCTCGAGTACCATAACGAACTCCATACGCTCGAGGTCATGCGGGCAACAAAAACTCTCATAAGATTGTGGAACGAAAAATCCCGCCGGGAGCTGGAGCGGGAGAAACTTACGGGGCAACCGCCCTCTATCGAACCCATAACAGAGCGCGAAGAAACGCTCTTGGAGATAGCGGCATCGGGCCACGACCGCGTGCAGAATGCGCGAGAACTTTTGAAGGAAAATTTTAAGCACGGAAGCAACGAAAGGATGAGTGCGGACGAAGTTGCCGCGGACATGCGCGCACCAGGCAGCGGTTTTTCCGAAAAAGACATTGCGTTCGTACGAGCGTGCATTTTGGGAACTATTCCGGAATTCCTGCCTGATAGGCTGCTGCAACCAATGGCTGAAACGAAAAAAATGCTCCATGCCGGTGAAATTACAGAATACCAATTCGAACTCGCAAAACTTCTCGCGGATGCTGACCTCGCATCTTTCGGGCAAGGACTCAAAGTGTTCGGAGATTGGTCGGTGCGCCTTTTCAAAGAAATGAAAAGAGACCCGAAGGATTTCACAGAGTTCCTCAAATACGAGATTTCAATACTGCAAAATCATGTATGGCTTTCCAAAATCGGACAAGAAGCGTTCCCTGACAAGCAAGAATCGATCGGCGCAATGAAGAAAATGCTTGAGGCAAAATCTACTGTTTAACACCCACGAGCACATTCCACATATTAGGATCCTCTCCCCCATCGAGTTTGAAGATGGAGATGCCGCGCACGCCCATGTCAGCCGCGAGTTCCGCTTTGCCGGCGATAGACTGCGCATCCGGCCAATCCATCAGGCGGAATGATTGGTGCGTGTTTATCGAATCCGCATAAGCGCTCGAAGCGGCTGCGGCTAAAAGCGCGGATGGAATATTGTTGAGCGAGACCGGTGCCACGGTATTCGGCGGATTGGTGCCGTCGGCGAAGTAGGTTAGCTGCATTTCGCCCGCCAGGTTGCGCACCGGGGTGATGTTGAACTGCTGTTCGATGGGCGCTACATAGCCGGGATTGAAGGTCCAAAGAATATCGTAGGAGTATTGGTTGCCCGCGTAAGCGGTGACATCATATTCGTAGCCGTACGTCGGAACACCTATCATGAGTTTCTTCTTGCTTATAGACTGTGACATGAGATTTATCACTTTGCGTACCCAGAAGGGGTCCGCGACCGGTGCGTAGAGCTGCGAGCTCGATGCTGCCGCAGCGGAAAGCTGCAGGTCGATTCCCTGCTGGTCGTATGCCATGACTTTCACGCGATCGCAATATTTGTTTATCGCAGCGAAGTCGTTGGCATATACCGCCGCATCCGGCGGGACTTCGGTGCCATAGTAGCGAGCGTCAACTGGGGTTCGGCTTTCGATATCGCACATCACCCATTTAGAACCCATGCGCATGTAGAGACCTTTCAAAAAGGTCGAGAAATAATTCTTGTCTTCCGCATGTTTGCCTTCAAAATCGATGTCGACGCCGTCGTAGCCGTTGTTTTTGATGAGCGCGGTGATACGGTCTTCAAGAGCCTGACGCAGCGGTGCGCTCGAGAGTATCGCGTGCTCCTGGTCGCCATTGCTCCACATGACTGTCGGGATGACGCGAACGTGTTTCGCTTTTGCCGCCGCGACAAGGTCTGACCACGGCGATTGGTCCATCCCCGCGTTATCAAGAATTGTGCCGTCTGATTTCACGCTGTAGACGAACGGATTTATTTCGGTGAGCTCGTCCAGATGCGGCATAACGTCCGCCGTGCCGGTAGCGCCGCGCCAGTACGGTATCCAGCCAGTGACTTCGAAGCTGTTGGTAGTCGTGTTGGTGTGACTTGCCGCTTGCGAAGAAGCGCCGGAACCGGAACTTGAACCTCCGCAGCTTACACGTTGTATCGCAGCGCGCGTGAGAGGCCCGACGGTGCCCGTGGCCGATATCCCTTGCGCGCTTTGAAATGCCCGCACCGCTGCGAGCGTGGCATTGCCGAAATTCGGGACAAGTGGCGCCGTGAGATAGCCCTGAGCCTTAAGAAATGTCTGGAGTTTGGTAACTTCGCTTCCTGTGTCGCCAAAAGTAAGGTCACCACTAAATGTGACGCATGTAGCGGATTGCGCATATGCGAAAATAGGGCTCAATAGAGCTAAGAACACCAGAGCGCCCAGTATTTTTCTCATTGCTAGCATAGACGTAACAGTATAGCAATTTCTTTCAGAAAATCAGAATTTCTTCATTTTTCACTGGAAACTCTCCGCGCTGTAGCGCGCTATCGCACCGCTATGCACCGCACGGCGATAAATATACGAGAAGAATGCGTATGCGAGACCCAAGAAAATAATGTCTAGCGCGAACGCGAGCCCGAGCGCACCCCAATCGAGCGTCTGTTTCTCGATAATGCCCCGCAAGCCTTCGAATACATATGTCGGCGCAAGAATGCGGGAGATTAATTGCATCGATAAGGGAAGCACTGATATCGGATAATACACGCCGACGAACGGCGTAAGTATCATCGGTATCGGCCAAACGAACCACTCTGCCGAAGGTCCGAGCCGTAGCACTATCCCTATCGCTATGACACCGAGTCCTACGCCGAATATGAAAAGAAGAATGACGAATGCGGCGAATACGGTTCCGAGCGTCCAGAGCGCAAGCCCGAAAAGCCATGCGGCAAGCAATGTCATCGCAAAAAGTCCGAGCGCGCTTGTACAGATGCTTGCAAGAATGAGTCCGCCGAGATATTCACCGATCGTAAGCGGCGATGCAAAAAAATTAAGAAGGTTCCGCGACCAGACATCCTCTAGAAACGGCGTGGACACTCCCTGCATCGCACGGGACATAAACGCCCAGAGCGTGACCGCACCTAAGATGACGGGGACGAAACTGAATCCGGGGTTTCCTATCGAGTCGAGATATTTAGTTATGAATCCCCAGAGCACCGTATCCAGAAGCGCCCACACGAATATCTGGAACGAGCGCGTGAAGTTGTCGCGCAAAAGGATGAAGTAGCGGTAGGCGATCGCGAAAAGCCGGCGGAAGTTCATAGTTCGAGCGAAAGCGGCTCGCGGGCGATCGCGATGAAGAGCTCTTCAAGGTCTTTCTTGTGATGCTCGTGCGGCAATCCTTTAGGATCCCCTTCGAGCAATATCTTTCCATGCGAGAGAAAAAGAACTCTGTCGCAGACGTCCGTGACTTCGTACATGTTGTGAGAGGTCCAAAGCACGCCGCCTGCCCCGCTTTTGGCATAGTCAACGATTCGCTCGCGGATTATTTGCGCGGTCGAAGGGTCGAGAGAAGCCGTCGGCTCATCGAGGAGCAAAAGCGCCGGTGAATTTATCATCGCTTTTGCGAGCGATGCTCGCGTTTGCTCGCCCGAGGAAAGCACGCCGGCTTTTTCATCGGCGAATTTTTCAAGATCGAAATCTTTCAAGAGCTTGGGAATGCGCTCTTTCGTATTCTTCACGTCGTATATTCTGCTGAATACGTCGAGATTCTGCGAGACAGTGAGGTTTCCCGGAAGTGATGCGTAGACAGCGGCAAAATTCGTGCGCGCAAGCGCCTTGCTCCGCTCACGCGCCACATCTTTTCCTTCAATCGAAATGCTACCGCCCGTCGGCTCCAACACGCCGAGGATCATATTTATCGTCGTCGTCTTGCCTGCGCCATTGGGTCCCAGAAGTCCCACTATCTCGCCTCGCCCGACTTTAAAAGAAACGTCATGTACAGCTTCAGTATCGCCGTATTTCTTGAAAAGATGGTCTACCTGAAGTACCGGCATCGCGGAAATTGTAGCAAATTCAGCGAGAAAAATATTCCTCGATGGAGGGCGTTAATTCTTCAGGTTTGTGAATGATGCGAAAGGTCTTTACTTTTTCTAGACGATGTAGTTCGTGGTAGCCCCAGCTCACGCCGATGGAATCAATGCCCGCAAGCGCTGCTTCCCGCACATCTCCGGCGGTGTCCGTGACCATCAGGCATTCCGCCGGCGAGAGTGAATATTTTTTCATAAGAAACCGTATCTTGTGATGTTTATTGGCATGCACATCCCAGCCGAGAATGTCCGGAAAATGCCCTTGCATTCCTTCCCGTTCGAGATATGCCCGTATGGCCGCGGTAGCACCGGAAGAAACTATGGCGAGCCGGTATCTCTTTGCGAGCTCGACTATTGCATCTTCCACGTCAAAGAATTCGACGAGATGCATTTCTTTGGCTACCTCGGCATCGTAGTCGATATCCGCGCGCTTAAGGTTCGTGACCGAATTGCTCCAATCTACGATATTGCCTTCAAATCCATCTTTATAGACTTCTTCTGTTATATCGGGAAATTTCTTCTGCGCTGTCTTATGAGCTAGCCAGAAAGAGTCGGCGATAACGCCATCAAAATCAAAGATGATAAGCTTCTTTGCCATCGGTGAATCCTACCAGAAGATTACGCGCTTATGCCCGGAATGACTATGGGTGCCAATATGTCCGAATCTTGCGGCACACGACCGGTCGCGAGATCAAATATAGCTTTCCATGATGCCGGAATTTCGCGCAGGTAATCATAGAGCCTCGCGCCGCGCGGAGCGACCAAGCCGTACGCTTGTATATGCATCGCGTGCGCGATGAAAAGCGCGCGCGGCAGATGGAAATCCTGCGAGACAATGACGAGCGAATTGGTGAGGAACACATTTTTCGCACGATAGACGGAACTATAGGTATCAAATCCTTCCGAATCGGATGAAATGTCCGCCTGGGGAATACCGGCATTCAGCAAATATTGGCGCATCGGCGTTATCTCATTGTAATTCGGCTCCACTGCGCCGGTTACGAGAAGCGTATCGACCTTGCCGCTCTTGAAAACTTCTGCTGCTTCTTCGGTGCGCGACGCGAGCGCGGGAGAGGGTTTGCCGTGCATGACGGAAGCGCCCAAAACGAGCCCAACGTCTTCATGCGGAAGCGCATTGATGTCGGTGTAGATATACCGCGCTGTGACGGCACGCATGAGTATGGCAGGAGTCATCACTGCCACCAGCCCGAACATGATGATGGCAAAGCAAAACGCCCAAAAACGAATGGTGCTAAGCGACCCCATTAGTTTCACTGTACCGTAAAGGTAAGCGAATTGGAATTTACCCCGTTGGTCGAGACGTATATCTGGTACTGGCCCGGTGCGACCTGCTGCGCATACTGCGGACAACCGGTGTTGCCGTTTACCTGCACCGTGCAAGGAGTAACGGTCGACGGTACGGTGAAGTAGATGTAGTTACCGCTGGCAGAAGGCACATGCGCCGCGCCGCCGCTTCCGAAGTGCACGACGTTATCGCCATTGAAGCCGGAGCCGTAGATTACTATCTGAGTGCCTATCGAGCCGTAGGTCGGCGAGATCGATGAAATGTACGGAGTGCCGTAATTATTCCCGCTGTTATTTACCTGCACAGTCTGCGTCGAAGTATTGGAACCATAAGCGTTTGAAACAGTCACCGTGATTGTGTAGGTGCCCGGCTGGGCATACGCATGCGTAAACGTTGCGGAAGAATTTCCGTATATCTGCTGCGGTGCTGGCAGATAGTAGCCTAGGTTCTCGCCCCAGTTCACCGAAACGCT
>Ga0070679_100002211_pt1 | contig 17564 bp, 18 predicted proteins | sample KBSC63BmetaG_FD_65652 | JGI IMG/M metagenome (GOLD analysis project Ga0070679, IMG submission 65652) | Corn rhizosphere microbial communities from Kellogg Biological Station, Michigan, USA - KBS C6-3B metaG | ecosystem: Host-associated > Plants > Roots > Rhizosphere | place: USA: Michigan... | reverse complement strand
GTCAGCCGCGGAGCAGGGAGAGGCGGACGGTCCTGGTGGTGTTGTCGACGTTGAGGTCGACCAGACAGATCGACTGCCAGGTGCCGAGCTGAAGCCGGCCGTCGACGACCGGGACGGTGGCGTACGGCGGGACCAGCGCCGGCTGCACGTGCGAGCGCCCGTGGCCCTTCGACCCATGGGCATGTCGCCACCTGTCGTCCGCCGGCAGCAGCTCGCGCAGCGCCGCGATCAGGTCGTCGTCCGAGCCGCTTCCGGTCTCGATGATGGCGATCCCCGCGGTGGCATGCGGCACAAAGACGTGCAGCAGCCCGTCGCCGCCTGCGTCCCCGGCGAACCGCTCACACCGTCGGGTCAGGTCGACCACGGCCTCCCGGTCGCCTGTCTCCACCTCGAGCGTCGCCGTCTCCACGTCCACCGCCACTTGTCAGACCCTCAGCCGCCTCCAGCCTGCTGAGAGTCTGACAAGTCGGGCCGGCGGCGTACGTTTGACCTATGGCGCAGGGACGTAATCGCTACTCGGTGATCAGCGACGGCCTGCCCAGCCAGATCCCGGACGTCGACCCGCAGGAGACGCAGGAGTGGCTGGACTCGCTCGACGGCGTGATCGACGCCGCCGGCCCGCGGCGGGCGCGGTTCCTCATGCTCAAGCTGCTCGAGCGCGCCCGCGAGCGCCAGGTCGGCGTGCCGGCGCTGCGCTCCACCGACTACGTCAACACGATCCCCGCCGAGGCCGAGCCGTGGTTCCCGGGAGATGAGTTCGTCGAGCGGCGGATCCGCGCCTACATCCGCTGGAACGCCGCCATCATGGTCACCCGCGCCAACATGCGCACCAACGTCGGCGGCCACATCGCGACGTACGCCTCCTCCGCCAGCCTCTACGAGGTCGGGTTCAACCACTTCTTCCGTGGCAAGGAGGGCGGCGAGTCCGGCGACCAGGTCTACATCCAGGGGCACGGCTCCCCCGGCATCTACGCCCGCGCGTTCCTCGAGGGCCGGCTGACCGAGGAGCACCTCGACGGGTTCCGGCAGGAGATCTCGAAGGCGCCGCACGGGCTGCCGTCATACCCGCACCCGCGGCTGCTCCCGGACTTCTGGGAGTTCCCGACGGTGTCGATGGGGCTCGGGCCGATCCAGGCGATCTACCAGGCGCGGTTCAACCGCTACCTGCATGACCGGCAGATCGAGGACACGTCGCGTTCGCACGTGTGGGCGTTCCTCGGCGACGGCGAGATGGACGAGGTCGAGTCGCTCGGCGCACTCGGCGTCGCGGCGCGCGAGGAGCTCGACAACCTCACCTTCATCGTCAACTGCAACCTGCAGCGCCTCGACGGTCCGGTGCGCGGCAACGGCAAAATCATCCAAGAGCTCGAGTCCTACTTCCGCGGCGCCGGCTGGCACGTCATCAAGGTGATCTGGGGCCGCGAGTGGGACGAGCTGCTCGCCCGCGACACCGACGGTGTGCTCGTCAACGTCATGAACACGACGCCGGACGGCCAGTTCCAGAAGTACTCCGTCAGCGACGGCGAGTTCATCCGCAACGACTTCTTCGGCCGTGACCCGCGGCTGCGCAAGATGGTCGAGCACCTGTCCGACGAGCAGCTCACGCGGCTGTCGCGCGGCGGCCACGACTACCGCAAGGTGTTCGCGGCGTTCAAGGCCGCGCGTGAGCACGTCGGCCAGCCGACGGTGATCCTCGCGCAGACCATCAAGGGCTGGACGCTCGGCAAGGACTTCGAGGCACGCAACGCGACGCACCAGATGAAGAAGCTGACCAAGGCCGAGCTGAAGGAGTTCCGCGACCGGCTCTACCTCGAGATCTCCGACAAGGAGCTCGAGGGCGACCTGCCGCCCTACTACCACCCGGGCAAGGACAGCGACGAGATCCAGTACATGCTCGAGCGCCGCCGCGCGCTGGGTGGCTTCCTGCCCTGCCGTGTCAATCGCTCGAAGCCGTTGACGCTTCCGGGTGACAAGCCGTACGACGCGCTGAAGAAGGGGTCCGGCAAGCAGGAGGTCGCCACCACGATGGCGTTCGTCCGGCTGCTCAAGGACCTGATGAAGGACAAGAACATCGGTGCGCGGTTCGTGCCGGTGATCCCGGACGAGGCGCGCACGTTCGGCATGGACGCGATGTTCCCGACGGCGAAGATCTACTCGCCGCACGGTCAGCGCTACGACCCGGTCGACGCCGAGCTGCTGCTCTCCTACAAGGAGGACACCCGCGGCCAGATCCTGCACGAGGGCATCAGCGAGTCGGGGTCGATGGCGTCGTTCATCGCCGCCGGCACGGCGTACGCCACGCACGGCGAGCCGATGATCCCGGTCTACGTCTTCTACTCGATGTTCGGCTTCCAGCGCACTGGTGACCTGATGTGGGCGGCGGGCGACCAGATGGCGCGCGGGTTCCTGCTCGGTGCGACGGCGGGGCGTACGACGCTCAACGGCGAAGGGTTGCAGCACGAGGACGGCCATTCGCTGCTGCTCGCGTCGACGAACCCGGCTTGTGTCGCCTATGACCCGGCGTTCGCCTATGAGGTCGCCGTCATCACGAAGTCAGCGCTGGAACGGATGTACGGCGGCGGTGCCGACGGGAATGGGCCGGAGGACATCTTCTACTACCTGACGGTCTACAACGAGCCGAAGGTGCAGCCGGCGATGCCGGACGACGACTCCGTCACCGGGAATGGGGACATCGAGACGCAGATCGTCAAAGGCCTCTACCGCTGCGCGCCGGCGCCGCAGATCGAAGGCCGTAACGGTGATGCGCCGAAGGCGCAGATTCTCGCCAGCGGCACCGGCATCCACTGGGCGCTCGAAGCGCAGCGGCTGCTCGCGGAGGACTGGGGCGTCGCGGCCGACGTATGGAGTGCGACGTCGTGGACCGAGCTGCGCCGGGAGGCGCTCGACTGCGACGCGCACAACCGGCTGCATCCTGACGACCAGCGCACGCCGTTCGTCACTCAGCAGCTCGACGGCGCGCCGGGCCCGGTCGTCGCGGTCAGCGACTTCATGCGCGCCGTGCCGGACCAGATCGCGCAGTGGGTTCCGGGCGACTGGGCGTCACTCGGCACCGACGGGTTCGGTCACTCCGACACCCGCCCGGCGTTGCGGCGCCACTTCTCTGTCGACGCGCCGTCGGTCGTGCTCGCGACGCTGACCGAGCTGGCCCGCCGCGGCGAGCTGAAGGCCGACACCCCGAGCGAAGCGATCGCCAAGTACGACCTGGCCTGACTGTGATTCAGCCGGCTGGGGTCGGGCAGCTCTGCTTGTAGGCGCAGACGTTGAAGCTCTGCCCGTTGGACGCGAGCCCGGACGGGGTCGCCTCGTTCACACCGATGCCGATGCCCATGTCGATCGTCACCGGGTTGCCGGCCGCGATTGTGTGCGTGCCGCCGGCGTCCGTGAAGGTGCTGGTCGGGCCGAAGTAGTTGGTGCCCGTGTTGGCAGGGATCGTCTGCACGCCGACAGTCGGCGCCTCGAAGATCCACTCAGCAGACGACTCACTGGAGGCATAGCTGATGTTCTTCTGCCACGACCAGTGGTTGGCGTCGGTCAGCGACACCGACCAGAGGTTGCTGCCGACGTTGTGGATGTCGACCGTGACGACGTCACCGGGGTTGACGGTGCAGTTGGCGTCACCGCTGCAGCCGGAGATCAGCGTCTCGCTGTCCGGCAGGATCTCGTACCACGCGTAGTAGCCCTGCAGCTCGTCCTCCGACGTTCCCGCCTGGATCAGGTCCGAGCTGTTGTAGCCGCCGATGCCGGCCCAGTTGGCTGCGAAGCCGGGAGGGGCGACCTTGACGGTCGGCACGGTGAACGTCGACTTGACGCCGGTCACGCCGCGGCCGGGCACGGTCGCGTAGCCGGACCAGTTGAGGCTCGACGTCGTGTCGTTACGGGTCGGCAGCACCTGGCCCTTCACGGCCGGGATCAGCTGTCCGTGTGGTCGCACCGCATTGTGGTGCGCGACTGGCGCGGCGCCGGCCGGCACGAACGCGACGGCCGAGGTCACCGCCGCGGCGGCGAGGACGAGAGTTGCGGTACGACGGTGCACGGGACCACCTAGGGCTCAGGCTGGGTTTCGGTCACACGAATAACGAAGGACAAGGCTAGTCGTTACGGACTAACCCGACATGCCCCAAATGGGCGAGCCGGCCGGACCTCAGTCTTCGGCGTACCGGCGACGGCGGGCCATCACGATCACGCCGGCGCCCACGCCGAGCAGCAGCACCTCGGCGCCGCCGAAGATCGCCAGCGACCCCGGCGAGATGTCGAAGCTCAGACCCTGGTCGCCGCCGCCCGCGGTCGCGGTCGCGTGCCGGGCGGTGCCGGTCGCGGCCGTCGTGGCGGCGCTGTTGGTGGACTTGGCCAGGGGGGCGGTCGTCGTACCGGCGAACGGCGCGCTCACGAGGAGCGCTCCAGCGAGTGCAGCCGGCAGAACGGCTGCGGCGGTGGCCCCCGTGCGTCGTGCCGCGTGCATCGATCCTCCTGCTGAATCACCCCGTGGGCCCGTGACCAGAAGATGCCCGGATTTCGCCCTGCTACGCCTTTTCCGGCCGCCCGCGCTGGGTAGGGGCCGTTCGCAGACGAGAGGAGCGACCGTGGACCGCGGTAGCGACAAGGTGAGCCCGCGCCGGGACGACGAGCTCAAGCACGAGACCGAAGGACTGGTCCGCGCGGGACGAACGACGCACGCCGAGGAGTGGAAGGACCCCGAGCCCGTCGGCGAGGACCAGCCGGATGCCGACCTCGTCCCGGACGGGACGCTGCACGGCGGGACTCCGGAGGGAATGTCGGGGGACGATGTCGAGGGCCGCGCCGAGATCGCGACCTTCATCGGCAAGGACGCTTATCCGCTCGTCCGCGAGCAGATCATCGACCTCGTCATCGACGGCCACGCGCCGGACCGCGTGATCGCCCTGGTCCGGGAGCTGCCGGCCGGCCGGGAGTTCCACAACATCAACGAGGTGTGGACCGCGCTCGGCGGCCACGTCGAGGCGGAGCGCTTCTGATCAACCCAGCGGCCGACCCGCCTAGTCCGACCAGGTGGCGGGGGTAATCCGATCATCCTCTTTTCGGCTTCATTTACGGCGTTGCGCTCGCGTTCCCGGACCCAGGTGCCGAATCATGCATCTGGACGAGGGAGTAGCCATGCCGCGGCGCAAGACTGGGTCGATCGTCACACTCGACGCGCACCCCAACCTGCCCGAGATTCTCGGCGTGCTCGCGCAGCTCCCGCACGTGTCCGACGCCGACCTGCGGCGCCTCGCCGGCGCCTGGCACAACACCGTCTTCCTGGCTGAGGCCCGGGCCCGCTCGCTCGACCCCGACAGCCCACTGGTCCTCGAGGTGCTCGCCGCGTTCGAAGCAGTCCAGTCGCTGTTCGCCGACGACGTCTCCGGGGAGCCGGACTACGTCGATGTCGAGCCCGAGGTCGCCTCGATCGCGCTCAAGGCGATCCGCGACGCGATCGCCGCGGCGTACGCCCGCCCCATCCTCTCCCGCGCCGAGCACAACGCGCTGTTCGCCGCCTGGCGCGCGGTCTACCCGACCGATGCGGTCGAGGAGCCGGACCTCGGCGCCCGTGCCGCGCAGGTCAAGGGCCTGCTCGCCGCGATGCCGCGGCTCGCCACCCGTTGCCACGACACGAACGCTGCCGCCATGTACGACGAGATCCTGCACACCACCTGGACCCTCGACGAGGACGTTCGCGCGGTGGCCCGCGAGGAGGCGTGGCAGGCGGCGGTGCTGACCAACCGCCGGCGCGTGTGGGGTCTCGTCCGTCGCAGCGGCGCCGAAGGCCTCGGCCGCTACTGCGCGCAGTGCCGGACCCGTCAGGACGACAGCGACACGATGCGCGTCCTCGCGCTCTGCCTCGACGCAGCCTGCGCGCTGCTCGTGTCGGACACGATCGACGACAACCTCGTCGACGTGCTCACGCTGCCGGTGCAGAAGCTCATCCCCAAGCAGCGCACGGCGTCGGAGTAGCGCGACCGGTCAGTTGGCGCACCAGGCGAGCAGGTCGTCGGCACTCTTGGTGTTGATGACGCGCTCCGCCGGCACCCCACAGTCCTCGGCGCGGGCGCAGCCGTAGGGCTGCCAGTCGAGCTGACCAGGCGCGTGCGCGTCTGTGTCGATCGAGAACATGCAGCCCATCTCGAGGGCCAGCGACAGCAACCGCTTCGGCGGATCGAGCCGCTCCGGCCGCGAGTTGATCTCGACCGCGACGCCGAACTGACGGCACGCCTCGAACACGATCTCGTGCTCGAACTCCGACTCCGGACGGCCGCGGCCCACCACGATGCGGCCGGTGCAGTGCCCGAGCACGTCCATGTGCGGGTTCGCAATCGCCTTCACCATGCGCTCTGTCATCACGTCGCCGGGTGAACGAAGCTTCGAGTGCACGGAGCCGACGACGACGTCGAGCCGCTCGAGGATGTCGGGGTCCTGGTCGAGCGTGCCGTCCTCGTTGATGTCGACCTCGATGCCGGTCAGGATGCGAAACGGCGCCAGCTTCTCGTTGAGGTGGTCGACGATCCGCAGCTGCTCGAGCAGCCGTTCGCGGGTGAGACCGCGCGCCACCGTCAACCGCGGCGAGTGATCCGTGAGCGCCATGTAGTCGTGGCCGAGCTCTCGAGCGGCGAGCGCCATGTCCTCGATCGGCGACCCGCCGTCGCTCCAGTCGGAGTGCACGTGCAGGTCACCGCGCAACGCTGCCCGCAGCGTCGTGCCGGCACTCGTCACCGGTTCACCGGCCGACTCCTCGAGCTTGGTGAGGTACGCCGGCGTCTCCCCGTTGGCGGCTTCGACGACGACGGCAGCGGTGACCTTGCCGATGCCGGACAGCTCCTCGAGCGTTCCCTCGTCGAGCCGCCGGCGCAGCTCGCCCTTCGGCAGCGCCGACACCGTCGTCGCGGCGTTGCGGAACGCCCGGACGCGGTACGTCGGCTCGCGCGTGCGCTCGAGTAGGAAACCGATGCGGTTCAGCGCCTCGACCGCGCGCCGCACCTCCGCATCCACGCATCCGACCGTACCCAGCCTCGACTTTTGTTCGTGATCATGGCGTTGAGGTAGGCGCAACGCCATGATCACGTCAGCAGGCGTGGCTCAACGCCATGATCACGAAAGGAAAGTGCGAGAGAGTGCGGGCGTGAGTGCTGCCGCTCGGCCACTGGTGCGCGCGGCGACAGTGAAGCGGATGCGCAAGGCAGCGCCGGGCATCGCCGCGGAAGCCGTCGCGCGGATGGAGCAGACACTGCCGTGGTTCACCGGCATGTCGTCGAACCAGCGCTCGTGGGTGGGGCTCGTCGCCCAGGCCGGTGTCGCCAGCTTCGTCGAGTGGCTGGCGCATCCGCAGGCCGGCCATGACATCACCGGCGGCGTGTTCGCGACCGCGCCGCGGGAGCTCGCCCGGGCGGTGACGTTGCAACAGACCGTCGAGCTGGTGCGGATCGCCGTCGAGACGGTCGAGGAGCACGTCGCCGACGTCGCGTTGAAAGGTGACGAGGAGCAGCTGCACGAAGCCGTGCTGCGTTACAGCCGCGACCTCGCCTTCCAGGCGGCACTCGTCTACGCCCGCGCCGCCGAGGAGCGGGGTGCCTGGGATGCCCGGCTCGAGGCACTGGTGGTCGACACCGTCATCGGCGGCGACCCGGATGCCGAGCTGCTGTCGCGCGCAGGGGCGCTCGGTTGGACCGGCCACACCGCTGTCGCCGTCCTGGCCGGCACGGCCGGGGACGGCGAGACGCAACGTGCGATCGACGAGATCCGTCGCGTCGCGCGACGCGACGGGTTCGACGTTCTCGCCAGCGTCGGCGGTCGCCGGCTTGTCTGCGTCATGGGCGTCGAAGGCGACCCGATGACCGCGGCCCAGCTGCTGAGCGGGCAGTTCGGGCCGGGGTCGGTCGTGCTCGGCCCCGCCGTCGCCGACCTCGCCAGCGCTCCGGTGTCGGCGCGGGCAGCGCTCGCCGGCCTGGCCGTCGCGGCCGCCTGGCCGGGCGCGCCGCGGCCGGTCGCAGCCGACGACCTGCTGCCCGAGCGCGCTCTGGGCGGCGACGAGGTCGCTCGATTTGCTTTGGCGAACCTCTACAGAAATCTGGACGCAACCGATTCGACACTCACCACCACGCTCACCGCGTTCGTCGAGTGCGGCGGCTCGCTGGAGGCGACGGCCCGGGCGTTGTTCGTGCACCCGAACACCGTTCGCTACCGCCTGAGGCGGGTGACCGAGGTGACGGGTTTGACCCCGAGCGACCCGCGAGACCGCTGGGCGCTGTCACTCGCCCTGAGCTTCGGCCGGCTCGACGACGTACCGCACCCTCCGCTCACGTTGTAGACATCCTCCAAAACGGAGCCTGCACTTTCGTGCGCGGCGGCACCTCAAAGATCACCCTGGCTGGGGTTGGGTGGATTGCATGCTCGCGCTCGTGTCCCCCGGTCAAGGCGCGCAGACCCCCGGCATGTTGGCTCCGTGGCTCGACCTGGAGTCAGTCGCGTCGCGGCTGCGATGGGCCGGCGCCATCACTGGGATCGACCTCGTCCGTCTGGGCACGACCGGCAGTGCGGAAGAGATCCGTGACACCGCCGTCGCGCAACCGCTGCTCGTCGCGTTCGCACTGGCCATAGCCGGCGAGCTGCAGGAACCGGCGCCGTCGGTCGTCGCAGGTCACAGCGTCGGCGAGTACGCCGCCGCAGCGATCGCCGGCGCGATCACCGCGGAGACGGCGTTGGTCCTGGCACGTGAACGAGGACGGCTGATGGCCGCCGCGTCGTCGGCCGAGCGCACCGGGATGAGCGCGGTGCTCGGCGGCGACGCCGATGCCGTCGCGAAGGCCCTCGCCGACCGCGGCCTCGTCGCCGCCAACGTCAACACCGCCGGACAGGTCGTCGCCGCCGGGTTGCTCGACGCGCTCGGCGATCTCGCCGCCGCTCCGCCCGATGGTGCGCGCGTCCGCCCGCTCGACGTCGCCGGCGCGTTTCACACGACCTACATGGGCTCGGCGCACGACGGACTCGCCGCGGTCGCTGCTTCGGTGCCGCGCAAGGACCCGCGGATCACGTTGCTCGGCAACGGTGACGGTGCCGTGGTCTCCTCCGGCGACGACGTCGTACGCCGGCTGGTGCAGCAGGTCACGAGCCCGGTGCGCTGGGACCTGTGCATGCACAGCCTCGCCGACCTCGGCGTCACGATGCTGGTCGAGCTTCCACCCGCCGGCACTCTGGTCGGGCTCGCTCGACGTGCACTTCCCGGCGTCGAGACGCTCGCCGTCAAGACACCGGACGACCTCGAGACGGTGCGCGCAATGTCGTGGCGCCACGCCGCCCCGGCAACCGAACCCGGTCCGTCGTGGCGACTCGCCGTTGCGCCGGTCGCAGGGACGTTCCGTCCGAGCGACGTCGCGCCCGGCAGTGAGATGGCGCCCGGCAGCGTCGTAGGAACCGTAGTGTCCAGCCGGGACGAGAAGCCCGTCGCTGCAACGCATGGCGGCGTGCTCGTCGAGTGGCTGGCGCACGACGGCGATCCCGTCTCCCCCGGCCAGCCGGTCGCGCGGTTGCACCCTGTGCTGGAGCCTGCATGAGCGCGATGACGGCGATGCCCTACACCCGCATCACCGCGATCGGCGAGCATCGGCCCGCCGGCTCGCTCTCCAACGACGAGCTCGCGGCGCGCGGCCTCGACACGACCGACGAGTGGATCCGCACCCGCACCGGCATCGTGACGCGTCACGTCGCCGCCGCCGACGAGACCGTGGTGTCGATGGGGGTCGACGCCGCGGCGAAGGCGCTTGCGGGCGCGGGCCTCACCGGCGGCGACATCGACCTCGTCGTCCTCGCGACCTGCACGATCCGCAACGCCATCCCAGGTGGCGCGGCGCGCATCGCCACCGAGGTCGGTGCGCACGGCGTCGGCGCCTTCGACGTCAACGCTGCCTGCGGCGGTTTCTGCTACGCGTTGTCCGTCGCCAGCGACGCGATTCGCGCAGGCAGCGCCCGCCGCGTTCTCGTCGTCGGCAGCGAGAAGCTCACCGACTGGCTCGACTGGACCGACCGCGGCACCTGCATCCTGTTCGGCGACGGCGCCGCAGCCGTCGTGGTCGAGCCCGCCGACGAGCCGGGCATCGGCCCGGTCGCGTGGGGCAGCGACGGGACGGCGTACGCCAGCGTCAGCGTCCCCGAGGGCGACTGGGCGATCCGCATGGACGGCCCCGCGGTGTTCCGCTGGGCCACGACGCAGCTCGCGCCGGTCGCCCGCCGCGCGTGCGAGCTGGCAGGCGTTTCACTCGACGAGCTCAGCGCCTTCGTGCCGCACCAGGCGAACACCCGCATCATCGACGGCCTCGTGCGGGCGCTGAAGCTGCCGGCGCACATCACCGTCGCTCGCGACATCGTCACCACCGGCAACACCTCCGCGGCATCCGTGCCGCTCGCGTTGTCCAGCCTCGTCGCATCCGGCGAGGCGGAGAGCGGCGGCCTAGCACTGCTGCTCGCCTTCGGCGCCGGTCTCACCTACGCCGGCCAAGTAGTCCGCATCCCCTGAAAGCCGTATCTCTGAAAGGAAAGTGAACAGCTCATGTCACAGCAAGAGATCCTCGCCGAGCTCGCCCAGATCGTGAACGAGATCGCGGGCGTCCCCGTCGGCGACATCAGCCCCGAGAAGTCGTTCCTCGACGACCTCGACGTCGACTCGCTGTCGATGGTCGAGATCGCGACGGCGGCTGAGGACAAGTTCGGCATCCGCATCCCCGACGACGACCTCAAGAACCTGAAGACCGTCGGCGACGCGGTGAACTACATCGAGCGCGCGGGCGTCTCGGTTTGACCGTGAAGCCCAAGGTGCTCGTCACCGGTCTCGGTGCGACGACCCCTGTCGGCGGCGACGTCGCGTCGACGTGGGACGCGCTGCTTGCCGGTGAGTCCGGCGTGCGCCGCATCGAGGCGGACTGGGCGGCGGACCTGCCGGTGCAGATCGCTGCGCCGGTGGCCGTCGACCCGGGCGAGGTGCTCGACCGGGTCGAGGCACGCACGCTCGACCGGTCGCAGCAGCTCGCGCTGGTCGCCGCACGCGAGGCGTGGGCCGATGCCGGACTCGGAGCGGGCAGCGTCCCGCCGGAGCGGCTCGCGGTGGTCGTCGCGAGCGGCATCGGCGGTGTGCTGACCCTGCTCGCGCAGTACGACGTGCTGAAGGAGAAGGGTGCCCGGCGGGTGTCGCCACACACCGTGCCGATGCTGATGCCCAACGGCCCGGCCGCGACCGTCGGACTCGACCTGGTCGCGCGCGCCGGCGTGCACGCGCCGGTGTCGGCATGCGCGAGTGGTGCGGAGGCGATCGGGCTGGCGCTCGACCTGCTGCGTGCCGGCCGTGCCGACGTGGTCGTCGCGGGCGGCACCGAGGCTGCGATCCACGCCCTGCCGATCGCCGGCTTCGCGTCGATGCGCGCGCTGTCGACCCGAGAGGGCGACCCCCGTGAGGCGTCGCGGCCCTACGACAAGGCGCGCGACGGCTTCGTGCTCGGTGAGGGCGCAGCCGTGCTGGTCCTCGAGACCGAGGAGCACGCCCGCGCGCGCGGCGCGCGCGTCTACGCCGAGCTGGCGGGCGCGGGCATGAGCGCCGACGCACACCACGTGGCCGCACCCGAGCCCACGGGAGCGGGCGCCGCCCGCGCCGTAGAGCTCGCGCTTCGCGATGCGGACCTGTCGCCGGCGGAGGTCGCGCATGTCAATGCGCATGCGACCTCGACGCCGCTGGGTGACGTCGCTGAAGCCGCGGCGCTGCGGACCGCGCTCGGCGACGCCGCAGGCGGCATCTGCGTCACCGCGACGAAGTCGTGCACCGGGCATCTCCTCGGCGCGGCGGGTGCGCTGGAGGCGATCGTGACGGTGCTGTCGCTGCACAACCGCACGGTGCCGCCGACTCGCAACCTCGACGACCCCGACGACGACGTCCAGCTGGACGTCGTGCGGTTCGAACCACGTGCACTGCCAGAAGGCGCGGCCGCGTTGTCGAACTCGTTCGGCTTCGGCGGTCACAACGTCACCCTCGCATTCAAGGCGGTCTGATGACTCTGCTGGACACCACTGGGCTCGACACGACGGTCGTCACCGGCACCGATGTTCGCGTTGCGAAGCCGCGCGACGCTCGCGACCCGCTGCTGCGCATCGCGACACTGTGCGACGACAACTCAGTGCGCGTGCTCGACGCGGAGGCCGGGAGCGGGATCGTCACGGCGATCGGTCGCGTGCACGGCGCGCCAGTGGTCGTGTTCGCATCGGACCCGACAGTGCAGGGCGGCGCGATGGGCCGCGCCGGCTGCGCCGCGATCGTCGCGGCGTACGACGTGGCGTTGCGCGAGCGGGCGCCGATCGTCGGCATCTGGCACTCCGGCGGTGCGCGCCTCGCGGAAGGCGTCGCATCGCTCGACGGCGTCGGGCAGGTCTTCGCTGCGATGACCCGTGCATCCGGGCGCGTGCCGCAGATCTCGGTGGTGCTCGGGCCGGCGGCCGGAGGTGCCGCCTACGGACCGGCACTGACCGACATCGTCGTACTCGGTCCGCACGGTCGCGTCTTCGTCACCGGCCCCGACGTCGTGCGCAGCGTGACCGGCGAGGACGTCGACATGCTGCGGCTCGGCGGGCCGGAGCCGCACGGGCGGCGCAGCGGCGTCGTCCACCTCGTCGCCGACACCGACGAGGATGCGTTGCACCGGGCGCGCGAGGTGGCCGCGCTGCTGTCCTGCCCGGGACATCTCGGCCGCGTCGACAACCGTCCGCTCGCCGACCTGCTGCCGGACAACCCGCGTCGTGCCTACGACGTCCGTCCCCTTGTCGACGGCATCCTCGATGCACCCGGCATCGAGCTGCACGCGCGCTGGGCGCCCAACATCGTGACCACCCTGGGCCGCTTCGGCGGCCGCGCCGTCGGCGTGGTCGCGAACAACCCGATGCGCCTCGGCGGCTGCCTCGACGCGACGAGCGCCGAGAAGGCAGCGCGCTTCGTTCGCATGTGCGACGCGTTCGGACTTCCGCTGATCGTGCTCGTGGACGTCCCCGGCTACCTGCCTGGTGTCTCGCAGGAGTGGGACGGCGTCGTACGCCGCGGCGCGAAGCTGCTGCACGCGTTCGCCGAGACCGTCGTGCCCCGGGTCACAGTCGTCACGCGCAAGGCGTACGGCGGCGCCTACATCGCGATGAACGCGAAGTCGCTCGGCGCCACCAAGGTGCTGGCCTGGCCGACCGCGCAGGTCGCCGTCATGGGCGCGGTTGCGGCGGTGCGCATCCTGCACCGGCGCAAGCTGGCCGAGGCTCCGCCCGAGCAGGTGCCCGCGCTGGAGCAGGAGCTCGCTGCCGAGCACGAGCAGCTCGCCGGCGGTCTCGACCGCGCGGTCGAGCTCGGCGTCATCGACGCCGTCGTCGAGCCGGAGCAGACCCGAACGGCGATCGCCGCCGCGCTACGAGCCGGCGGAACAGCAGAGCGCGGTCGGCACGGCAACATCCCGCTCTGACGGGTCAGCTGGGGTCGTCGTCGTAGAAGCCCGCGAGCTCCTCGAGGTGGGCGCGGGCGAGGCGCTCGACGAGAGGCTCGCGGTCACCGGCGTCGACGGCGGCGTACTCGACGGCCATCTGCGCGTCCCAGACGCACTGCACCACCGACTGCATCGGGATGGCGGGGAACTGTGCAGACAAGGACGTCGCGAGCGCGTTCGGCTGCGCCGACTTCTGCTCAGTCATCGGCACATCATGCGGGACGCGGGCGCCGGCGTCGAGCCGGGTAGGCGAATGTCACTCTGCTGACGGGTGCCTGGCGCACCATCGCCTAGATTCAGCGCGAGTGGCCCGCGAGGCGGGCTCGTCATCTGGCTGGCGGGCCGGGAGGAGTTCGTATGTTCTTGGCCGGGCTCATCGCGGGCGTCGTCGGTCTCGTGCTCTTCGTCGTCGAGATCGCCGTCGTGCTCGGCGGGAGCACGCTTGGGACGTTCGGCGCCGTGCTCCTGTGGGTGGCTGTCGCGCTGCTGGTGGCCGCCGGCGTGCTGTTCCTCTTGGCGGTGCTGTCCTCCGCGGAGGACCGAGCGGCGTCAGACCGCGTTCAACCAACGGACGGGTGATCCGTCGCCGGCCTGCCGGTAGGGCTCGAGCTCCTCGTCCCACGCCGAGCCGAGCAGCCGGTCGACCGCCTGGCGCAGCGACGGCAGGTCGGCCGCTGTCGCCACTGCGCTGCGCAGCCGGTCCTCCTGCACCAACACGTCGCCGTTGCCGCTCATCGTGGCCCGGAAGACACCGAGGTCCGGCGTCATCGCGTAGCGCTCGCCGTCGAGCCCGTCGCTGGGCTCCTCGGTGACCTCGCAGCGGATCAGCGGCCAGTCCCGCATGGCGGCAGCGATGCGCCCGGCGGTGCCGGCCGAGCCGCGCCAGCCGGTCTGCGCGCGCAGGCAGTCCGGTGCGAGCGGCTGGGTCTCCCAGTCGAGCCGGACGGGGACCCCGAGCACGCCGGCCACGGCCCACTCCACGTGGGGCCGCAGTGCCGGCGGGCACGAATGCACGAACAGCACGCCGCGAGCAGCCACCGTGACCTCCTTCGCTCGAGAATCGGCTTCCCCACCGGTCTCGGCGCTTGGCGGCCCCGCGTGGCGCAACGGCGTCCGGCCACCAGTGTGCCCCATCCGTCACACCAGCACCACTATTTCGAGCGGATCGCCCGCCTACGGCGTTGGTGGTGCGTCCGCTATGGACCGGAAGATCCGGAATCTCGGGCGGAGCTCAGGCCGCCGCGTCCTGGGCCCGCCGGGCGCGGCCGGTAGCGCGCTTGCCCGGCGGGCCGGCGGCCTGCAGCTCGAGCACGACCGGCGAACGGTCGAGGGTGACGATGCCGGCGACGAGCAGGCAGATGCCGAGCGCGATGAACGCCAGCGCGTCCGGCGTCGTGCTGAGCTGCTCGGAGAACGCGAACACGCCGATGAGCACGGCCACCGTCGGCTCGACCGCATCCATCACGGGCAGGGACAACGGCAGCGGACCGGCTTGGAACGCGCTCTGCTGCACGATCGCGCCGGCGACGGCGACGACGGCCATCATGTAGGGCTGCCATGAGGTGAAGAACACCGACGCACCTTCACCGAGCAGATGCGTCGACGTCTTGGTCAACGCGGCGAGCAGACCGAAGGCGGCGCCCGCGGACAGCGCGTACGCCGAGGCCTGCAGCGGCGGACCGACCGCACCGCCGAGCAGGATGCCGACCACCATCAGCCCGCCGACGGCGATCATCATCAGCACCCACCGCTCCCACGACGTCGTGGGCGAGCCGTCACTCGGTGACGCGGCCGCGAGGAACATCGCGAGCCCCGCGCCGACCGCAATCGTGCCGGCCCACTCGGTCGCTCCAAGCCGGCGACCGCGCCAGCGCACCGCCATCGGCACCGCGAACAGCAGCCCGGTGACGAGCAGCGGCTGCACGAGCGCGAGCGGCCCGAACGCAAGCGCCACTGCCTGCATCGCGAACGAGCCGACATCGCACCCGATGCCGATCAGCCACTTACGCCGATGCGCGAGGTCGACCAGCAGACGCCACGACATCGAGACCGAAAGCGGGGCCTCCCGCGCAGCGCTCTGCTGCAGCACGGAGCCCACCGCGAACGTGCACCCCGCGGCGAGTGCGGCGATCACTGACAGCGCCAGCACCTCGGGGCGGCCTCCCTTCCTCGTCTCGCAGTGCCTACCCTCCCAGTTTGACGCCCAAGAGGAAGGCGGCGACATCTCATGGTGATGCTGCTCGCGTTTGCGGCGTCGCTGTTCTTCGCCGCCGCCTACGTCTTGCAGTATCACGAAGCGCACGAGGCCCCGCGCCGGCTTTTCCTCTCGCCCCGACTGCTCGTGGAGCTCGCCCGCCACCGCATCTGGGTCGCCGGCATCGTCGCCATGCTCGTCGGCGACGGCCTGCAGGCGGCGGCGCTGGCGAGCGGCAGCCTCGCCGTCGTCGAGCCGATCCTCACCGCCAGCCTGCTGTTCGCGCTGCCGATCTCCGCGGCCTGGCGGCGCGAGCGGCTGTCACGGGTGGAGTGGGCCGGCGCCGTCATGGTCAGCGCCGGTCTCGGGCTCGTGCTCGGCATCGGCACTCCGACCACCGGCAACGCCGACATGGGCGGCTACGAGTGGCTGATGGTCGGGCTCACGTCGTGGGGGCTGGCGCTGCTTCTCGTCGCCGCGGGGCTTCGTACGCCGTGGCCGTCCTACCGCGCGGCCCTCGTCGGCGCCGGTGCCGGCGTGCTGTTCGGCCTGCAGGACGCGTTGACCCGCTACTGCCTGCACTGGCTCGGCAAGGACTTCACCCACCTCGTGCTGTCCTGGCAGCCCTACATCCTGCTGGTGACCGCCGTCTACGGCCTCACGCTGGCGCAGTCGGCGTACGAAGCAGGGTCGCTGTCGGCAGCGCTGCCGCCGATGGCGGTCGGCGAGCCGATCATCGGGATGCTGATCGGCCTGCTGGCGCTGAACGAGCGCCTGGACACGTCGGCGGTGTCACTGGCGTTCGAGGTCTTCGGCGCCGTCGTCATGGTCTGGGGCGCTTGGCTGCTCGCCCGTTCTCCGCTCGTGATCGGTTCGCGTCATCCGGATAGGGCTGTGGTGCATCCGAGGGCGTGACCGTGAGCGGCGGCACCTCGACGATCGCGTAGGTGCCCGACGCCATCTCGATGCCGTTGGCGGCGAACGCGTCGGCAATGTCGCGGCTGATGTCGCTCTTGACCCGGCGGATGTCGTGGGTGGGCACCACGAAGCGCACGGCCATCTCGATCCAGCTGCTCGTCAGGCGGTAGAAGACCTCGGGCTCCAGGCTCACCTCCTCGGCGGGGACGAAGTAGCGGCGGCGCAGGTGTTGCATGACGCCGCTGCCGACGTCGGCAGGTGTGAGCGAGTGCTTGTGCACCGCCTCGAGCAGCAGCCGTTCGGCGAGCTCGCGGTCGGTGTCGTACTTCACCGGGAGGTGCAGCTCTTCCCAGATGAAGGGGAACTCGCGGCTGTAGTTGTAGACCGGTTCGTCGAACACGGCGCCGTTGGTGACGGTGACGATGCGGCCGGTGTACTGCCGCGCCTGCACCCACACCGGCACCGAGTCGTCGTCGTCCCCCGCCGGCTGACCCATCTCGAGGATCGTCGTACGCAGGAAGCCGAGACCGATCACGTCGCCGCGCACGCCACCCATGACGATGCGGTCACCGATCGAGAAGATGTCACCGCGCAGGATGAGGAAGTAGCCGGCGACGCTGGTGACGGCCTTCTGCAACGCGAACGCGAGCGCCGCGGTGAGGACACCAAGGGCGGCGGCGGCATGCAGCCCGTTGTCGAACCAGATCGAGATCAGGCCGAGCGTGACGACGACTGCGGTTGCGAGGTTGATGCCCTGCCGGCTCCAGAACCGCCCGCGGGTGTGCGAGCGGCCACGGAGCACCGCGCGCACCAGGATGCGCGACACCCAGCGCAGCAGCACGATGGCCGCGATGAAGACCGCGGTGTAGATGAGCTTGGTCAGCGTGTGCTGGTCCACCCCGACGAGGTGGACGCGGCTGAGCGCGAGCGTC
>Ga0070679_100002207_pt1 | contig 17580 bp, 12 predicted proteins | sample KBSC63BmetaG_FD_65652 | JGI IMG/M metagenome (GOLD analysis project Ga0070679, IMG submission 65652) | Corn rhizosphere microbial communities from Kellogg Biological Station, Michigan, USA - KBS C6-3B metaG | ecosystem: Host-associated > Plants > Roots > Rhizosphere | place: USA: Michigan... | reverse complement strand
GCAGAAATCATCACGAAGGAAGATTTGCAGGAGTTTGGAGAACGACTGCTCGGTCAAATGAGGGCGCTGATAAGCGGCGGATCCACTGAAGAATCAAGGAAGTTTTTAAAGAGTTACCAGGTCAAGAACCTGCTTAAGATTTCCAATAACACCCTGCAAACACTCAGGGATAACGGCACCATTCCGTTCACCAAGATTGGCGGTATCCTGTATTACAATTACGAGGATATTATGAAAGTCTTAAAGGGTGAAGTTAAGAGCAAGCGGATCAGTTTCAGTAAATAGATATGTGTTCAGCCTTCAGGAGCAAGCCATGTTTTCGCTACGCTTAAACGGCTTGCTCCTTCGGAGGTAAGCAAGATTTTGCACTTCGTTTAAAATCAAAAATCATGGGAAGACCGGCTTTACAGGAAGAGGATAAAAGGATCATTCAGGTCAATATCCGGCTTACAAAAGAAGAGAACGAGATGGTTTGTAATTACGCCCAAGCATCCGCAATGACACCGGCCAACTGGATCAGGCAAAAAGCTTTTACAGGAAGATTTCCCGCGATCAAGCTGTCACCCGTTAATGCCGCGTTATACCGGGAATTGCACAAGATAGGTGTTAACCTGAACCAGGCGGTTAGGCAAGTTCATGGAGGCAAACTGTCACCGGCCTTTGTAACGATACTTACCGCTTTAATGAAAACGCAGAAGGAGATACTTAACTGTTTACTGAAATGACAGCGGATCAGGTAAAAGGAAAAGGTTTCAGGGGCGCACTGAGATACAACCTGCAAAAGGTCGATCAGGGTGCTGCTAAAATTCTCGATATGACTTTTGCATCTGGCAAAGAGGATGCTATCATGCGTGAAGTGGCTTTGGTCAGAATGTTAAGACCGAACCTGCAAAAATACTTTTACCATACCTCCCTCAACTTTCCACCAAACGAGAACCTGGGCGATGAACAAATGAACATTATTGCATATGAATATTTGAACAACATGGGCTTTGACCAGCACCAGTTCGCCATCTTCCGGCACTTCGATGCGGATCATCCACACCTGCATATATTGGTCAACCGCATCAGCTACGACGGTCAAGTGGTTTCCGACAGCAAGGATTACCATCGAAGCGAACAGGTGCTGAGAAGGCTGGAAAAGCAACATGGGTTGACCGAGGTTATTTCTAGCAGGCAGGCACAGGAAAGGGCCATGACCAAGAACGAACTGGAGATGATGAAGCGCACGGATGAACCATCCGTTAAAATGAAACTACAGGTCATTATTAAGAACGTGCTCAGTCAACGGCCCGACGCCGAGCAGTTCATTAAGCAATTAGAAGCACAGGGTATTAACGTATTGTTTAACCAGGCCAGCACCGGCTTTGTAAGCGGTATATCTTATGGCTATGAAGGTATGCAATTCAAAGGCGCTCATTTAGGTAATGCCTATAAATGGCAGGCCGTCAAAAATGCTATGAGTTATGAACAAGAAAGAGATTGCACAGCAATATACCAGGCAAATGTTAGGACAAGAGAACAACAGTCAGCAAGAGCCGGACAATCAGCCGCAAGAGGAACAGCAGCCGGAACTGACGCAGATACAAAAGTTACTGCCGGAAATAGAAAGGATGTACAGCAGGGCGCTGGAAAATTACAGGATCAGATCGGAAAAGCAAATCGAAAATACAAGCAGGCGGCTGGAGCTGATGGACAGCACGGCAACCAATCTGGCCTTTCAGGTACAAAGGATAGTCGCCAGCGCGGAACAGATCTACAAGGCCAACCATCAGGTAGGCAGCAGGTGGGTCATCAGGCTTTATCTAGTAGCGATCTTATCGGGAGTTTGCTCGGCACTGATAACAATTCTGATTGTATGGATCAGGGCGCATTAAACAAGTTCAAGCGTAAAAGGAAAAAGAGACGGGGTTACAGGTTATGATAGTACACTAGGGAGATAGCAATCTATCAAAATGGAAAAATAGCTTTCTATAATTATAGTAACCTAGGTTGCTATAATTGTAGAAACTTAGAAATGTAGTAAACTGCATTTCTAATAAGCCCGGATGCAAAGATTTATTTACCTTCAGCTATACCAATAAAATACATTGTTGAAATGCAGCTTGAAAATTATAAACTCAGGATTCTTGACCTTGCCCAAAGGTGGAGAGTGGCTTTACTTAACGAGGCTGAAAGAAATGAACTGGAAACATGGTTCAGATCATTGGAAGATTGCAACTTAGGTGTTCCTACTGAAATGTCGGTTGATCAACTTGAAAAGCGGCTGCATCAATTATTTGGAAATCCATTTAAAGAGCCGGATGATAACGAAGGACCACCATACCCTTTCAAGTAAATGTTATTTGCCCTTGAGCAATTCATTCTTTTCCTTTTCAGCCTGTAACAGCCGTTCAAGTAAAGCAACCTTCTCATCATATAACTCAACTATTTTTTCAATTGGGTTAAATGTGCACATATAGTTATTATTGTTTGAACTACTATCCTGAAAGGTATTTGAAATGATATTAAATACCGCTTCTTCTGTAAAAGCTTTTATCGCTTCTGGCGAAAGGCCTAATACTTTAGCAATCTTAATTAAAGCTTCTTCTTCTACTTCAGCATTCTGTTCAATCTTAGAAACAGCTTGTTGACTGATACCTAATTCCGCTGCTAAAGCTTCCTGCTTAATGCCTTTTAATTCGCGAATCTTGCTGATCTTTCTGCCGATGTGTAATGTAGGTTCTGCCATAGTTCAAAGGTATTAATTACGGTAAATGTACAAAACAACCAATGATTTGTAAAGTACAATCGCTTATGGTTCGGTACAGCGATGTTTCGCTATTCTTTTGCTTTGCCGGTTAATGGAGGCCGGTATAAAAAGAGCATCATGTACAACGGAACTTATGCCCCCTGGGAACATTATCCTAAAAACCTTCGCCATTACGAAGTAGAAAATCCAATGTCTGTAGTAGTCGATTTTTTTAGTGCTGATTCTGTAAAAGGGCACGGCAAGCGGTTAAAGGAATGGCGTTATTATGTAGTTAACGACGAGCATTACGATGAAAAACGCCATGGTCCCGGCACTTTGCTTTTTATCTATGACCTCAACTTGAGAATTTTGGAAGCTATGTACCTGCTATTAGTCAATTACAAAAACTTCTCTTACCAGCGGAAACAACTTACGGAGGAGCAATTGGAGGAAGAAAAGGAACAATGGGAATACTATCCTAAAAATCTTTCCCTAAAGGAGCAGCTTGAGCCCTATAAGGCAGTTAAGAAAGTCTTTAAAAAAATTAAGCCGCAGGAATATAGGGATCAATTGCATGAGTGGTCACACATAGCCCTTTACAATAATGCAGATGTGGAGGCTTTATATGCAGGTGAGGTCATTACTGTTTATGAAAACTTGATTAAGCTCTACTCGGCAGCATGGCTAATCTGCCAGCGAGAGGGGGGGCATCCACGGCTAAAGCATGGCAAATTTGAAAATAGCTTAACCGAAACATCCACTGAACCAATTGTGCTAAGAACCATAAACCCCGAACCAACGGCAGCCGAAAAGCTGGCACTAGAGAAGATTAAGGATTTGATCGTCAAACGTTGCCAACAGGTTCAAATGATTATTCATTTAGGAATACATCCCAAGCCGTTTACATTTTACCTGCTTGTCTTGATAGGCGATGATGAAAAAATACCGGAGCATCAAATAAGCAACAAGATAGAGGACAATTGCCAATACCTTGCTCATGTACATGCCATCGTCCATAAGGCAAACAGCGCAAAAGAAGCCCTGAATATCGGCAGACGCTTTTGGTCAACCGTTATGAAAAAGGGATGCGTTTTATTTCAATCGCCTGAATTAATGCTACCTGCTCACCAGGAAATAACAAAGGAGGTATTATTGGAAAGGGCAATGTTTAATTGGGAACGATGGGGTAAACAGGGTAGCGAGTTTTTAAGAGGTGCAGAGATATACAGGGCAGATAACAATTTCAGGTTGGCAGCATTTCTTTTGCATCAATCTGTTGAAAGCATTTTAAAAGCTATTATACAAGCTGTTATAGGCTACCATGTGCAAATGCATAATTTATCAAGATTGCTAAGGCTTACGCTTTTATTTACCGACGAGTTAAAAGAAGTCTTTGAATTGGATACCACCGAGGGAGCGCAACTATATCAATTGCTGCAAAACGCCTATTCAAAATCACGGTATAACAGTTCATTTGATCCCGATGAAGATTCGGTTAGAACTCTGTCGAAACAAGTAACAAAATTCAATCAGGTAGCAAAAAGGGTTTATGAGCAATATATAAAAGATATTAATGCCTAATAGTTCAACGGTATTGGCGGGTGGGCAAGTGTTCGCCTCGCCTTACTTCGGAAAACTGTTATATGATAAAGACAGTACCGCTAAGTACCCTAAGTTGCATGTCGGGCGGTTGATTTAATCGTCAGAACTTGCTGCTAAATCTTGAAACAACTTATATTACATATTACCCCACAGCTGCGGCAGGCAGCTTCATTACACCACGCGCTATCGCGCCGGGTTTCATTGCGCCGTCAGCCTCGCTGTCGCTGGCAGGAGCGATATTCGTTCCTCATAACGCACCTGCCCTTCCCCCGCCCGAAATAGTTGAACCACTGCACCGCAATCACAAAATTAGCACCGCAGGAAAACTGTCAAGGGTGCATAAACGGTGCAGTTAATAATTATAGGCCGCACCGCCCTTGACAGTTTTCCTGCTTGCTGCTGCCAGTTGTTTAAGCGTTGCAATGGGTTGGTATGTTGGGTTAATTAAAGGCAGTAAATGCCATAATCTAAGATGATGTTCAGTTTCCCTTTAATGATGACTTAAATTATTAATTATAAATTGTGAGTAAACTCATCGCTGCCTCTTAGCAATCTGGCATTCAAGTGAGATGACATTTCTAGCTTAATATTAATTCAGAGAGCCGTTCTAATTTCGCCGCTGTTTTAGGGGCAGTATTTAAATGTCTAGCATTATTGGGCATTTTGAGCTGATTTTTAGCTTCTTGACCACAAGGAAAATGCTTAAAATAGTTTTTTGAAGTAAATTGATGTGCCCTCTCGATATCCTTATTCTGTATAGGAAAAATTCTTATCTTATATTCGCATGATGAATTGCTACCGCAATTCTACTAATAGCGAATGAAACATACCAAAATTACACTTTCTCAACTTGAATCGTTTTTGCTGAGCGCTTGCGACATTCTCCGGGGGAAGATGGATGCATCTGAATTCAAGGAATTTATTTTCGGAATGTTGTTTTTAAAACGACTTTCGGATGAATTTGACAAAAAAAGGGAGATATTAAAGCGCGAGTACCGGCACCTTTCCCCATCTCAGATCGAGACGATTATAAACGATAAAACAATTTATGGCGACACTTTTTTCGTTCCAAAACGTGCAAGGTGGAACGAGTCCTGGACAGAAATAAAAGAGGAAAACGGAGAAAAAAAAGAAATTTTTCATCTTGCGATAAAAGACGTTAAAACTAACGTCGGAGAAGTATTAAATATAGCTCTTGCGGCAATCGAAGAGGATAATACCGAACTGGAAGGCGTTCTCAAAAACAATATTAACTTTAATGCGGTAAAGGGTAAAACTAAAGTTCCTGATAATCGCTGGACCGAGTTGATTAAGCATTTTAACCAGGATAATTTTAAACTGGTCAATGAAAATTTTGAGTTCCCTGATTTATTGGGCGCTGCCTATGAGTACCTAATAAAATATTTTGCGGATTCAGCAGGAAAGAAAGCTGGTGAATTTTATACTCCTGCTACGGTTGTTCGCCTGTTAGTGCAACTACTTAAACCTCAGCAAGGTATGGAGATATACGATCCTACGGTGGGTAGCGGGGGGATGTTAATTCAGTCCCAACAATACGTTGAAGAAAACGGACAGGACGGGAGGGATCTTTTCTTATATGGTCAGGAAAATTCAGGTGCAGTTTGGGCAGTTTGCAAAATGAACATGATTTTGCACAATATTAAAAGTGCTGAAATCGAAAATGGCGACACGCTGGAAGACCCAATTATTAAATCGGATGACGGCACCTCATTCCGCACTTTTCACCGGGTTATAGCCAACCCGCCGTTTTCGCAAAATTATTCGGTGACCAACATGAAGTTTAAGAACCGTTTTGGCTATGGTTTCGCACCGGAGACTGGCAAGAAAGGGGACCTGATGTTTGTGCAGCATATGATTGCCAGTCTTAACTCTCAAGGAATGATGGCAAGCGTAATGCCGCATGGCATATTATTTCGTAGTGGACAAGAGAAGGTTATCAGGCAAGGTATTGTTGACGCGAATTTATTTGAAGCAATAATTAGTTTGCCGTCTGGGTTGTTCTACGGCACAAGTATCCCTGCCTGTATATTGGTTATTAATAAAAGTAAGGACGAAGCGCTTAAAGACAAAATCCTTTTCATTAATGCGGACGCCGAATATGCTGAGGCCAAGAATCAAAATGTATTACGTGCAGAAGATATTGAGAAAATTGATTATGTGTTTACCCATAAGCTCGAAATTCCAAAATATTCCAAATTGGTGCCATTGTCAAATATCCAATCGAACGATTATAATCTGAATATCCGCCGTTATGTAGACAATACTCCAGATCCGGAACCTGAAAACGTCAAAGCGCATTTGACCGGGGGAATACCCGTCGTTGAAATAGATGCGCTGGAACCACAGTTCAAAAAATTTAGTTTTAAGAAGGAAAAGGTTTGGACGATTATTCCGAAAGAAGAATTTGCCCAGTTTGACGAGCAAATTACTGCTAAAGCGGAGTTAAAAGTTATTGTGGATATGGACGAACGTATTATTGCTACCTATGCGCACATGGAGAGTATCTTAGATAGTTGGTGGGATATAGCTCAGCATGATTTTGCCAGCTTAGCACCTAATCAAAGTAGCACCAGCTCCGATAGACTACCTAAAGTTCGTCATCACCTGATTACTACGCTCAAAGAAAAGTTGTTGCTAGAACGAGTCCTTAATGAATTTCAAATAGCCGGAGTATTTGTAAATTGGTGGAGTAATATCAAATATGATTTAAAAACTATTTCCTCTACTGGCTGGAGCCCTGGATTAATACCTGATGATTATTTCATTCACACTTTTTTTAAAACAGAATATGATGAGATCAACTCACTGATGTCAGATATCGCAAACTGGGAAGCAAACATAACCGACATCATCGAAGAAGTAGAGTTTGAACCAGAGGAGGGCGAAGAAGCAACTGTTAAAGCGATTAAAGCATATTTGAAACAGGAAATTGACAATCTTAATGATAGTATACAAATCAGCCAAACTAAAAAACTTAAAAAGCTAGATGACCAGTTGGCAATATTAAATGAAATGGCCAGGCAATTGAAAAACATAACACGTGCAGAAAAAGAAATTAAAGATGCTCGCATCAAAATAAAAGAGCGGCAAAGTCGACTTGCTTTCAAGATCGAAGCTAAGAGGTATGGAGTCGATGATATGATACTGGAGTGGTCAGAAATGTTAACAGTTGCGGGTAACCGTTTGTTAGAATTAGATACTAATGGGATTCCGACAGAAACCAAACAGAAAACCGCTTATACTAAACAAATTGGGCAATTAAACGCGGACATTGCCAAGCTCACCAGCAAGCTTAATGGACTTGAAAATCTCATGGAAAGTATCGGTGGATTAATTACCGATGATCAAGCCAAGATCTTGATTTTACAAAAGCACTCAAGCCTACTGAAACAAGAATTGAATAGTTACCTGAATGCAGAAAAACGCTTATTAATAAAAGGAATAGAGAACCTTTGGGATAAATATACTGTATCGATAGAGTCATTGGAACTAACGAGAAGTTCGACACTTCTAAAATTGAATAAATATCTTACAGCTTTAAATTATTTAAATTAATGGACGGCTGGAAAAGAAAAAAAGTAAAACATTTGGGAACGGTTTATTCGGGTTCCACTCCTAGCACTGACCAGATCGAATATTGGAACGGTTCGATAGAATGGATAACGCCAAATGATTTAAGTAAGAATAGAAACAAATATTTCAAAAGTTCAGAGCGGAAGATAACTCAGAATGGACTAAAATACAGTTCTGCAATACTTCTTCCGGCAGGTAGCTTGGTTGTTTCATCAAGAGCTCCGATAGGGTATCTAACTATTCCCCAAACTGAATTTACGACCAATCAGGGATGCAAGTCAATAGTTTTCAACAGCGATAATGATGTAGAATTTCAATATTATAACTTTCAGTATAATATTGAGCGGCTCAAACAAATAGGCGAAGGCACTACATTTAGCGAAGTTTCGAAAAAGTTTTTAGAGAACTTTGAACTTGATTGTCCGCTTGTCAAAACAGAACAAACCAGAATAGCCGAAATCCTTACGACTGTCGATAATTGTATTTCACAAACGAATGCTGTCATTAAAAAATGTCAGTGTATTCTATCTGGCTTAATGCAAGATTTGCTAACCAAGGGCATTGATGATAATGGAAATGTCAGATCAGAAGCAAGCCATTTGTTTATTACTAAAAAAGGACTTAGCGTTCCTGAAAGTTGGGATGTTAAAACTGTAGGTGAAATTTCACTCACAATAGATCCTCAGCCAGATCATCGAACACCTGGTGAGGTAAAAGATGGAGTTCCTTATGTCGGCATCAGTGACTTTCTGTTTGACGGTTCGATAAATATCAACAAATGTAGAAGGGTGTCAGCACAAGTTTTTCAAGAGCACAAGGAACGCTATACAATAAAAGTAGGTGACATTATTTTTGGAAAAATTGGAACAATTGGCGCACCTAAACAATTACCATTAAGTGGAAATTATACCTTGAGTGCCAACGTGATTCTCATTCAACCGTTTGATACGCCAAGCTTTTTTTATTGGATGCTACGTCATCCAAATATTCAAAGGGAAATTAATAACACGATTCATACAACGACTCAACCAGCATTTGGAATGCAGAAGATCAGGGCGTTGAAATTTGCGTACCCTGGCGAAATAGAGCGAAAAAAAATTGGAGAAATTTTAAACGCTGCAGAAAATGACATTAAATTGGAACAGTTAAAATTATCAAAGCTCCAACTCATCAAAACCGGCTTGATGCAGGATCTTTTAACCGGAAAGGTAAAAGTGCCAGAAAATATTTTAAATCCAGTAAATTAGCGAGATATGGCCGGCAATAATTACATACAAAGGATGACAGAAAAGAAATTCGTTGAGGAATCTCTTCTGGATCAGCTTGAAAATATGGTTGACGGTCCTAAATGGTTAATCGCTAAGCTTGACAATGAGCAGATACCGGCTGATACTGGTAGAACCTATTTTTCGGAGGTTGTTTTACCAACCAAGTTAACGGAGGGGCTGCAAAAAATAAATCCGTGGTTAGAGGCGGATCAAGTAGATGACTTGCTGGTGCGTATTACCAGCTATCATAAGGCTACTTTACTTGAGAATAACAAAGATGTACTACAGATTCTACTGGAGGGTACTTCTGTAACAGAAAATCGTAAGACGGGTGCTCAGCACCCCACCGTGCGATATATAGACTTAGAAAACCCAGCTAACAATAATTACACAGCGGTTTCGCAGTTTAAAATACGGATAACAGGCACAGAAAAGCACATCTATCCGGATATATTGCTTTTCGTCAATGGACTGCCGTTAGTGATCATTGAGTGTAAATCACCAAAAGCTGACGAGCCAATTGATGAAGCTATCGATCAGATGTTACGATACAGTGGGCAGCGAGGTTACGATAAGGAGGGGGTTCCTGCATTATTTTGGTACAACCAATTGCTGATCGCCACTTGTAGGGATACAGCTATGTTCGGTACTATAACAACACATGGGAAAAAGCATTTTTATCGCTGGACCGATCCTTATCCTAAGACCCTCGACGATTTAGAACACGGACTGTCTTCGCCCAATGACCAACAACGATTAGTGCAGGGAATGCTTTGGCCTCAAAACTTACTAAGCATTCTCAAAACCTTCACGATCTTTTCTGCCACAGATGGCGGAAAAATCATTAAGGTGGTAGGACGCTACCAGCAATTCCGGAGCGTACATAAAACCATTCATCGACTCCTGACCGGGAAGAACCGGCGGGAAAGAGGAGGTATTGTTTGGCATACACAAGGTTCGGGAAAATCCTTGACTATGGTGTTCTTGATCAGGGAGATGTATCATCACACGACATTGCAAGAATATAAAATCGTTTTGCTGACAGATAGAAGACAACTTGATCAACAAATAACTGAGACTGCCGAACATGCGGGCTATCACATCAGCAACCCGCAAAATATAGCGGAACTAAAGACGGCTATCCGCAGTGGTAATTCTGAGATTGTTTCTTGTATGATCCACAAGTTTCAGGAGCGTGACATGCAGCAGGTATTTCCCGTATTAAATACCTCCGAGAAAATCTTGATTTTAACAGACGAAGCGCACCGTACTCAATATACCTTGTTGGGAGCTAACTTGGATCAGGCAATGCCGAACGCTACAAGAATCGCCTTCACTGGTACTCCTATTGAAAAAACGGAGAGTACCTTTGGTGAATACATCGATAAATACACGATGCGTCAGGCCATAGATGATGGCGTAACCTTAAAAATTATCTATGAGGGGCGTACTCATGAAGCCTTGGTAAATGACCGTACGGGAATGGACAGGCGTTTTACAGATGTATTCAGCGATTATAATGTTGTCGAGCGGTTGCAGATTTTAGGATACGGCTCCAGGCGCGCCTACTTGGAAGCATGGGATGTGATTAAAGAGAAAGCAAAAGACATGCTCCGACACTATGTGGAACACGTCTTTAGTAATGGCTTTAAAGCTCAAGTTGTCGCAACAAGCAAAGAAGCAGCGCATCGTTACAAAACAGCTTTCGACGAAGCCTTACCGGAACTTATCACAGAATTATCGTTAAATAACGAATACGCGATAAACATAGATAAGTTAAGTCAATTGGAAGTTTCTGCTGTACTTTCTTTTGCACATAATGACGAACCTCATTTGCAGCAATATGGAAACTCCGCCTTGCAAAAGCAGCAAATCGCTGGGTTTAAAATGCCTTTTGGTAAAGTTGAAGAAAAAGATGGCCAGAAGATAAATGGAAATCTGGGCATTCTAATAGTTGTAGACATGCTTTTAACCGGCTTTGATGCACCTATAGAACAAGTCCTTTATATCGATAAGATCATTATTGCCCATAACTTATTACAGGCAATCGCCAGAGTAAACCGCGTTGGACCTGAAGACAAGGAAGTCGGTTTTGTAGTTGATTATGTAGGTATAGGAGATCATTTGGGATTGGCACTTGACGTGTACGACGAAAAAGAGAAAAAGGATATTTTGGCCTGCCTTGGCGACGAGAGTCAACTGTTAGTTAATCTGGCGACAAGTGCACAAAATGTGAAAGACCTATTACAAGGATGGAGTTTAGACGGGTCGGATGACTACGATGCCTTTTTTGATTTTTTTTATGATGAGGATCAACGACACGAATACATCAAAGTTTTCCAGGCTTTTACCAGCGCAATGAATCAGGTTTTACCGAGGAAAGAAGCTTTAAAATATCTACCAGAATTTTTATATTATACAGAGATAAATGCGACCGCAGGTAAACATCTGCGGGATAGCCGGTTGAGTATGAAAGGCATACCCAGGAAATTAAGGGCTATTGCGGATGAATATTTGATGACGCGGGGCATTGATGTAAAAGTTGAGCCGATTTCAATCATGGATGAAAACTTTATCAATGAAGTTGGCATGAGAAATAGATCGAAAACCAAAGCTGCTGAAATTGAGCATGCGATGCGCCATCATATAGATATAAATATAGATGACGACCCCGATTTGTACGCATCATTTGCCACAGCAATCGAGGATATCTTAGAACGTTTCGCGGGCAATTGGGAGGTCATCTATCAAAAGCTGGAAGAACTTCGGAGAAAGTTGAAAGACCAAGAGAAAGAACCAACTTATGGCCTACACAAGAAAAAACAAATGCCTTTTTTTAGGATATTGAAAAACGAACTGTATGCTGACCAGGAAATTAGCGAAGAAAATATTTCCATTCTCGTAGCGCTTACCAAAGAGATCGTTGAATACCTGCATGTGGAATTAAAGTTTACTGGATTTTGGCGCAATAATATCGCTCAAAGCAGGTTAAAAGGAGAGGTAATGAAATTACTGATTTCGGCAGATTTTGTAAAGCTCCCTGGTATGTTTGAAAGAAGAAATGAGTTAACAAGCAGAATTATGGAAACTGCCAGGCGGAAGACGGAGTTGTTATCAGCTTAGTAATGGATTATAAAATACATTATTCTCAAAAAAGGAAAACGCTGCGCATTACAGTTGAACGGGATCGGTCTGTTACGGTTCAGGCACCCGAGCATTACCCGGTAGAAAAAATAGAAAACTGGCTGGAGAAGAAAAGAGAATGGATAAAGTCTAAACAAGAGCATTCACAAAAATATCCAACACCATTCCCCGTAAAAGATTTCGTTTCAGGATCTTCTTTTATGTTTATGGGTAATAAATATTTGCTTGAAATCAAGAGCCTTCCCAACAAACAACACTTTTATTTTGACAATAAGTTTTACGTAGATGTCGATTGCAAGCAAAAGGCAGAGTCTTTGCTTGAAAAATGGTTCAGGCAACAGGCTAGAGCTACACTTATTCCCAAAATTGAGTTTTACGCAAAAAATCTTGGGGTAAATTATAATAGGATTGCGATTTCTAAACTCAAATACCGGTGGGGTTCATGTTCTCCAAGCGGAAATTTGAACTTTAACTGGCGCATTATTAAAGCACCAATTTTTGTAATCAATTATATCCTGGTACATGAATTGGCGCACCTTATTGAACTCAATCACTCAACAGAATTTTGGAATATTGTTAGCGTTCAAGTACCGGATTACCAAAAGGCGGTAGCTTGGCTAAAAGACAATGGACTGCTACTTGAAATGGATTTTTAATAGGTAACGCTTCTATTTAATATATCTCAATTGATAATTTCAATTCCTGCGGCAGGTCTCAACACTGGAAAATCTAAGGTTTCAATAGTTCTATTTTTAAAGACATCGGTAATATATTCATGAAATTGAAATGGGCTTGTTGTCAATGTATCTCTTTCGGCTAATAAGGATGTAATCCAGCCCGTAAACCCGATCAGCGAATTTGCTTTGAGATTGAAAAGTTTAAGTGTGCCCTTCACCTTACCTTCCGGTAAAATTTCATAGGTTTTAGCTATCATTTTACCTGCTTCTAAAAATAATACTACATCTGGCAGATTATCTTCAATCTCAGCAGGTGTATTAATATCTGTCAAGCTAAATTTTTCACCTCCTTTGTAACAAAATGCAGCCATTGCAATGGGTGGTGCCGATGACATCATTGTCATTTCTATTTTTCCTTTTACCGCTCTTGCAATTTTATTATCCAATCTCCATATTTCATCCTTTATGCTGGGATGAAAAGTTGGTACAAAACGTTTTAAATTTCGTGATTTGTTTTGAATATCGGCAAACTCGTGGGTATTAAAGTTAGATTTTACCTCAATTACCATTTTTACTGATTCTGCAAAAAAAAGTGATGAACTGCCTTGAATATGAACTTTAGGATAGTCAAAACTGTCCCAGATAATGATGTCTGATTGATTACTTTCATAATCCCGTTGGAACTCGATTCCCATAAATTGACCAGTTCCTATGGAGTACTTCCCTGGTAAAAACTCTTTTAGAAAAATGTTAATAATCTGCTCGCGGTGCTCCCCGATTATTCCATGATGACTAAGGATAGCTTGTTCAGCTACGGCAGAGATTTCTTTTGTTTTAGAGGCAAAATAATTATAAAGCTTTTCAATATTTTTCATGCAGTCTCTTAGTTGAAATATTCATATATCTCTTTTTCTGGCTGCGCACTTTTAATCATCTTTTGCAAGGCTTTCAGTTGAGTAGTTTTAAATTCAACTATTGCCATTGATGCTTCTATGATTTCATAAGCAATATCAATCGGAACCTCGTCATAATCGGACACGAAAAATAGTTTCTTTTCCAGTGCTTTAAATGTCTTTATCTTACCGGACAGTTCCTGATCAAAAATATAGTTGATCAATTCTTGAAGGGATAATTGTGACTTTTCAGCAGCGCGGACAAAATTATTTCCGAATTCCATGCGTTCTACAATAGTGTTCCAGTATAGATTTTCTTCTTTGAATTTTATGCTTTTGGGTGTGCCATTTACTTCACCTATAAATCGTAGCGCTCCATTTTTCTCTAATAAATATCTAAAAAAACTTAGATTCTGAGCAGAATAATTGCTGTATTCAACTGCTTGGATTTTGTTAGCATTCCCTTCCAGTCCAAACTTTTTGAAACTCTCATTTATTCTTTCCAGGCTTAATTGTTGGGGTTCAATATGCTCTTCTATTTTGTAATCAAAGTTTTTCTCAGACCATAATAAATAACAATTTGCAATACTGCATAGTCTTTTATCTCTTGCTGCTCTCCCAACCTGCTGATAATACTCTTCAATTGAATTGGGAATATGATAGTGTATAATCGTATCGATATCCGGAATGTTCATGCCCATTCCAAACGCAGTAGTAGCACACAAAATCGTTATTTCACCAGTTATATACTGTTCGTACACATCCTCTTTTTCCTCACTATCCATGGCGGAATAATACTGGCCAACAGTGTATCCCTTTTGACTTAGTTTTTCCGCGATTTTACGACACCTGTTAACGGAATAGAAATAGATAATAGCTTTTTTGATCTTGGCCAATTCTAGTAGTTCATAGATTTTTTCCTCTTTTTCAAATTCTTCATCAACCTCTATAAAGTTGAGATGAAGTTCCGATCTGATGAAGCTTTTTTCTATAAAAACAGCCGATGGTGAAATTTGATACGCTTCTATGATGTCGTTACGAGCTTTTATTCCCAACGTCGCTGTCAAAGCCAATGTAACTGGCTTTAACCCATTGTTCGTTATAAATTCAATGAATTCCTCGATCTGACCATATTCTGGCCTGAAATCTATTCCCCATTGACTCACACAATGTGCTTCGTCCACAACTACCATATTGACCTTTAAAACGGATCTCAAAATTGCAGCCCTGAAAAAACTATTCTGTAGTCGCTCCGGTGAAAGAAAGAGGATTTTTGGTGGATTGATAGAAAAGTTCCTAAGTAAGATTCTTTGGTCTTGGAAAGAAATATCAGATGTAATGCCTATTGCGTTTACACCCGCTTCCCTCAAGATATTTACTTGTTCTTTTATCAATGCGGTAAGAGGAGACACAACAATAGTTAACCCGTCAAGTTCCTGGGCAGCTAACTGGTAGATAATGGATTTTCCTTTTCCTGTTGGAGCAATGCACAATGTATTTTGCCCATTAAGCAAACTGGTAATAGCCTCTTTCTGAAATGTATACAGTTCAGATATGCCTTCCGTGAGAACACGATATTTATGGAGTAGTTGGTTAGACATTTACTTTATGGGGCTTTTTAAGCTTGTCTATATCCTTTTTGTGTAACCGTTCAATTTCTATTAAAAAAAGATTAGCGTATCCGTATTTCAATTTATCATTGGCTACGATTTTGTATTTCGCAAGGTGTGTCTTTAAAAGTTTAAAGATGATATAGTTATAAAATGTAAAATGATCGTATAAGTAATCGTAATTATGAATTGTTCTGAATTGACCATTGTAAGTATCATCTACGACAAACTCCCTGGACTCGTTAGTTAAATAAAATAACCCCCAAATGCTTTTTCTGGTCATCAATGTGAAAAGATCCGGTGCATACTTGTGTAATATCTCCGATCTGATTCCCTTACCTATCACCCCTCTTAGGAGCGTTGGTGGATGAACTAAGATGCTATATTTAAAATCATCCGGCGTTTTTTCTTTACCTGAAGAAATTTTTTCTGGTATGTTATTTTTATAGGTGTTTACCGCGTCTAATATATTTTCAATCGTATCTCGGATAAGGTAAGCTTCAGCTTTCTCGAATGAATGGCGGTAACGATCAAGTTCTCTTTCCGGATTTTTAAGGGCACCGTGAACTGTCCACAATTCTTCAGCGAAGATTTGATTTTTCAATTCATCCTGATCATATTCCTTGATTCGGTCAAATGAAGTCTGCAGTTTTTCACAATAATCTTTAATGCGTTGCTCCCATTCAGCAAGCTTTTGTTTAAGCGCTTTTAATTCTTCTTTGTTTTTGTTAGCCTTGCTTAGTTTCATTCCGTTTGGAAGTACATTTTCTCCCTCATCTATAATATTGAAAACCCGAGACCAATAAACTTTGAAGTTTTTCTCAATTAAACTCTGAATATCTTTAGGATCTCCATATTCAACACCAGTATTATCAATTTCTTCTTCGGGTGGATGTTTGGTTTCATCAGCGGGTAATTCCTTTACTAAGCTTTCGGATAAGATCAAGTTCATGATGTCTGAGATGTGCCGTCTGAACATCTTTTTAAATTCGTTTTCGCTTGAAAATGTCCAATAAAGATTCTGCGCTCTATGTTGGTTTTTAAAATCAATGACCTTTTTATTTTGCTCGTCAATCAATAATGATGGCTTAATCGGTTTATCCGAAAAATAAAGCATTAGGGGAAGTTGCTTCTTGATTGATAGCAAAATTTCTTCCTCTGTAGCGGAATCTGCGGTTTTTGTCGGAAATCCAAACTTGGTCCAAAACATGCCGACAACGATATCTGCGTGATTTAAAACTTGTTGATTAATGGCTTCCTGGGGATGTAAACCATAAATGGGATAAGCATGTGTTTCCCAATCTTGAACTTCAATTCTAACGTTTTTTGCTTCACCTTGTAACCGATTCCACTCTGTACAAAGTGTGCGTACAATGTTTTTTTCTTCAACAATATCGGTCGGGCAAGCTAAAAATAATATAAAGGTTTTGGTTTCTTTAGGCATTTAAAAATACGGGCTAGTTAAATGCAATTTATGAATATATATTGGTCGTTAATATCTTTTCAGATTATATTGTGCAAAATATAATAGAGGTATGACTATTACATAAAATTGAGGGACTTTGAAAATCCGCCTTTGATTGGGTAATCATTGAAGTAGCAATATAGATGTCTTAATCAGCCACTAATAATTTATAGTCTGAAAGTTCTTGACAATTCGAAATGCTTTTGTAAAAGCATTGCATTTTTGCAGAGTAATTTTTAAATTCGCATTGTATTAGTTCTTTAAAGCAACTCAAAATTACTCAATTATTACGGTGACCTTTAAGATGGTTCCTGATTTTTGCAGTCATAAATAATTGATATTCAAACGTATAAAAGAATGGTTCGAGTCCCGTCCATTCCGCAAGTAAAAATGAAAGTCTTAAGTCGAAAGACTTGAGGCTTTTTTTGTAGCCTCAGCCTAATTCCTCTCCAACCGTGTGCCGCCTTAGCTTTAGCGTTGGCGCAAGGAGAGGGACTCAAAAAATTTATCAATGCCAGATGGATCTTAACGAAATAACCGCCGCATTTGAGAATTGACCTTTTTGCCCATTGATTTGCAGCCGATTGTATGGTTTT
>Ga0070679_100002206_pt1 | contig 17585 bp, 15 predicted proteins | sample KBSC63BmetaG_FD_65652 | JGI IMG/M metagenome (GOLD analysis project Ga0070679, IMG submission 65652) | Corn rhizosphere microbial communities from Kellogg Biological Station, Michigan, USA - KBS C6-3B metaG | ecosystem: Host-associated > Plants > Roots > Rhizosphere | place: USA: Michigan... | reverse complement strand
GAAGCCGGCCACGTGGAAGCCGCTGACCCAGTGCGCGACGGCCCAGAACAAAAGGCCGTTGATCACGAAGATGAACAGCCCGAGCGTGATCAGCGTCACCGGCAGCGTCAGGATCACGAGGATCGGCCGGATCAGCGTGTTGACGAGGCCGAGCACCAGCGCCGCGACGACCGCGGTCATCGGGTCGTCGATCCTGACCCACGGGAACACGTACGGCAGCACGAACAGCGCGACGGCGTTGATGATCCAGGCGAGGATGAGGCGCATCGGAGCTCCCTTCCGAGGTCAGTACCGGTAGCTGTCGCCCTTGTACGGTCCCTGCGCGTCGACGCCGAGGTAGCGCGCCTGAGCGTCGGAGAGCGGTGTCAGCTCGGCGCCGAGGGTGGACAGCTGCAGCCGCGCGACCTTCTCGTCGAGGTGCTTCGGCAGCACGTAGACGCCGACCGGATAGCGCTTGGCGGACGCGTTGGCGTCCTGCCACAGCTCGACCTGCGCGAGCACCTGGTTGGCGAACGACGAGCTCATCACGTACGACGGGTGGCCGGTCGCGCAGCCGAGGTTCACGAGGCGCCCCTCGGCGAGCAGGATGATGCGCTTGCCGTCGGGGAAGATCACGTGGTCGACCTGCGGCTTGATGTTCTCCCAGGGAAACTGCTTCAGCCCCGCGACGTCGATCTCGTTGTCGAAGTGGCCGATGTTGCAGACGATCGCGTTGTGCTTCATGCGGCGCATGTGCTCGAGGCGGATCACGTTGATGTTGCCGGTGGCGGTGACGAAGATGTCGGCCTTGTCGGCGGCCCAGTCCATCGTCACGACGCGAAAGCCCTCCATGGCCGCCTGCAGCGCGCAGATCGGGTCGATTTCGGCGACCCAGACCTGCGCGGACAGCGCGCGCAGCGCCTGCGCCGAGCCCTTGCCGACGTCGCCGTAGCCGTTCACGACGGCGACCTTGCCGGCGATCATCACGTCGGTCGCGCGCTTGATGCCGTCGACGAGCGACTCGCGGCAGCCGTAGAGGTTGTCGAACTTGCTCTTGGTGACCGAGTCGTTGACGTTGATCGCCGGGAAGCCCAGGCGCCCTTCGGCGTGCATCTGGTAGAGACGCTTGACGCCGGTGGTCGTCTCCTCGGTGACGCCCTTGATGTTGGCCTTGACCCGCGAATAGAACGTCGGGTCGCCGTTGAGCTTCTGCGCGATGGCGGCGTAGAGGAAGAACTCCTCCTCGTTCGCGGGCTTGGCGATCACCGAGCGATCGGCTTCGGCACGTGCGCCGAGGTGCACGAGCAGCGTCGCGTCGCCGCCGTCGTCGAGGATCATGTTGGGCGTGCTTTCCACCTTGCCGCGCCAGTCGAGGATGCGGTGCGTGAATTCCCAGTAGTCGGCGAGCGACTCGCCCTTGTACGCGAACACGGGCGTGCCGCGCTCGGCGATTGCCGCGGCGGCATGATCCTGCGTCGAGTAGATGTTGCACGACGCCCAGCGCACGTCGGCGCCGAGCGCCTGCAGCGTCTCGATCAGCACCGCCGTCTGGATCGTCATGTGCAGCGAGCCGGCGATGCGCGCGCCCTTGAGCGGCTGCGCCGCCGCGAGCTCGCGGCGGATCGCCATCAGGCCCGGCATCTCCGTCTCGGCGATCAGGATCTCCTTGCGGCCCCACACCGCGAGGCCCATGTCGGCGACCCTGAAGTCCTGCTGCAAACCCTTGTCCGCTACCGTGTTCATGCACGCACTCCGTCAAGGCGATGCGGCAACGATGGGCGAGCGGCGGGCGGGTGGATTGCGCCCGCCGCACCGCGCCGACGTTGCCGTCGCGGTTCAACGAGCGCCGTTGCCAGGGTTGGCACCGAGGCCGGGCATCGTGCCCGCCGGCCCTGCGAAAGGGCGAGCGCCGCGGCCTTCTGCCGCCGGCGCCCCGGATGCGTCCTCGAGCCTGGGCCGCGCGGGCGGCAAGGCGCCGGCACGGATTGCAGCGCTCCTCGAGGAGCCCCGCCATTATAGCGAACAGGGCAGCCCGTTCCTGCTCGCGCGTCCGCGAAAAACCGCCTATTCGCCGCGGGGTACGCGCTTCACCGCCGGCTCGATGCCGGCGGCCGCAAACAGCGCATTGGCGAGCGCGGATTCGCGCTTGTAGAAGCCCTCCGTGTGGAACGTCTCGGCGAGGCGGAAGTGCTCGTAGTCGAGGTGATGGTTGAACTCGTGCACCAGCGTACGCAGGAAGCTCCTGAACGCGACGACGCGGCGCAGCGCCGCCGTGCGCATCCACAGCGAGATCTCCGCCGGCGGGCGGTCCTCGCGCGGGTCGTAGAGCCCGTGCAGCTCGCCGTAGTCGTTTGACGGTCGCGCCGCGAGCACCTTGATCGCGACCGGCGGCACCGCGTAACCGCGCGCCAGCATCGTCGCCAGCGCCTGGCTGTGCTTTTGCACGTCGCTACGGCGATCGGCGGCCAGCGCCGCTGCGATCGCGCGCACGTCGCTTGCCGGGTCCATGCCCGGCGGCAACGCGAGCGTGACGATCGAATCGCTTCTGCGATACGTCGCTTGCTGGGCGCGCGTCAGGCGTGCGTAGTAGGCGAAAGGCATGGGTGCGACGGCATGGACGCCGGTGCGGGATCGCACGGCTCGGCGACCCGGCGTTGGGCGCGGCGAGAACGCCGTCGCGGCATGGCGCGTTAAACTTGCGCCCCTGCCGGCGTTCCAACGTCCTGCCGCAATTCTGCAATGCCCCGAACCCGCTCGCTTGCCACGCCTTTGCAGCGCCACGCGCGACGTGCCGCAGCGCTCGCCGGCGTGCTGGTCGCGCTGGCCGCGTCGGCGGCACATGCGTTCGGCTTCGACGACGTCGAGCGCAAGGCGCGCGCGCTTGCCGCACAGCCGTACAAGCCGCCGCAGGTCGCGCTGCCGAAGGCGTGGCTCGACCTCGACTACGACCAGTACCGCGACATCCGCTTCCGCCCCGATCGCGCGCTATGGCGCGCGCAGAAGCTGCCATTCGAGGTGATGTTCTTCCATCCGGGCTTCCATTTCGACCACCCGGTGCACGTCAACGAGGTCGTCGGCAATGAGGTCCGCGAGGTGCCGTACTCGGCGGACGATTTCGACTACGGCCGCAACAAGCTGCCGCGGGCGACGGCGAAGTTCCCCGGTTTCGCCGGCTTTCGCGTGCATTACGCGCTCAACACGCCGAAATACAAGGACGAGGTGCTGGTGTTCCTCGGTGCGAGCTATTTCCGCGCGCTTGGCAAGGGCCAGGTCTACGGGCTGTCGGCGCGCGGCCTCGCGATCGACACGGGCCTCGCATCCGGCGAGGAGTTCCCGACGTTCGTCGAGTTCTGGCTGGTGCGCCCGGCGCGCAACGCCACCGAGCTTACGATCTATGCGCTGCTCGACTCGCGCCGCGTCTCCGGCGCGTATCGCTTCATCCTGCGCCCCGGTGTCGACACGGCGATCGACGTGCGCGAGCGGCTGTTCCTGCGCGAGCGCGTGACGCGCCTCGGCATCGCGCCATTGACCAGCATGTACCTCTTCGGCGAGAACCAGCCATCGACCGGCAACGACTACCGGCCCGAGGTGCACGATTCCGACGTCGTGTCGATCGAGTCGGGCACCGGCGAGTGGATCGCGCGTCCGCTCGTCAATCCGAAACGCCTGCTGACGAGCTCGTTCAAGCTCACCAATCCCGCCGGGTTCGGGCTGATGCAGCGCGACCGCGCGTTCTCGAGCTACGAGGACCTCGAGTCGCGCTTCGAGAAGCGGCCGAGCGTGTGGGTGCAGCCGCGCTCGAAGTTCGAGGCGGGGCGCGTCGAGATCGTCGAGATCCCGACGCCGGACGAGACCAACGACAACATCGTCGTCTACTGGGTCCCGGACTCTTCGCCCGCGCCGCTCGAGCCGATCGACTTCGAGTACCGGCTGCTTTGGCAGAAGGACACCGAGACGCGGCCGCCGCAATCGTGGGTGACGCAGACGCGGCGCGGCCACGGCTTTCGCAAGGCGCAGGACAAGAGCCTCGACTTCGTCGTCGACTTCGAGGGACCGGCGCTGACCAAGCTTGCGCCCGAGACGAAGGTCGAGCCGGTCGTCACCGCGGTGTCGAACGCGCAGATCCTCGAGTCGAACGCGTACCGCAACGAGGCGACCGGCGGCTACCGATTGACGATCCGCTTCACCCGCCAGGACGACGGCAAGCCGGTCGAGCTCCGCGCGTACCTGCGTGACGCGACCGGCACGCTGTCCGAGACATGGAGCTATCTGCTCCCGCCGGGCTGACGCGCGACGCGCGGCGCGTGGAGGTGGTCGAGCGCTATCTCGACTCGCTCGACCTGCCGCTCGCCGATCGCGCGGCGCTGCGCGAGCGGATCGCCGCGCGCGGCGTCGCGGGCGATGCCGCGCGGGCGTTCGCGGCGATGCACGCCGAGCTCGCGCAGGCGCGCAGCGGCGAGCAGAACCCCGACGACCCGGCGCGCGTGTCGGTGCGCGCGCGGCTCGACCGCGCGTTCGCCGAGCGCACGCTCGGCACGCGCCCCCTCGAGCGTCGCGATTCGGGCATGGCGACCGCGCCGCCGCTGTCGCGCACGTCGATGGCGCCGTCCGAATGGCTGCGCGGCCCGTGGCGGCGCTTCCGCGAGCGCCCGCAGCGCGAGCGCGCCGCCGACGGCGCGCCGATGCTCGCGCCGGTGAGCTGGCACCGGCGCTTCGGCCTCCTCGCGCTGATCGTCGCGCAGACGTACGTCGCGACCGTGCTGATGAAATCGGTGCTGCCCTACCACGGCCGCACGCTGCTCGAGATCCCGATCCTCGTCCTGTTCGCGATCCTGTTCGGCTGGGTGTCGGCGGGATTCTGGACGGCCATCGCGGGCTACCTCGTGCTCGCGCGCGGTCGCGACCGCTGGGCGATCTCGCGCACCGCCGCGCGCGACGCGCCGATTGCCGAGACCACGCGCACCGCGATCATCATGCCGATCGCCAACGAGGACGTGGCGCGCGTCTTCGCGGGCTTGCGCGCGACCTACGAATCGGTGGCGCGCACGGGGCTCCTGTCGCGCTTCGACTTCTTCGTGCTGTCGGACAGCGCCGATCCCGACGCGCGCGTCGCCGAGCTGACGGCGTGGCTCGACCTGTGCCGCTCGCAGGACGCGTTCGGCCACGTCTACTACCGCTGGCGGCCGCACCGGATCAAGCGCAAGAGCGGCAATGTCGCCGACTTCTGCCGACGCTGGGGCAAGGACTATCGCTACATGGTGGTGCTCGACGCCGACAGCGTGATGACCGGCGATTGCCTGACCACGCTGGTGCGCATCGCCGAGGCGAACCCGGATGCCGGCATCCTGCAGACGGCACCGAAGGCGACCGGCCGCGACACGCTGTACGCGCGCGTTCAGCAGTTCGCGACCGGCGTCTACGGGCCGGTGTTCACCGCGGGCCTCCACTACTGGCAATTGCGCGAGTCGCACTACTGGGGACACAACGCGATCATCCGCGTGGCGCCGTTCATCGAGTTCTGCGCGCTCGGCCGGCTGCCGGGCGGCGGCAACCTCTCGGGCGAGATCCTGTCGCACGACTTCGTCGAGGCGGCGCTGATGCGGCGCGCGGGCTGGGGCGTCTGGATCGTCTACGACCTGCCCGGCAGCTACGAGGAGATGCCGCCCAACCTCATCGACGAATTGAAGCGCGACCGGCGCTGGTGCCAGGGCAACCTGATGAATTTCCGGCTCGCGCTGATGAAGGGGCTGCATCCCGCGCACCGCGTGGTGTTCATGACCGGCGTGATGGCGTACCTGTCGGCGCCGCTGTGGTTCCTGTTCCTGATGCTGTCGACTGCGCTGCTCGCCGTGCACACGCTCGCCGCGCCGGTGTACTTCACCGAGCCGTACCAGATGTTCCCGATCTGGCCGCAATGGCAGCCGGAATGGGCGCTGCGGCTCGTCGTCGCCACCGGCACGATCCTGTTCCTGCCGAAGCTCCTCGCCGTCGCGCTGATCATGGGGCGCCGCGCGCACGAGTTCGGCGGCCGCTTCAACATCGTCGTGTCGACGCTGGGCGAGATCGTGCTGTCGATGCTGCTCGCGCCGATCCGCATGCTGTTCCACACGCGCTTCGTCGTTGCCGCACTCGCCGGCTGGGCGATCACATGGCGCTCGCCGGCGCGCGACGACGCCGCGACGTCGTGGGGGTACGCGCTGCGCCAGCACGGCTCGCAGACGCTGTTCGGCATCCTCTGGGCAGGGTTCGTCGGATGGCTCAATCCCGCGTTCCTGCCGTGGCTCGCGCCGGTCGCCGGCGCGCTCATCGTGTCGATCCCGCTGTCGGTCTACACGAGCCGCGCGAGCCTCGGCCGCCGCGCGCGGCGCGCGGGCCTCTTCCTCATTCCCGAGGAAACCGCGGTGCCGCGCGAGATCCGCGCGATGACCTCGCACCTCGCGGCGTCGCCGCCGCCGCCGACGTTCGCGACGGCGATCGTCGATCCGGTGATCAACGCGCTCGTCTGCGCGGTGGCGAAGGACCGGCGGCGCTTTCCGCAGCAGGTGCGCGATGCGCGCGCGCGGCTCGCGCGCGCCGCGCTCGACGGCGATCCGACGTCACTGCCGCCCGAGCGCAAGACCCGGCTACTGGGCGACGCCGGCGCGATGTCGTGGCTGCATTTCCACACCTGGCTCAAGCACACGTAGCCGCGCGCCCGCGGGTCACGTGGCACGGGACGGCGCGTCGCGCGCCACCGACAGCCCCGCGACCTTGTGCTTGCCGATGAGGCGCGCGACGAGCCCGGATGCCTTCGCCTCCGCGACGAATGCCTCGAGCCAGGCCTGCGCTGCGACATTCCTGCGCGACGTGCCGATGGCCTGCTGCACCGTCATGAAGTGGCCTTCGAGCACGCGGGCGCCCGGCATCCTCGCCTGGTCCTGGACGAGGCGGGGCCGCAGCCCGGCCAGCGCGTCGAGGCGGTCCGCGGCGAACGCATCGAACGCCGCGTCCGTGCTCGCGGCGCGCACGACTGTAGCCATGCGAATGTTGCGCTCGAGCCAGAGGTCGTACGCGGCGCGCGCGGTCGACGCGATGCGCACGCCTTCCGCATCGACACCGCCGACGTCGCGAAGCGCCGATCCGGGCGGCACCAGGTACGTCGCATCGATCTCGACGTAGGGCGTGCTGAACGCGATCCTCGCCGCGCGCTGTGGCTCGGCGCCGATCAGCCCGACGTCCCACGCGTCCTCGTCGACGGCATCGGCGAGCGCGCCGGGTGCCGGAAACGTGACATAGCGAACGTCGACACCCAGCCGATCGGCGATCGCCTTCGCCAGGTCGGGCGCGACGCCGACCGGCTCGCCGCCCGCGCCGCGGGCGCTGACCAGCAGGAAGTTGGACAGGTTGATGCCCGCGCGCAACACGCCGGTCGGGGCGAGCTCGGCCAGGACCTTCGACGACATGGCGTCCTTTCTCGCGCGGCGCCGCGCGGCGGGTGGGTTGGAGCGCAACGGCGCAGCGACGTCCCGATTGTAGTTGCGCGGGCTAGAATCACCTGATGGATACGCACGCTTTGCCACGCCTCGATGCCGCCGAGGTCGCGCATTACGCGGCCGAAGGCTACGTCGTGCCGCGTTTCCGGTTGCCGTCCGGCGAGGTCGGGGCGCTGCGCGAGGCGCTCGACGCATTGATCCGCGACAACCCGGGCGTGCGCCCCGAGAAGCTCGTGTCGGCGCACATCGCCGGCGACAACGGCGAGGGCGTGCGTGGCAGCACCGCGTTCCTCGCGCTCGCGCGCGACCGGCGCATCGTCGAGCTCGTGTCGGGCGTGATCGGCGACGATGTCGTGCTATGGGGCTGCCACGTGTTCTGCAAGCCCGCCGGCGAGGGCTACGAGACGCCGTGGCACCAGGACGGGCACTACTGGCCGATCCGCCCGCTCGCCACCTGCACCGCATGGGTCGCGCTGGAGCATTCGACCGTCGAGAACGGCTGCCTGCGCGTGATCCCGCGCTCGCACCGCGGCCACGTGCTGCATCCGCACCTTCACGAGGATCGCAGCGATCTCACGCTCAATCAACGGATGGCCGACGATGCATTCGACGCGCGCGACGCCGTCGACATCGAGCTCGAGCCGGGGCAGATGTCGCTGCACGACGTGTACATGATCCACGGCGCGGCGCCCAATCGCTCGACCAAGCGGCGCACCGGCGTCGCGCTGCGCTACATGCCCGCCACCTCGCACTTCGATCGCGCGCTGCGCCCGGTCGACGGCCAGTCGGGCGTGCCGGTCAATTTCGCGCAGCGTCCGCTGTGGCTCGTGAAGGGCGTCGACCGCAGCGGCCGCAACGACTTCGCCACCGGGCACCGGCGATAGACTGACTGCGTGGGTCGCGACAACAGCGCTGCTGGCGAAGTCGCCGGGCGGCGCATCAGGCGCAGATGCACCCGGACACGCGCCGCTAGCGCTTCGCGATCACGCCCTGCGCGCCCATCGGCGCCGCGCGCGTGTATTGGCGCGGCACATGCACGTGCGCACCCAAGGCCGCGGCCGCGTGCCATGGCCAGCGCGGATCCCACAGGATGCCGCGCGCCAGCGCGACGAGGTCGGCGTCGCCCGCGGCGATCAGCGCGTCGGCCTGGGCCGGATCGGTGATGAGGCCCACGGCGATCGTCGCCATCGACGACGCAGCGCGCACCGCGCGCGCGAGCGGCACCTGGTAGCCGGGTCCCAGCGGGATCTTCTGCAGCGGCGAGACGCCCCCGCTCGACACGTCGATGAAATCGCAGCCCAGTGCGCGCAACCGCACCGCCAGCGCGAGCGAATCCTCGAGCGTCCAGCCGCCGTCGACCCAGTCGGTCGCCGAGATGCGCACGCCGAGCGGGCGCGGCGCCCGCCACGCGTCGCGCACTGCCGCGAACACTTCGAGCGGAAAGCGGATGCGGCCCTCGAACGTGCCGCCGTACGCGTCTTCACGACGATTGGCGAGCGGCGACAGGAACTCGTCGAGCAGGTAGCCGTGCGCGAAATGGAGCTCGACGGCATCGAGGCCGATGCGCTCGGCGCGGCGCGCCGCGGCGACGAAGGCGTCGCGCACTTCGTCGAGATCCTGCCGCGTCATCGCGCGCGGCACCGGGTCGCCGGGCTGAAACGCGAGCGCCGATGGCGCGACGGTCTCCCAGTCGCCGTCGCCGGGCGCGACGCCGCGACCGCCGTCCCAAGGCGGCGTGCGCGACCCCTTGCGCCCCGCGTGCGCGAGCTGGATGGCGACCGGCACGGGCGGTGCGGCGGCGCGCGCGATCGCGAGCCCGCGCGCGATCGCCTCCTCGCAGCCGTCGTCGTAGAGCCCGAGGCAGCCGGGCGTGATGCGGCCCACCGGCGTCACCGCCGTCGCCTCGATGAACACGAGGCCCGCGTTCGCCTGCATCAATTGTCCCCAGTGCACGCGGTGCCAGTCGGTGGCGCGTCCATCGATCGCCGAGTATTGGCACATCGGCGAGACGACGATGCGGCTCGCGAGGGCAAGCTCGCGCAGCTTGAACGGGGAGAAGAGCCGGGGTTTCGTGGTCGTCATGCGAGTCCTGTTCGCGCCCGCCGCCGCACCGGGGCGGCACGTCGCGCGAAAAAAAACCGCCCTTGCGGGCGGTCCGTGATCACTCGTGAAAGGCCCGATCGCTGCGTCAGACCTTCTTGATCTTCTCGAGCATCTTGAAGATGCCCTTGGGCGCGCCGACGAACATCCGCTTGTAGGTCTTCGGCAGGCAACGGCGCTCGAGCGTGTTGCGGCGGGTACGGCTGCGGGATTCGGCCATCGATCTCTCCTTGGCGCACGCCGCCCGCGGTCCGGGCGTCGCGCAAAAGCTGCAATTCTACCTCTTCGCCTTCGCCCAGGCTTCGGCGTACTCACCCGGGCGCGCGACGACGGCGACGTCGTAGCGGACCGCGCGCGGCGGCGTGGCGCCCGCGTCGTCGAACGCAAGCGACGTCTTGCCGACGCTCGCCGCGCGGAAGCGATAGAGCGTCTCGTTGGGCGCACCGGTCGTACCGGGGGCCACCTCGGGCGGCATCAGGTCGGCCATGCCGATCTGCTGCAGCACCGCGTCGCTCGCCACCTGCGGCCGCCAGAAGCCATCCTTCGACGCCGCCGGCGGCATCGCCACGACCAGCGTGTCGCCCTGGAAGAGCGTGACGGCACGCCCGGCGTCGTCGGCGCGCACCAGCGTCGGCGCCTGCGGCAGGTGCGAGGCGCAGCCCGCCACGAGCGCGGCGCAGAGCACAGCGAGCGCGGCGCCGATCCTCACGCGCCAACCTTCTCGCGCACCGCTCTGGCCGGCGCAACGCCTGCGGCCGCGGCGAGGGCCTCGGCGCGATCGGTCGCCTCCCACGTGAACTCCGGCTCGTCGCGGCCGAAGTGGCCATACGCGGCGGTCTTCTCGTAGATCGGCCGCAACAGGTCCAACATGTTGATGATGCCCTTCGGCCGCAGGTCGAAGTGCTCGTGCACGAGTGCGGCGATCTTCTCGTCGGCGATGCGGCCGGTGCCATTGGTGTACACGGTCACGTTCATCGGCTTCGCGACGCCGATCGCATAGGCGATCTGCACCTCGCATTGGCGCGCGAGGCCCGCGGCGACGACGTTCTTGGCGACGTAGCGCGCGGCATACGCGGCCGAGCGGTCGACCTTCGACGGGTCCTTGCCGGAGAACGCGCCGCCGCCATGCGGCGCGGCGCCGCCATAGGTGTCGACGATGATCTTGCGGCCGGTGACGCCGGCGTCGCCGTGCGGGCCGCCGATCTCGAAGCGCCCGGTGGGATTGACGAGGAAGCGCGCGCCGCCGATCAGCTCCTTCGGCAGCACCGGCTTGATGATCTCCTCGATCACCGCCTCGGCAAGATCCTTCTGCCGGTCGTTCATCGACGGGTCGTGCTGGGTCGACAGCACGACGGTGTCGATCGAATGCGGCTTGTTGTCGCGATAGCGCACCGTGAGCTGGCTCTTGGCGTCCGGGCGCAGGAAAGGCAGGCGGCCGTCACGCCGCACCTCGCTCTGGCGCTGCACGAGGCGATGCGCGTAATAGATGGGGAACGGCATCAGCGACGGCGTCTCGTCGCAGGCGTATCCGAACATCAGGCCCTGGTCGCCGGCGCCCTGGTTCAAGTAGTCGTCGGAGGCGCGGTCGACGCCCTGCGCGATGTCGGGCGACTGCTTGCCGTAGCACACCATCACCGCGCAGCCGTTGGCGTCGAAGCGCAGCGCCGGGTCGTTGTAGCCGATGCGGCGGATGGTGTCGCGCGCGGTTTTCGCGAAATCGACGGTGGCGTGCGTGGTGATCTCGCCGGCCATGACCACCATGCCGGTCGACACGAGCGTCTCGGCCGCGACGCGGCCCGTCGGGTCCTGCTTCAGGATCGCGTCGAGCACGGCATCGGAGATCTGGTCGGCGACCTTGTCGGGATGCCCCTCCGAGACCGACTCGGACGTGAACAGGTATTCGCTCATGCAAAGGCCTCCATGACACTTGCGGCACGACACCGCGCCGCCGTCGTGACGATGCGTTGTAAAGTCCACGATTCTAGCAGAGCGACCCCTCGTACCTCCGCTCGCCCGCCCGTGCGCACCATGCCGAACGCCGCCATCCGCGACCCCGATCCCGCCGCGATCGCCGAGGCTGCCACGCGCCTCGCCGGCGGCGAGCTCGTCGCGTTTCCCACCGAGACCGTCTACGGCCTCGGCGCCAATGCCGAGGACGCCGCCGCGGTGCGCAGGCTCTACGCGGCCAAGGGCCGGCCCGCGGCGCATCCGGTGATCGTGCACGTCGCCGACGCCGCGTCGATCGGGCGCTGGGCGCGCGACGTGCCCGACGGCGCGCGCCGGCTCGCCGAAGCATTCTGGCCCGGTCCGCTGACGCTGATCCTCCCGCGCGCGCAAGGCGTCGACGACGTCGTCACCGGCGGTCAGGACAGCGTCGGGCTGCGCGTGCCGTCGCATCCCGTGGCGCGCGCGCTTCTCGCGGCATTCCGCGACCGTGGCGGGCACGGCATCGCGGCACCTTCAGCCAACCGCTTCGGCCACGTGTCGGCGACGACCGCGCAGCATGTCGCCGACGACTTCGGCGACGCGGTGGCGATGATCCTCGACGGCGGCGCGGCGCCGGTCGGCATCGAGAGCACGATCGTCGCGTTCCGCGACGGCGTGCCGATGCTGCTGCGCCCCGGCGGGATCGCCTCGGCGGCGATCGAGGCGGCGCTGGGGGAGCGCCTGCATGCCCGCGACGACCATGCGCCGCGCGCGTCGGGCACGCTCGCCTCCCATTACGCGCCGCGCACCCGTGCGCGGCTCGTCGCCGCGCACGCGCTTGCGGCCGAGATCGCGCAGCACGCCGAGCGTGACGAGGCGGTGGCCGTGCTCGCGCGCACCGCGCCCTGTCCCGCGGAATTCGACGGCCGCTGGATCGCGGCGCCCGCCGACGCCGAAGGCTATGCGCGCACGCTGTACGCAGCGCTTCGCGAGCTCGACGCCGCGCACGCCGACGCGATCCTCATCGAGGCCGTTCCCGACGCGCCGCCGTGGCAGGCGGTGCGCGACCGGCTCGCGCGCGCGACGCGCTGAAGGCGGGCCCTCGCCCCGATCCTCTCCCGCGGCGGGAGCGGGACGCGTTTCAGCGGCACGCGTCGCTTGATGCGCGCACGAGGAACGGCACGATCGCGTCGGCGAGATCGGCGCCATGGCCGGCGAGATAGTGGTCGGCGCCCGCCACCTTGAGCGTCGAAGAGCATGCCGACGTGCCGAGCGCGAGGGCGCGCAGCGGCGCGTTGGACCTGACCGCCGCGAGGTCGCGCTCGGCGACGATGTCGAGCACCGGCGGCAGCGTCATCGTCGCGAACGGCACGCCCATGCCGATCGCCACGAATGCGACGACCGGCGCATGCTCGGGGCGCGCGAGCCAGGCGTTCGCCATCGCGGCGCCGAGGCTGTGCGCGACGACCGCGACCGGCCGTTGCTCCTTCGCGGCGAGCCAATGCACCGCGACGTCGATGCGGTCGCCGGCGATGGGAAAGAGCGCCGTGTATTCGACGGGCAGCGCATCGCCGCCGAGCACCGGCATCTGCACGGACAATGTCGACACGCCGCGCTCGGCGAGCGCGCCGCGCAATTCGCCGATGACGCCGAAGTCGGGTTGCACGCCGAGGCCATGCACGATCACCGCGGCGCCCACCGGCGCTCCCGACGCCTTCGTGTACAGCGCGAGCACGTGCGGGCGGTCGGGCATGTCGAGGTACACGGCGTCTCCGACCATGACCGACGGCGCGACCTCGTCGGCCCAGCGCGCCTCGCGTGCGTAATCGGGTTTGGCCGCAGCGGCCTGCGCCGGCGACGTCACCGGCATGAGCGCAAATGCCGCGGCGACGATGATCGCGCACAGCGCCGGACGAGCTTGGGATCGCAGGTTCATCGCACGCACTGATACCATCGGCGCGACGCCGCGCCGCACGCGGCGATGATAACCGTTACCGCACATGCCGCCGATCGTCGTCGTCGCCGCGGATTCGTTCAAGGGCTCGCTCGACGCGCGCGAGGCGTCGCAGGCGATCGGCCGCGGCGTCGCCGCGGCGCATGCCGGCACCGAAATCCGGCTGCGGCCGATGGCCGACGGCGGCGAGGGCACGCTCGACGCGCTCGTCGCGGCATCGCCCGGCAGCCGCCGCCGCACGATCGCCACGCGCGGCGCGTCGGGCGCCGCACTCGATGCCGACGTCGCCACGCTCGCCAACGGGGACGGCGTGATCGAGGTCGCGGCGATCGTCGGGCTCACCGATCGCGCGGCCACGGCCACCGATGTCCGCCGTCGCGAGACGCGCGGCGTGGGACTCGCGATCCGCGCGCTGCTGGACGACGGCTGCCGCGCGATCGCGATCGGCTTGGGCGGCAGCAGCACCAACGACGGTGGCGCGGGGCTCCTCGCCGCGCTCGGGCTGCGCTTCCTCGATGCGACGGGCCGGGAGGTCGCGCCGACGCCGGAGGGTCTCTCGCAACTCGCACGCGTCGACGCCGGCGCGCTCGACCCTCGGCTCGCGGCAACGCGCATCACCGCCATGGCGGATGTCGACAATCCACTCGCCGGTGCGCGCGGCGCCACCGCGGTGTTCGGCCCGCAGAAGGGCGTCGCCGCCGACCATGTCGACGCGATCGACCGATCGCTCGCGAATTACGCCGCGCTCGTCGAAGCCGCACTCGGCGTGCGTGCCGCGCAGTCGCCCGGCGCCGGCGCCGCCGGCGGGCTCGGCTTCGCGCTGCAGGCGCTCGGCGCGCGCTACGCGAGCGGCGCTGCGATCGTCGCGGATTTGAACGGCCTCGACGCCGCGCTCGACGGCGCCGACTGGGCGATCGCCGGCGAGGGGCGCTCCGACGCGCAGACGGCGATGCACAAGGCGCCGTGGGTCGTGGCCGGGCGCGCGCGGGCGAAGCACGTACCGGTGTCGCTCCTGTCGGGCGCGATCGATCCGGCCGCAGGCGCGGTGCTCGACGCGGCGTTCGACGGCTGCTTCGCGCTGCCGCCCGGCCCCGCCACGCTCGATGCGTCGATCGCGCGGGCACGCGAATGGCTCGAGGCGCGCGCCTTCGCGATGGCGCGGCTCTTCTTCAGCGCGCGTCGTTGACGGCGTCGACGAGCTCGAGTCCGCCCAGCGCGGCGAAATGCCGCGCCGGATGGCCGAGCTGCGGGTCGTCCTCGATCGCGCGCGCGAGGATGCGCGGGTCCATGCCGGTGATGCGCGCGAGCGCCGGCGGCTCCATCGCCACGATGCGGCTGCGGCGCGACGCGTAGAGGCGGTCGGCCTGCAGCGCGTTGGCGAAGAACGCGGCGCTGTGGCCGACGCCGTCGACGACGCCGACGATCGCGACGCCACGCGCGCGAAGCTCGGCGAGCACGAGCGCGTGATGCGCGAAGTAACGCGACAGCGCGACGCGCTCGGCGGCGGCGCTCGCCGCGTGACCGCGCGAATGCTCGACGATGACGAGCGTCGTCACGCCGCGCGGCAGCGCGCGCAGCGCCGCGTCGACACCGATCAGCTCCTGCGCGGTGACGTCGCCGACGAACGGCGCGAGCACGGCGCGCGCACCCTCGACGTCGAGTGTCGGCCCGGCGGCGACCGGCGGCGCCGCGGCGGCAAGGCGCGCCTGCGCGCGCGCCATCGCCTCGGCGAATGGCACCGCCGTCGCCTCGCGCGCCGCGATCCACGCGCGCATCGACGCGGGCGCGCCGTCGACGATCTCGGCGACGCCGTCTTCCGCGCGCGCCGGCGCGCCGAAGAGCGCGGCCACCGCCGCGCGATCGGCCGGGTCGAGCTCGCCGCGGCCGCGCGAGAGCGCGATGACCTGCGGCCCGGACAATCCGAAGCGCGCCTCGGGAAGGAGCGCCAGCGCGCCGCAGGCGGCGGCGAATACCGACATGCCGCCGAACACGTCGCCCACGCCGATCGCGAATGTCGCGAGGCCGCCCGCGCGCGCGTCGCACAGGCCTTTCAGCGCGCGGCCGAGCGAGAGCTCGCCGCCATTGGCCTCGTGCAGACGCACGCCGGCCGACGCGGCGAGGACGAGAAACGGCCGCCGCGCGTCGACGGCGCGCGCGATCGCGGCCGCGAGCTTCATGCCATGCCGCTCGCCGACGCTGCCGCCCAGGAAGCGCGGATCCTGCGCGACCGCCTCGAACGCGCGCCCGCCGATGGTGAGCGTCGCGGCGACGATGCCGTCGTCGTCCTGCGCGTCGATGCCGAAGCGCGCGAGGTTGGCGCTGGGCGTATGCCGCTCATGCTCGACGAAGCGGTCGTCGTCGGCGAGCGCGGCGAGGCGCTCGCGAGGCGTCGTTGTCGATGTCGCGTTCACGTCGCGGGTGACGGATCGCTATGGAATAATCGAAAAGCTAACACGTGGCGGCGATGGACGCGAACCTCTACACGCTTTTCGAGCGGCACTTCCCGGACGAGCGCTCCCAGCCCTGCCTCGTCGTGCCGGGCGGCGCCGCCATCGGCTACGACGCGCTCGACCGCCTGTCGGCGCAGATCGCGCACGCGCTCGTCGCCGCCGGCTGCCGGCCGGGTGACCGCGTCGCCGTGCAGGTCGACAAGCACTGGCAGATGCTGGCGCTCTACCTCGCCAGCTTGCGCGCCGGGCTCGTCTACCTGCCGCTCAATACCGCTTACCAGCGCGGCGAGCTCGAGTACTTCTTCGCCGACGCGCGGCCGCGCGTCGTCGTCTGCCGCGACGCGATGCTGGGTGTGTGCGCGACGCTCGCCCGCGACGCTACCGTCCTCACCCTCGACGCGCACGGCGGCGAGCTCGTCGACCGCGCCGCCGGGCTGCCCGAGACGTTCGTCACGGTGCCGCGCGCGCCCGACGACCTCGCCGCGATCCTGTACACGAGCGGCACCACGGGCCGCTCGAAGGGCGCGATGCTGTCGCACCGCAACCTCGCGAGCAACGCGCTGGCGCTCGTCGAGGCGTGGCAATTCAACCACGGCGACGTGCTCCTGCACGCGCTGCCCGTCTACCACGTCCACGGGCTCTTCGTCGCCGTGCACTGCGTGCTGCTTGCCGGCGCGCGCATGCTGTGGCTCCCGCGCTTCGACGCGCACGAGGTCGCCGCGCTGCTGCCGAAGTCGACCGTGTTGATGGGCGTGCCGACGTTCTACACGCGCCTCCTCGCCGAGCCTTCGTTCACGCGCGCGGCCGCGGCGCATGTGCGGCTCTTCGTGTCGGGTTCGGCGCCGCTCCTCGCCGAGACGTTCGCGGCGTTCGAGGCGCGCACCGGGCAGCGGATCCTCGAGCGCTACGGGCTCACCGAGACCGGCATGAACACGTCCAACCCGTACGCGGGGCCGCGACTCGCCGGCACCGTCGGACCGCCGTTGCCGGGGGTCGAGGTGCGCATCCTCGACGAGCGGCGCGTACCGTGCGCGCCCGGCGTCGTCGGCGCGATCGAGGTGCGCGGCCCCAACGTGTTTCGCGGCTACTGGCGGATGCCGGACAAGACGCGCGAGGCGATCGACGCCGACGGCTGGTTCGCCACCGGCGACCTGGGCTCATGGACCGCCGAAGGCTACGTCGTGATCTCCGGCCGCGCCAAGGACCTCATCATCAGCGGCGGGCTCAACATCTACCCGAAGGAAATCGAGGAGCGCATCGACGCGCTCGAGGGTGTCGTCGAATCGGCGGTGGTGGGTGTCGCCGACGCCGATTTCGGCGAGGCTGTCGTCGCCGTCGTCGTGGCCAGCGACGGCCACGCGCTGACCGAGGCGTCGGTCATCGCCTCGCTGCGCGGCGAGATCGCGCATTTCAAGGTGCCGAAGCGCGTGGTGTTCGCCCTCGAGCTGCCGCGCAACGCGATGGGCAAGGTGCAGAAGAACGCGTTGCGCGAGAAGCTCGCCGGCGGCACCGCGTCGGCGTAGCGGCCGTCGTCATCCCGGCACTCGTCATCCCCGCGAAAGCGGGGATCCAGCCGTAACGTGACGGCCTGTCGCCGGCGCGCCCATCGAGGCGTCAGACCTGGATTCCCGTACTCGGGAATGACGCAAGACGCTACGCCGCGCCGCGCGCGGCGGGCTTGCCGCCGCCGCCGCCGCCGCCCTT
>Ga0070679_100002205_pt1 | contig 17593 bp, 19 predicted proteins | sample KBSC63BmetaG_FD_65652 | JGI IMG/M metagenome (GOLD analysis project Ga0070679, IMG submission 65652) | Corn rhizosphere microbial communities from Kellogg Biological Station, Michigan, USA - KBS C6-3B metaG | ecosystem: Host-associated > Plants > Roots > Rhizosphere | place: USA: Michigan... | reverse complement strand
CCGCTATCTTGCTTTCGGATTTTGCTCGCCCGGCCGCAGCTCCGGCTGCGACTCTACCATCGGCAGATTGGCGCGCTCCCAGCCGTCGGTGCCGTCGGGATACCACGCCACGTTGGAATAGCCGTAGGTCAGGATGCGTTTGGCGGCATTCCACGACATCCAGCAATTGGCCTGGCAATAGACCACGATCAGGGCGGCCCGGTTGCCGCCGGATGCACGTTCCATTCCCTGCCGCAGGTAAGTTTCCACGGGCTCCGCGAGCTTGCCGTAACCGGTATCCGGCAGCCAGATGCTGCCGGGAATGTTGAGCCGCGGCCGGTCGCGCCAGATCGTGCCGGCCGGAAGGTTCAACGGTTTCGGTGGACGCGGCAACACATCGACGAAGATGCCGTTCTTGGCGCGCCAGATCGTCTCCGCTTCCGCGGTGTTGACAACGCGCGCGCCGGCAAGCGTGTCGGGTACGGGTGCGCGATACTCTTCGTTGCGATATCCTTCCGGCTCCAGCACGAGTTCCTGCGCATGCACGGGTGCGGCCGACGCGAGGATCGCAAACGCGAGACTGGCTGCGAGGCGGGTCATGGCGACTTCGTCGCGGTCTCCATGCCGATCGGCTGGTTGTTCTCGTCGAGCAAGGGAACGCCGTAGTCGAGCAGGATCTTGTTGATCGCGGGCTGGTTCTCCTGGATCAGGCGGTTGAGCTGACGCTTCCAGTTCTGGTCCGCGCGCCGCACCCCCATGCCGATGCGGTAGACGAGCTGGTGTCCCGTCTTCTCCTTCACGAGCGACGTGACATGAAGCGGCGGGTTCGCCTTCTTCGCATAGAAGCCCGCCATCGGTCCCCAGAGAATGCCGGCGTCGATGTCGCCCTTGTTCAGATCGTTGATCATGGCTTCGGCGGATGAATCGACGCGCGTATCGATCATCAGCGGATAGGGTTTTGCAGTCGACATCAGGCCAGCGGCCGCCATGTTGGTGGCCGGCGGCGTGCCGGCAACGACGCCGATATGCTTGCCCTTCAGGCGTGTGTCTTCCAGCGTATCGACATCGTCGAGACCGGAGCCCTGCCTGGAGATCAGCGCATAGGCCGTGCGGTAATAGGGATTGGTGCCCTGGACGAGATCGTCGCCCTGCGGGAAGCCCATGATGACATCGCAGCGATGCGCGCCGAGCGTGACGCGGACGAAGCCGGTCGCCTGCGGGAAATACGTGTAGTCCAGCTTTTTCTCGAGCTTCGCGGCGAAGAATTCGGCAAGCTTGTTCTCGAAACCTTCGCCCTTCTCGTTCGAGAAAGGAAGATTGCGCGGATCGGCGCAGACCCTCAGAACCTTGGGATCGACAAGCTCGATCGATAGATCGCGACCTTCGTTGGCGCCCTGTGCCCGCGCAACGTCGCGGCAGGCGACGGTCGCAGCGGTCGCGAGCAGCGGCATGAGCAGCCAGCGATGGTATGATGCCTGTATCATCGGATATCGTTTTCAACTCGCGGCGCCCTGTCCCCTGAAAATGCTATGCTCCTCAATCCGGGCGTGCAACAGGATATTCTCCGGGACGAATTCGCATCACGTGCTGCGACGTAATTCGGAACTCCCTTGCGGCCGCCTTCGTTCGACGGTCGAATGAGACAAAAGGATGAGACATCGCCTCTCGCCATTCGTTGTGTTTGTCGCGCTGATCGCTGCGGGGTCCGCCCGTGCGCAAGACAAGGCGCTGCCCGTGACTGAAATCGCGCCCGGCGTATTTGTCCATGCCGGCGAGGTCGCACTGATGACGCGCGAGAACGAGGGCGCCATCGCCAATGTCGGATTTGTGGTCGGCGACAGCGCGGTCGCCGTGATCGATACAGGCGGCAGCGTGCGGGAAGGACGGCAACTGCTTGCCGCTATTCGCGCGCATACCGACAAGTCGGTCCGCTATGTCGTCAACACGCATGGCCATCCGGATCACGTGTTTGGCAACGCTGCCTTTTCTGCCGACGGTACCATCTTCGTCGGACACAAGAACCTGCCGCAGGCGCTCGCGACGCGCGGGCCGTATTATCTCGATGCGTTTCGCAAGATCATGGGCGATGAATTGATCGACGAGGTAAAGATCGTGCCCCCGACACTGCTCGTGGACGGCACACTCAGATTCGACCTTGGCGCCCGCGCCCTCACCCTGCACGCATGGCTGGCCGCGCATAGCGACAGCGATCTCACCGTACTCGACGAGAAAACCGGAACGCTGTTCGCGGGCGATCTGGTCTTTCTTGCCCATGTTCCGGTGATGGACGGCAGCATTCGCGGCTGGCTTCGATTGATGGGCGATCTGAGTGGGCAACCCGCGCAGCGCGTGGTTCCCGGTCACGGACCCGTGAGCGAATGGCCTGCAGCGCTCGCCGACGAGCAGCGTTACCTCCAGACGCTTGCCACGGACGTGCGGGCATTGGTCGCCCGTGGCGCGCCGATTACGGCTGCGGCCGATACCGCGGCTTCTTCGGAACGATCGCGATGGCAATTGTTCGATGACTACAACGCCCGCAACGCAACTGCAGCATTTTCGGAGATTGAGTGGGAATAGCGCGCGCGATAGCGTATATGGGAAGTTGCTGCTTCGATCCTGGCGAGGAGCGCCACCATGTCCAGACATCGTCTCCGGCTGCTCTGCACAATCGGCTTGCTCGGTGCCACGCTCGCCATGCACGTCTCGCCTTCCCCGGCGGCAGAGCCCTATGATCCCTGGCCGGGCCTGGTCCAGGACGTCTTCAACAATCGTCCGATGAACGACGGCAGCGAGGTGATCGGCATCGAGATGCCGTACCGCGCCGAGGATGCGGCGATCGTACCGGTGACGTTGAAATCAAAGCTCGCGCCGGACGACAGCCGCCATGTGCGCACGATTACGCTGGTGATCGACCAAAACCCGGCGCCGATGGCCGCCAAATGGGAGCTCGGCCCCGATGCGCGCGTGTCCGAAATCTCGACGCGCGTCCGCGTCAACAATTACACCAATGTGCATGCCGTGGCCGAGCTCAGCGACGGCAAGCTTTACATGGTCAAGACCTTCGTGAAGGCCTCCGGCGGCTGCTCCGCACCCGCGGTCAAGAACGCCGAGGAAGCCAAGGCGAGACTTGGCCAGATGAAATACCGGCAGTTCGCGCGGGCCGAACAGGGGCCGACCAACGGCATCCGCGAGGCCCAAATCATGATCGGGCATCCCAACAATTCCGGGCTGCAGATGGATCAGCTCACCCATCTCTACATTCCCTCCTTCTTCATCGACGAACTGCATCTATGGCAGGACGACAGCCCGGTGCTCTCGATGGAAGGCGGTATTTCCATCTCGGAGGACCCCAATCTCCGCTTCACCTATGTCTCGAACGGGGCCAAGACGTTCCGCGCCGAGGCCAAGGACACCTCCGGCCACGTCTTCCAGAAGGAATGGAAGGCCGACGCTTCCGGCAGTTGACTTGGCCGGAAAATCAATTCCGCCCGGATCAGCGCCCTAAAAGCACCTCACCTCGGCCTCGGCCTGCGCGCGCCGCAAATCGTCCAGCGCGCCCTTCGCCTGTTCGGAGGAGCGGAACTGCCCGCCCAGATTTCCCCGGACCTGGGACATGCTCAACACGGTTTCGGCCGTGACATAGCGGTCGTAGGGCAACAGCGAAGCGATGATGTCGATCGAGCACGAGCATTGCTCGATCGATTGCCGGGACTCGCCATTGGCCTTCATGCAACCATAGACATATTCGGCGCGCGCCGATGTCGGGTAATCATTGACGTCATCGGCGTGTGCCATCGCGATCATTGCCACGATTCCGCCCAACGCAGCGACAATCCGTCGTACCCATCCGACTAATGTCATGACATTTCTCCCGGGAGCAAAAGCTATGCTATCGCTTTCGTACTGAAAAGCGGACATTCGAGAAAACGGCTCACGATGTCATGAAACGTTTCGCGGTGATGATCCTGACTGCAGTTGCGCTCGCCGCAACAAGCGCCGTGCGTTGCGATGCGGAAACCATACGGGTTGCGGTGCAGAAGACCGGAACATTTGCGTGGGAGCTGGCGGTGATCCGCGCGCATGGCCTCGACCAGCAGTCCAACCTTTCGATCCAGCTCCTCGAGCTTGCAAGCCCGGAGGCCGGCAAGATCGCGCTTCGCGCCGGCAGTGCCGACATCATCATCTCCGACTGGCTGTGGGTTTCCCGCGAACGCAGCCTCGGCGCGAAGCTTACGTTCTATCCCTATTCGAGCGCGCTCGGCGCCGTGATGGTGCCGAATGCATCCCTGATCCAAAATCTTGCCGGTCTCAAGGGGCGTAAGCTTGCGGTCGCCGGCGGGCCGATCGACAAGAGCTGGCTGTTGTTGCAGGCGGCGCTGAAGCAGGATGGAACCGACCTGAAGACGGAATCGAGCATCATCTATGGCGCGCCGCCGCTGCTGTCGGCCAAGGCGCTCGACGGCGAGACAGACGCTACGCTCACCTACTGGAATTTTAGCGCGGCCCTGGAAGCCAAGGGCTTCCAGCGACTTGCCGGCATCGAGGATATTCTGCCAAAGCTCGGGGCCAAGGGCCGCACCGCGATGATCGGCTATGTCTTCGATGAAGCGTGGAGCAACGCGCATCCGGATCTGGTGGCGCGATTCATTGCAACGACGCGCGCTGCAAAGGAGGTTCTGTCGTCGTCGGACGAGGAGTGGGAGAGGATCAAATCCCTGACTGGCGCCACCGATGAAGCGACGTTCCGCGCCTACCGGGACTATTATCGCGAGGGCATTCCCCGGCGACCTGTCGCCGAAGAGGAAGCCGACGCGAAAGCTCTTTACGGCGTGCTGGCAACCGTCGGCGGCCGAGATCTCGTCGGGCCGGCGCCGGAACTTGATCCCGGCACGTTCTACCGCACGGCACCGAAGGATTGACGCGATGCGCCTGCTGTCGGTTGCCGTACTGATCATCACCTGGTGGATCGTGTCCCTCTATGTCGGCAATACCAGGCTGCCGCCACCGTCCGAAGTGCTCGAAGCGATGCTGAACGAGGCGAAATCAGGCGCGCTGTTCGTCAATCTCGGTGCGACGCTGGCGCGCGTCGCGCTCTCCTTCGTGCTGGCGATGACGCTCGGTACCGCCATCGGCTACTGGATGGGCCGCGTGCGCCTCGCCGACCGGCTCGGCGATCCCTGGCTGATCCTGCTGCTCAACCTCCCAGCCCTCGTCGTCATCGTGCTGGCCTATATCTGGGCGGGATTGACCGAGGCCGCGGCGATCGCGGCGATTGCGATCAACAAGCTTCCGACCGCCGTCGTGACGTTGCGCGAGGGCACCCGCGCCCTCGATCCTGCGCTGGATGAGATGGCATCGATCTTTGCCTTTCCGCGCGGCAAGGCATTCCGACATGTCGTCCTGCCGCAGCTCGCGCCCTATGTCGCGGCCGCCGCGCGGTCGGGCCTTGCGCTGATCTGGAAGATCGTGCTGGTGGCCGAATATCTGGGCCGGCCCAACGGCGTCGGCTTCGAGATCGGCGTGGCTTTCCAGCTGTTCGACATCCCTCTCCTGCTGGCCTATTCGCTGAGCTTCGCCGTGGTGGTCTTCGCGATCGAGACCGCCCTGGTGCAGCCGTTCGAGGCACGGCTATCCCGATGGCGGCCCCGTGCGGCTTGAAGTCGATATCTCGAGCAAGGCATTCACGAACGCCGCAGGCGAACGCCACGACGTGCTCCGCAACATCGCATTCACCCTCGAGCAGGGCGAGGTCGGCGTCCTTGTCGGTCCGTCCGGATGCGGCAAGACGACCATGCTCCGGATCCTCACCGGCCTCGATCACGACTATCGGGGTCGCGTCTCGCGGCCCGCGGCGCTGCGGATCGGCATGGTGTTTCAGGAGCCGCGGCTCCTGCCGTGGCGATCGGTCGAGGAGAACGTGCGGCTAGCCGCACCGAAGGCCGACGAGGCAAGGCTTTCAGCGCTGTTCGACGTCCTGGAATTGAGCGGGCATCGCGCTCATTTCCCCGGCGAATTGTCGCTGGGGCTGGCCCGGCGTGTCGCGCTGGCCCGCGCGCTCGCGGTCGACCCTGACTTTCTCATCCTCGATGAGCCGCTGGCATCTCTCGACGCGGCGCTCGCCGCCCGGCTTCGCAGCCAGATCGCGACCCTGTTGGAAGGCCGCGCCACGATGACGCTGCTGGTCACCCACAATCTCGACGATGCCGTCCGTCTCGGTGACCGCTTATTCCTGTTGTCGGCGCGTCCGGCCCGCATCCTTCATGAGGTACCGATCGCCAAGCCCAGATCGGCGCGGAGCGCTGCCGATATCAGGGAGGCCAAGGACGCGCTGGCGCAGCTCTACGCAGCCGACGGCTGAGCCGCATTCACACTTGATCCCGGCACACGGTTCGCTTCAGATTGTCCGCGCAAGAAGATTTTTTGGGAGGTTACCATGCCGCGGATGCTGATTGCGATCTGCCTGTTTGTGACGGCGCTGCCGGTCCAACTCGTGGCGCAAGGAAAGGGCATCCGATTGTGGAACCTGACGACCTCGACCATTTCCGGCTTCCAGCTTTCTCCTGCAGGCAAGAACGAGTGGGGGCCGAACCAGACCCTGAACGACAAGGACAAGGAAGTCGATCACGATGAGCGATTGCGCATCACCGGCGTCGCACCCGGCCGCTACGACGCCAAGGTCGGCTATCGCGATCACAGGCAATGCCTTGTCCGCGATATCGAAATCAAGGCGGACGCCGTGTTCTCGATATCGGACAAGGATCTCAAGGACTGCAACAAGTAAGCTGCAGCAGCGCACAACCGGCCGGCGAGATGCTTTTCAGATTTTTTCGCGGGTGTGCGGATATTCGCAGCGCCACTTCACCGCCGTCCATTTCGGATGTTCGCCCACCCATTGCGCGATGTAAGGCGGCGCGGCCATGGCGCATTGCTGCAGCGAAAAGTTGGCGGAAAAGATCAAACGCCTCTCCTCGCACATGTTCGGCGAGAGCACGGCACACACGGTGATGACCAAGTCTATCACATCCATGTCCGATATCCTCCGGCGCAGTTTCAATGAATCGATAGCACAACCAGATACGATGCCGGCCAGTCGAAGTTTCACGTGGCCGTGAGAGCCGCGGCCGATCCGGCCCTCAGAAATTGACGCCGAATACCAGCTTGGCCTGATGGCGCTCGAAATTGACGAGATCAAGCGCGGCATTCGATCCGGCCGGACGCCCCCAGGCCTGGACGCTCCAGGTCGCGGTGAGGCGCGAGCGCTCCGACAGCCGGAAATAGGCGGTCGGCCCGATAAAGAGCGCCTGCCCGGACAACTCCTCCAGCCCGGTCCCGTCATATCTCCTGAAATACCGCGCTTCGCCGCCCAACAGGAAGCCGGGGCGCAGTTGCGCCATCATGCCAACGGCGATGCCGAATACGGACTCCTGTTCCTCGGTTGGCGCGCCGGCGAAGTGCGTCCATTCCGGCTGATAGGTCAGATTGAGCGTCGCGACGGCGACGCTTGGGATCAGATCCCGCTCGAGCGCCAGAGTCACCTCCGTGCCATAACTTCGCACCCGTGATGCCGTGACCTCGTCGATGCGGTCTCCGTGGCTTTCGACCGCCAGCGTCAGACCGAAGGGAGCCGTCTCCCGATCGAGAAAGCGATAGCGCAGGTCGAGCGAAGCCCCCTGCCAGGCAGCCTGATTGCGATCCACAAAGCCCGGAACGGAGTTGATGCTGTGAGCCGCGAGCGTCGTCCCGACCTCGATGCGAAAATTCCTGATCGGCACGAACTCCAATTCGAGCTGCTGACCCGCGGCCTGGTAACTGCCGCCCTGCCTTGAGAAACGCCCCGTGGTTTCCGACTGGAATTCACGCTCGCCCAGTTCGCCCACATCCGTGCCGATCATGAAGCCATAGATGTGCTCGGTGTCGATGCCCTCTGCGTGGCCGCACACCGGCGGCAGCAGAAAGCAGAGCATCGCAGCCCACAATGATCTGGCAGGGATCGTCATTCCCGTTTCCGAAAACCACCAGCGTGAATCGAAGACCCAAAATTTTCCGACGCAAGCCTAGCACACGGTGGCGGCAAGCAATGGTGTCGTTTGCTGATCTGGAAGGAAAAGGCCGCGCGAAACCAAGCCGGCCACGGGCTACGAAGGCTAAGGGGAAACCCGGCCGTCGAGAAGAACAACACGTCTGCCACGGCCCACAGCAGATGACTGCCGGAGCCGGGCAGATCGCTTCGTTGTTATTTGCGCGTTGCGCAGACGTACATGTTGATTTCCATGCCCACCTGCACTTCGACGATCTTCGGAGTTTTCCAGGTCATTTGGGTCTCCCAAGTCATTTGGCGCAACACTTGCGCCGACCCAAGCGTAAGGCGGCCATGCGCTTCACGCAAGAGCCCGTCCAAATCTCCGGTTGCAATGACCTTCTATCGCATCAGGCGCAACAGCGCGCGGCCGGCCGGCGTGCTCAGCTCTTTTGCATCCAGTGTCCCATCGCCATCCGGGTTCGCTGCGCGAAAACGCTGCTCGACGACGGCCAGATATTCGTCCAGCGTCAGCGTGCCATCATGGTCGGGATCGGCTGCCGCAAGCTCCTTCGCACTCAACCGGCCGGCCAGCTCGCGCTTATCGAGCGTCCCGTCGTGGTCGTGATCGAGTCTTGCGAACAATGCGGCGGCCGCCTTCTTCACTTCGGCGAGGTCGAGCGTGCCGTCGGAATCGGTGTCGAACATCTTGACCGGATTGCCGCGGGAGGCCGCCAGCGCGGATGAACTTTCTACCGCCAGTAATGCCGCGGATATCAGGAGGATAGACCGGCGCGATATCATCATGGATCTCTCTGTCCGATGCAGATGATTGGAAACCGACGGCTCGGAGTCAGGTTCCGGGTGGCCGCGGCATTCTCGAATTTGTTAGTCCGTTACGCCGCCCTTGCGGCGGCGAAAAACGGTATTCCGGGAGATATCCATGGGGTCGTCACTGCGAAAACTCGTCATCTCGTTGCTGCTCGTCAGCTTTGCATCCTGCGCGCTGGCTGAGGACGGCAAGTCCCGCCGCAGCGCGGCACGAGCTACCTCACCCGCATCGCTGACCGGCAAGGAACGCCTCGGCCCGAAATGGACCGACGAGCAGCGCCTCGACAATTGCAACGTCCCCGCCGACAAGCGCGGCAACAAGCCGCGGCCGAGCCTGTGCGCCAACGCCCCGCCGAACTGATCGGCTCAGATGACGTCCGCCGGCACGCCGCCAGGTTGCCCCTTGTGGATGGCGGATGGGGCGACGCCGAAGCATTTCCTGAACACGCGGCTGAAATGCGACGAACTGGAGAAGCCCCAGGAAAACGCGACGTCGGTGATGGTTTTGCCGGCATGCGCCTCCAGCTCCTGGCGGCAATGCTGCAGCCTCGCCCGCCAGATGTAATCGCTGACGGTCATGCCCCGTTCGCTGAACACCATGTGCAGATAGCGTTTGGTGCAGCCGAGCGCCGCCGAGATCTGGTCGATACTGAGCTCCGGATCGCGCAGGTGCTCGCGGATGAAAGCCTGCGCCCGCACATACATCGCCTCCGGACCGACGCGGTCGAAAGTCGTGTCCGCCTCGCGCAGCGGCAACAACAGCAGGTCGATCAGCGAATCTGCGACGCCGACCGCACTGTTTGCCGACAGCTTGGCTGCCTCGTCGAACGCCGCATGCACGAAGTCGTGGGCGATTCGGCCCGTGCCCGTCCGCGCCGACAGCTTGCAGGCCGACATCTTGTCAAAATGGAACCCGCGTTCCCGCAACAGCTCCTTCGGCACGATCACGACCTCATGCCGCGTCAGCGCGGGGCTGATGATCGTGTGCGGCGACGAGACATCGTAGGCCAGGCAGTCGCCCGGCTTGATCTGGATCTGACAGCCGTTCTGCTCGAAGTACGAGACACCGTAGGTCTGGAACAGGATCTTCACATAGGGATGTTCGCTGTTGTGATTGCGCGAACTCGCGTGCGTGATCCGGTGTTGGCTCGCCTCGATCTGGCACAGCTTCACTTTTGAGATGGTCGTGTAGTTGATCCGCCCCTCCAGCGTCGAAGCCTCGAGCGGATCGACATGGAACTGGCCGCAGAGATCGGTCAGCGCATCTGACCAGCATTGGAGCTGCTTTTTCGGCCCCAGTCCGGCAGTGCTGAGCGAGTGAACCGTATCGGACATTTCCTGCCACCGATTTGAGATCAACCGTGAGAGGCTCGCGGCCGGTCACGGTAAGCGACGTTCAAGTTGAGGCGGTATTGAGGCAAAAAACCGGGGAATAGCGAAGCGTCCCTCCTCACTCCCTTGGGTTGATTCTCCGACTAAGTTTCGGCGCCGTCAAGGAAAACATCTGGTGGGCAAAAACCCAGAAGGATTTGATGCCCCGCAGCATCGCGAGTCGAAGTCTACGCAGCCGATGTGCGGGATACGAAAAAGTTTCACGCGCTTCCCTTCTGAGCAAAGGCGTTTCGCTCTTGGGCAAGTCCCAACCTTTCGAACGGGATAGGGATAGCGCTTAAGAAATTGGAAAGTGGGACCGCTACCGGCGGGAACCCAAAGTTCAAAACTGGGAGGAACCACGATGCGAAAGGTGCTACTCGCGACCGGCATGAGTGCCATGGCGGTGTTTGCCGCTGGAAGCGCTACAGCCAACGACGAACTGAACAAGATGTCGCAGAACCCGGCCGAATGGGTGATGCCGACGGGCGACTACGCCAACACGCGCTATTCCAAGCTCAAGCAAATTACCGCCGCCAATGTCGGCAAGCTGCAGGTGGCCTGGACGTTCTCGACCGGCGTGCTGCGCGGGCACGAGGGTGGACCGCTCATCATCGGCAACACGATGTACGTCCACACCCCCTTCCCCAACAAGGTCTATGCTCTTGACCTTTCCAATGAGAGCAAGATCATCTGGAGTTACGAGCCGAAGCAGGATCCGAACGTCATCCCGGTGATGTGCTGCGACACGGTGAACCGCGGCCTCGCCTATGCCGACGGCAAGATCTTCCTGCACCAGGCCGATGACAAGCTGGTCGCGCTCAACGCCAAGGACGGCAAGGTCGAATGGACCGCTGTCAACGGCGATCCCAGCAAGGGGCAGACCGGCACTTCTGCGCCGATGGTCGTCAAGGACAAGGTCCTCGTCGGCACCTCCGGCGGTGAATTCGGCGTCCAGTGCAGCATGACCGCCTACAACATCAAGGATGGCAAGCAGGCCTGGAAGGCCTATTCGGAAGGTCCGGACGACCAGATCCTGGTCGACCCCGAGAAGACCACGGCACTCGGCAAGCCGGTCGGCAAAGATTCGAGCCTGAAGACCTGGGAAGGCGATCAGTGGAAGATCGGCGGCGGCTGCACATGGGGCTGGCTCGCCTACGACCCGTCGTTGAATCTGGTCTATTACGGTTCGGGTAACCCCTCGACCTGGAACCCGAAGCAGCGGCCGGGCGACAACAAGTGGTCGATGACCATCTTCGCGCGCAATCCGGACAACGGGATGGCGAAGTGGGTCTATCAGATGACGCCCCACGACGAGTGGGACTATGACGGCGTCAACGAGATGATCCTCACCGATCAGTCGATCGACGGCAAACCGCGCAAGCTGTTGACCCATTTCGATCGTAACGGTCTCGGCTATACGCTCGATCGCGCCGACGGCGAACTGCTGGTCGCGCAGAAGTACGATCCGAAGGTCAACTGGACCTCCGGCGTCGACATGAACAAGAACTCGCCGACCTACGGCCGGCCGAAGGTTCTCGACGAATATTCGACCGACAAGCAGGGTGAGGACCACAACAACAAGGGTATCTGCCCGGCCGCGCTCGGCTCCAAGGACGAGCAGCCTGCAGCCTACTCGCCGGATACGCAGTTGTTTTACGTTCCCACCAACCACGTCTGCATGGACTATGAACCGTTCAAGGTGAGCTACACCGCAGGCCAGCCCTATGTGGGCGCGACGCTGTCGATGTATCCGCCTCCGGGCGAGACCCACATGGGCAACTTCATCGCCTGGGACGGCAAGACGGGCAAGATCGTCTGGTCGAACAAGGAACAGTTCTCGGTCTGGTCGGGCGCGCTCGCGACCGCCGGCGGCGTCGTGTTCTACGGCACGCTGGAAGGTTACCTGAAGGCGGTCGACGCCAAGACGGGCAAGGAACTGTACAAGTTCAAGACTCCGTCCGGCATCATCGGCAACGTCACCACCTACGAACATGCCGGCAAGCAGTACATTGCCGTGCTGTCCGGCGTCGGCGGTTGGGCGGGCATCGGCCTCGCGGCCGGTCTCACCGATCCGACCGCAGGCCTCGGCGCCGTCGGTGGCTACGCAGCGCTGACCAACTACACCGCTCTCGGCGGAGCACTCACCGTGTTCGCGCTACCGCAGCAGTGAGCTGACGAACCTTCATCCCGGCGCGCGGGTTCGTCCCACGCGCCGGGTGATGTGGGCATCGACGGTCGAGGGATAGGCTCTTGCGTATTATTTGTTTGGTAGCTGCAGCGACGATTCTGGTCGCTGCCGGTGGAATTGCCTTCGCCGACGGCTCGGGCGATCCGGCCGCGGTCAAATCCGAAGACGGGAAATACCTCGATAAGGAGGGAAACCCCACCTACAAGATCCAGGCCGATGGCACGGTCGATTGGTACACCTATTCCGGATACCGCCGATATCACTCCGAGTGCCATGTCTGCCACGGACCTGACGGAATGGGATCGAGTTATGCGCCGGCGCTGAAGGACTCGCTGAAGACGATGAGCTACGGCGATTTTCTCGCCGTCGTCGCAAGCGGACGCAAAAACGTTACGACGTCGCAGGAGAACGTAATGCCGGCCTTCGGCGACAACCCGAACGTCGCCTGCTACTTGGATGACATTTACGTCTATCTGCGCGCCCGGGCCGATGACGCGCTGGGACGCGTACGTCCGGCGAAGCATGACGAGAAATCCAAGGCCTATACCGATGCGGAAAAATCCTGCATGGGACACTAAAGCAGAAGCAAGCGAAACAGGACCTAACGATGAAGACACGCGCCGCTGTCGCCTTCGAGGCAAAGAAGCCGCTGGAAATCGTCGAGCTCGACCTGGAAGGGCCGAAGGCCGGCGAAGTCCTGGTCGAGATCAAGGCGACCGGCATCTGCCATACCGACGCCTACACGCTCGACGGTTTTGACAGCGAGGGCATTTTTCCTTCCATCCTCGGTCATGAGGGCGCGGGCATCGTTCGCGAGGTCGGCGCCGGCGTCACATCGGTGAAGCCGGGCGACCATGTGATCCCGCTCTACACGCCCGAATGCCGCCAGTGCAAAAGCTGTCTCAGCCAGAAGACCAATCTCTGCACGGCGATCCGCGCCACCCAGGGCAAGGGCCTGATGCCGGACGGCACGTCGCGCTTCAGCCACAAGGGCAAGACCATCTTCCACTATATGGGCTGCTCGACGTTCTCGAATTTCACGGTACTGCCGGAGATCGCCGTGGCGAAGATCCGCGAAGACGCGCCCTTCGACAAGAGCTGTTATATCGGCTGCGGCGTCACGACCGGCGTCGGTGCCGTGGTCAACACGGCCAAGGTCACGCCCGGCGCCAATGTCGTCGTGTTCGGGCTCGGCGGCATCGGGCTCAACGTCATCCAGGGCGCCAGGATGGTCGGCGCCAACAAGATCATCGGCGTCGACGTCAATGATTCGAAGGACGAGTGGGGCCGCAAGTTCGGCATGACCCACTTCGTCAACCCGAAAAAGGTCTCCGGCGACATCGTCGCGCACCTCATCACGTTGACCGATGGCGGCGCCGACTACACCTTCGACTGTACCGGCAACACCACGGTGATGCGCCAGGCGCTGGAAGCCTGCCACCGCGGCTGGGGCGTCTCCGTGGTGATCGGCGTGGCCGAAGCAGGCAAGGAAATCGCGACGAGGCCGTTCCAGCTCGTCACCGGCCGCGTCTGGAAAGGCACGGCGTTTGGCGGCGCTCGCGGCCGCACCGACGTCCCGAAGATCGTCGACTGGTACATGGACAAGAAAATTCAGATCGATCCTATGATCACCCACGTGCTCAAGCTCGAGGAAATCAACAAGGGGTTCGACCTGATGCATGAAGGCAAGTCGATCCGTTCGGTCGTCGTCTACTAGTCAGAACATCAAACTCAAGGAGGATAGGCCATGAACGTTCAACTCCACCCATCGGTCGACAGCGGCGTGAAGCAGGGCTCGGGAAGCTTTGCCGGCGGAACCCTGGTCTGCAAATGCAAGGACAAGCCGGTCAAGGTCGGCGTCAAGGGCGACGTCGCCCACAACCACGCCTGCGGCTGCACCAAATGCTGGAAGCCGGAAGGCGCGACCTTCTCGGTGGTCGCGGTCGTGCCCCGCCAGAACGTGACGGTGCTCGAGAACGGCGACAAGCTGCAGGTGGTCGATCCGTCGGCGGTGATCCAGCGCTATGCCTGCAAGGTCTGCGGCACGCATATGTACGGCCGCATCGAGAACAAGGGTCATCCGTTCTACGGCCTCGACTTCGTCCATCCCGAGCTGTTCCAGGAGCCCGGATCGGCCGCACCGGGATTTGCGGCGTTCGTCTCCTCGGTGATCGAGTCGGGCGTCAAGCCGGAACAGATGGACGCGATCCGCGGCCGGCTGAAAGAGCTGGGCCTCGAGCCTTATGACTGCCTGTCTCCGGCACTGATGGATGCCATCGCCACACATGTTGCGAAATCCAAGGCCGCCTGAGCGGACTGCGAAGAGAGCGAGACGCGCGGAGATTTGATTCCGCTAGGATTGTCGGACGCGGCGTGAACCGCGGTGTCCAGCGGAGTTTTGCCGCTACAACGTGGTGCGCCATGGTGCGCCAAGCTCGTCCCACCTTCTCCCTGGCCTGCGCTATGGGCCTCGCTGGTGTTTCCGGGCGAGGCCTTCCTTTTGCCAAACGTAGAATGCAGAACACTTCCTGTGAAGCATCTTTACCGGCGCTTCTGATAGCATTCGATCACTCACTCGATTCAACTCAAGGGGGGAAAGCCGCACCATCACAGGTCGTACAATGAAGTCTGTCAGCCTTGCGCACCGCGATCGACGCGGCCAAGGCGATGGATGCGAGCAACGGGAAATATGTTCCGGCTCGCGCCCGAAGGGACATCAACAGCTTAAGCAGAGCGAGGAACGATCATGATCAAGTTGAACATCAACGGCAAAGAGCAGACCTGGGACGGCGATCCGGACCTCTCGCTGCTCTGGTTTCTCCGCGACGAAGCGGGACTGACCGGCACCAAATTCGGCTGCGGCCAGGCCCTGTGCGGCGCCTGTACGGTCATCATGGACAAGGAGGCCGTGCGCGCCTGCATCACCTCCGTTTCCGACGCCGCCGGCCGGCAGGTTACCACCATCGAAGGCCTGCACCCTTCCGGCGATCACGCCGTTCAAAAAGCCTGGCGGCAGGTCAACGTCCCGCAATGCGGCTTTTGCCAGGCCGGACAGATCATGCAGGCCGCCGCTCTCCTGGCGGAAAATCCAAAACCCTCCCATGACCAGATTCGGGAAGCGATGGCAGGCAACATCTGCCGCTGCGGCTGTTACCAGCGCATCGAGAACGCCGTTCATCTTGCCTCGACGGGAGTCTGATCATGAACATCATCGCAAATCCGGACAAGCTCCGCGGCTTTGAACGGCACCTCGTCAAGGTCGAGAACGTCTCGCGCCGCAGCATCCTGAAGGGTCTCGGCATTGCGGGAAGCTTCGTGCTTGCCGCACCCGTGCTGTCGCGCCCGGCTTTCGCCTACGAGACCGGCGCCGGCGAGATGCCGCATGGCGTCGTGGTCGATCCGCGCGTCTTCGTCGCGATCGCGCCGGACGGCGCCGTCACGATCGTCGCGCACCGCTCCGAAATGGGAACGGGCGTCCGCACCAGCCTGCCGCTGGTCGTCGCGGAGGAGATGGAAGCCGACTGGAATCGCGTGAAGGTGCAGCAGGCCCATGGCGACGAAGCCAGGTTCGGCAACCAGGACACCGACGGATCGCGCAGCACGCGGCATTATCTGATCCCGATGCGCCAGATCGGCGCCTCCGCCCGCGCCATGCTCGAAGGCGCAGCCGCCAAGCGCTGGGGCGTGCCGGTGACCGAGGTGAAGGCCGCCAATCACGAAGTGGTCCACGCCGCGAGCGGACGCCGCATCGGTTTCGGCGATCTCGCTGCCGACGCCGCGAAGGAGCCCGTGCCGGCGATCGGCAGCCTGAAGCTCAAGGACCCGAAGGATTTCCGCTATCTCGGCAAGGGCGAGATCAGCATCGTCGATCTCCGCGATATCACCACAGGCGCGGCGCAATATGGCGCCGACGTACGCCTGCCCGGCATGAAATACGCCGTCATCGCGCGTCCGCCGGTGACCGGCGGCAAGCTCGCGTCGTTTGACGGCGCCGGTGCGATGAAGATTTCGGGCGTCGAGAAGGTGATGGAGGTCAAGGGCTGGCCGTGGCCTTCCAAATTCCAGCCGCTCGGCGGCGTTGCCGTGATCGCACGCAATACCGGCGCGGCGATCAAGGGCCGCGATGCCTTGAAAATCGTCTGGGATGACGGCGCCAACGCCAAATACGACTCGGTTGCCTACCGGGCCGAGCTCGAGGAAGCCACCCGCAAGCCCGGCCTCGTCGTGCGCAAGGAAGGCGACGTCGAAAGTGCGTTGAAGAGCGCCGACAAGGTGATAACAGGCGAATATTACGCGCCGCACCTGGCCCATGTCAGCATGGAGCCGCCGGTTGCGGTCGCCGATGTCAAGGACGGCAAGGCCACGATCTGGGCGCCGGTGCAAAGCCCGGGCGGAACCCGCGAGGACGTCGCCAAGACACTCGGCATCTCCGAGGACAATGTGACCGTCAATGTCACGCTGCTCGGCGGTGGCTTCGGACGCAAGTCGAAATGCGACTTTGCACTGGAGGCCGCACTTCTTTCGAAAGAACTCGGCGCGCCGGTGAAGGTGCAATGGACGCGCGAGGACGATGTCCAGCACGATTTCCTCCATACGGTTTCGGTGGAGCGGATCGAGGCCGGACTCGACAAGAACGGCAAGGTGATCGCCTGGCGGCATCGCAGCGCCGCGCCAAGCATCGGCTCGACGTTCGAGCCGGGTGCCGTGCACCAGCTCGGCCTCGAGCTCGGCATGGGGTTCGTCGACATGCCGTTCGAGATCGCGAACGTCCAGTGCGAGAACCCGGAAGCAGCGGCACATACCCGCATCGGCTGGTTCCGTTCCGTCTCGAACATCCCGCGCGCCTTCGCCATCCAGTCGATGGTCGGCGAGCTCGCGCATGCGACGGGCCGTGACCAGAAGGACATGTTGCTTGAGCTGATCGGATCGCCGCGGATCCTGAAGCTCGACTCGGTCAAGGACTACTGGAATAACGGGGAGCCCTATGACAGCTACCCAATCGACACCGCGCGTTTGCGGCGGGTCGTCGAGGTCGTCGCGGAGAAAGGCGAATGGGGACGCGCGGTGCCAAAAGGCCATGGCCTCGGCATCGCAGTCCACCGCAGCTTCGTCAGCTATATCGCGACCATCGTCGAAGTGGCCGTCGACGATAAGGGCAAGCTCACGGTGCCGAGGGTCGATACCGCCATCGATTGCGGCACCTA
>Ga0070679_100002204_pt1 | contig 17594 bp, 17 predicted proteins | sample KBSC63BmetaG_FD_65652 | JGI IMG/M metagenome (GOLD analysis project Ga0070679, IMG submission 65652) | Corn rhizosphere microbial communities from Kellogg Biological Station, Michigan, USA - KBS C6-3B metaG | ecosystem: Host-associated > Plants > Roots > Rhizosphere | place: USA: Michigan... | reverse complement strand
CTTGGTCTTGCGCTTGTCGCCGTACTGCTTGACGACGTCCGCCAGCTCGTCTTTGACGACCGCCCAGCGCTTGGCGTCGGACTTGAGCAGGCCCTCGAGGCGCTTGGCCTCCTTCTTCTTTTCGGCGAGCTCCTCCTGGATCATGAGGATCTCGAGCCGGGCCAGGCGATAGAGCTTGAGCTCGAGGATGGCGTCGACCTGCTCTTCGTCGAGCTCGAAGCGCTTCATCAGCTTCTGCGCCGCGTCCTGCTTGCCTTCGGACTTGCGGATGATGCGGATGACCTCGTCGAGCGCGTCGTAGACCTTGGCGTAGCCCTCGAGGATGTGGATGCGCCGGTTGAGCTCGTCGAGGTCGAAGCGGAAGCGCCGCGTGACCACCTCGAAGCGGAACTCGAGGAAGTGGCGCAGACAGGCCTTGAGGTTGAGGCGCTCGGGGCGGCCGACTTCCGGATTGTCCGTCGGCACGAGGCAGGTCAGGTTGACCTGCACGTTGTTCTGCAGCGCGGTGTTCTTGTAGAGGTACGCCATGATCAGCGCGGGATCGGCGTCCTTCTTGATCTCGACCTCGATGCGCACGTCGGTCGTCGACTGATCGAGCACGTCGACCATCTGCGGCAGCTTGCGCTCGCGGATGATCTCGCCGATCTTCTCGACGATCGACTGCTTGGTCGGCCCGTACGGGATCGAGGTGATGACGATGGTCGGCGTCTGCTTGCGCCCCTTGGGCTCTTCGAGCTCCCACTCGCCGCGCAGCTTGAGCGAGCCGGAGCCGGCTTCGTAGATCTCCTTCAAGTCCCGCTTCGACGCGAGCACCTGCCCGCCCGTCGGGAAATCCGGACCCTTGATGAACTTCAGGAGGTCCTTCGACTCGAGCGCCGGATCGTCGACGAGCGCGATGCACGCCTCGACCACCTCGCCGAGGTGATGCGGCGGGATCGAGGTCGCCATACCGACCGCGATGCCCTGCGTGCCGTTGACCAAAAGGTTCGGCACGCGCGAGGGCAGCACCACCGGCTCGCTGCGCGTGCCGTCGTAGTTGGCGCGCCACTCGACGGTCTTGGAGCGGATCTCGTCGATCAGCTCGACCGCCATCTTCTGCAGCTTGCACTCGGTGTAACGCATCGACGCGGCCATGTCGCCGTCGAGCGAACCGAAGTTGCCCTGCCCGTCGACGAGCGGATAGCGCAGCGAGAAGTCCTGGGCCATGCGCACGAGCGCGTCGTAGATGGCGCTGTCGCCGTGCGGGTGATAGTTGCCCATGACGTCGCCGACGACCTTGGCGCACTTGCGATGGCGCCCCTCGGGCTGGAGGCGCAAGTCGTGGAACATCGTGTAGATGATGCGGCGCTGCACCGGCTTGAGGCCGTCGCGCACATCGGGTAGCGCGCGCGCGGTGATGACCGACAGCGCGTAGTTCAGGTAGCGCCGCTGGGTCTCCTCGGAGAGCGGAATCGTTTGGATGTCTTGCATATCGCCGCGCGCAAGATAACGGGTGTGCCCCGCACGGTCAAATGCGCGCGGCCAACTCGCCGATGCGTCGCACCGATGTCGCGTCGCCGGCAAGCAGGCAACGGAGGTCGCTGCACATGAAGAGCCCGACGGTGCTGCGCTCGTCCACGCGCACGGTCATGAGCTTGATGACGCCGCGGCCGCGCACCGCGTGACAGGCGTGGCACATGCCGAGGCGGTCGGGCCGGCCGCCGGTCGCGGTGTGCAGGACGAGGCCGCGCACCGGCGCGCCGGCGCGCTCGCGGAACAAGAGGAAGGCGCGCGGGCCGACGATCCAGCCGACCACGCGGTCGACGGCGAGCGGCAGCACGAGCTCGGCGGCGAGCTCGACCTCGTCGCGATCGATGTCACGAAAACAGGCGCGGAGCTCGGCTTCGGAGGTCACCGCCGACATGCGGTGAGGAGGATACTAGGTATTGGGCTGCGGCTTCTTGTGCTTGTGCGCGTGGCCCATGTCGCTCGAGCCGGGCGGCGAGTAGTCGGTCCAGCGATACGACGGCTCGGGCCGGATGTCGACGTGCACGAAGCCGGCGCGCGGGTAGATGCCGATGCCCATGCCGCCGGTGTCGAGCGACTCGACGAACGTGTGCAGCACCTTGTCGGGAATGCCGGGAATGCGGATGTCGGAGGCGGAGCCGTGGAAGTGGAACGACGAGGTGCGCTTCTGGTTGCGGAAGCCGGAGACGAGCTCGATGCGCTTGCCGAAGTGATCGTAGACGCGCGAGAGCATTTCGTAGAGACGCGGGTCGATCGCCTTTTCCGTGCCGGTGCGCTTGCAGCGCCAGAAATGGTTCAGCTGGTCGAGCGAGTCCGGGTTGAAGCTGCCGTCCTCGTTGTAGAGCTCGACCGAGAGCGCCTCGCCGAAGTTGACCGCGTAGAGCTCGATCTTGCCCGACGGCTTGTCCAGCGGCTCGTCACGAAGCTCGTCCGGTGAGGCGAGACGGCCCGAGAGGATCGGGTGACCCTTGTGCCTCTTCTTGCCCTTTTTGCCCTTGGCGACGGTCGCCGTGGGACGCGAGCCATCTTGCTCATCCGCTCGCGCGGTGCCGAGCGCTGCGGTGCCGAGGAAAAGAGCTGCCGCGATCCAGATCGACTTTCGCAATGGCCTCTGCCTCCCGAAAACGTTTCGTTGCCACGCTCATGCCGCCCGTCGGATCGGCCAGGATCGTGTGGGCGCGGAAACCACCAAGTACCTACATCCTTTGTGGTCCCCTAGGGTTAGGCTCTATTTCAATACGTACTTTTTTGACAGTAGCCAGCCGCGATCAAATACGTCAAGGAAATTTTACTTCCATTATTCAGGAAGCCGGCTTTTGTCCCGTTTCCGGAGGAGTGAAAGGTAGGTGATGAAGCTCCACGTTGAGCTTCTTGGCGACATCGAAGATGCGCGAGTCACGATAGAACTCGCCGAAGACGATGCGACGGATGCCGCTGTTGGTGACCTGCTTGAAGCAGCTCCAGCACGGCGACGCCGTCACGTAGATCGACGCGCCATCGATGCTGACGCCGTTCTTCGCGGCCTGCAGGATCGCGTTCGACTCGGCGTGGATGGTGGCAACGCAATGGTTGTCCTCCATCATGTGACCGACCTCCGAGCAGTGCGGCATGCCTCGGATCGAGCCGTTGTAGCCCGTCGAGAGGATCGTCTTGTCGCGCACGATGACGGCGCCGACGAACTTCCGATCGCAGGTGGAGCGCGACGAAACGACGCGCGCGATGTTCATGAAGTACTCGTCCCAGGAGGCTCGCTCGGCCATGGTGGCCAGCATGATACAGTTGTCGCGTGCAAGCAGGAATTCTCTTGTGCCCCGAGTGTGGGGCGGCGGCGCGGCCCGACGAGGTCGCGTGCTCGTATTGCCGAGCGCAGCTGCAGACGGTGGCCTGCCCTTCGTGCATGGGGATGATCTTCGCGGGCACCAAGTACTGCGCGCATTGCGGGGCGCGCGTGTTCGCCACGACCGCGACGGACGCGACGAATGCGGGCGGGCGGCGCTGTCCGCGCTGCGCGTCGACGGCGACGCTGACGGCGACGGCGATCGGCTCGGCGTTCCTCGAGGAGTGCGGCGCGTGCGGCGGCGTGTGGGTCGACGCGCGCTCGTTCGCGGAGCTGTGCGCGAGCAAGGAAGAGCAGGCGGCGTACGTGGGCGCGGGATCGCCGCTGGCAGCGCCGCACGCGACGGCACCGAGCGACGCGGCGGTGCGCTACGTGAAGTGTCCCGATTGCGGCGGCGTCATGAACCGCGTGAACTTCGCGCGCTGGTCGGGCGTCATCGTCGACGTGTGCAAGCGGCACGGGACCTGGTTCGATCGCGACGAGCTGCACCAGATCGTCGCGTTCATCCGCGACGGCGGGCTCGATGCCACGCGTGACAAAGAGCGGCAGCAGCTCGACCTCGAGAAGCGACGGCTGCACGACCGCGAGGTGCGCGGGCACGGCGACGAGAGCGACTTCGCGGGCGGCTTCGTCGACTGGCTGATGAAGGACGTCTAGCGTCCCGGGATACTAGCGTCCCGGGATACTAAGTCGCCGGGCGCAGCGTGGTCGCGGCGACGAGATCGGGCCGGGCCGGGTGGATGCCGCGACGGAGCGTGCGCGCAATGTCACCGCGGCTCTGCACGTGGCGGCAGCTCTGCCCGACGGTGATGCCGTGGCGCGCGGCGTTGGCGAAGCATTGGACGCGCAGCCAGTAGTGGCCGTGGTAACCGGTCTTGGCGTAGCGCACGCCGGAGTTGTAGTGGTTGAGACGGCAGCGATCGTAGTCGCCGTGGCCCTTGCAGGCGGCGCCGTACTCCTTCATCTCGCGCGCGGCCTCCTGGAAGGCGAGATCGTAGGAGCGGCGCAGCTGGCGGCACGAGAACTTCGTGATGGTGATGCGCGTCTGGGTGAGGCCGCAGTCCTTGCCGTCGGGCCCGACCATGGTCTCGGTGAAGTCGGACTCGTTGCGCGCGATGCCCACGAGCTCGTAGGGGTCGACGCCGGCGCTGCCGCCGTGGAGCGTGGCCGAGAGCGCGTACTCGGCGGCCTTGTCGACGGTCATGGGCACCCCGGGCGCGCGGATCGCGTAGATGCCGGCGGTCAGGTGCGCGAGCATGGCGAGCTTCATCACGGTGGCGGCGTACAAGTCGACGTGCATCCGATCGTCCTCCGCACCGGGACAATCGCAACGCGTGTGCCGATGGGCTGAACAGGCGAATACGGCGCTTGTGCACGCTCGGGCGCCCGGCGCGCGGAATCGCGCTTCCACTTCCGCGGCGGCGCGCGACGCAAACAAGCGCCAATCGGCGCCGCGCGCTATGCTGGGGGACGTGAGAAGCCTGTGTACGCTGCTGGCGGCGCTCGCGCCGCTGGTGGCGTGGGGGGCCGAGCCGGGGCTGGGGGCCGACGCGGGCCGCGCGTACATCGTGCGCGAGCAGACCGGCGAGCGGCTCGAGGTGGCGGCGCAGCTGGTGTTCGATCATCGCCCGAGCGCCACCGCGGCGGGCGGGCCGCGCCTCGTGCCCGTGCGCTGGAAGTCGGACGCGACGGCGACGCTCACCACGCCCGACGGCGCGTTCGACGCGGTGCTGCGCATCGAGCGCACCGACGTGGGTACGGTGCAGCTGGTGCTCGACGGCCAGTGGCGCCGGCCGACCTGGGTGCACGTGATGGCGCTCGACGTGGTGCTGCCCGCCGACGCGGTGACGCTGTTGGGGCGCGATCTCGAGCCGGTGGCGGCGCCGCCCCTGGCCGTGCTCGAGCGCTTCGACCCGAAGGAGATGGCGATACGGCGCGGCGACAAGGGTTACACCCTGGTCGTCGATGACGACGTCGACGACGTGGTCGTCAAGTCGGGCGGCGGGCGCGTCAGCCTGCGCATCGAGCTCGAGACCTCCGAGGCGAGGCCGTTCGTGCACGACGCCGCCTGCCGCACCGAGTGGCGCATGCCGAACGCGCACGTGCCGGTGCCGGCGCGGCTGCGCACCGTCGACGAGCACGTACACGCGCGGCTGCAGTGGATTCCCGATCTGGCGCCGCTCGTCGCCAAGGCCAAGTTTCCCGACGGGCGGCGCGCGGCCTTCACCATCACCGATCACGCGGACCAGACGACGGCGCGCACCTTCGCGGCGCTGGTCTACGGGCGCAGCGACAAGGCGTCGGCGACGGGAGGCCTGCTCGCACATCACCTGCGCATCACCAAGTCGCTGTTCGCGCACGGCACCGATCGGCCGCAGCTCGAGAGCCCCGAGGTGGTGCGGCTCGCCGATCAGCTCTATGTCGCCGGATCGGAGATCGTGCCCCACTCCGCCACGCCGAGGCGCGACGAGCGGCCGGTGACGATGGCCGCGCTCGACACGTTCGCGCGCTGGCACGCGCGCACCTGGATCGATCATCAGCCCGAGACCAACTGCGAGGCGTTCGGCGACGAGGGCTATCGCACCAACGGCAAGTTCGCGATCGCGGATCTACTGGCCGCGCACGGCTACGAGTACGTGTGGGCGGAGGTCGATCTCGAGCCGGGGCCGCTCAACCTGTTGCGCGCGGATCGGCTCGGGCAGCACGCGCCGACCATCTGGCCCATCGGGCGGCTCGACGTGGGCGGTCCGTCGGGGCTGTGGATGTTCCGCTCGCAGTGGGCGTTCCTCGACGCGCGGCACTTCTACAACATGTACTCGGCGGCGGCGCTCGATCGGCTCGAGAAGGAGCGCGGGCTGACGATCGCGCACACGTATCTCGAGACGTACCATCCGGCGCGCACCAAGTTCGGGCTCAAGAACCTGATCGTGCCCGTCGATCCGCGCGACAAGCCGGGCGGCACCGGGCCGGTGAAGCTGGCGCCCGAGTTCGAGCGGCTGCTCGCGTCGCTGCAGGCGCGGCAGGATCGCGGCACGTTGTGGATGCCGACGCTGGCGATGCTCGGCGATCGGCTGCGCGCGGTGGCCGACATGAAGCTCACCGTCGGCGCCGATCACCGCATCCTGGTGCAGACGCCGTCGCCGGTGGCGGGCGCGACCTTCGTCGTGGCGCGGCCCGATGCGCCGGTGCGGGTCAACGGCGAGCTGCCGCGCGGGGTGCGCACCGAGCGCGGCGAAACGGTGTTCTGGGCCGATCTGCCGGCCGGCGACAACGTGATTACCGTCGAGTAAGCGCGCGCGTCTGGCCGACGTCGAAGATCCATAGGCGCTCGTCGGGCAGGCCGTGCTCGGCGAAGTACTTGCAGATGCGATCGGGCGGCTCGCCGAGCGGCTCGTCGGTGAGCTTGAAGGTGCCCCAGTGCATGGCGCAGAGCGTGCGCGCGCCGAGCGCCTCGAAGGCCTGGCCGGCGTCCTCGGGGTTCATGTGCTGCGGCTCCATGAACCAGCGCGGCTCGTAGGCGCCGATGGGCAGCATCGCCCAGTCGATGGGGCCGAGGCGCGCGCCGATCTCGGAGAAGCCGTCGAAGAGCGCGGTGTCGCCCGAGTGGTAGGCGACGCCGTCGGCGCTGCGATAGACGAAGCCGCCCCACAGGCCGTCGTTGCGGTTCCACGGCGCGCGCATCGACCAGTGGCGCGCGGGGACGAGCGTGATCTCGAGGCCGTCGACGGTGTGCGACTGCCACCAGTCGAGCTCGACGATGTTCTTGGCGCCCGCCTTTTGCAGCCAGCGGCCGTTGCCGAGCGGCGTGACGTAGACGGGCGAGCTGCCGATGCGCGCGATCGTCGGCGCGTCGAGGTGATCGTAGTGGTTGTGCGAGACGGTGACGACGTCGAGCGGCGGCAGCGACTCGAACGGTACGCCCGGCGGCGCGCGACGCTTGACCACCGCGAGGCGCTCCGACCAGACCGGATCGGTGGCGATCAATTTTCCGCCGAGACGCGCGACGAAGGTGGCGTGGCCGATCCAGGTCAAGGACGGCGCCGGCGATGCGACCAGCGCGAGATCGGGCTCGCGCCGCGGTGGAACGAACGACTTGTCCTTGGGCCGGATGCGCTTGCCGGTGATGGTGTCACCGATGTTCCACTTGAGGATGTCGCCGAAGCCGCGCGCCGGCCGCGTGGCGCGATCGTCGAACCGCCCCACCCGCTTATACGGCTTGGCCGGAGCTGCGCGCCTTGGCCGGTACGCTCTCGGTGATCCAGCTGTTGCCGCCGATGACCGCGCCACGGCCGATGATCGTCTCGCCGCCGAGGATCGTCGCGTTGGCGTAGATGATGACGTCGTCCTCGATCGTCGGGTGGCGTTTGGCGGAGGCGAGCGCGCGCGCCTTTCCCGTCGGCAGCGACAACGCGCCGAGCGTCACGCCCTGGTAGATGCGCACGCGGCTGCCGATGACCGTGGTCTCGCCGATGACCACGCCGGTGCCGTGATCGATGAAGAAGCCTTCGCCGATCGTCGCCGCCGGGTGGATGTCGATGCCGGTCTCGGAGTGCGCCAGCTCGGTCATCATGCGCGGCACGATCGCGGCGCCGAGCTGGTAGAGCTTGTGCGCCACGCGATAGACCGAAATGGCGGCGATGCCGGGATACGAGAAGACCACTTCGTCGGCGCCGGTGGCCGCGGGATCGCCCTCGAACGCGGCGCGCACGTCGGTCATGAGGAGCGCGCGCAGATCGGGCAGCGCGGCGATGAGGCCGTCGGTCATGCGCTCGGCGGCCTCCTGGCAGGCGCCACAGTCGGCGCCGACCGCGCGGCAGCGATGGTGCAGCCCGCGATAGACCTCGGCGGTCAGGCGCACGCGCACCTGCGCCACGCGCGCGGCGACGTGCGCCTTGAGCGACACGCCCGCGGCCGGACGCGCGCCGCCGGTGAAGCCGGGGAAGATGAGCTCGCGCAGCTCGGTGACGACCGCGCGCACCTCGATCGGCGACGGCAGCTCGTGGCCGGGCGCGATCGACAGCGGCGCGTCGGCGGCGTAGCTCTGCACGAGCGCGTCGGCGATCGAAGCATCGCGGCGTTCGTCGTCGGTGTCGGAGCCCATCAGGCTCCAAGCATACCCTACATGACGTAGAAGAGCGCGATCTGGTAGATGGCGAGGAGCGAGTACAGCGGGAAGAGGATGAAGAGCGCGATGTCGGCGGCGCGACGGCCCGGGTGCAGCGCGATGCCGATGACGCCGGCCGACGCGAGCAGGTGCTTGACGATGAGGAAGTGGCCCGCGCCTTCGTGCAGCAGCGCGGCCATGAACGGGTTGAGCTCGGTCGCGCCGTGCTCGAGGTGGCGCAAAGTGGCGAACGCGTCGAGAAGATTCAGCGCAAGGATCGCGACGCAGAGGAGCGCGGTGCGGGTATCGAGCGGTCGAACGATGGCGCGCCGAATCGTCTCCATGCTTGCAAACGGAGCAAGCGATGTGCCCGCAGGCGCATCGCGATCTGGCGCGATGCAACGGAAGCGTGACGGCGCCGGAGTGGAACTAATTATCCATTGAGCTTCTGCAGGACCTCGTCGAGCCGCGCCTCTTTGATGCTCACGCGCGTCGGCATGCCGCCGCCGAGCGCGAGGAGCTTGACGAAGTCGATGCCGCTGTCGAACGCGGCGGCGAGCGTGATCATGCCGGCGTCGCGCACGATGGCGACGGGGGCGCGCTTCTGCCCTTCGAGCAGCAACATCGTCTTGTCGAAGGGCGCCTTGGCGTGCGCGCCGGCGTCGACGTACACGGCCTTGCCGCGCGTTTCGTACAAGCCGGCGAGACGCGAGGTCTCGGCGGCCATGCGATCGAAGTCGGCGGCGGCCTCGGCGATCTCGCGGCCGAGCGCTTTGTCCTTCATGCCGTCGACGAGCCAGCGCACGATGCGGTGCTTGAGCCCCTCGTCGCGGAAGTGGGCGCGCAGCGCCTTGTCGATGGTCGTGCCGACCGGGCTGGGCGTGCCGATGCGCGTGTCGACGGCGCGCGCGTCGTCGTCGGCGCCGGCGTAGGGCTCGGCGCCGCCGAGCACCCACTTGACCGCGGCGTAGAGCCCGTCGAGATCGACGTGCGCGACGATGGTGTCGACGGGGCCCGCGTTCTTCACGATCTCGGGCGTGACCATCTCCGGGCAGGCGCCGTGCTGGGCTTTGGTCGCGAGCGAGAAGCGCGTGTCGCCGGCGAAGTCGACGTGGCGCTCGTGATCGTGGTGATCGATCCAGGCGGCGAGACGGCCGCCGAGCTCCTTGATGAACGCGCCGGTGGTCTCGGCGAAAGGCGTGCCCATGCCGTCGGCGGCGAAGGCGATGTCGACGACGGCGACGCGGCCGCGCAGCTTCTTGGCGTCGGGCAGGCTGCGCGGCGTCGTGAAAACGATATCGGGGAGCGAGGCCGCGGGCGACATGATGCGGGCTAATCTAGAGGGCCGTCACTGCAGGTGCAAGGCGGCGGAGACGATGCCGGCGCCGAGCGCGAACGCAGCGATGAGGATGACGAGCTTGGTCGGCAAGGACATGCGGGGGCGCAGATCGACGGCGCCGGTGTCGAACGCGCGCGTCTCGACCGACGGCGGGCGCACGACCGGCGCGGTGCGATCGGGCAGGAACCAGCGATCGGTGGCCTCGGGGCGCGCCCGCCACGGCTGGCCACCGAGCTCCTCGACCGCGGCATCGTAGGTGCGCAGCGACGGGCTGGCTACTTTGTCTCGCCAGAACCGTCGCAGGCGACCGAACACTCCCGTGGGCACCGAATACACCTCCGCGGCTCGCCCGATAGGCAAGCGGCAGGCCACGCCCCGCGAGGGAAACCTCGCGAAATTACGACGGGCGCGCGCGTCCGTCGGCACGCAGCCTGGCGACGCTCGACCCCGCCGGTCAACGACGTTTGCAATCTTGGACGCGCCGCCCGGCAAAGCTCATAATGTGGAGGCAATGCATCGTCGCCTCCTGGTGGTATGGCTCGCCGTGGCCGTCGGCGGAGCGGCTCGGGCCGCGCCGACCGAAGTGGCTGCGGCGGCGCAACAGCCGCTCGATGCGGGGACCACCGGATTCCACCTCGAGGGCAAGCCCGAGGTCGACGACGTCTTCGGCGACGCGTCCGACTATCGGCGCACGGTCGATCGCTTCATCGAGCTCGCCAACCAGATGCAGGCGATGCGCGACGAGTTCGCGCGCTCCGTGCAAGGGGCGCTCACCGCGCTGGGCGCGCGCGCGCTGCCCGGCAAGCAGCCGAAGCGGTCGCACTGTCCCGCCGACACCGTCGCGGCGCCCTATGCGCGCGCGCATCGGCTCGGCGGCGAGTATCTGCGCGTCGGGCGCGAGCTCACGCGGCACTACGATCAGGTCAAGGAGTTCGATCGGCTGGGCGAGTCGATCGGGCTGACGCCCGACTATCGCTGGAAGGTCAAGCGCGTGCTCCAGCAGTACACGACGCTCCTCACCGACTATCGCGAGATGAAGGTCGCGTTCCACGATCAGCTCGTCGACGAGCTGAAGTACGCGGGCTGCGATCTGCAGGCGCTGCTCATCAAGGGCGATCCGCAGGCGGGACGGCTCGGCGAAGACTCGTGGCCGCAGCCGGGGCAGCCGGGCGCGCCGGGCGTGCAGGTAGCCAAGGCCGATCTGCCGCGCGAGACCGTGCCGCCGAATCTGCCGTCGGAGCGCGTGCCTCCGCAGCAGCCGATTTCGATTCCGAAGCGGACGCCGGCGCCGGCCGATCCGACGGTGAACGACACGCGCTCGGGCGTCTTGTTCTACGTCGACAACACCAAGTGCCAGCGCGGCGCGACCGTGTACGTCGACGGCAAGAAGGTCGGCGAAGTGCCGGCGGCGACGCGCGTGGGGTTCCAGGCGATGCCGGGGCCGCACGACCTGTGCCTGCTCGACGCGACCAAGAAGGAGTGCGGCGCGCCGGGGACGGTGCGGCGCTCGTACCTTCACGAAGGTTGGACGATCTCGCTGCGCTGCGAGTGACGCCGGCGCGCCACGAACGCGAACAAGTCGTCCGAGTGCCGCTTCTTGTAGCGCTTGACCGCCTCGGCGACGACGTCTTCGGCGGCGCGCTGCGGATCGTGCCGACGGCGCACGAGGTGATCGGCGATGCGGCCGAGCGCGTCGGTGCGATCGAGCCGGCGCGCGGCGTCGGGGGCCATGCCGTCGTCGAAGAGCGCGAAGGCGCCGTCGGCGAGCGAGCAGCGAAACGGCCGCAGCGTGCCGGCGAGGCGGCGCGCGCCGACGGCGAGCGGCTCGCCGAGGGCCACGTCGTGCAGCGCGCCGGCGGCGTCGATGATCACGGGCGCGCGGAGGCCGGCGACGACGCCGCTGACGCTGCCGTCGCTGGCGAGGTGCGCGCACAGGATCTCGATGTCGCGCGACAGCGGCGACGCGTCGTAGTCGCCGAGCAGCGCCGCGACGCGCGCGGCCGGCGGCTCTGCCCTGCCCTGCCGTCGATACAGATCGCGCAGCACGATCGACGCGAAGGCGGCGTCGACGCCGGTGCCGGCGGGGACCGCGAGCAACAGATCGATCGAGCCGTCGTCGCGCGCGGCCAGATCGTAGACGGTGCCACCGAGGCGATCGGCCTGCACGAAGGCCACGCCGAGCTCCCCGGCGCCGAAGGCCGGCGTCTCCGGCGTCGAGGCGCGGATGGCGGCGCGCGCGGCCGAGAGCGCGGCCTCGAGATCGAGCAGGCGCAACTTGGCGCGCCGCGAGAGCACGTTCTGCACCAGGATCAGCGCCACGAAGAAGAGCGTGATGCCGAGGCCCTTGAGCAACTTGCCGAGGACCGCGCGGTTCATGCGATCGTGACGGAACGCGACCAGCGCCACGCCGGTGGGGTCGCCGCGCTCGGTGGCGATGACGCCGAGCGCGTAGGAGAGGTTGCGATCGAGCCGGCGCGCGTCGTCGTAGAGGCGGTCTTGATAGAGCACCATCGGCGGCGGCTCGTGCGCCGACGGCGGCGCGGAGAAGTGCGCGAAGAGCGCGTTCTCGGCGTCGGTGAAGGCCTGGATGAGATCGCGGTGGCGGCTCGAGGCGATGCGATCGCGCAGCCGCAACGGATCGGCCATCATGCCGGCCGCGTCGCGATCGATCTGATGGCGATAGTGCTCGCGAAATGTCACGCCCTCTTTGCGCTTGAAGGCCGCGGCGTAGTCGGCGCGCACGCGATCGTGCAGCGTGTTGCCGAGCATGTCGGAGAAGCGCACGTAGACCACGTCTTCGTCGTCGAACAGGCCGCGCGACAGCTCGTCGAGCGCGTCCCAGTCGTAGGCCTCGACGGCGGGCTGCGCGGCGCGGCGCAGGATGTCGACGTAGTCCTCGCCCTTCTGCTTGAGCGAGCTGCGCAGGACGTTGACCTCGTAGAGCGTCGAGTTCCAATCGACGGCGACCTCGATGCCGCACGCGACGAGGAGGCCGATGAGGAACACGCGCGAGCTCTTGCCGAGGCGATCGCTCGCCCGCTCGACGAAGGCGCTCCAGCGGCTGAGCGCGCCGCGCCTCACCGCTCGGACCGGAACCAGGGGTTGTAGCGCGCGGCCAGCGCATGGAACGCGCCGGAGGCCTTGGCTTCGCGCAGCATGAGGTCGAGCCAGGCGAGCCAGTCGGCGTCGCCCTGGCGCACGGCGAAGGCGAAATGCTCGACGGTGAAGCGGCGATCCTCGAGCGCCTGCAAGGGCGCGTGCAGCCGGCCGCGCACCTCGGCGTCGCGCGAGGTCACGTAGTCGATGACGGCGGCGTCGACCTCGCCGCGATCGATGGCGCCGAGGACGGCGGCGTCGGTGGGCAGCGCGACGACGCTGGCGCCGGCGAGCGTGGCGCGCGCGAACGACTCGGCGGTGGTGCCGGCGCGCACCGCGACGCGCGCGTGGGCGGCGGCGAGCGCGGGCAGCGTGGCGTACGTCGTCGACTGCGGCACGAGCACCTCGAGGCCCGAGGCGAAATAGGGATCGGAGAAGGCGACGGTGCGCGCGCGATCGAGCGTGCGCGTCAAACCACTCATGACCACGTCGTAGCGGCCGTCGACGAGGCCGGGCAACAGATCGTCGAAGCGCTCGACGAGCACGATCTCGAGCTTGACCCCGAGCGCGTGCGCGGCGGCGGCGGCGAGATCGACGTCGAAGCCGGCCACCGCGCGCCCGTCGGTGGCGTGGGCCGGCGGCGTGGTCACGTGGGCGAGCCGCGCCAGCTCGTCGGCATCGGCGCCGGCGGCGACGAACGGCGCCAGGCCGGGAAACATGCCGACGCGCAGAACGCCGCGATGCGCGATCGCCGGCAGCGACGGCCCGAGCGTGCCCGCCGTCGGCGGTGTCGTCGCCGGCGCCGCGCCGGCCGATGCCGCGCACACGAGCACCACCGCCGCAGCGACGAGACGCATCACCGATGCGGACGATACGACTTCGACTCGAGCGTCGCCAGCACCATCTGCGCGCGCCGGCGCAGCTGCGGCGTCCCACCCGATCGCGCCGCGCGCTTGAGCGCCGGCACCGCGCCGCGCCCGACGTAATCGAGGAGCAGCCGCCGCGCGCGCGCGTACGTGGCGCGCTCGCCGAGCGCGCGCACGCTGTTGCTCACCAGGATCTCGTTCCTCTTGGTGCGCCCGTCGACGGCGATGGCGAAGCGATACTCCTTGAGGCCATCGGTCCACCACTTCTTGTCGAAGTAGACGTCGCCGATGAGCGTGGCGATCTCGCTCGCCTTCGCGCCCGTCGGCGCGGGGTGGCTGTGCCGCAGGCGATAGAGCCCGGCGAGCGCGCCGTCGGAGTCGCCCTTGCGCAACAGCGCCTTGACGTCATTGACGCTGCGCACCGACGGCGCCGGGTGCGCCGCCACCGCCGCCGGCTCGGGCGGGGGCGTGCGATCGTTCTCGCCCGAGCCGTCGTCGCTCTTGGCCGGCGTGTCGTCGTCGTCGCCCTCCTCGTTGCCGGCGACCGCGGGATTGCCGGCGTCGGCGTGCGTCACCACGGTCGGCGTCATCGCCATGTCGACCGACGCCTCGGCGAGCCTGGCCATGTCGGGCGTCGCCAGCGCCGCGTGGTTGGGCGTGGGCTCGGGCTTCGCCTCGGGCTTCGCTTCCGGCACCGGCGTCGGCTCGCGCGGCGGCCGCACCAGGTTGCCGAGCGGCGAATAGGCCACCGCCGCCACCGCCGCCACCGATCCGACGAGCACCCCGACGAACGCCCAGGTCGCCGCCCCGCGCGACCGCTTGCGCTTGCGCCCACGTCCACGCGGCCCGTCGGCGCGCGTGGCATCCGCCGTCGACGGCGTCGGTGGCGGCACGTCTTGCTGCGACGACGACGACTCGGCGAATTCGTCCTCGCCGCGGCGCAGCCGCTTGTACTCCGGCGTCTGCGACAGCCCGTCGGCGAAGTCGCGCGCGTGCTGATAGCGCTTGCCCGGATCGCGCTGCATCGCCCGATACAACGACTCCTCGAGCTGCTTCGAGATGTTCGCGCCCGGCCGCACCTGCCGCGGCGACTTCGGCGTCTCCTCGCGATGGCGGCGCAACACCGAGCGCACGTCGTCGCCCTCGAACGCCTTGGTCCCGGTCACGAGGTGATAGAGCAGCGCGCCCGTACAATAGATGTCGCTGCGCTGATCCGACGGAACGCCGGCCGCCTGCTCCGGGGACATGTAGCCCGGCGTGCCGATGGCGATGCCCTCGACGGTGACGTCGCGCTTGTCCTCGCCCGGCCACGCCAGCTTGGCGAGCCCGAAGTCGAGGATCTTCACGAAGTCGCCCGGGTAGCCTTCGACGTCGACGATCATCACGTTCGCCGGCTTGAGGTCGCGGTGCAGGATCCCGCGCTCGTGCGCGTGCTCGAGCCCGGCGAGGAGCTGCCGCGCGATGTCGACGGCGCGCTCGGGCTTGACCGCGCCGTGATCGAGAAGGTCGGCGAGCGTCTTGCCCTCGACGTACTCCATCACCAGATAGGGCGCGCCTTCGTCGATGCCGAAGTCGACCAGCGCGACGCAGTTGGGATGGTTCAGGCGCGCCGTCGCGCGCGCCTCGCGCTCGAAGCGATCGACGATGCCCGGCTTGTCGGAGAGCACCGCGTGCAAGAATTTGACGACGACGGGACGCCCGATGCCGACGCGTTCGCCTTTGTAGACGACGCCCATCCCTCCTTCGGCGAGCAATGAGAGGATGCGATAGCGGCCCTGCAGGACCTTGCCTTCGCGCGGGTCAGCCATAACGGGTCAGCGAGAATTGTAGCCGAGATATACGACGTGCGCGCGTCCACCTCGCCCGGCGCGGTGCTTCTCCACGGAAAATCCCGCATCTGCGAGCCGCCGCTCGAAGGGCGCGTCGGCCTCTTCGGACCACACCGCGAACACGCCCCCGTCGCGCAGCGCCGCCCGCGTGCGCCCGAGCGCCTGCGCGCCGTAGAGCGGATCGTTCGGCCGTTGCGTCGCAGCGTGCGGCCCTTCGTAGAGATCGAGCAGGATCGTGTCGTAGGCGCCACGCGGCGCCCGCGCGAGATGATCGCCGACATCCGCTAGCGCGACCGTCACGCGCGGGTCGGCGACCGCGGCGCCGGTCAGCGGCGCCAGTGGCCCCCGGCACCACTCGGCGACGACGGGGTTGAGCTCGACGACGGTGACGCGTGCGTCGGGCGCCAACCGATCGAGCGCCGCGCGCAACGTGTAGCCCATGCCGAGCCCACCGACGAGGACGTCGCGGGGCTTGCGATTCTTCAGCGGCAGCTCGGCCAGCGCCTCCTCGCTGCGCCGCGCCTGCGAGGTCATGAGCACCCGCCCGGCGATGGTGATGAGGAAGTCGGCGGTGCCGCGTTGGCGCAGCTCGAGCGCCCCCTCGGGCGTCTCGGCGCGCGCGATCGTTTGCCAAGGTCGCGTCATGCTTGACGTCGTCACGATAGCGCAATACGTTTGCTACGCCCATATGAGCGAGCGGGATCGCGGCGACAGGCCCAAGAAGTCATGGCGCGAGCGGGACGCGATGCGCGGCCAGCCGCGTCCGTCGCGCGACGACCGCGATTCGCGCCCCGGCTCGAGCTCGAGCGGCATGGACGCGCACGCCTCCAAGCAGTATCGGGCCGCGCTCGACAAGCTCTTCGAGAAGGGCGAGGTCGGCAAGCTCGCCGAGAAGCTGACGCCGAACGGTCCGCGGCTCGACCCGCACGATCTCGTGCGCGGCGGCACCGGCCGTCCCCACGACGCCCCCGCCATGAGCGGTGCCGGCTCGTCGACGAGCGCCGCCGCCGCCGCCACTGCTGCGGCACCGACGGAGCGCGCGCAGAAAGCGCCGCCCGCCGCACCACCACCGCCGCCGGCGAAGGACGACCCGCGCGCGGTCCTGCGCAAGAAGGTGATCGAAGCGCTCGGCCGCGACGAGATCTCGCGCGCCGTCGATCGCTACGTCAAAGCGCACGGCTGGCCCAACGACTTCGAGATCCTCGAGCAGGCGCTCGAGCACAACAAGCCCGATCGCCAGACCGAGGCGATGACGGCGCTCGAGAAGCTGCTCGAGCGCGAGAAGCCCAAGCGCTCGCGCACCCTCGCCGGCAAGCTGCGCTTCATCGAAGAAACGTCCGACGGCGATCTGCGCGATCAAGCCGCCCGCATCCGCGCCAAGCTCTAGCCGCTACAGCTTGTACTTCTTGACCTTCTCGTAGAGCGTCGACGGCGAGATGCCGAGCTGCTTGGCGGCCTTGGTCTTGTTGCCGCCGCACTGCTCGAGCGTCTGCTGGATCGCGTTGCGCTCGATGCTCTCGAGCGTCTTGCCCGCCAGCGGCAGCTTCTCCATGGTGGGATCACGCCGCCGCGGCTTGAAGAACATGAGGTGGCGCGGCTCGATCTGGTCGCCCTCCTTCGGGTCGACGAGCGCCGCCGCGCTCTCGATCACGTTCTTGAGCTCGCGCACGTTGCCCGGCCAATCGTAGCGCTCGAGGATCTTCATCGTCTCCGGCGACAGGCCGATCGGTTTTCCGAGCGACACCAGGATCGCCTCGACCAGCACCGGCAGATCCTCGACGCGATGGCGCAACGCCGGCACCTGCACCGTCACCACCGACAGGCGGAAGAACAGATCCTGCCGGAACGCCTGCTCCTTGACCTTCTGCTCGAGGTTGCGGTGCGTCGCCGCGATGATGCGCACGTCGACGGGAATCTCCTTCTGCCCGCCGACCGCCCTGACGCGACGCTGCTCGAGCGCGCGCAACAGCTTCGGCTGCAGATCGATCGACAGCTCGCCGATCTCGTCGAGAAACAG
>Ga0070679_100002203_pt1 | contig 17607 bp, 17 predicted proteins | sample KBSC63BmetaG_FD_65652 | JGI IMG/M metagenome (GOLD analysis project Ga0070679, IMG submission 65652) | Corn rhizosphere microbial communities from Kellogg Biological Station, Michigan, USA - KBS C6-3B metaG | ecosystem: Host-associated > Plants > Roots > Rhizosphere | place: USA: Michigan... | reverse complement strand
CTTCTGACGCTGGCGCAGACGCACAAGCTGGCGAAGAAGATGACGATTGTGATCTACGGATCCAAGTATTGGAAAAACGTGATCGACCTGGAACTGCTCGCGGAGAAGGGTGCGATTGCCGTGAGTGACGTCGACCTGTTTCAGTTTGCGGACACGCCCGAGGAGGCGTTTCGCATTCTGAAGGAAGGTTTGACGAAGAACCACCTAGAGTTGGAGACGACGCGGAATGAAGAGCCGATCCCGGATAGTCCTGCACCGAGTGCGCAGGAGGTTCTGGGACCGGATATTGCGCGGACGAATTCGTAGGCCGGTTGTCCGACGAGAAGTGTACCGGCCGCGCGACGCTGTGGTTTGTTAATGAGCTTCGAGCTTCCAGTATTAGTTTCCTGCCGGTTTTTCTGAGGCTTGGGATTTGATCCAGCGGTCGACTCTGGCATCGAGCAAGTCGAGTGGCATCGCGCCGCCGCTGAGAATTTCATCGTGGAAAGCCTTGATATCGTAGCGCGGGCCGAGCGCTTGCTTGGCGCGGTCGCGCAGCTCGCGGATTTTTAGCTGGCCCATTTTGTAGGCGAGAGCTTGTCCGGGCCAGGCAATGTAGCGATCCGTTTCGGTTTGCGCGAGGGCATCATTGACGTCGTTGGCGTGCATGTAAGCGATGACCTGGTCGCGGGTCCAGCCCTTGTCGTGGATGCCAGTATCGACGACCAGCCGCACGGCGCGAAACAGCTCCGAATTGAGTCGCCCGTAGTCGGAGATGGGGTCGGTGTAGAAGCCGACTTCTTTGCCGAGCTCCTCAGCATACAGCGCCCAGCCCTCGGTGTAGGCAGAGTAGCCGCCCCGCAAACGGAACTTCGGCAGGCCCTTGAGCTGCTGCGCGACACTGATCTGCATGTGATGGCCGGGGACACCTTCGTGATACGCGACGGCTTCGTCCAAAACAAGAGTGCGGGTGGTTGGGTTCGCTACGGCGACAACGACACGGCCGGCGCGCTTGCCGTCGGGTGTGCCGGAGTTGTAGTGCGTGGCGGCTGCGGCGTCGAAGTCCGGGATGCCTTCTACAGTGACGGGGCCTTTCGGCAGCACCGTGAAGAGTTCAGGCAGCTTCGGCTCCATCTGGTGGATGTAGTGGGCGAAGTCGTCGATGATCTGCTGCTCGCTCCTCGGCGTCCATTTGGGATCGCTGTTGATGGCGGCGCGGAAGCTGGCGAGGTCCTTATAGCCGTGGGCCTTGGCGAGCGTCGTCATCTCGGCGGTGATGCGTGCGACTTCCTTGAGGCCGAGGGCATGGACGGCCTCGGGAGAGAGGTTGGTCGTCGTCATCGCCTTGACGGCTTCGGCATAGCGGCGCTTGCCGTCGGGCAGGCTTTCGATGGAAAGCGCAGTGCGGCCGTGCGGCGCGTACTCCTGGCTGAGGAAGGTGGAGAACTTGCGGTAGGCCGGGAAAACTTCGTCGTTGATGGCTTTGTTCATCTCCGCTGTGAGGCGTTGCTTGTCAGCATCGGAGAAGCTCGCGGGAAACTTCCTGGCGGGAAGGATGAAGGGGTTCGCTGCGATGACGCCATCACACTGCGCCGGCAGTTTGTCGAGGATCATGCGGGGCGGCATCAGGCCGTCCTTGATGCCCTGGCGCAGAACGTCGGTGGTCTGGTCGAGGACACGGGGAATCTGGTGGAGACGTGAGATGTAGTCCTCGTAGTGCTGCACGGAGTCGAACGGGACGCTGAGCGGGAGGTCCGCGAGCGAGGTGTGGACTCCGTTCTGCTGGTTGATCTGCATCTCGTAGTTCTTGAGCGAGTAGTTCACATCGCCTTGCGAAAGCTGGCGTTCGAGGAGTTCATGCGAGAGCAGGTCGCTGTCGCTCATCCCGGTCGTGGGGATCGCGCGCAGGCGAGCGAGAAAGGCGTCGGCTTCGGCGTGCTGGCGTGCGATGGCAGCCATCGAGGCGTCGCCGAGCAGCGCGTTGTAGCGATAGTCGCCGATGGAGGTGGCGCGCTCGGGATTGTTCTTCAGGCCGAGCTGGAAGTACTCCTCGAAGAGTGCGTTCTGGGCGGCGACGCGGTCGGAAACAGGGGCGACGGGCGCGGTTTGCGCGAAGGCGAGCGAAGACAGGGCGGCGACGAGGAGCGCGCGGCAGAAAATATTCATATGACCGAAAGCGTAGCAGATGCGAGGCGCTGCGGCTCAGGTGCCGCTTAGTTGCGAAGCTCGCCGATGAATACGCTGTAGGGCGGAAGGGTGAGATGGTTGGTGTTCTGCGCGATCGGCGTCGCCGTCCATGAGCCAGCCAGGGGGCGGAGAGTGCCAGTGTGGATGTGGAGGGTGGCGAGGTCTGCGTCCAGCGAGAGGGTAAGCGGCTGGTCGCTGAGATTGCAGGTGACGATGACGTTGCCGGCGGTGGTCGTGCCGGCGGGAGCGCGTCTGATCCAGACGCGGGCGTTGTCAGCCTCGTGGTTGAAGACGACTTGGGCGCCCTGGCGCACGGATGGGTTGTCGTGGTGGAGCTGGATGAGGCGGCGGTAGTAGTTGAGCAGCGAGTTGGCGTTGGTGTCTTCGACAGCGACGTTTGCGGCGATTGTCGCCGGGCTTGCGGCGTCGGACCTGGTGGTGAAGCCGGGGAGTGAGTTGGGATCGGGTGGTGTACCGGGTGGTGGCGGCTTCTTCACCGGCTTTGGCGGGACGTAGGGTTTGAACGCGCCATAAACGTTGGGGTCAGGGGGCGCCTCGGCAGGTTTGGCTTCTTCTTCAGGCTCAGGTTTAGGTGGAGTAATGTTGGTCGGTGTCCACTGCATGGTGGAGGCGGCGGGGAGGCCGAGTTCCTGTCCGCCGAGCAGAACGACGGCACCGGGCGAGGTGAGTAGCTGTGCGGCGAAAATTCTACGGAGACCATCGCTTTTGGGGTCGTCGCCGGGGAGGGCGGCACCTTCCAGAAGCGGCGTAGCGGGCGGTGGCGGCGGAGAGTTGATGGCGGCGCCGATAAGCTCGGCGGGGGTTTGCGGCGGGACGGTTTGTCCGGGGGCGGGCTGGGCAAGGAGAACGCGGTCGCCGGGGAAGCTGTCGATGAGGATGCGGAGATCGCGGAGAGAGACAAGCGCGTCGATCAGCGCCCCGTCGATGGAGATTCCTGCTGCGCCGCGGGTGAGCCACTGGCGGGCGCGGCCGGGGACTTCGGTGGGAGGTGTTTGCGCGTCAAAGGCGATGATGATGCGAACGTGGCGCGTGCTGGCTTCGCGGAGGAGGTTGTCGAAAGCGCCGTCGTCCGCCGGCGCGGCGATGACGATGGCGTCGACGCCGAGCTGTTGCAGGTAGTCAAGGCGCTGGGTGATGCCGGCGAGGTCTCCGGTGCCGTCGCCGTCAGAATCCTGGAATTTCGGAACGTCGATGCGGTAAAAGATAGCGCTACGCCACCAGGCTTCGGCTCCAATCCCTGAGCCGGCCCAGCCCGGACGAGCAAGGGTCTGGGCGGGGACGCCAACCGCGACGACCAGGAAAGCGCTAGTGAGAAGGCCTAGGATTCTCCGGCAGCAGGTCCACATAACAAGACCCAGCGCACTCGATGGTTTCGCGGCCGTAAACCGTGATGCTGTGCGAAAACTTCGGATTGGCTGTGACAAAACCGTGGAACTCGCCGCGCTTTCCACAGGCGTCGGTCGTGGCCAAATCGGCGAATAGCTGGGTATCAAATTCTCTTCCTGCAAAGCTGGAGTCCAGTCGACGCGATCCAACACATGTAAGACGCTTTTAGCGCCCGATGCGATCATAGTGCGCGTGAGGCGGAGATTTGATATTTGAATGAGGGAAGAACGGAAGGGCAGGTATTCGCTCGTTCATCGTCATCGTTTGGCAGGGCAAGAACGGGGGGCGGGGTCTTCGACCCGGCCGAAAGAGCGGCCCGCAAACCCTCCCCGGGAAACGCCATGATTCGCGGTGATTCGTAAGAGAGCAATTTTGTCGTTTCGGCTACGCCTGCACTCCGGACTTCGGCAGGGTCAATAGACCCTGCCCTTCCGGGTCGGATTAGATCGTCAGAAGCTCATCACGCGAGCACTACTCTAGTTCGTTCCGAGGTAGGTGCGGTACTGCGACTCGACGATGCCGGTGTTGCGGGCGAGCTGGAGCTTGGCCGTGTTGTATTGATATAGCGCCTGGACCAGTTGCGCCTGCGCACCGGCGAGAGAGGCTTCGGCATCGACCACGGGAAGGTTGTCGTCCACGCCTGCGGAAAAGCGGTCCTGCTCGTCGGCGAGCTCCTGCTGGGCAAGACCGACGTTGCTTTGTGCGACTTTGACGAGGTCGTGCGCGGAGTTGACGTCGAATATGCTGGAGCGGATTTGGGATTCGATGTCGATACGCAGGCTCGCTTCGCGTTGGCGGAGGGCCATCAATTGCGCAGTGATGGCTTCCATGTCTCCGCGTTGGCCGGCTTCGCGGAAGATGGGGAACTTGAGGCTGCCGGTGGCCGCAAACACGCCGTGGTACAAGCCTTCCGTTTCGCCAATCACGCCGTAGAAGCCGCCAAACGAGAGGGTCGGCAGGCGCTGGTATTTGACGGCCAGGCGCTCACGGTCAGCGACGCGCAACTGGGCGAGGACGCTGAGGTAGTCCTTGCGGCGCTGGTAAGCGGTGGACTTGGCACGGTCGAGGTCCATGTCCGCGAGTTGCTCGAAGGGCGCGGTGTCAGTGAGGACGAGTTGCTGCTCGGCGGGCAGGCCCATAATGCGGTTGAGCTGGATGATGTCTTTAGCCAAAGCGTTTTCGGCGGAGATACGCTGCTGCTGGCGGTTCTGGTATTCGACTTGTCCACGCAGAGCGTCGAGACTGGTGCCGACGCCGGCTTTCAGCTTTTCGCTGGCCTGGCCGAAGAGCGTCTGGGCGGATTTTTCGAGCGCCTGCGCGTTGGTCAGGGCAGACTGGTCGGCGAGGACCTTGAGGTAGGCGGTGGAGACGGCGAGGACGAGGTCGCCGCGGCCGGAAAGGGTGTTGAGGTTTACGACCTCGGACTCGTCCTTGGCACCGCGCAGCAGTTCGTAGGCCGGCGCGTCGAATAGCGTCTGGTTGACCTTGAACTGGGCCTGCGTGACGTCCACTTTGACGATGGTGTGGATCTGGTCGGGAGGAAGGCCGAAGGCGGCGAGGCTCGACGCCTTGAAGCCCATGGCGGCGAGGTTGACCTCCTGCGTATTGGTGTAAGCATTGATGCTGAGCGAAGGGACTAGGGCGTTGGTGACCTGAAGCTGGTCGCCGCGGACGATCTTCAGATTAGCGCGGTCGGTAACCATGCGCAGGTTGCGGTCGAGACCGAAGGCGACAGCATCGTCGATGGAAAGCGGAAGAGGGTCGGAAGTAGCGCGCTCGACGGGGATTTTGCCCGGGCCAACGAAGGTCGCCGGAGCCTTGAAGGTCTTGCCGGAACCGGCGGCCGTGCCCGCTCCATACTGCGCGAGGACCGCGCTGGGTGCGGGCGGAAGAGCGGTTTCCTGTGCGTTGGCGGCGATGCAGGCGGCAGCAAGTACGGCAGTGGAACCCAGATTAGTGATGAGGCGAAAACTTTTCACTCGCTATTAGAGTGCCATGGCGCCGATAGGGATGCGAAATTGTCCACTGAAACCTTCATTGGCGTTTGATGCCCGCGGCTTCGAGCCATGCGGCGTACCCGGCGGAGGCAAACCCCACGAGTTCAGCCAGGCCCGCAAATAGGTCCTCGTCGACTTCGGTGAAGTTGAAGCAGGCTTTACCCTGCATCCTCTTTTTGAGTGCCGGAGGAATGCGTTGCTGGATTCCGGCGTTCATGTACAGCGGCATCAGGTGAAAAGTAACGTAGTTCTTCTTGGATTGGATGGACGCAAACCATACCGGGCCCTTGCGGTGCATGGCTCCTTTGGCAATTAACGTAAAGTTGTCCGGCGTATCGGTTTGTATGTCGTAACCGGTGGCAAAAGGACGAAGAATCTCACAAAGGCGGGGAAACACTTCGGGTTGGACGACTTTGGCGGCCATCGCGTTGGGACGCCCAGAATAACAGCCTTATCCTGCTCCAAGTTGTTTTGCGGCTTCTTCGAGGGTCCTGGCGGTCGAAGGCTTCCAGTCGCTCTTGATTTCGTCTTCCTGCTGGCCGATGTTCTTGAAGAGCAGGGCCCGGCCGCCGATGTGGACACGGCTTTCAGTGATCTGCCAGATGTGAGGAGCAATTTCGCGGCGCTCGATGTCGAAGGTGCCGCCCTGGCGCAGCTTGCCGAAAATCCCGAAGCCGAATTTAACGTCTTCCGTGAGCGCGCCGCGCAGAGTGCGGATGCGGTTGTCGGCCTTGGCGATGACCATTTCGCCGGACATCAAGCACATCACGCGGGCTTCCATGTTGGGTGGGCGAAAGTCGTAATTGGGGCGGTATTCAAGGGTCGCATACTCGGGGGTTTCGCTTTTGAGGGTCCAGATGAAGGCGTTGGGCAACATGCGCAACATCTGGGCGGCCTGCTCGTCGTCGTGGGCAATGGACTTGCGCTCTTTCGCCTGGGCGTAGCGATCGTGAACGAAGTCGGAGATGCGCTCGGTTTCCGATTGAGCGGTGTCGGAGTCGACGGGGTGGCCGTTCAGTTCGACCATGCGGCGGACGCCGCCGGCGGGCGAGTCCACTACCTGGTAGACGGCGTCCTTTTCGGCGGTCTTGTCGTGATCGCGATAGGTCCAGACGCTGTGGTCGCGCTCGGACTCGGTGAGTTCGGTCTGCACTGCGGCCTTGAGCAACTGCAGGGCGTGAGGATCGCTTCCCTGCGAAGAAGCAGAGCCTATATTCTGCGCATAAACGGGGGCAGCAGCGAGAACCGCGGCTGCCAGAAGAAGGAGATACCGGTGGGCGCACATCTGTCGGTTGGATGCAGGCGTCGTACTTGTAGTTTGCAAGCAGCTCCTATCCCGAACTGGACCCAAGCAAATCTCCTGTGGGTGTACCCATGGCGAAGAGATTCATGGCCGTTTTTCCCCAGAAAAACGGTGCTGAACCATTTATCCGGCTCACAGTAACAGGAGATTTGCTCGAACCGGCCGGCCGAATGTTACTCGACAATGACTTTGACGAAGACGCCGTCGGGGAGTTTTGCTCCCCCGAGCAGGTGGACTGCGCCGTCCCGTGTAAATCCACGGAGCATTTTGGGTTCGGAAGCGATGTTTTTTTGCTCCGGCACCGGCTTTACGGGAACGCGCTCGCCGGTTGAAGGTTCGCGGCGGAGGCCGTTACCTGTGCCACGGTCCATGGCTTCGTTGGCTAGGCGGTCGGCGTCCTTGTTCTTGTGGCGCAGGGCGTGGGAGATCTGGAAGCCGTCGAGTTTGGCGATACGGCGGCGGGCTTCTTCCCAGAGCGGACGGAGGTCGGGACTGTTGACTTTGTACTTGCCTTGGATCTGTTTGACCATCAGCTCCGAGTCGGAGACGACACGGAGGTTCTTGTGGCCATGGTCGAGCGCCCATTGCAGGCAGCCGAGGAGGCCGGAGTACTCGGCGAAGTTGTTGGTTTTATGGCCGAGAAATTCGGAGAGTTCGGCAAGGACGTTGCCGTGGTCGTCCTGGATGAGGGCGCCGTAGCCGGCGGGGCCGGGGTTGCCGCGGGCGCCGCCGTCGCAGTGAGCATTGATCCAGTGGGCGGCGGTCTTAGGGGGTTCGGGAAAGAGAGACGGCATGAGAGGCAGTCTATCGCGCCGGAGCGGCTAACGAAGAATAAGCAAGAGCGGTTCTCCTTCAGACGCAGCCGTAGCGCAGAGACGTAGATTCCCTTCGGGAATGACAACAAAGAAAAAAGCCGCTTCAGCCCATCGGTTTCAGGATTTCGACTCTGCCGTCGGGGGTTTTGCGGAAGGCGTGGAGTTCCTTGTTGTTCTGGTCAAAGTGGCGGAGGATGATCGCGTCGGGCTTCATTTCGAGGTCGGTGAAGCCAAGGACCTTGCCGCCGTAGGGGCCGCGCCGTTCGGGTGGGGTCGTCCAGTCGACCAGCTCGGCGCCACCGCCGCCGGAGATGACGAAGCTGGTGGGATGGCCGGCGAACTCGATGTGCTGCAGGTCATGGTCGTGGCCGGTGATGTAGAAGTCGACTTTATGCTGGCGCAGAAGGGCGTCCCAGTCCTTGATGAGGATGGGATTGTCCTTGTGAATGCCGTTGGTATAGAGCGGGTGGTGGCCGACCATGATGACAAAAGGCGTGGACCGGGGTTTAGCCAGTTCGGCGCGCAGCCAGGCGTCCTGCTGGTCGCGGTGGGCCTTGGACATGGTGAGGCCTATGCCGAAAAAATCACCCTTGGTGCCCGGAAGGTTCGTGTCGAGACAGATAAAGGTGACGATAGGGTTCTGCTCAGGATATTGGAAGGTGTACCACTCCGCCGGCATGGTCCAGCGGGTGCCTGTGGCGTGCGCGGCGTAAGCCAGCTCAACGTCGACTTTGAGGGCGACTTTAAGCTCATAGTCATGGTTGCCGAGCACGGCATAAGCCTTGCCGGGAAAGTGGGAGGTTGGGTACATCTGCTCGAACTGGGTCTGCCAGCGAGTGGAGTTGACGCCGGCAACGAGGTGGCCGTACCAGTTGTCTCCAAGCAGGAAGAGCGCACCGGGCTTGATTTTGCGGTTGTCGACAAAGTTCTTCATACCGCCGGCGACGGCGATCTGCTGGCCGAGATATTTATCGGTTCCCCAATCGCCGATCATCAGCATGTGTTCGGCCGTGGGATCGGGTGGGGGCGAATTCGCGCTTTCCGGCTGAGCGAAGAGAGAGCCCGGCGACAGGGCGGCGAGGGCAGAGAAACCGACCGTCTGGCGGAGGAACTGACGTCGGTTGAGAAGCATTTTCGGAGAATCGGACAAAAGGGCTCCTAAAGCTGCCTGTATCACGCGTACCCAGGCGTATTTGGATAGACGCCGGGAGCTTTCGTTACGGCTACTCCGCAGTGATGAACTTAAGTTCATTTGCCGAATTGCTCACGTTCGAGGTAAGGCCCCGTCGAAAGGAGTGTAGGTTGCAGTTACCTGACTCCGGAGTCAGCCAAGCATGAGCGTTGAAGCAGTTTTTGCCAGCGGTGAGATCGCTCGCCGCCGTCCCAGCCCCTTCGCACTCGGGCTGCAGGAGATTGTCAGCGAAGCTTTAGGAGCGCCCGTAGCCGTGGAAGCGATAGAATCGGCAGTGATGCCGAGGGCCGCTGCCCAATCCGCCGCACGGGCCAAGATGACCGCCGAACAACTGGAGGCGCGCCAGTTGCAGCGGTCGGAAGACGATGAGTTGATCCGCGCCGCGCAAGGCGGAGACCGCTCCTCATTCGACGCTCTCGTCCGCAGGTATGACCGCTCGGTGCTGCGGCTGGCGCTGCACATGCTGGGCCATGAGCAGGACGCTCAGGATGTCCACCAGGAAGCCTTCATCAAGGCGTACCGGCATCTGGCGAACTTCCGGTTCGAGTGCTCGTTTTATACGTGGCTGTACCGGATTGTGACGAACCTGTGTCTTGACCAGCTTCGCCGCCGCAAGAGCCGCCGCGAAGACCCATCCACTGCTCTCGATTCGTCGGGCGATGAGATGGACCTGCTGGCCAACATTTCCGACGAGCGCGCGATGGCGAACCCGGCCCGCGAGCTCGAACGCAAGGTGATGAGCGAGGCAATCAACGAAGCGCTGAACCACCTGACGCCGCGGGAACGCATGGTTTTTGAGTTGAAGCATTATCAGGGCTTGAAGCTGAGGACGATCGGTGAGATGCTTTCGACCACAGAGGAAACGGCGAAAAACACTCTCTTCCGGGCTACTCGAAAGCTCAGGGCGAGTTTGGCGGAAGTGCGGTAAGTTGTTAGTTCTCAGTTGTTAGTTGTTAGTACAACGGTCCACACTAACAACTAGGAACTAACAACTGAGAACCCAGAACCAAATGCAGAGGGCATAGACCTTCGCATGCAGAAACACTTTTAGAGGCTGGTTGAGGTAGAGCAACATGATTTGCGAAAACGCACAACAAAACATGATCCTGGCGCAGTACGGAGAGCTGCCCGACGAATTGCATTTTCCGCTGGAGCAGCACATCGCCGGTTGTGAAGATTGCCGGCGGGAGTGGAAGGCGCTGCAAATTCTCGACGAGGAGCTGGCGCTCGCGCCGGTGATGGAACCTTCTCCGAACCTGCTGGCTGCATCACGGATGCAGTTGGACGAAATGCTGGATGCGATTCCGCCGCGCTCGTTCTCGGCGCGCGTGAGGGCCAACTTCTTTCGCTGGATGGGAACGATGCAGGGCGCTCCCGCGCTGACCACGCTGCTGGTCGGTCTGGGCTTTCTGGGTGGGAATTTTGTGACGCGGTACCAGGTGGCGAACGCCCCTAAACTGCCGGCCGCGGTGATTATGTCGAACAACAGCACGGGTGCGATCGCGAGCGTTTCGGGCATCGTGCAGACCCCGAACTCGGACATTGTGCAGGTGAACTACAACCGCATGGTGCCGGAGACGGTGCAGGGGTCGCTGGACGATCCGCAGATTCGGCAGTTGCTGCTGCTGGGTACCAAGCTCGCGACGACGAACAACGTTCATGCGGATTCGGTGGCAATGCTGGCGAGTTATTGCCTGGCGGGCCATCCCTGCGATGGGACCTCCACCGATGGATCGACGCGCGGAGACATCCGAACGCAACTGCTACAAACGCTGCGTTACGACAAGAGTCCGACGGTGCGCATGAAGGCGCTGGAAGGATTGCAGCCCTACGTTGGACAGGACCGGAACGTGCGCGACGCCGTGCTGGTTTCGCTGATGCAGGACCCGAGCGAGAGTGTTCGCAGCCGCGCGATTTCGGTGCTGGAACCGGTGCAGGCAGACTCCAGCGTGCGGGAGGTGCTGCGCACGGTGTCGGCGCAGGATGTCAACCCGGCAATCCGGACGGCGTCGTTCCAGGCGCTGCAAGGTGTGGCGGATATTCAGTAGCAAAGATTTCCTCAAGATGAATTTTTGGTAAGACAATGAAGATGATGGGTTTAGCTTCCAGCAAGGCCATACGGACGACGGCTCCGCTGGGCGGAGCGCGCTCCCGAATGCTTTTGACCGCGGTGGCGCTGTCTGGTTTCGCTTTTGCGGTGATAACGCCGCCGGTGCATGGCGCGGCGGCGGCCCATGCGAGTTCCAAGGAACACTCCCGCGGCTATCTGGGGATTACGTACCGCGATACGTCGGACGAGCGGGCGGCCGAGCTGCATCTGCAAGGCGCGCACGGCGCCGAGATCATCATGGTTGACCACGACGGGCCTGCGGGGAAAGCGGGATTGCAGCCGCACGACGTGGTCCTGCAGGTGGACGGACAGAACATCGAAAACGCCGAAGATCTGAGCAAGCGGATTCGCAATTCGGCTCCGGGCAAAGTGTTCAGCATGGCGATCATGCGGCTGGGACGGTCGATGAACCTGACGGCCAAGCTCGCCGACCAGAGAGAGCTGGAGCGCGCCGCCTGGCAGCAACACCTGAACGTTCCCGAGCCCAAGCCGGACGACGATGGCGTCGAAAACATACTGGTGCAGCGGTATTCGGTCGAGACCGGGCCGCCGCCGCATACGGAGTCGCTGGGTCGCGGGATTATCGGGACGGTGCTGCGTACCGGGCCGTACACGGGCGCGTCGCTCGAAGCGATGGAGCCGCAGTTGGCAGGATTTTTTGGCGCTCCGCCGAAGACCGGGCTGCTGGTCCACGGTGTTGAGCCAAATAGTCCCGCAGCGTTTGCCGGACTCAAAGCAGGCGATGTCGTCCTGAAGGTGGACGCTACTGCCGTGGCTTCGCCCTCCGACTGGACCAAGCGAATGCGAGCCAGCAGCGGCAGGGCGGTGACGCTGACGATCCTCCGAGACAAACATGAACAAAGCCTCACCATGCAGCCGGATTTGAAGCGCCACTCGATGTTGGAGTGGCCAAATCCTTTTTAAGGCGGTTTTCATTAGCGGAGCTTGACGGAGAGCGTTGTGCCGGGTTTCTGGTAGAGGACCGTGGGCGATTTGGAGTCCTCAGTATCAGTGGCAACAGCCATTGAGAAAAGAACAAAGACGACCCCAATGAGTCCGACAGGCACCGCACCGATAATGGCGAACGGCGAAACTGCGCCGAGAAGGCAGGCCCCCCAGATAATGCTGCCGCCAATGACAAAAGGGAAGATAAAAGTTAGCCGATCGAAACGCGAAGGCGCCGGCTCGATGATCGCTTCGAGATCGGCCATGCGATACATCGCCGGGTGGGAGTGGTGCTTACAGCGGATTTCATCTCCTGAAGTTGACTCTAAGCGGCAGTTACGTTTCACAGTGGGATCTTTGGATGTGACGAGGACGAATTTTCGTCCAGGTATCAAGAGGGGAATGTTTGTTTTGGTGGTCTGAGGAGTTAGAACCGCAATCGTATCCTCCTTGGCCGGAACGGTGGTTTGTGCATTTGCCTGGTTCATCGCGTTTGCAGCGACGAAAAGGATTGTGGCGAAGACTTTGAGCTGTAGAGAAGAACACTGCATGTGGGCCTCGTGTGGTTGCGCGGAAGCTAAAAGTGACGACAGCCAACTGGAATTCTCGGCGCCCGGAGTGGAATACGCACCGAGAATTGCGGCTGTGGACGCGGGTTGAAGCTGCTCGCTGCCGACCACCCGATGCCGCCGCCCGCAAGCGAGCCGAGGACGCCACCAACAATTCCGGCGCGGACACCGCTGTTGCTGGCGGCGATTCCACCAACGGTTCCACCGACAGCCATGCCAACGAACAGCGCCACCGGGTGCGTGTCGGAGCGCGTGTAGCTCGGTGGAGCTTGTTGCGTGACGGATGTGACAGAAGCGATGGGATAGACGACGCGGCGCGGACCGGTGGCAGGGACAAAGATGTCGCAGGCGAGCGCGGTGTTGTCGATCCATGCAAGAGTGCAGGGTTGTGAGTAGCGCTCGTCAACCTGGCGGACGAGGAGCTGCGAACCCGGAGGCAGGCTGGCGATCTGACGCCACTGGCGGTTGGGAGTTGGCGTCTGCTGCGCGGTTGCGAGCAGCGGGCATATGTTCATGAAAATTAAGGCAAGTAGGCAGTGGCGGAACATGGCGGCTCCTGAAGGTCCGCGGCTTGAGCAAACTACCTGTGGTCGTCTGACGTTTCTCAAAAGGCGCCGCCAGGACGCTTCAACTTCGCAGCAACAGGTAATTTGCTCGACAACGCCGCAAAGCCACACTAGGCTGCGCGCAAACGACGAAAGCGCCGCATTGAGACACTTTCGTGAGTGTCCTAATGCAGCGCTTCGATTTTGTCGGGGCTACTTTTTGATTGCGGCGGGCTTGCCTTCCTGCACGTAGTTGATGTTCCAGGATGGGATTTCCACGACGTAAGCGCCGGGCTTTTCGATGACGGCCTGGCAGCCCAGGCGCGAATTGAGTTGCAGACCGGGAGCAGTATCCATGCGGTCGAGTTCGAGGTCTTCGGGCTCGGAAAGACCCGAAGCGCCGGCCTTTACGTGAATGTGGCAGGTGGTGCAGGCGCAGACGCCGCCGCAGGCGTGGTCGAGGAAGATGTCGTAGTTTTCGGCAACGTCGAGAATGCTCATCGGTTGTCCGTGGCCGTCGTAAGGCAGGGTGTCGAAGAGGAACTCGACGGTCTTGCCTTCGGGTTCGAAGGTGACGCGGACCATGTTTTCAGCAGGTGGTTGGGAGAGGTCGACGTCGGGGAGCGGGTTGGAGTGATCGGACATAGTCAATGTTGAGTTTATCGCGTTATGGCGGTTGTCGGCACAAGGGCTTTGTCGTACCTTTGACCGAAGACGTGCAACATCGGGCTCTGATCGAAGCAGCAGGAGGTTGGCTGATGACGCACCGCCGCAGGACCTTGACGACGCTGTTCGTCGTCGCCGTAATTGTTTTCGCCGGAATGCAGGCTGTTCGGCCGTCGCTCGGCACGCCGGCAGGGCCACAGCAGGCGATGGCTTTGCCTCCGCATGTTCAGGAAATTCTGGAGCGCCGGTGCTATGCGTGCCACTCGGATGAACCGCGGCTGGTGTGGTTCGACCAGGTCGTTCCGGCCTACTGGCTGGTGGCGAAGGATGTCAAAGACGCACGGGCGCACCTGAATTTCTCCGAGCTTGCCGCGAAACCCGGGGGAGTGCAGCGGGCTGAGCTCTTTGAGGCGGTCAATCAGATACAGCTTGGAGCCATGCCACTGCCGCGCTATCTGGCAGCGCATCGCGGCGCGGGCGTTACGGCGGAAGAGCTGGCCGAACTGAAGGCGTATCTGGCTCCCTTTGCCGCCGCCGGGCCTACCGTGGAGGGTGGCGATACGGTGGCCACAATGGCCGCAGGACCGGCTAAAGCGGCGAGTCTGTCGCTCAACGGGGTGCCGTTCTTTCCGGACTACAAGCAATGGAAATTATTGAGCACAACCGATCGCGGGGACAACAAGACGCTCCGTATGATCGCCGGGAACGATATCGCGATGAAAGCAGTGGAGGCCCGGGCGACGAATCCGTGGCCGGATGGAAGCGTCTTCGCGAAGATCACGGTGGCAGCGGCTGACGATGGCGCGGGGAACATATCGGCTGGGAAGTTTGTGCAGGTGGAGTTCATGGTGAAGGACAAGGCGAAGTATGCGGCCACCAAGGGCTGGGGGTATGCGCGGTATAAGGGGAATGAGTTGAAGCCGTATGGCGCGGACGCGCATTTCGACCGCGAGTGCGTGGGGTGTCATGAACCGATGCGGGACAACGACTATGTCTATACGACTCCGATACCGATGGGAGGCGGGCAATGAAAAAGCTGATTGTGGCCGCGGTCTGTTTGCTGATAGTAGGTTGCAAATCCGGAAAGACGCCCGGAGTTGAAGACCTGTTCAACGATGAGGCGCGCGTTGGAGCGTTGCCGGTTCCAGCGCAGCAGTGGGTTCCGCTGACGGTGAGTGTTGACCGCGGCGCGGGGACCACTGCGACGCTGTTTGGGAATCCGGAAGCGGTGAAGGATGCCAGAAGCGGCGGCACCTATCAGGAAAATGCGGCGCTGGAGCTGGTGACGTGGCGACAGAGGGAAGATCCGCACTGGTTTGGAGGACGGATTCCGGGCGAGGTTGTGTCGGTGGAGTTGGTATCGGTTGGGTCGGACGGAGCCAGCTATGGACGGTATGCAGGAAGTCCGTTGACCAGGACCGCCGACGAGGACGCTGCAAGACAGGCGGCGATTATGAGTATGAAGGGGGCGCAATTGCCATGAAATACAACCGTTCTGTACCGCCCTGCCCCGTGATTCCCGTTCTGCGCTATCCCAATCCGAGCGTAGCCGCTGCATGGCTGGAAAAGGCGTTTGGCTTTACGGTGAGGCTTCGGATCGCGAACCATCGCATCCAGATGCGGGCGGGCGAGGGCTGTTTCACCATTGCAGAAGGCGACGTGACGCCCAATGGGTCGGGTACAGTGCAGGTACGGATAGAGAATGTTTTGGAGCATTGCGAGCGGGTCCGGGCGGCCGGCGCGAAGATTCTTACAGAGCCGGTCGAGCATGTGTACGGCGAGCGCCAATACAACGTGGAAGATTTCTACGGACACCGGTGGGACTTTACAGAGACGGTCGCGGACATAGAGCCGGAGAGCTGGGGTGGTGTGTCAGTCGATCTGTAAGCAGGGGTGCCTCCGCGGCATCAGTCTCCGATAGGCTGCCAAAGCTCGACACGGTTTCCTTCCGGATCGGTGACCCAGCCAAACTTCCCAAAATCGTAGCTGTCGCGTTTGGGATCGACTGTGACGCCTTCGGCGATCAAGCGGTCCAGCAACCCATCAAGGTCATCCACCTGGAGGTTGAGCATCGCTTTCTGTTCCGGAGGAAAGTATGCGTTGTCCTGCTTGAAAAAGGAGAAGACAACCTGGGGGTGCTGCGTCGGAGGAGCAAACCCGAAAGCTCCACCCTCCTTCACCAGGCCGAGATGCTGCTCGTACCAGGCATACAGAGCTTTTGGATCATTCGCTCGCAAAAATATACCGCCAAAGCCAGTCACTGAAGCCATGCAGCCTCCCCTGAGGAACGTTCGTCCTTAGCTTACCCTGAAAAACTCCCAGCATGCATCAACCCTCTGCAACACCTCTAGTCTTCGGTGGATTCCATTGGCGTTTCGGGGTCCTGCTGGGCTTTTTCGATGATGTTCGATTCATCCACTTCGGCCTTGGCGAAGGCGTGGGGAGCGGTAGTAGGGGCGTTGAGGCCCGCATCGATGCCTTCGCTGGCGGCCTGCATCGTTTTGCCGCCGAGGGCGCCGGTGACGGCGGTGTCCATCATGATTTCTGCGAAGCGGCGGGTTTTCTTGTCGAGGCGCTCGATGGCGTTGCGGATGATCTTGTAGTCGCCACCGCGGATGCTGGCTTTGAGCTCCAGCGCGGCGGCTTTGATCTCCTCATGCTCGATGCTGGTGAGCTGCTGCCAGGCGGGAGTTTTCTCGCCTTTTTCGACAGCGGTGAGGATGGTCTCCGCTTCGTTCTTCGCTTCGATGACCTGTCGCGCCGTGATGTCTTCTTCGGCGTTATCGAAGGAGGCGAGGATCATGTTTTCCACCTGCTCGTCGGTGAGGCCGTAGGTCGGTTTGACTTCGACCTGGGCTTCCTGGCCGCTGCGCTGTTCGCGGGCGGAGACGTGCAGGATACCGTTGGCGTCGATCAGGAATTTGACCTCGATGCGAGGCAGGCCGGCGACCATGGGTGGAATGTTCTTCAGGTCGAAACGCGCGAGGGAGCGGCAATCTTTGGCCAGTTCCCTTTCCCCTTGCAGGACGTGGATGGCGACGTTGGTCTGGCCGTCGACGCCGGTGGTGAAGTGCTCAGTCGCGGAGGCAGGAATGGTGCTGTTGCGTTGAATGATCTTGGCTACAACTCCGCCGAGGGCTTCGATGCCGAGAGACAGCGGGGTAACGTCGAGGAGCAGGAGATCTTCGGTCGCAGTGTTGGCTTCGCCGGAGAGGATTTGCGCCTGCACGGCTGCGCCAAGCGCGACGACTTCATCGGGATTGAGTTCGGTGTGGAGCTTTTTGCCACGGGAGTCGAGGTCGAAAAGCTTCGTGACCAGCGCGCGGACGGCGGGGATACGCGTGGAGCCGCCAACCATCACAACCTCGTCAATCGCTGTGGCTTCGAGACCGGCATCTTTCAGGGCCTGCTTAACTGGCTGTGCGGTGCGGTCGATGACCGGGACGATCAGTTGTTCGAACTGCTCGCGGGTAATCTCGCGCAGGTACTGCGTCCCTTCCGGCAACGCGAGTCGGAGGCGCGTGCTATCGACGTCGGAGAGCGAGATCTTGGCGTCGATGACCGCTTTGCGGAGCTGCTGAATGACTTCAGGATTGGAGCGAATGTCGATCCCGAGATCGCCCTGGATGTCGTCGATGGCAACGGCGGTCAGGAGGTTGTCGATATCGTCGCCACCAAGATGGGTATCGCCGCCTGTGGCCACGACTTCAAAGATGCCCTCGTGGAGTTTGAGGATGGAGATATCGAACGTGCCGCCGCCGAAGTCGTACACGGCGATAATACCGTCGCGCTTCTTATCGAGTCCGTAGGCAAGGGCTGCCGCTGTCGGCTCGTTAACAAGGCGAAGGACTTCAAGACCAGCGATGCGTCCTGCATCTTTCGTAGCCTGGCG
>Ga0070679_100002201_pt1 | contig 17609 bp, 12 predicted proteins | sample KBSC63BmetaG_FD_65652 | JGI IMG/M metagenome (GOLD analysis project Ga0070679, IMG submission 65652) | Corn rhizosphere microbial communities from Kellogg Biological Station, Michigan, USA - KBS C6-3B metaG | ecosystem: Host-associated > Plants > Roots > Rhizosphere | place: USA: Michigan... | reverse complement strand
TTGCTGCTTAACTCCCGTGGGCTTCACGCAAAGCGCTCGCCCACGGCTATTAACTTCGGTCCCTTCGGGACCAGAAAATCTTGCTAAAAAAACAAGAAGTTGTTGGTTTGCTACGCAGAGAAAGCGCGGAGTTCTTTCTTATCTACACTTGCGAATGCGCCCGTCTTTACCTTGAGTTAACACAAACGTGTCCAACGGTTCTTTCTGATTCGCCAGTTGCACAGTTAACTTCATCGTCTGTTCATTGATGGAACCAGAGTAGATAGCCGGCTCGCCGGCGTTTTCATCATTGCTGGTAACCGGGCCGCCGCGCTCTCGTGCAAATTTACCTTTCCAGCTGAACTCGCCGTTCGCATCCACTGTGAAAGGTCCTTCGATCGTTCCATGCGCGCAGTCAAACTCAATCTTCGCCGAGTTTGAACTCACGTCGAGATGAACATGGTCGCCACCCCAGACCCCGGTAGTTACATGCTTATTTTGTGGACGAGCAAATCCTGCCATCAGAGCAATACCTGCGATTACGACCAGACAAACAAAACTTTTCGACTGCGTTCCCATCTCGACCCTCCCATTGTGCCACGTTCTATTAAAGGTTGGTCAAATGTCCAACGAACTTTGGCAGGCTGATTAGGTACGACAGGCTGTTAGCCTGTCGGCGGTCTTTGGCCACAATCTGTGGGAAACCACGACAGGCTAACAGCCTGCCGTACTTAATCAGAGATTCCTTTAGTTTGGGCTCAAGTATTATTCAAGTTTTCCTCAACCAGTCTGTTTTAGCCTTCAATCATTGCGTTTCCAGGCCAGATTGAAAGGAAATCGGACATGACAGCCACGAGTCTCTGCCGGCACATCATTTCGCGCCGCCCGTTTTTTGCTGCAAGTTGTCTTGCAATCGCCGCCCTAATCGGTGGTTCATTGCTGTTTTCTCGGGCTCACGCGGCAAATCCCGGTGGTGGCACCATCGGTCCTTCCGGTCCGGCGCTCACTTGGGTCGGTAACGCACCTGGAACTGGGGGCACCGGTGGCGAAGGCCAATGCATTAATAGTGGTGCAGCGCAGAACTGCGATAGCTTCACTCTCACTGTTTCCGGCACCGAAAGTGACTGGACTGGCAAGCTGATCCAGATCCGAGTTAACTGGTCATTGCAAACTTCAGACTATGATCTCTATGTCCACAAAGGTGATCTGACCGGTCCAGTTGCTGCTCAGGGAACCAACGGCGGACAACCCGGCACTGAGGAAGTGGCCTATCTGGATCCACATTCAAGTGGGGTCGGCATCTATACGGTCCATGTGGCTTCAGCAGTAACGCCTGTTCCCAATACCGATCAATATGCAGGCACGGCGACGGTCGTTCCTGGCTTAGGGCCGGCTAAACAAGCCACAGGATTACCTCCGCGCTTCCAGATATTCACGCCGCAGAGCGACCTGGTCAAAACCGGGAAAGGCACAGATGCAGGTGAACCATCGATCGGAGTTAACTGGAAAACGGGTAAAGCGATGTTCATCTCTGACCTCACCACATTCCGTGTAACCTTCGACGACTCGTGCCCAACTTCTCCAACAGCATTCTGGGAGGACAAGAGCGCACCTAACAACGCCACCAGTCTCGACCCGATCCTATTTACCGATCATGGATATAACAACCAGAATCCCGATGTCGGCCGCACAATCGTTTCTGAGCTTACGGGCCAGGATAGTCTCTCGGCGTATACCGATGATGACGGCGACAACTGGGTGCCTTCACAGGGTGGCGGAATTCCGTCAGGCGTGGACCACCAGACGATAGGCGCTGGTCCATACCATGCACCACTAGTGCCGACTGTTTATCCGCACGCCATCTACTATTGTTCACAGGACTCGGCGGTAATTTTCTGCGCGCGTAGTGATGACGGTGGACTCACGTTCGGGCCGGGCATGCCTGCATACAACCTGACGCAATGCACAAACCTTCATGGACATGTGAAGGTCGCTCCGGACGGCACGGTCTATTTGCCAAACCGAAGCTGTGGCAATCAACAAGGCGTCGTCGTGTCTGAAGACAACGGAATTACATTCAACGTCCAGTCAATACCAGGCACAACTGAGTCAGCTGACGATCCGGCCGTCACAGTAGGTCGAGGTGACAAGACGAACGGCGTTGGTCGACTTTACGAAGCTTTTGCGAGTGGCAATACAGTGGCAGGCGTAGCAGTCTCGGACAATCGCGGACTCAGCTGGAAAAACGTTGTAGATGTTGGTTCGCTTGTTGGCATTAAGGCGGCGGCGTTTCCGGCAATCGTCGCCGGTGATGACGACCGTGCCGCATTCGCATTCTATGGATCGACGAGTGCAGGCTCGGTTGATGACCGCGCGTTTTCAGGATTGTTTCATCTCTACATCGCGACGACGTACGACGGCGGAAATACGTGGGCAGTTTCGGACGCTACTCCGAACGATCCTATTCAGCGCAACGGCATTCATCTGGGTGGCGGCTCTCCGCCACACCGCAATCTCCTCGACTTCTTCGGAATAGATATCGACAAGCAAGGACGCATACTGGTTGGTTTTGATGATGGATGCACCGGACCGGGCTGTGTGCAAGCGCCGGACACTGCAACTGGCAATGCCTATACCGCGCTTGCCGGAATCGCACGACAAAGTGGCGGACTTCGTTTGTTCGCAACTCCCGGAGAATCGGCTGGACCAACGATACCAGGAGCACCTGCAATCACTGTTGGTCGCGACGGCGCTGTGGCTCACTTGACCTGGTCGGAGTCTGACAACGGTGGCTCGCCAATTACGAACTACAAGATTTACCGCGGCACTGCCAGCGGTGCTGAAACTCTGCTTGCTAATGCAGGAACTGCCACACGTTATGATGACGCAACCGCGGATGCAAATACTATCTATTACTACAAAGTAACTGCGACTAACGCGTTGGGAACGTCCTGCGGCAACAACGAGGTTGTGTCCAAACCTGTCGGTGATTCGCGTTGCCAGGGAATCCTAACGGCGATTGATCCGGCGGGTGATCAGAAGGCGGCTCCTGTTAACGCAGATCTCGATATCCTGGAAGTACGGCTGGCTGACTACCTCGACGGAACAACGCAGAAGATTGTCTTCAAGATGAAGATGGCGGATCTCAATACGCTGCTGCCAAATCGTCAGTGGCGAATTTTGTGGAACTACCCGATTAAGACACCCACCATTGATGCTTCGCTATTTACCGGCTCCTATTACGTTGGAATGAACACGGATACTTCCGGCGTTACGTCTTTCGAGTATGGAACCGTCACGACGATCGAAGATGTCCCTGTCGCATTGAGCCAACCTAACAGAATAGGTGATGCGGATAGCGGCACCGTGGACCAGCAGAATGGAATAATCACGATTGTGTTGTCGGCAGACAAAGTTGGTGGGCCAAAAGCAGGAGACATCATCGGAGGTCAAAGCGGCAGAACGTTCGCGGGCACGGGAAATCAGTCTTTACGTTCAACGACGGCCACGGACATTACAACTAACGCGATTCAAGATCCCTACACAGGATTCTCCTACATGATTGTTGGCAACCAGGCCTGCGCTCCAACGCCGACACCGAATCCATTGTCTTGCAACGGCACCAGGGTTGAGGACGACGATTCACACATCAGTTACTCGAACGGTTGGCACTCATTGAGCAACAGCAATGCGAGCGCGGGCCATTACCGGTTGAACGAGGGTGGTAGCAACCAACACAACGTCATCCTGACGTTTGATACTCCACCGACTCAGAAAGGCACGATCACTTACTTCTACGGTACTAGTCCAAAGGGTGGAACTGCTGAAGTATTGGTTGATGGACAATCGCAAGGGATCGTTAACTATTACGGCTCGGCCGGGTCGAACCGTGCGCCGGTGTTTGGTGTGTCGCAGCCATTCAATTACAACGCGACAGTCGATGGACACCACAAACTAGAACTGCGTCCCCAGCGAGACACAGTCTATATTGACGGATTCTGTCTCGGTAGTGCGAGCGTCACAGGAACTCCATTAGCAGGACCAGGACAAACAACGGAAGCCATCAACACAGTTAACGCCGGCCAGTCGCTGCTTAGAAACCTGACGTTGCCAAGCGGTACGCAGGCTATCTCGATCGCAGCCGAGTCAGGCAATGCGGTGCCGATACAATTGGTGCTGCTGAGTCCGACGGGACAGATACTGCAGACGGTGAACTCATCGTCCGGTCTCGCCATTCTGGAGGCTCCGATCAGCCAAAGCGGGATCTATGTAATCAAAACTGTAAATCTTAGTCTGGGTCCGCTGCAGATCTGGACCGTGTCAACACCTTATGTAAGACGCTGAGAAGAGCTATAGGAAGTGATCATGCGAAAATTACTTCGAACCAACACCAAACAGTCTTTGATTTATGTTTTTGTCACTATGGTCTTCATCGTCACAGGATGGTCCTTGACAGAAACAGCTGCCGTGTCGAAGACAGAGCAACTAGCCGCGCAAGTCGTCAACAGTTCAACTACAGTCGTCAACGATGCGGCCGTGGTGCATCAAAAGGTAAGCCTGCGTAACGCTAATGGCAACGCCTGTGGATTATTGCGATCCAGCGACTTTCAGCGCGTACAAGGCGAACAGTTGAAGGATGTAAAGCCTACAGATCGTGTTGAAGGCGGTTTGCATGTTGCTCAGTGTTTTTACAGCCTTGCCACCGCCAGCAAGTCAGTCGCATTAACTCTAATGATGAGAGATAGCGGGCCTAATGCACGCGACCCGCGTGAGTTTTGGAATGAAACCTTTCACCGAGAAAAAGGACACAGCGTAGAAAAGGAGTCCGGATCTGAAGAGGAGCGGGAAGCTGCCGCAGAAACAATCAGGGGGCTTGGTGATGAGGCATTTTGGAGTGGCAACCGATTCGGCGGCGCGCTGTACGTTTTGAAAGGCAACACGCTTGTTCGCCTGAGTATCGGTGGGGCCGACAATCAAGAAACCAGGATCAGAAAGTCGAAAGCATTAGCACAAACGGTGCTGAGACACCTGTGAGACAAGCGTAGTGCGGAAACAATCAGAGGCCATGGTGCTGGGAGCGCAGGCGTCCCCTGCCCTGCTTCAGCAGCGTGGAGTTTCAACTTCTCACTACCAAAGGCCGCATCCAAGCCCAGATACCACCTGCTCCAGCAGCGTGGAGTTTCAGTTTCTCACTACCAAAGGCCGCATCCAAGCCCAGATACCACCTGCTTTAGCAGCGTGGAGTTTCAGTTTCTCGCTCGAATAAGAGTTGCTAAGTTGGTAGTGAGAAGTTGAAACTCCACGCTGCTGAAGCAGGTGGTATCTCACTTTTCTGCCGCGTTGGTAGTGAGAAACTGAAACTCCACGCTGCTGAAGCAGGTGGTATCTCACTTTTCTGCTGCGTTGGTAGTGAGAAACTGAAACTCCACGCTGCTAAAGCAGGTGGTATCTCACTTTGGTGCTGCGTTGGTAGTGAGAAACTGAAACTCCACGCTGCTGAAGCAGGTGGTATCTCACTTTTCTGCTGCGTTGGTAGTGAGAAGTTGAAACTCCACGCTGCTAAAGCAGGTGGTATCTCACTTTTCTGCTGCGTTGGTAGTGAGAAACTGAAACTCCACGCTGCTAAAGCAGGTGGTATCTCACTTTTCTGCTGCGTTGGTAGTGAGAAACTGAAACTCCACGCTGCTGAAGCAGGTGGTATCTCACTTTTCTGCTGCGTTGGTAGTGAGAAACTGAAACTCCACGCTGCTAAAGCAGGTGGTATCTGGGCTTGGATGCGGCCTTTGGTAGTGAGAAACTGAAACTCCACGCTGCTAAAGCAGGTGGTATCTCACTTTGGTGCTGCGTTGGTAGTGAGAAGTTGAAACTCCACGCTGCTAAAGCAGGGCAGGTGGGGGCCTGCGCCCCCAGCACCATGGTCTCTGATTATTTTCACAGCTTCTGAAGCCGTTGGTGTTCTGAAGTTAATTCTAACGGGGCAGGTGGATTGTGAAGGTTGTCCCTTTGCCTAACTCAGAAGAAACTGTCACCTCGCCGCCATGCAGCAACGCAAGATGTTTTACGATTGCAAGACCCAGCCCTGTGCCGCCCATATCGCGTGAACGCGCACGATCGACTCGATAGAAGCGCTCAAACAACCGCTCGAGGTGTTGCGATGGAATTCCTTCACCATTGTCCTCGACGATGATCTTGTCTCGTGAATCTGATTCATACCTGATCTTCACCGTCGCATCATCGCCGCCAAACTTGATTCCATTATCAACCAGGTTAGTCAGCATTCGCTCGAGCCGGCGAGCATCAACCTTCACTACAACGTCAGAGTCGACTTCATTAACAAGGGTGATGTGATGCTCGGCGGCTTTATCATTCAATGCCGAAGTCACTTCCCCAACTAGATCCCTCAGCTTTACAGAACTGCGCCGCAGTTGAACGTTTCCACCTTCGATCGCCGTCAACTCCAGGATGTCGTCGATCAGACCGTGCATTCGCGACGCGTTCTTGCCAATGATCGCTAGAAAGCGCTGACTACTCTCGATGTCTTCCAAAGCTCCGTTTTGTAAGGTCTCAACAAACGCGAGGATTGCTGTTAGTGGAGTGCGTAATTCGTGCGAGACATTCGATAAGAATTCCTGACGGACGATCTCCAGTCGCTCAGTCCGAGTGATATCGAAGAATACTCCAAGTGCACCCGCAGCGCCGTTGCCATTGGTGACCAAGGGGACCACGCGCAGATCGAATACCTGTCGTTCCGGGCCATGTGTCTCGACCTTCACACCGCTACGTTCCTGACCTTTCAACGCATCGAGAAACGCTCCGTAGATCGCCGGGTTGCGCGTCAGCTCCGTCAGTCGTTGGGATTCGATTTTGGGAACGGTGGGATTGAAGAGTTTGTAAGCAGCTCGGTTTGAGGCAACGACGCGCATGTCCTTGTTCACAACGAGCAGGCCTTCACGCATGCCGCTCATCGTGGCTTCAAACAGTTGGCCCACTGCGAAGACTTCGGGAGACTCGGTCAGGTCGCGATCTCTCGCTTGCTTCGGATATTGGTTTTCGCTGGAAGTGAGCAATGTCCTGGCCAGCCAAACGCCGACAAACAAGAACATCGATATAGAAAAGATTGCACGTACTAAAACAGATGCTGTTGTGAGGACAACGGCTGTGAGGATTAAAGCAGCGGCGAGTAAAAGAATTTGACGCTTCGACACTTACTTAACCTTGGCCAAACTTGGAAGCAGTCAGTACCACCTCGCGGTAGCGGGTGGGTGCGCAGCTTGACTGTAGCGGTTGATCCTTGGCTTCGCACCCACCCGCTACCGCGAGGTGGTACTGACTGCTTCCAAGCTCGGACTTCAAATCTAGGATGGGCTTGTACCAGTACAACCAACGAAACGATATCCGACGCCTACTACAGTCTCAATGCAATCGCCGCACTTGTCGAGTTTTTGCCGTAGCCGGCGAATGTGGACGTCCAATGTCCGCGCGTCGCCATAATAGCTATAACCCCAAACACTATCCAGCAGCTGTTGACGAGTCACAACGCGGTCAGCGCTTCGTGCCAAGACCGAGAGCAGCGTAAATTCCTTGTTAGTCAGTTTTACTTTGGTCCCATCGCAAACAACGCGGATGTCATCGAAGTCGATAACCAGGTGATCGTCTTCGTATGTCTTGCCCATGGTCTCGTCGGCGCGGCGCATGACAGCTCTCACACGTGCGAGCAGTTCGCGCACCGAGAAAGGCTTCGTGATGTAATCGTCCGCACCAAGATCCAAACCAGCAACCCGGTCAGACTCCGAAGCCTTCGCCGTCAACATGATGATGGGAGTTCTTCTGGTTGCGGGTTCCCTGCGTAGACGTCGACACAACTCGATTCCGCTCATGCCCGGCAACATCAGATCCAAAATAATTAGCCGTGGAGGGTCGCGCTCATTTAGAGCTGCAGTCAACCCGGCCTCACCAGTCGGCGCGGTAACAGCGGCCAGGCCTTCACGCTCAAAGTTATATTTCAAACTCTCGGAGATGTCCGCATCATCCTCAATTATCAAAACCGGACGTGTCATGATTAGTTGGTGTGCTTGATAAAAGCGGCTTCGGCCATGTAGACGGTGAGCTCACAGATGTCCGTTACGTAATCGCCTATGCGCTCGAGATGCTTGGCGACAAACAAGAGTCGCGCGTCTCGAGTTGCAGTTGTCGGCTCCGTCACCATCATCTCAATAAGACGATGAAAGGTGTGATTGTAGAGATCGTTAATTGCTGTATCGCTCTTTATGATCTCTCGGGCGACGAGTGCGTCACCGGACGTAAAAGCGTCAAGCGCTGCCCGAAGCATGTCGAGAGCATGATCCGCCATGCGGCGAAGGTCCGGAACTGATTTGAGTTCCGGCTCGTTATTCAGGTCGATGGCGGCACGCGCGATGTTACAAGCGTGATCGGCGATTCGTTCCAGCACGGGCGCCATTTTCGCGACTGAAATCACGAAGCGGAGATCGCGAGCGGCGGGTTGCCGAAGTGCGATGATATCGATGCACTGTCGATCGATCTCTACCTCGAGATGATCGACCTGGTCGTCATTCTCCAGCACTTCACGTGCGACTTCGCTGTCGCGCTCAGTTAGCGAGTACATGGCACGTTCGAGTGCTCGCTCAGTTTCACCTCCGAGCAGCAAAACTCGATCACGCAATGAACTTAGTTCGTCGTCAAGATGACGGTGACTTTCCATAGATTGCCGATTTCCGATTTTGGATTTCCGATTTCTTGTTCTTTGGACTTTGTGTCTTGTGCTCTTGCCTTTCGGCTTTGCCGCATTCCTTGCGGAAAGGCTCTGCCTTTCCGTGCACGTCCTATATGATTTCGCGGCTACGCCGCCGAGGCAGAGCCTGAATCAACAATCGGCTACCGGAAAGCCAGAGGCGTTCCGCAAGGCGTGCGGCAAAGCCGACAGGCAACAGATCAATTGACAAGGAACAAGACTCACCCAAATCTTCCCGTAATGTAATCCTCAGTCAACTTCTCATTCGGTGCAGTGAACATCTTCTCAGTTGAATTAACTTCTATTAACTTGCCCAGCAGAAAGAAAGCAGTCGTATCAGAAACACGTGCTGCTTGCTGCATGTTATGAGTAACAATCACGATCGTATATTGTTTCTTCAAATCAAACACCAACTCTTCAATTTTGGATGTGGCGATCGGATCCAACGCAGATGCGGGTTCGTCCATCAATAGTACCTCAGGACGAATCGCCAAGGCTCGCGCGATACACAAACGTTGCTGCTGACCTCCTGAAAGACTTAGAGCCGAAGTCTTCAAACGATCCTTCACTTCATTCCAGAGCGCCGCATCCCTCAGTGCTTCTTCAACCCGCTCTTCCAGCTCACTATGTCTTCTGGTCAACCGGTTAATTCGTAAACCGTACGCGACATTTTCAAAGATTGATTTTGGAAAAGGATTGGACTTCTGAAATACCATCCCCACCTTGCGACGCAAGTCCACTACGTCAGTGCCTGTCTCATAGACGTTATGATCGTCGATTAAGACTTCTCCTTCGACACGAGTAGCGGGAATCACATCGTTCATTCGATTGAGCGTGCGCAGGAACGTCGATTTGCCGCAGCCCGATGGACCAATGAAAGCCATCACGATACGTTCGGGAATCTCAATCGAGATATTATGCAGCGCCTGCGATCGTCCATAGAAGAAGTCCAGGTTGCGCACGGCGACTTTGACCTTGCCCGGCTCCTTCTGGGCCGGCGGCTCTTGTCGTTCGCGAACTTCAATCCTGGGCGCTACTGTTTGCGCGGGCACTTTAGTCATCGCCACCCCAGACATACTTAAAACCTCTTACGCGTTATGAATCGAACCATGATGTTGATGCCAAGGATCAAAGTCATCAACACCAGCGTCGCGGCCCATGCCTGCGCGTGCCATTCGTCATATGGCGAGATGGCATAGTTGTAGATCTGCACGGTTAACGACGCGATTGGACGATCAAGGTAGTAACTAAAGAATCGACTACCGTTTGCGGTAAACAAGAGCGGTGCTGTTTCACCGGAGACTCGAGCGATTGCGAGCATCGCTCCTGTGGCAATTCCAGAGGCTGCAGCCGGTAAGACTACACCGAGTATGACTCGCCACTGCGGCGCACCCAATGCCAGTGCTCCTTCGCGCAAGCTGTGGGGCACCAGTTTGAGCATCTCTTCGGTGGTGCGAGCCACAATTGGAATCATGATGAGTGCCAAGGCGACACCCCCTGCAAACGCCGAGAAATGCCTCATGGGCAACACGAGAATCGCATAGACGAACACACCCGTGACGATCGACGGAATTCCAGTTAGTGTGTCAACGATGAAGCGCACGGCACTAGTGAATCGTCCCTTTCCCACCTCGGCGAGATAGATGCCAACCGAGATCCCGAGCGGCAGTCCGAAGGCAGAAGACAACGCAAGCAACACGACGGAGCCAAGGATCGCATTGCCAATTCCTCCGCCTTCACCGACGGGGCGAGGACTGTCCACTAGAAACCTGAAATTCAGTGAGCCTATTCCACGATACGCGATATAGGACAGAATGATGATCAGAAGTCCGACGGCAAACAGGGTGCACAGCCCCGTCAACGTTGTCATGATCGCGCTCGTAGCTCGGCGCACTCGATCAATTGGTCTTGACGCTGCGATCATGCTGCTCTGCCAACGCCCCCTGTTTTTCTGGTGACGTTCCAAACCAGAACGCGAGCGATGCCATTCACGACGAACGTAACCAGGAATAGGATCAGGCCCAACTCAACCAACGCACTTAAATAGAGATCATCAGTTGCCTCGGTGAACTCATTAGCAATCGCAGAAGCTATCGTGTAAGAAGGTGCAAACAACGACAGGCTGATCTCAGGACGATTACCAATCACCATCGTGACTGCCATGGTCTCCCCCAGCGCTCGACCTAAACCGAGTATTACTGCGCCTGCAATTCCGGGTGCACCGTTAACCAACACGACGCGAATCATTTCCCATTTGGTCGCGCCAAGTGCCAGTGCGGCTTCCCGCTGAGATCCGGGTACGGCGGCGAGAACATCCCGCACAACCGCTGAAATAATCGGAGTGATCATGATTGCCAGAATGATCCCTCCCGTAAGTAAACCGATTCCGGTAATCGGTCCCTGAAAAAGTGGTAACCAACCGAGCAACGTTGCTGTTGGTGGCTCAATATAGACTCGCAGAAATGGAGCGAGGACAAATATGCCCCACACCCCGTAGACAACTGATGGGATCGCTGCGAGTAATTCAACCAGGAATCCAATCGGACGTGCGACATAGTGTGGAGCTTGCTCTACCAGAAACACTGCGATGCCCAGAGAGAACGGTACGCTGATCAGAAGTGCAATCAGTGATGAGACAATTGTTCCGTAGATGAATGGCAATGCACCAAACTCACCCTTGATCGGATTCCAGTGAAGACTCTTGAGAAATCCAAAACCAAATTGTCTGATCGACATCATGGAGTCGGAAGCGAGTGCGATGACCATTGCAATGACCACCGACACCATGAATAGTCCAACCAGAAACATCAGGCCACGAAAAATGGCATCGCCTGTATTGCCCGTAGGCGAAAGCACTCGGCGCCAGTCCGAGTGCTTGTTTCCAGGAATCGCAATTTTGTCTGGGCTCGTCGCGCTCATTCAGTGAATTCTAGTGAAGCTTCACGCCGGCGGCGGTGATTGAGTCAAGTTTTGCCTCAGCCCGCTTTACTATGTCCGCCGGCAAAGTTGCGTATAGCAATGGCTTTGCAAAGCTTTGACCGTCGTGTATTCCCCACCACAAAAAGTCGACCAATGCTTTTCCCTTCGTGGCGTCCTTCTGGTTTTTGTAAATGAGAATGTAGGTGTAGCTCGAGATCGGATAAACGTTCGCGCCAGGCGCGTTCGTAATCGAGACTCGGAGATCGTCTGGAGTATTGCCAGCCGACGCGGCTGCGGCAGCAGTTACGGAGTCGATGGACGGCTCAACAAAAGAACCGTTCGAATTCTTGACCAATGCCACTGGCAGTTTGTTCTGAACAGCGTAGGCCAATTCGACATAGCCGATTGTATTCGGCGTGTTTTTCACCTGCCCGGTTACACCTTCATTTCCCTTCCCACCGATACCAACAGGCCAACTTGGCGATGGACCAGCACCAACTTTTTCTTTCCACTCAGGACTGATCTTCGAAAGATAGTCAGTGAATACTGCAGATGTTCCGCTTCCCTCCGAGCGATGCACTACTGTGATATCCGACGCTGGTAGCTTCGCTCCTGAATTATCAGCTACGATTCTCGAGTCGTTCCACTTCTTGATCTTTCCGAGGTAGATATCAGCGATAACGTCGGGGGAGAAATGAAGTTGTTGCGTTACTCCTACGAGGTTGTACGTGATTACGACGGCACCCAGGACGGTCGGAATGTGGAGCAACTCACCGGGAGCTGATTTGAGATCCTCATCCTTCATCGGTGCGTCTGAAGCTCCGAAGTCCACGGTCTGTTCCTTGATCTGCTTGATACCTGCGCCGGAGCCCTGCGATTGATAGTCGATCTTAATATTCGCATTAAGCTTTCCGTATTCGCTCACCCACTTCTGATAAAGCGGGTTCGGAAAAGTTGCACCCATTCCCTGCAACTGTATGGGACCTGAAGTGGTTCCAGAGCCCTTGGGACTACACGCGACCACCAGGAGCAGCGCACTTACCAAAGCGGCCGACAACGCGATGCTAAACTTTCTATTCCAAACAGACATTGAGTGTCTCCTCTGCTGGGGAACTCGTAAGAGCAAGTTTTTTAGACTTCAAATCTAGGTTTTATGTGTTACATCGAACTGAACTTCACCTGAACTCTTGGTTAACAGGTGGCTGGCTCAGTGCTGCGGTGAGGTCAGAAGTCTGTATCCGACGTTGACCATTGTCTCGATCTGTAAGCCGAAGACGTTGAGTTTCGCACGGAGGCGGTAAATGTAAACGTGGAGGCTCTCTGTGTTCAGCGGCTTGTCGTTGCCCCAAACTGATTCCCAAAGGTCTCCCGCAGTGACGATTCGATCGGGAGTACGTGACAGCCGCGAGAAGATCAAGAACTCAGTTCGAGGCAACTTGAGAGGCGTTCCGTCACACGCAACGTAATAGTTTTTGTGTTCAACTCGCAGATAACCGTCGTCGTATACCTCATCGCTGGTGCTACTCTGAGTCTTCTGATCCATTACTGACATTTCACTTAATGACATATGAATTATCCTGACGTGAAATGGAACCCTTTCGTCCCGGCGGCGGAAGCCCCAGGACCAAGTGACTTAGAAATTAAGTCGCAATGCGAATTGAATCTGCCGGTTCGTTCCCAAACCAACATCACGCACAACTGTCTGCCGCAGAAGTCCAAACGTTCCGCCGGCTGCACCGAGCGTATACGGCTGACCGGGCTGATTTACATTCGACGTGCTGAATGTGTAGACGCTTCCAGTCAACGAGACGGTTGGCAGAGCCAGGTTCAATCGCGATCCCGGTATGTCGAAGTTTGCGCGATTGAATACGTTGAAGATTTCCGTTCGGAATTCCACGTTGGTCGTTTCCGAGAATTTGAAACGCTTATTGAAGATCAGATCGAACTGCCTGAAATTCGGACCGCGCAGGAAGTTTCTCGGCACATTACCAAAGGTTCCCGGTTGCGGCGTCGTGAATGCCGCTGGATTTAGAATGAAGCGATCGTTGTCGAGATACGGACTAACTCCGGAAATCAAATCCGGACGACGAACGTTTCGCGACGCGCCACCGCCAGGAGTATTGACGACACCGACGAAACCGGGAGGTAGCGGAGCAGCAGCGCTGATCGTTCCGGGCAACTGGGCCACGAACCCATTAGCAAAAGTGGTTGTCGCACCACCTGCACCAGTTTGGACCACACAACCAGCCGCATTTTGGCATTGCATCACAACATCGGGTCGCACGATGCCGATTTCCAAAGGTAGTCCTGAGCGAGCATTTGCAATAGCACCAACTTCCCAGTCACCGAGCACAGCATTTCCGACTGTTCCCCAATCATATTTCTTTCCTTTACCAACCGGCAGATCATACAGGGCGCTCAGGTTGAATGTATGACGTACGTCGAAGTTGTTGAAGCCTTCGTCGTAATCAAATTCATTCAACGCACGGGCATTATTCGCAGCGGTGCGCGCTTCATTTGATCCTGAAGTATTACCAAACGATCGCGACAGCGTGTATTGAGAATTCAACGTCAAGCCGGTATTGAAACGGCGGACCAGTGACAACTGCAGCGCGCGATAAGCATCGTGGCCACCGCTGGTCTTATCGTCTATTTCGGCGAACGGATTTAGAGGAGCGCCTGTGCCGTTGAGTATTGAGAATTCTCGCACGGTTCGAACTGCCACAACCTTTCCTGCTCCGTCCGTCACGTTCACAACACCAAAGCCTGCCGGCAATGTCGTTGCAGACGGTCCAATCGTTGTCTGACCGGGCAAGATTCGATTTGCCATACTTCTCAGGAAGAGGTTCCGACCTTCAGCGCCTACGAAGGCACCCGTAAACGCCAGGTTGTAGGGTAATGCCTGTTGAACCGAGAAGCTGTACTGATAGACCTTCTCCGGAATGGTGTACTCGGGAGCATAGGCCCGCGGCTGATATTGTCTATTGTTCGGATTGCTTAAGAAGCTGGCAGCAATCACATTGGGATCCTGCGGGAAGGTTCCTCCTGAAAGAGTCGAGCTAATGCGGTTCGACTCTATTGGCTGGATCTGATCTTCCGTTTGCCCCGGGCCATAATAAATGCCAAAACCGCCACGCAGTACAGTGTTGCCTCCGCCGAAGAAACCCGTACCAGTCGAGTTTGGAGACCAGGTCACAGCGACACGTGGTCCGAAGTTCGTTTTGGATGAATGAAAGGGATCCTGGCTGGAATCTCGGAGCGTGCCGGTAATGATGTCGAACAAGATCTGTCGGTTATTTGCTTCCGTCAGTGGCGTGTAGTACTCGTACCGCAGTCCATAATTAAGTGTCAGATCCGGACGCACCTTCCATTCATCTTGCACGTAGGTGATGTAATACTGCTGTTTCGCTTTCGCTTGCCCCGTGCTGTTATTAAAGAAGGGTGAAGGTGCAGAAAGATCACCAAGGAATTGGGTGGACTGCAAATTGTTAGTCAGGAAGTTATTGATGTTGGCGAACGTGTAGGTGATTCCGCCAAGTCGATCAGTGTAGAGACGAATTGTTCGCAGTTCACCACCTGCTTTCACAACATGGTTACCGCGAGTCCAATTGATGCTATCCATGAAGGACAGCGAGTAAGGCGTGTATGGCTGCCCGCGACCATTTTGCGCACTGTTTGCACGAATCAACCCGCCGGGGACTGCCACACCTGCGTTTGCTCCCTGGCCCGGCAATGCGAAGCCCGCGACGCTGCCACCGATATTGAACGAGAGATTGGACATATCGATGCCGTTGACACTCGGCGCATTAGCAGTTATGCGCGAATATGCGCCGTTGTATCCAAACTTAAATTCATTGAGCAGTGTCGGACTGAGCAATGACTGCAAAGCAACTACACCGTTTTGAGGAATCTGCCGAATCTCTATGCGCCGCCCGGTCACACCATCAGGTTGGCTGTTAGATGCCTGGTCTCTGAAGAACCGAAAATAAGCAGAGTGTTTCGGATTGAATCTGTAGTCGATGCGAAGCGCAGCAGAATTCTCATTCACGATGTTGTTAGCCTGGAGCTGAATCGTATCGAAAAGGTCTGGGCCAGTACGTAAAGTAACTGCACCTGCTCCGCGAAATGCCGGGATCAGTGCAGCGGTGGCTGCACTGCAGGCAATAGACCCAGCACCCAGCGGAGCCGCGCAAATACGTGAGGCTTGCCCGGGCACCGTTTCGATCGAGTTGATTCCACCACGTAGTCGATAACCTTCGTACGAAAAGAAAAAGAATGCTTTGTTCGCTTTGATTGGCCCACCAATCGAGCCGCCGAATTGATTTAGCCGCAGCTTGCTCTTTTGTCCAATGATGTTGTCAAAGAAGTTAGCCGCATCTAAAGCATCGTTTCGCAGATATTCGAATGCTGAACCATGGAACTTGTTCCCGCCGGATTTCGTCACCACACTGATCTGACCGCCAGTACCGGTTCCGAGCTCAGCGGGAAAATTACTTGAATCAACGCGGAACTCCTGAACGTTCTCCAGCGAAGACTGCAGTCGGAAAGGTGTAGGAATTTCACCGTTCAGATTTCCCGGAGACGAATCAATGATTGCAGTGCCTTCGATGCCGTCGTAACGAATCGTGTTTTGTTCAACGGCACGGCCGCTGAAGCGTATATCCCCGTACGTTCCCGAGCCGCTATTCACCGAGCCTGGAGCTTGCAAATAGAGTTGCGAAAGTTGACGGCCGTTTAGGGGGAGCGCTTCCACCTCACGCGGGTTAACGTTTACGCCTATCGCTGCAGAGCCAGTGTCAATTGCCGTATCGGCAGCGGCTCGCACATCAACCTTTGCTTCAACACCCGTGGCTTGCAACGAAAGAGGAAGGTTCAATTCCTGGCCTACAAGCAACTGCACGTTGCTTAGCCGCACGGTAAGATTCTGAGCATTAGCTGTCACCGTATAGAGCGACGGTTTAAGAGCAGATACAACGTAGTAACCTGATTCAGTTGTGGTGGTGGTCCGTTCTTCACCGGTGCGCTCGTTTTTAATAACGACTGTGGCACCAGGAACGATGCCGCCGTTGGCATCGGTAACTGTGCCAACAATCCTTCCCTGATCGGCTTGTGCAAAAGCAATCGCAGGCAACACAAATATGACTGCGAACACCAATAGCAGAATAGACATGCGACTAAGCCGCAGGGGGTTCGTGAAGTACATAGAAATTCTCCTGTTTTGTTTGAAAAGTTTCAGTTGACTCTCTGCAACTCTGGTTGAAAGTTCACCACCAGGAGCTCAGCACGGTCACGTCGGGTTCAGACTTTGTTTCTTCAAGTCGGAACGATATGCCTCGACAGTTAAAGTGCTGTGAATTGCGCCTTAAATGTTTGTTAATGGCGGGTAGAGAAATTTGAGGCTAGTCTGAAGTTTTGTTTGGTTTCTGTTTTTTTCTGTTCGCCAATTGGCCCAGATCGTTAGGATCCGGGACCAGAGGACGAAGGCCAAAGGCCATCGGTCGCTGAGTTAACATCGAATTAACATCAACGTAACACCGGGAATCTAAGATGTGCCCTCTTCAAAAAAGTCCTTCGGGTCGGTTTCCAGCAACCTTGAATCATGGCCATTTCTAACGAGCTAAGTAGCGAAATCGCTGCCGCCATTTTGGTAAACGAAAGTTCACCTCAGGATCTACAGAAACTGAAAGCAGTCATTCTGGAAATCCATTCCACACTTCAAAAGATGTCAGAAGAGGAACATCGCAGCCGGTTGAGTGTTATGGCTGCGTCAGCATCATCAACGGACAGCAATTCACATTAAGACCCTCCGACAGACCGGCTTCAGCCGCGTGGTGCTTCAATGTCACGGCTAATCCACGCGCGCAACACAACTACAGCGACACCACCAGGCTTTAGCCGGTGGTAGTTCAATTTCACGGCTAATCCACGCGCGCAACACAACTACAGCGACACCACCAGGCTT
>Ga0070679_100002200_pt1 | contig 17619 bp, 18 predicted proteins | sample KBSC63BmetaG_FD_65652 | JGI IMG/M metagenome (GOLD analysis project Ga0070679, IMG submission 65652) | Corn rhizosphere microbial communities from Kellogg Biological Station, Michigan, USA - KBS C6-3B metaG | ecosystem: Host-associated > Plants > Roots > Rhizosphere | place: USA: Michigan... | reverse complement strand
CAAGGTCATTGGGGCCATCGGTATTCTGCGTGATATGCGTGCCTACGAGAAGGTTGTGAGTGACCTGCAAGAGTCGAAAGCCGAATTACAGGAAAAAATTCTGGATCTGGAGAAATTTGAAGAAGTGGTAGTGGGACGCGAACTTAAGATGATCGCGCTCGAAAAAGAAGTAGAAAATTTGAAACGCGAACTGGCAAAGTTCTCCCCCTCGCCCAATAATTGGGGGAAAGGTCAATGAATGAAGATACCGAAGTGACGCTCGCACGTTCGGAGATGGAGGTGACTCCAGTCAGCCTGGAGCAAGTCAAGGAAGATTATTTCAACCTTCAGCAACATATGCGAGCGTTGGAAGCGCGTGTCCAGAAAAGCGAAGAGCGCCGCCGTGCCTTGATGCATATTTTAAGCGATCTGAACGAGATGAATCACAAGCTCAACGATCAGCGCAAGGCCATGATCCACATTCTGGCTGACTATGAACAGGATCGTAGCCGCCTGGCAAAGCAAACCGAGCGGCTCGATAATTCGCGCCGCGCCCTGATGCATATTCTGCAAGATTCGTATCAGTCCAATCTGCGCCTGGAAAATAGCCGCAAGGCCATGATCCACATCATGAGTGATCTGCGCGAGACGACCGAAGAGGTCAGGCACCGCGAGCTAGAGCTGCGTGAAAAGCAGGAGCAACTGGTACAGGCAGGGAAACTGGCAACGCTGGGCGAATTGACCACTGGCATTGCCCACGAATTGAACAACCCACTGAACAATATTGGCCTGTTCATTGGGAACGCCATCGATTTGATTGAGTTTGGCCGGGATGGGGATGGTCACGAACGTGTTCTACGCGAGCTTGGACGCGCTATGCAGCAGGTGCGCAAGGCGACCGAAATCATCTCACATCTGCGCACCTTTGGACGTGCGGCCTCCGTGAGCTATCAACCTGTGGTGCTTTCAGAGGTTATCACCAGCTCCTTCTCGCTCATCCAGGAACAGCTTCGTCTGCGCCAGATCGGCGTGAAGGTAGAGATGCCCGACGAAGAGGTTGTGGTGATCGGCAACGCTATTCAGCTTGAGCAGGTGTTTCTCAATCTACTCACCAACGCGCGTGACGCGATGAATGAGCAGGAAGAGAAACAAATCATCATCACCTGCACAACGAACGATGACCTGGTCGAAATCCGTGTGCGCGACACCGGCTCAGGGATCGATCCGGCCATTGCGCCGCGTATCTTCGATCCATTTTTTACCACCAAAGAGGTGGGCGCGGGAACCGGTCTGGGCCTTTCCATCACATACAGCATTATCCAGGAGCATCAGGGTAACATTCAACTTGAGAATCACCCCGGTAAGGGTTCGCTCTTTTTAATTCAGTTACCACGCGCAAGCACCGACCAGGAAAGGATTTTTACCTCATGAGTCACGCACGTGTTCTGATTGTTGACGATGATCCTGCGCTTCTCCAGGCGCTGCCACAGGCGATTAACCTGCGGATGCAACAGGTAGATGTCGATGTATCTGACTCGGCGGACAAGGCATTGCAGCTCGTCCAGCAGCAATCCTACGATGCCATTGTGAGTGATATCAAGATGCCTGGTATGGATGGCATTGAATTGATCGAGAGACTCCAGATCTTCTGCCCCGATACACCAACGCTGCTGATTACCGGGCATGGGGAACACACGCTGGCTGTCCAGGCCCTGCGTGTAGGTGCTTATGATTTCATCCAGAAACCGATTGACCGCGAATATTTTGTCACGGCCCTGCGACGTGCGATCCAGATTTATCAATTGCGTCGCCGCATTGCCGACCAGCAGAAAGCCCTTGAGCAACACGCCGACGAGCTAGAGCGGGCGGTGGAGGAGCGTACCCGCGACCTGGTCGAGGCCAATGCCGCCAAAGATGTGTTTCTCAGCATGGCTTCGCACGAGCTAAAGACGCCTCTGACCACGATCAAAGGCCTCAGCCAGATGTTGTATCGGCTCGTTGAACAGGGCGAAAAGATTGATCTCAAATCCGTGGAATTGTTAGCCAACGCAGCTCGCCGGATGGAAATTCTTGTCAACGATATTCTCAATACGTCGCTGGTCGATGCCGCTGTCTTCTCACTTCACCTGCAAGCTGAGAATTTGTCCGCGCTCTGCCACGAGACCCTGGCGGCTTATAGCGCGGAAATGGGCACATCTCTGCGCCTGGAAATCGTGGAATCGGATTTACCTGTGAATGTAGACCGCGAGCGCATCTGTCAGGTGCTGCTCAACCTGCTCTCCAACGCACGCAAATATTCACCGCCGCGCTCCCCAGTCACCATTCGCGTGAGCAGCCGGGATCAGCAGGCGGCGATCTCGGTGACGGATCAGGGGGTTGGCATCCCACCCGAACATCTTGAGCATATCTTTGATCGCTTCTATCGCTCTCCTGAAGTCGATGTGCAGACAGGCTCCAGCGTAGGCGTGGGGCTGGGCCTCTATATTGCCAGGAAAATTGTTGAACAGCATAATGGACAGCTATCTGCCATCAGTACACCAGGCAAGGGCAGCACATTTACCATCGCTCTCCCCCTGCTTTTACCCGAAAGTCTTCAGCAAACCGCAAAGCTGAGTGCTGAACAATCATAGCCACTCGTCTTCGCGCGCGCATTTCCCCCAATTGCGTACCTCAATCAAACCGGGCAATGGATATGCTTTTCACAGCATCCATTGCCCTCTTTTCTTGTTAAGTTGGCGAAACAGCGTATGCTAGCCATGTATGGAGTACGGCATTACCGTATGTTACCTGATCTCTGCCCAAAATCCCATGAAGCAGAGAAATATATGCAAACAACTGTGAGAGGAGGGGTACATTATGGCAACCAGAGCGCGTGTAGAAGAAGTTCATATCCTCTGGATGAATGATTTTCTCGGCTGCGATGGGGATACCATCTCAATTACCGCCGCGGAACAACCGAGCCTGGAGGATATCGTGCTGGGAGCAATCCCAGGACTGCCGAAAGTTCATCTGCACAACCCGGAGCTGGCCGCTGAGGTGGGTGACAATTTTATGGAGTGGTGGTACAAAGCCGAACGCGGCGAACTCGATCCGTTCGTTCTCGTCATCGAAGGCTCGATCCCCAATGAAAACATCAAAGACGAGGGCTATTGGGCCGCGATGGGAACCGATCACGCGACCGGCCAGCCCATTCCCAGCACGCAATGGATCGATCGCCTGGCTCCTAAAGCGTGGGCAGTAGTCGCGGCTGGCACCTGCGCGACCTATGGCGGCATTCACGCGATGCAAGGCAATCCTACCGGAGCGATGGGCCTGCCGGATTATCTGGGCTGGAATTGGCGCTCCAAAGCCGGACTGCCGATTGTGTGCGTCCCAGGCTGCCCGGTTCAACCCGACAACTTTATGGAAACCTTGCTCTACCTGCTCTACCAGGCGGCGGGCATGTCGCCCATGATCCCATTGGACGAGTATCTACGTCCAACCTGGCTCTTTGGCAAAACGGTACACGAGGGCTGTGATCGCGGGAGCTATTACGAAGAAGGCGACTTCGCCAAGGAGTATGGTTCACCGAAATGCCTGGTGAAGCTCGGCTGCTGGGGTCCGGTTGTGCAGTGTAACGTGACCAAACGTGGCTGGATGAGAGGACGCGGTGGTTGTCCGAATGTGGGCGGCATCTGTATTGGCTGCACCATGCCCGGCTTCCCCGATAAACTCATGCCCTTTATGGATGAGCCTCCAGGCGGCAAAGTTTCTTCCGGCCTGATTGGCCTCTATGGCCCGATGATCCGCTCGCTGCGCAGCATCACCAACCACACGCTCAACGAAGAGCCGCGTTGGCGACGCAAGGGGCGCGAGCTGGTGACTGGCTATATGATCCGCTAACCCAGTGCATCTCAGCACGATCACTGTTTGTTTTATGAGGGAGTAGTTTGAATGGCGACGCAAGCAAGGCGCGAAGAAACGCCCACCCAGGCCCCACATCTGGTCGAGATGTCGTGGGACCCAATTACCCGTATCGTGGGCAGCCTGGGTATTTATACCAAAATCGATTTTAACGCCCGCAAGGTGGCCGAGTGCCATAGCACCTCCTCCATCTTTCGCGGCTACAGTCTCTTTATGCAGGGCAAAGATCCGCGTGACTCGCACTTTATCACCAGCCGCATCTGCGGCATTTGCGGCGATAATCACGCGACCTGCTCGGTCTACACTCAGAACATGGCCTACGGGATCAAGACGCCTCCGCTGGGTGAGTGGATCATCAATCTGGGTGAAGCGGCTGAGTACATGTTCGACCACAACATCTTCCAGGAGAACATGGTCGCAGTAGATTTCTGCGAGCAGATGGTCAAAGAGACCAATCCTGGCGTACTGGAAATGGCGAATAAAACCGAGGCTCCGCACGCCAGAGAGCATGGCTATCGCACGATCGGCGATATCATGCGCGCGTTCAACCCTTTCAGCGGCGAGCTTTACCGCGAAGGGCTGGAGATGAGCCGGTTGACGCGCGAAAAATTCTGCCTGATGGAAGGTCGCCATGTCCATCCGTCAACGCTCTATCCAGGCGGTGTCGGCACGGTGGCGACGGTCCAGCTTTTCACGGACTATCTGGTGCGCCTGATGAAGTACATCGAATTCATGAAGAAGATCGTCCCATTGCACGATGATCTCTTCGATTTCTTCTATCAGGCCATGCCCGGCTACGAGATGGTGGGCTACCGCCGCACCCTGCTTGGCTGCTGGGGAGCATTCCAGGACCCCGACGTGTGCGATTACGATTATCGCACGATGGAGAAATGGGGCCGCGCCATGTTCGTCACTCCAGGCATTGTGATAGATGGCGAACTGGTGACGACAAGCCTGGTTGATATCAATCTGGGTATGCGTATCCTGCTGGGCAGCTCCTACTACGAGGATTGGCAGGACGAGCGCATGTTTGTTGACCGCGATCCCTTGGGCAACCCGATCGACAAACGCCACCCCTGGAACCAGACGACACGCCCCAGGCCCCAGAAGCGCGACTTCAACGGCAACTATACCTGGGTGATGTCACCGCGCTGGTACGACAAACGCACCGGCGACTACCTGGCGCTCGACACCGGCGGCGGCCCGCTCGCGCGTCTCTGGGTGACGGCACTGGCAGGTCTGGTTGACCTGGGCGGCTACATCAAGGCAACTGGCAGGAGCGTGAAAATCAACCTGCCCAAAACCATCAGCAAGCCAGCAATGGAGCTTGAGTGGAAAGTGCCGAAATGGAGCAACGCCATTGAACGCGATCGCGCGCGCACTTATTTCCAGGCGTATTCCGCGATGGTCGCGCTCTACTGTGTGGAAAAAGCTCTCGACCTGATCCGCGCAGGCGAAACCAGCACCTGGAAGGATTTCACCGTGCCGAAAGAATCCATCGGTTGTGGCTTCCACGAGGCAGTGCGCGGCGTGCTTTCACATCACCTGGTCATCGAGAATGGTAAAATCGCCAACTACCATCCGTATCCGCCGACGCCCTGGAACGCCAGCCCGCGCGATATCTACGGCACCCCTGGCCCATACGAGGATGCCGTACAGGGAACGCCGATCTTCGAGGAGAACGGGCCAGATAAGTTCAAGGGTATCGACATCATGCGTACGGTGCGTAGCTTCGATCCCTGCCTGCCCTGTGGCGTGCACATGTACCTGGGCGAAGGTCAGGAACTGGATCTCACGCACTCGCCAACCTTCGGAGGAATCACCCTGTAGGCTGTGCAGTCAGGGAAACCGGCACGACCAGGAGAAGAGCGATGATAAGCTCTTCCCCTGGCCGTACCATGTAAGGTTTGAACACAGCTTGCATGCTATACACTTAAAAATAATTCGATTATTGCTTCTGTGAATGTAGCGCCGCCCCAGCCGCATCCGGGGGATGATGAAGGCAGCGCGCGGCGCGGGCACGCGATGCACAAGCTGCCTGCTTCATTCCCCGGATGCGGCTACAGCACTACATTCGCAAGTTATAGATGAGTTGAGGAAGCGGAGATGGATGTACGGGAACGCCAGCACCTGGCGAAGCAGATTGAGGCACTTATTCAGGAAGTAGCCGCCTTTCCCGATGCACAGGCGCGCACAAAAACTGAAGAACTGCTCCACACGCTGCTGGAGATATATGGCGAGGGTTTGAAGCGCGTGATCGAGCTGACCGCGCAAGCTGAGGACGGGCAAACCCTGCTTGCTGCCTTTATCAAAGATGAAACAGTGGAATCGCTGCTCCTGTTGCACGGACTACACCCGGTCAAGCTGGAAACGCGGCTTCAGGAAGCATTGGAGGGTATACATCTCAAAGCGCAAGAAGGTTCAGTCGAGCTGCTGCACGTCGAGGATGGAATCGCGGAGGTGCGGCTTGTGAATAGTGGTCACGGCTGTTCCGCGTCAAGTGGCGCGCTCCGCCAGCGTGTTGAGGCGGCGATCTACCGTGCCGCGCCCGATCTGGACGAGTTGCGTATTGAGGAGCAGCAAAAAACAACGCCCAAATTTATTCCACTCGCGCGTGTCAATGCGCGCAAACATCAAGAGAATGCACCCGTTAGCGAGCAAGCGACCACTCAAACGAGCCAGGAGCAAAACCAGGCCAGTGTTTCTGGGACGAGGTGAGAAGCATGACGACTTTTTCTCATGACGATCAGCACGCATCGGGGTCGCTACACATCTTGCGCCGCTTTCTACACGAGCATGCTTCCAGCCAGGAGCCGGGATCGCCTCAAACCAGCGAGACCCGTGTGGCTGAAGAGCGTTGCGAGATGTGCGCGACCCCGCTTTTCAGCGAGCATCGCCATATGCTGGATCTCGCGCATCACAAGCTGCTCTGCACGTGCCAGGCTTGCGCGCTGCTCTTCTCGCCGCAAGGCGCGAACGCGCGCAGCTATCATCTGATCCCGCAACGCTACCTGGCGCTCACCGATTTTCAGATGAGCGACGAGCAGTGGGAAGAACTGATGTTGCCAGTCAATATGGTCTATCTCTTCCGCAGTAGCGAATTCGAGCGCGTGACGGCCTTTTATCCCAGCCCGGCGGGCGCAACCGCCTCGCAACTCGAACCGGAAATCTGGCAAACCCTGCTCGCGGCCAATCCAGTCCTGAACGAGCTGGAACCGGACGTCGAAGCGTTACTTATCAATCGCGTTGACCGGGCGCGGGCGTACTATCTCGTCCCGATCGATCTCTGCTATCGTCTCGTCGGCCTCTTGCGCGCAAAATGGAGCGGCCTGCACGGCGGCACAGAGGTCTGGGAGGCTATCGCTGCTTTCTTCGCGGAACTGGCAAACAAAGCAGTGTCCACACCCGCCAGCAATCAGCGAGACGGGAAGCAAGAGCGGTCCACTTCCGCGTCAGCAACACAGGAAGGAGCAGAACGTGCCAGCACCAGACCTGAATTTTGAGATTGTGGGAGCCGAGGCCCCGAATTTTGCCGCGCAACCCACGCTTGTTTGCAAATTGCGCGTTACCAATCCTGACCGGCAAACGCCCATTCACAGCGTCGCTTTGCACTGCCAGATCCAACTGGAAGTCACGCGACGGCGCTATAATCCCGCCGAAAAAGCGCGGCTGCTGGATGTCTTCGACGAACCGCAACGCTGGGGCGATACCTTGCGCTCCCAACTCTGGACGCACGCCAATACCACTATTCCTCAGTTCAGCGGCGAATGCCTCACCGATCTGCCCATTGCCTGCACCTACGATTTCGAGGTCGTCAGTACAAAATATTTCGACGCGCTGGAAAACGGAGAGATCCCGCTGCTCTTCCTGTTTAGCGGCACCGTCTTCTACACCAACGAAGCGGGCGATTTACAGGCCGGGCGCATTGCCTGGGAAAAAGAAGCGTTCTACAATCTGCCAGTCTCGATCTGGCGCACGATGATCGAGCGGTATTATCCCAATAGCGCCTGGGTGCGCCTGCATAAAGATGTGTTCGATCAGCTCTATGCCTTCAAAGCGACGCGCAAGCTCACAACCTGGGATGAAGTCGTGACCCGCTTATTAGAGAGCGCACACAAAGAGGTACATTCATGAAGATGGAAAAAATCAGAGAGATCGCCAGCGCGGTTCTCTACGAGGGCTATCTGCTCTATCCCTATCGCCATTCGGCCATCAAAAATCGCCAGCGCTGGAATTTCGGCGTGGTCTATCCGCGCGCCTATAGCGAGGCAAATGGCGGCATTGAACCCTGGGACATGCATACCGAGTGCCTGCTCACGGGTCAGCCCACCACCACGCTTGATATAACGGTCAACTTCCTGCATCTACTCAAACGAAGCATTACGCAACCGGCTCGCACATGTGAACAGGGCGGAGAAACGCCACAGCATTTTCTGCTGGCGGCTCAGCTTGCGAACGAACCCTGGGAAGAGGGTATGGAACGCGAAGTACAGACACGCAGCCTCTCATTGTGCGAAATCCTGGCTCAGCCTCAACGCATCGCAATCGCGTTTTCCAGTGGGCGCATTACCGAACACCCTGCCAATCCCCAGGACGCGGAGATTGTGCGCGAACAACAGGCGCTCTCCGGTACGGTGACGATCGCTGCCGAGCATGTGCCTCAGCAACAACGTGACGACCTCTACCGCATCAGCGTGCATATCGAGAATACCACGCCGGTCAGCGGTACCGAGCAAGAACGGCGCGCTGCCATTCTCCTGCACGCGTTTGTCTCGACGCATACCATCTTGCGCGTCCACGAAGGCGACTTTATCTCGCTCTTAGAGACACCCGACGACATGCAGGATGCCGCGCGCGCCTGTCAGAATTGCCGCACGTGGCCGGTGCTGGTTGGGGAAGCGGGCGAACAGGATGCCATGCTCTCCTCGCCCATCATTCTCTACGATTATCCGCAGATCGCGCCCGAAAGCCCCGGCGCGCTCTTCGACGGTACCGAGATCGACGAGATCCTTACGCTACGCATCCTGACGTTGAGCGACGAAGAGAAAGAGGAGTTGCGCCGGGGTGATCCGCGCATCCGCGAGCTACTTGAGCGCACCGAGGCCCTGACGCCTGAACAAATGATGCAGCTTCACGGCACCATCCGCCATCTTCAGCCGAGCGTGTAAAAGCAGCTCTGCTGAATGTGCATTAACAAAAATGGATTGTGGACGCGAGCGTATACTGATGACAGATATGGGAGATATTTCCCTGATGACGGAAAAGAAAGGAACAGCTCATGTTAAAAATTGGTGCTTTAATGATAGCTGCTTTCGTAGGTTACGTCTTTTACCATAATCTTCCCGATCTCCAGCGTTATATGCGTATCAAGGCCATGTAACAACTGGTGAGAGGGATTGCTCGCTGCTACAAGGTGGGAAGTGAGGGAATGATGCACGAGCTTGCGATCGCGCAGAGTATTGTCGAAGTGGTGGAACAGCGCGCGAGCGCGTGTCAGGCCGCACATGTCAAAAATGTGCGGCTCCAGATCGGCGAGGCCAGCGGCGTTCAGGCCGATTCATTATCATTCAGCTTTGAAATGCTGGCTGGCCTCTCGCCGCGTCTGGAAGGTGCGCATCTCTTGATCGAGAGTGTGCCGCACCGGGCCTATTGTCGTCATTGCGCGCGCGAATTTGCCGTGCAACAATTCATCCCCTGCTGTCCCCTGTGCGAAGAGTGGAGTTCCGAGGTACTTTCCGGCACAGAATTACACATTCTCGATATGGAAGTCGAGGAATAACGAGAGAAACTGAGGGATAGGGATGTCTGGTGGAGAGGTGAGGTTATTTATGCCCCAGGTTACAATTGCCCAGAATATTCTGGCCCCTAATGAAACAATTGCGACAGAAATTCAAAATACGCTCGCAACCCTGCAAATTCGCACGCTCAATATCATGAGTTCGCCGGGAGCAGGCAAAACAACGCTGCTGGAACGCAGTATTCAGCGGCTGCGCGGCAAACTCAATCTCGGCGTGATCGAGGGAGATATTGAAACCAGCGCCGACGCCGAGCGGATTGAAGCGACTGGCGCGCAAACGGTCCAGATCAACACGCGCGGCGCGTGCCATCTAGAGGCACATATGGTCCTCGACGCGCTGAACAAGCTTGATCTTACCCGGCTCGATCTGATGATTATCGAAAACATCGGCAATCTGGTCTGTCCCGCCGCCTGGAAGCTCGGCGAGGATCTCCGCGTCGTGGTTATGAGCGTGGCCGAGGGAGACGATAAGCCCGCGAAATATCCTCAGATGTTCGCCACATCAGAGGTGCTGGTCCTGAACAAGCTTGATCTACTGCCTTATGTCGATTACGATCTGGATAAGGTTAAGCGTCAGGTTCTGGCGATCAATCCCCACTTGCATATCTTCGAGCTAAGCTGCCGCACCGGCGCGGGCCTGGATGCATGGTGTGAATGGTTGCTCGAATTTGCACGCGGGAAATAGCGCCAAGTTACCACATCAGCAATGAGAAACTTCCGTGCGAGAGAGGCAGGGCGCGCACAAGGGGACGCCCCTACTATGGACGGGGATTTCAGCAATTCAAAGATTCTCACGTAAGATGCAACAGATGAAGCAAAATTCATGATCGTTTTACGCGAAAAATGGTGAATTATAACCAATCTCGTACCATAGTAGGGGCGTCCCCTTGTGTGCGCCCTACTCACCGCCTCAACCATCTTCGAGGCACGCGACCATCTCGCTTTCTCCGGACGCCAACGGGGCGGCCTACATCCACGATTTACTTTTTCCGCCTATCAGAGCGAGATGTGCAGTGCTTTCGGCATATACGAGTTATAATTGGCGATATACGCTTCACGTTCATCCTGAGGCATCTGCATCAACATTTCCATGCGTCTGCGTTGCAGATCGAGGAAATCTCCCGGCTCGCGTGACGAGGGATGGGGATTGGAGAAGACCCGATCGCTACAAAAAACGCTGCGCCGCCGGAACGGTTCTGGGGCCGTTTCTCGCCAGTCAGCACGCATTGCCTGATTCGCTTGAGGATTGATATACCAGGGTTCCGACATTTTATAGGTCGGATTAAGCGCCCAGTTCGGGCAACACAACTCGTAGCGCTCCGCCAGATATTCCGCAGCTCCAGCGCAAAAAGCAGCCCATCCACACTGTTCTATGGTGGGAGAGAGCGGCAATTGAATAGGATCGTTCAGAAGGTCTTGCCGCTCATCAAGTGCATACATAAAGAAGGCGTTCATAAAGTTGCCAATCGCAACACGGAATGTCTCTCCTTCACACAGTTCATGATAGGCTATCGCTAGAGTTTGTATATCCGTTCTCACTCTTACCTCCCCTCTGCTTGACCAGACAGCTATTTCGTACAAATAGCATACCATAGAACGGAACTTTGGACTACTCTTCTGGGAAAATAACCTTGAGTGTTCTTGGCAATTGGTAGAGGTATTGATGATACACATGTGGGAAAAAGCGATTCACCAATCCCTGAGCCTGCTCTCGTGTATGGATGCCAAGCTGCTCACGAAGCGCTGCAATGTCCTCGAAATCTTTGTCCTGACGTCCAGCCATCAACTTGCACGCCAGAATATATCTAAGGTCAGACGGAACATAGAGGCGCAACTTGTGATAAGTTCGCAACAATGTAGCATCAGGAAGACGCCCCTGACCAATTTCCAGCAGGAACGATGCACAGTCATCATTAAAAAACATCCGATCTCTCGGAGGCAAGCGATGATGTTTACCAATCCCTTCAATAATTTTCCTGATTCTCTCAGCGGTTGGCGTCAAATTATACACCAGGCTCGCCTCGCCCTCGCCCAGCAGATCAGTAATAATCACATCGACATCTTTGGTCGGGCGTGTCGTAATCTCAGAGAACAATAAGCACGCGCCGCCAACCACCAGCACGCTAATCGTCTCAGGCCCAGGAAATTCCTTCACCAGCGCTTCATCCAGCTCATTCAGCAACACTTCTAGCTCGTCCTTAGTCATGCTATCACTTACCTTTACGCCATAAATTACTCCAGCAGCATTCCATGATTATGTTTCAATTGTTCATTCTATTATATCTTTTTTAGTTCGTCTGTTCAACAAGCAAGCTATTTTTCCGAGATACTCCAAATAGCTCAAAGAAAAACATTATCAGCGTAGCCCGCATAACATTCTGGCTAACCCTCTCAGAGCGAGACAACAAAGTACCAATGTGCATTATGTATCCTGAACATAGAGAAAGGAGCGCGCCATGGTCTATGCAGGGAGGGAAGAAAGTCATGGTTCTGCCTGGCAATCGAAGGTCTGGATAGGCAAGCAGAAACAGGTATGTTATACTGCATGCAACTATCAACGCCATCAGGGAAACTGATCGCTCAACCAAACAGGCGTACTCGTTTTTATCCAAAATAGATCTATAGTGAGGGGACACAACACTTATGCGTCGAGGAACCATTCCACTCCTCATCATTATCATTATCCTGGCTGTAGGTGCAGGCTACGTTGTCTGGCCGAACAATCCAGGACTGAACATCTCATTTCTGGGCATCAGTAACCCCTTGAAAGTTCGCGAGGGCCTTGATCTCCAGGGTGGTATTAGCTTGCAGCTCGCGGCAATCAACAAAGATCATCTCAGCGACCAAGAGTTGGCCAGCAGCGTTGCAACAGCTTCGGGACAGATTGCTCAACGCGTAGGCGGTGGCCTGGGCGTGAACGATGCGACGATCCGCCAGCAAACGGTCAACGGCCATCCCGGCCTGCTGGTTGAGCTTCCCGGTCTGAACAGCGGCGACCAGCAAGAGGTCATCAAGTCGCTGACCCAGAGTGGTGATCTGGAATTCTGGTCCACTGGCCCTACTTCGGTGACGGAGAATACGAAATTCGATCAGGCGCAGTTCGCTCAGTACAATCGCCCGGACTCCAAACATCCCGATGGCCAGCCCTGGTTTAGTGGCAAAAATCTTGATCCCAACCAGATCGCCATCCAGTACGACCAGAACACCAATCAACCGCAAATCGGCTTTGCGATGAAAGGCGACGCGGTCGGCCAGTTTGCAACCTTCACCAGCGACAATGTCAACAAATATCTGACCGTCACGCTCGATGGCACAATCATCCAGTCAGCGGTCATCAACAGCGCGATCAACGGCCCTGGCGTGATTAGCGGTAATTTCACTCAGCAATATGCACAGAGCATCGTCAACCTGCTCAAATATGGCGCGTTGCCGGTTGGCTTTACCGTCGCCAGTCAACAGAGCGTTGGCGCGACGCTGGGCGCTGACTCGGTGCAGAAGAGCCTGCTGGCAGGCGCGATCGGCCTGGGCATCGTCATTCTCTTCATGCTGATCTACTATCGCCTGCCAGGCTTCCTGGCCGACATCGCGCTGCTCCTCTACGCAGGTTTCACCTTCACCATCTTTAAGCTGATCGGCGTCGTGCTGGATCTCGCGGGTATCGCGGGCTTCATCCTCTCGATCGGTATGGCCGTAGACGCCAACGTACTGATCTTTGAGCGCGTGAAAGAAGAATTGCGCGCGGGCAGATTGCTGGCCTCAGCCATTGACATAGGTTGGAAACGCGCCTGGCCGTCGATCCGCGACTCAAACGCCTCAACCATGTTGACCTGCGCGGTCCTCTACTTCTTCGGCAACAACTTTGGCAACACACAGATCGTCGGTTTCGCAACCACGCTCTTCCTGGGCGTTGCCATCAGCCTGTTCACCGCCGTGGTTGTGACCCGCACCTTCCTGAATCTACTGGTGCCAACTGGCGCGATCAACCACCCCTGGTTCTTCGGCCTGCCAGCAGGCTCCATTGCCTCAGCCAGACGATCCCAGCGTTCAAGCACGGTCGTGGAAGAGAGCGCAGCAAGAGGAGAGAGCCGTGTTTAATCTTACTGGAAAACGTTACCTGTTCCTATTAATCTCGCTCATCATCATTGTGCCTGGCACCATCTCGATGATCTTCATGCATTTCGATGTTGGTGTTGACTTTGGTGGTGGTAGCTCGCTGGAGTTCCGTCCAGCCCTTAAGGTGGACAACTCAAACATCCAGCAAATTACCAAGACACTTGAAGGGCTAGGACTCAAAGATGTCCAGGTCAATATTGGTGACGATAGCAGCACCGCTAAGAATCTCGTAGCCTGGGTCCAACTGAATACGCAAATCGACAACACCGTCGAGAACGCAATTCAGAAGGACATTCAGGCCAAGTGGAGCGACGCGACGGTCACGCCCGATCCCTTGCAAATCACCACCAATGGCAAAACCACAACGGTGACGGTGATTACAATTGCCAACAAGAAAAGCACCCTCAATGCCAAAGATATTGAGACGGTGCTGAACAAGATACCAGATACGACCAATCCAGACCAGACATCAAGCACTGTCTCGCCCGCGCTCACGCCAACCGCAACGACAGCAGCTACGGCTACCGCGACGACTACAGCCACAGCCACACCTACAGCGACCGCGACGTCCACGACATCCACCTCATCTACCAGTGCGGCGGGCAATATTCCGGTGCATGTCGAGCACGTGCAGGTTGGTGAAACGACCGCTACGATCAACGTACTGACCAGTTCAACGACCACGAGTACGGCTACTGGTAGTCAGACGCCAGTGCGTCGCATTCAGGCGGCTTTCCTGAGCGAAAACAACAATTACCTGTACCTGATGAGCAATTCATCGGTTTCGGCCTCGGTGGCAAGTGCGGCGATCTTCAACTCGATCCTCGCGGTCCTCGCGGCTTCGGTGCTGATCCTGCTCTATGTCTGGTTCGCCTTCCGCAAAGTGCAGAAGCCCTGGCGCTACGGTGCCTGCGCAATCATCGCCTTGCTGCATGACGTGCTGGTAGTTATGGGTGTCTTCTCCATCCTGGGTTGGACGCTGCATATCCAGATCGACTCGCTCTTCATCACGGCTCTGCTGACGGTTGTCGGTTTCTCGGTCCATGACACCATCGTGGTGTTCGACCGTATCCGTGAGAATATGCAGCGCCGCTCTTCGGAGACGTTCGAGCAGGTGGTCAACGCCAGCCTGGTGCAGACGATGTCTCGCTCGTTGAATACCTCGCTGACCGTGCTCCTGACCCTGAGCGCGTTAACGCTCTTCGGTGGTCATGGTAGCGTGCAGATCTTCACCTTCGCGCTGTTGATCGGTATCCTTAGCGGTACTTACTCCTCGATCTTCAACGCCAGTATGCTGCTGGTGATCTGGGATAACGGCGAGATGGGCCTCTGGCGCTTCAACCGCGAACTGCGCGAGGCACGCCTGGGCAAAGGCAAAGGGCGCGGCGGTCGGCGCGAGACACGCGAACGCGAACTGGCCCGCTCACGCGGCTAAATAAATCGGCGCAAACAAAAGAGGCCGGGGATGGCATTTCACCATCCTCGGTCTCTTACTCTTTGAATGCTTGCTTATTCCATCACGGTTAGCTTATCTTCGCCAAACTCGGTGATCGCGTGAGCGGAGATGCGCCGATTGCCCAGATCAAAGCCCGCGATTCGCAAGGCCACCGGGGGATAGATGCCAAGCAACGGATTGCGCACCGCACCCAACCTGCGTCCATTCTCATTGACCACCGGGAAGCCAAGCAAACGATGGCCCAGGGGCAATTGATAGATTGGTCCCGCGTTGGCCTCGTCGATCAGCATATTCTCGTTAGCAATCGTTACTCCCTCGCGCTCAAACGCATCAATCGCGCTGGCCAAAAGGATACGATAACCACGCAAGCCCGCGTTGACTCGCAGCGCCCGCACCGCCTGCGTTCCCGGCTCAAAGTAAAAATCCTCGATCGTGCCCGCCTCGCGCCCCTGGCTGGCCAGGATAATCGGCTGCCCGCGCAAATCGCCCCAATACATGATTTCGTCCGCCATAACGCTTCTCCTTTTCTGCTGCAATACTATGAGAAAACCATAGAATAGATTCTTGCTCTATTTTATTCTATCAGATAGACCTCTATGAGCGAATGTCTTTCCGGCGCGCCTCTTCTGAACCCTCTTGTCTGGCCATCTTTCTCTCGTTTCGCCAAATACGAATATAGGTCGTTCCCATCTGGACGCATCTCCGGCAGAAAGAGGGCAGACGATGCATAGCTATTGCATCATCTGCCCTCTCGCTTCATGCCACACGCTTAGCGCGCGCGCGCCAGTTGCTTTTTCGGGCCAATATGCACCGGGCGACCCTCGACGGCCAGCACTGCTTCGCGCAACCCTTCGCTGAGCGTTGGGTGCGGGTGGATGGTCTCGATGATCTCATCGGTGGTCAGTTCACCACGCATGGCAACGGAGAATTCGCTGACGAGGTTGGTGGCATCGGGGCCGATGATATGCGCGCCGAGAATCTCACCGTATTTGCCGGTGATGACCTTCGTGAAGCCCTCGGTCTCGCCCATCGCCACAGCCTTGCCAACGGCTGCCCAGGGGAAACGCTCGACTTTGGCATCGGGATACTGCTCTTTGGCCTGAGCCTCGGTCAGACCGACAAACGCGACTTCGGGGAAGGTGTAGATCGGGTTAGGGACAACGTTGTAATCCATCGTCGCCGCGTGTCCCAACGCGTTATCGGAAGCGACTTCACCCTCCATAGAGGCCACGTGAGCCAGGCCAGCGCCGTGTACCAGGTCGCCAATCGCGTAGATGCCGGGCAGATTCGTCTCCATCTTATCGTTGACACGCACGCGCCCACGATCGGTGTCTAATCCCTGCTCCATCAGCTTCTCCAGCCCGCTCGTGTTGGCACGGCGGCTAACGGCCATCAAAACATATTCGGCGGTGAAGCTCTGCTCGCCTTTCTCAGTGCTGGCCGTCACTTTTTTGAGCTTGCCCGCGTCGGCGATTGTCTCGACCTTCGCGCCCGTGACGATCTCGATGCCGCGTTTGCTCAGGATGCGCACGAGCAGCTTGCGCACTTCATCATCCAGGGGTGCGAGGACGTTCGGCAGCATCTCCACGACGGTAACTTTGGTTCCCAGCGCGTTGAACATACACGCCAGCTCAAAGCCGATCACGCCTCCACCGACACAGATGATGCTCTCCGGTTTGGTCGTCAAAGCCCAGCAGGTGTCGCTATTAATTACGTTTTTGCCATCGATGCCCGGGAAAGGCGGCATCAACGGCACTGAACCGTTGGCCAGAATGACTTTATCAGCGCTGAATTGCGCGGTCGAGCCGCCGTTCTGGCTGACCGTCACGGTGCGCGAGGCGTCAACGCTACCCAAACCATCGAAGACATCGATATTGTTGGCCTTCATCAAGGTACTGACGCCGCCAGTCATGCGTTTGACTACTTTATCTTTGAAGGCCATCGCTTTCGCCATATCGAAAGTTGGCGCTTTGGTAAAATGAATGCCCAGCTCTTCCATTGCATCAATATTGTGGAACGTCTCGGCCACGTGCAGCATGGCTTTAGAGGGGATACAGCCCACATTCAGGCAGGTGCCTCCCATATACTGCTTCTCAACAATCGCCACGCTGGCTCCCAACTGGGCGGCACGGATCGCGGCCACATACCCGCCCGGTCCCGCGCCAATCACTGCAACATCATACTTGGTCTTCGCCATTGAAACATCTCCTAATGTATCAGTCCTTTGTCGTGAAAGCTGTTGTGAAATAGACCTTCAGTGCCACGCGCTCGCGCATGAGCGCGACCCCTTCGGCAAAACGCTCCAGCGGCAGGCGATGGCTAATCAGCCGCTCAACCCGCACCTGATGCTTCGTCAGCAGCGCGAGGGCCA
>Ga0070679_100002199_pt1 | contig 17619 bp, 15 predicted proteins | sample KBSC63BmetaG_FD_65652 | JGI IMG/M metagenome (GOLD analysis project Ga0070679, IMG submission 65652) | Corn rhizosphere microbial communities from Kellogg Biological Station, Michigan, USA - KBS C6-3B metaG | ecosystem: Host-associated > Plants > Roots > Rhizosphere | place: USA: Michigan... | reverse complement strand
CGCTCCTCGTCAACCGCGCGCGCATGGAAGGCATGGTCGTGTTCGACTACGCCGATCGGTTTCCCGCCGCCATCGCGGAGCTCGCCGGCCACCTCCGTGTGAAGACGTCGTCGCCGGCCTCGACACGTTCCCCGATGCGCTGCTCAAGCTCTTTCGCGGCGAGAACTTCGGCAAGCTCGTGCTGCAGGTGGCGGAGGCGTAGCGCGCCCCGCCCGCGGGGCTAGACTTCGCGTCGCCCGGCGAGACCCCTCGCGGGCCGCCACTGGAGAGCTGCAGACGCCTCGATGAGCGACGCTCCATACGACCCGGGCACGGGCGCCTTGAGCAATGAGCTGCTGCAGGCATTCGTCGCCAGCAGTCGCGACCTGCTCGCGGTGACCGACGCGACCGGAACCCTCACGTGGGTGAACGCGCGGTTCGCGGCGGCGACCGGCTATGCGGGGAGGCCCGCGACCAGCCTGCTCGAGTTCACGCTGGCGGGCATGGCGGGCTCCGAAGACCGGCTCTCGTTGGCCCGCATGCTGAGCGCATCGAGGGCCGAAGGCGCAGTCGTGCAGCTGCGCAGCGCGGCCGGCGACGCGTTCCTGGTCGATGTCCGCTGCGCCCATCTCGGTGGTGGCCGCATCGTCTGGACGCTGGCCGACGTCACTCGCTCGCGCGCCCTCGCCGAGCGCGCCGCGCGCCAGGAAGAGCTTCTCGAGACGGCGCAGGAATTCGGCCGGCTCGGCGTCTGGGAGCGCGACATCCCGTCCGGTGAAGGGCGCTGGGACCGGCACGTGTTCGAGTTCTGGGGCATCGATCCGTCGCAGGGAACGCCGAACTACAACGACGCCGTCCAGCGCATCCATCCGGAGGACCGCGAGCGCATGACGTATGTGGATTCGACGCGGCGCGCCGGCCGTTACTCGCAGCGCTACCGCCTCATCCACGCCGACGGCCAGACGCGCTGGATCCACTCGCAGTGGGAGGTGAAGAACGGGCCGCGCGGCGTCCCCGACCGCGCGCTCGGGGTGATGATGGACGACACCGAGGCGTACTCCGCGGCGCGCGCGCTGAGCGACGTCAACGCGCAGCTCAAGCTCGCCGTCGATCTGGGCAAGATCGCGAGCTGGCGGCACGACCTGCGCACTGGCCGCATGCACTACAGCAACCTCACGTTCGAGCTGCTCGGCATGCAGCCGCGGCCCGAGGGACTCTCGATCGACGAGGTGCGATCGCTCATCCATCCCGACGACATCGCGCTGGTCGTCGCCTCGGCGGAGCAGGCGCTTGCGACCGACCAGCCGGTCGACACCGAAGCGCGCTACCGGCGCGCCGACGGCAGCTGGCGCTACGTGCTGTCGCGGCGAGTCGTCGAGCGCAACGCCGCCGGCGAGGCGATCGCCTTCGTCGGCGTTTCCCTTGACACGACCGAGCGCGTCGAGCACCTGCGCCAGGCGCAGGAGCTGGCGCGGCGGCTCGACGCGGCGTCGCGCGCGGCCGGCGTCGGCATCTGGACGACGAGCCTCGGCCCGCGCGAGACGGCCTGGAACGCGCAGATGTTCGAGCTGTTCGACCGCTGCGAGCCGCCGCATCCGCCGAGCCTCGCGCGCTGGCTCGAGCAGTCCGTCCATGCGGACGATCGCGAGCGCACCCGCCGCGATCTCCGTGCCTATCTGCTCGACGGCAACGGGCCGCTCGAGATCGAGCTGCGCGCGCTGCGCAAGGACGGAAGCGTCCGCTGGGTCGTCCTGCGTGCCGACGTCGACCGCGAGCAGGCGGCGCCGCGACGCATCGTCGGCGTCGCCTTGGACGTGACGGCGCAGCATCGCGCGCTCGATGCGCTGCGCGAAGCGAGCCAGCGCGCCGCCATCATCACCAGCCACGCCGGCATCGGCACCTGGGAGGCCGACGCGGACGGCGGCGAGCGCTGGGACGCGCAGATGTTTCGCCTGCGCGAGCTCGTGCCGCGCGAGCTCGCTCCGAGCCGCGCCGAGCGCATCGCGCTCGTTCACCCGGACGACCGGGCGCTCGTCGTCGACTCGCTGGTGGACGCCTCCGCGGCGCCCACCTCGATGGCGTACGAGTTTCGCGTGCGTCTGCCCGACGGCAGCGACCGCTGGCTCGCTTCGCGCTCGGCGGCGGTGCTCGACGAATTCGGCCGGCAGGTGCGCCGCGTCGGCGTCAACTGGGACATCACCGAGAGCAAGAACGCCGAGCTCGCGCGGCGCCAGGCGGCCGTCGCCGAGCGCGAGATCCAGGCCAAGTCGCAGTTCCTCTCGCGCATGAGCCACGAGCTGCGCACGCCGCTCAATGCCGTGCTCGGCTTCACGCAGCTGCTGCAGATCGAGGCGCGCCAGTCGGGCGACGCCGGCCAGCTCGCCAAGCTCGAGCATGTGCGCGACGCGGGCGACCACCTGCTCTCGCTGATCAACGACGTGCTCGATCTCTCCGGGCTCGACGCCGGCGAGATCCGCCTGTCGCCGCAGCCTGTCGATCTCGGCGAGCTCGTGCGCCAGTCGTTGCCGCTGCTGCACTCGCTCGCGGCGCAGCACGGCGTGCGCCTGGAGACCCGCCGCACCGAAGGGGTCGCTTGCGCCGACCCGACGCGCTTGCGCCAGGTGCTCATCAACCTGCTGTCGAACGCCATCAAGTACAACCGCGCCGGCGGCATGGTGAGCGTCGATTCGCGCGTCGTCGGCGACGAGGCGATTCTCTCGGTGCGCGACACCGGACGGGGTCTCCGCCCCGAGCAGATCGCGCGGCTGTTCGAGCCCTTCAACCGCTTCGGCGTCGAAAGCGAAGGCATCGAGGGCACCGGCATCGGCCTGACGATCGTGAAGTCGCTCGTCGACGGCATGGGCGGGCGGATCGAAGTGTCGAGCGAGCCCGGCGAGGGCACGCTCTTTCGCGTCACGCTGCCGGCGGCCGCGGCGGCAGCGATCGCGAAGCCGGCCCGGCCACGGACGGCGCCGCCGACGGTGAGCGGCGCCGCGAGGCGCGACGCCGGCCACATCGCCACGCTGCTCTACATCGAGGACAACCAGGTCAACGTGCTGCTGGTCGAAGAGCTCGTCAGGAGCGTCGGCAGCCTGGCGATCGTTTCCGAGGCGAGCGGGGCGGCCGGCATCGAACGCGCCGCGGCGCTGCGCCCGGATCTCGTCCTGATCGATCTGCAGCTGCCGGACTTCGACGGCTACGAAGTGCTGCGCCGGCTGCGCGCCGACGCGCGCACGCGGGCGATCCCGTGCGTCGCCTTGTCGGCCAACGCACTGCCGGAAGACGTCGAGCGCGGGCTGGCGAGCGGCTTCGTCGACTACTGGACCAAGCCGATCGATTTCGCCGTCTTCCTCGCCTCGCTGCAGCGCCTCTTCCCCGCGCTCGCGGCGAGCATCGGCGCCGCACGCGAAGACGAGGCGACGGCGGCCGAGCACTCGCCCGGCGAATGAGCGGACGAGCGGGCTACGCGTCGACCGGTTCGAGCAGGCCGCGCTGTCGAAGCATCGGCTCGGCGTGCGCCGGTCGGCCGCGAAAGGCGACGTAGGCCGCGCCCGGCTCGATCGAGTCGCCCGAGGCGTAGACGAAGCGGCGGAGCCGGCGCGCGACCGCCGCGTCGAACGGATCTCCCGCCTCGACGAACGCTTCGTAGCCGTCGGCGTCGAGCACCTCGGCCCAGAGGTAGACGTAATAGCCGGCCGCGTACCCCGAGCCCGAGAACAAGTGCTGGAAGTGCACGAGCCGGTGGTTGATGCCGACTCCGGGCGGCAGCGCCAGCCGCCGCAGCTCGGCGGCTTCGAAGGCGACGACGTCGAGCGGCTCGCTCGACGTGCGCGCGTGCACCGCCATGTCGATCAGCGCCGAAGCGGCGTAGCGCACCGTCTCGAAGCCCTGGTTGAAGTTGCGGGCGCGCAGCAGCTTCTCGATCAGCGCGTCGGCGATCGGTGCGCCCGTCTCGTGGTGGCGCGCGTGCTTCTTCAGCACCGACGGCTCCTCGAGCCAGTGCTCGAACAGCTGCGACGGCAGCTCGACGAAATCGCGCAGCACGTTGGTCCCGGAAAGGCGCTCGTAGCGAACGTTCGAGAGCAGCCCATGCAGACCGTGGCCGAACTCGTGGAAGAGCGTGCGCGCGTCGTCGAAGCTGAGCAGGGTCGGTGCACCCGGCGCGCCCTTGGCGAAATTGTTGTTGTTGACGACGATCGGCAGCACCGCGGCGTCGGCGTCGCCGCTGCCGTTGTTCGACTGCAGCCGAAACGTGCTCATCCAGGCGCCGCTCCGCTTGGTCGGGCGCGCGAAGTTGTCGTGCAGGAAGACGCCGATCGGCCCCGACGCGCCGTGCACCTCGTAGACGCGAACGTCCGGGTGGTAGACGACGATGTCCGGGCGCGGAACGAACGAGACGCCGAACAGGCGCGCCGCGCAGTCGAACGCCGCCGCGACCATCGCCTCGAGCGGGAAATAGGGCTTCACCTGCGCTTCGTCGAGATCGAAGCGGAGGCGACGCAGCTTTTCCGCGTAGAAGCGCCAATCCCACGGCTCGATGGTTGCGCTCTCGCCGGATGCGAGCGCCAGCGCCGCGAGCGCCTCGCGCTCTTCCTCGGCGCGCAGCCGCGCGGGCTGCCAGACCTGCTCGAGCAGCGCGGTCACCGCGGCCTGGCTCTGCGCCATCGTGTCGGCGAGCGCGAAGTCGGCGTAGCTCGCGTACCCGTGCAGCTGCGCCTGCTCGAGACGCAGCTGCAGGATCTCGGCGGCGAGCTGGCGGTTGTCGCTCGGCCCCTCGTGCTCGCCTCGCGACGTCCATGCGCGCCAGGCGCGCTCGCGCAGGTCGCGGCGCTCGGAGAAGGTCAGGAACGGGACGATGTGCGAGCGCGAGAGCGTGATCACCGCTGCGTCGGCGATGCCGCGCTCGCTCGCCGCCTGGCGTGCCGCCGCGCGCACGAACGACGGCAGTCCGGCCAGATCGGCCTCGCTTCGCAACACCAGCTGAAAGGCGCTCTCGTCGGCGAGCACGTTCTGGCCGAAGCGCGTCGTCAGCTCCGCCAGGCGCTCCATCACCGCCGCGTGACGCTCCTGCTGCGCGGGCGCGAGCCTCGCGCCGGCGCGCACGAAGTCGAGATGGAACCGCTCGACGAGGCGGCGCTGCTCGGGGTCGAGCCCAAGCGCGTCGCGGTGCGCATGGAGCGCGTCGATGCGCGCGAAGAGCGGCGCGTGGTTGTAGACGCGGCTGTCGTGGGCGGCCAGGCGCGGCGCCATCGCACGCTCGACCTCCTGCAGCGCCGGCGAGGTCTCGCTCGACGTGAGGTTGTCGAGCAGGGCCCGGATCGCGGTGAAGCGGCGGCCCGAGCGATCGAAGGCGGCCGCCGTGTTCGCGAAAGTCGGCGCTTCGCCGTTGCCGGCAATGGCATCGAGCTCGGCGATCTGCTCGCGCATCGCTTCCTCGAGCGCCGGGGCGAACTGCTCCGGGCGCAACGCGGCAAACGGCGGCAGCCCGAACGGCGCGGTCCAGGCGGCGAGCAGCGGGTTGGTCACTTCTTGCGCTGGATGTCGGCCAGGTCGCGATCGTCGTAGCGTCGGTTGCCGCACGTCTTCGCGTAGGCATCGGTCAGCGCCTGCACCGACTCGGCGTCCTTGTTGTAGGCGGCGAGCTTCTGCTCGTAGGCCGCGATCTGCTGGTCGCGCTCGTCGACCTTGGCGTTGTACGCGTTCACCGCGTCCTCGCTGGTGCGGTCGAGCGTCGTCGCCTCCTCGCTCAGCGCCGCCCCGCTGCGCTCGAGCGCTGCCTTGTCGGCGGCGAGCGCCGCCTTGACCTTCAATGCCGACTCGGTCGCCTGGTCCCTGCGGCTCTGCTGCGCCAGGCACTCGCGCAGTTGCTCCGGGGTGAGGATCGCGTCGGCACTCTTCTTCGCGGCGGCGCGCGGCTTGTCCGCGGCGCCGGCGTCGGCGGCGACCGCCGCCGCGACGACGAGGGCGCAGAGCACCAGCGGGCGCGGAGAACGGACGCGAGGGCGTGGCTTCATGGTGGAACTGGCAGGGAACGGGGCGAAGATCATGCCATCACCGGCTCGCGCATCGTCACGAACTCCTCGGCCGCCGTCGGGTGGATGCCGAGCGTCGCATCGAAGATCGCCTTCGTCGCACCGGCCTTCATCGCCACCGCGAAGCCCTGGATGGTTTCGCCCGCGTCGGCGCCCACCATGTGCAGGCCGACGACGCGGTCGTTGGCATCGTCGACGACGAGCTTCATCAGCGTCCGCTCGCTGCTCTTCGAGAGCGTGTGGCGAAGCGGCTTGAACTCGGATCGATACACGCGGATCTTCTCGAAGCGGCCGCGCGCCTCGTCTTCGGAGAGGCCGATCGTGCCGACGTTCGGGTGCGTGAAGACCGCCGTCGGGATGTGCATGTAGTCGATGTGGCGCGCCTTGCCGCCGAACAGGTCCTCGACGAGCGCCATCGCTTCGGCCAGCGCGACCGGCGTGAGCTGGACCCGACCGATCACGTCGCCGACGGCGTAGATGCTCGGCACGTTCGTGCAGTAGCGATCGTCGACGATGACGGCGCCGTTCATGTCGACGGCCACGCCGACCGATTCGAGGCCGAGTCCCTTGGTGTCGGGAACGCGGCCGGTCGCGTACAGCACCGTGTCGGCCTCGAGGGCGCTGCCGTCGGCGAGCAGCACGCGCGTCGCGCCGCCCTCGCCTTGCTCGAGCGCCCGCACCCTGGCAGCGACGCGGATGTCGACGCCCTTCTTGGCCATCTCGGCGGCCACGAAGTTGCGGATGTCGCGATCGAAGCCGCGCAGGATCTGCTCGCCGCGGTAGAGCTGCGTGACGCGTGCGCCGAGCCCGTTGAAGATCGAGGCGAACTCGCACGCGATGTAGCCACCGCCCACCACGACGAGCCGGCGCGGGAAATGCGGAAGGTCGAAGATCTCGTTCGAGCTGATGGCGCGCTCTGCGCCGGGAACATCGGCCGGCACGGGCCAGCCACCGGTGGCGACGACGATGTGCTCCGCTCGATACCGCTCGCCGGCGACCTCGACTTCGTGCGGCCCGACCAGGCGCGCCCGCCCGCGCACGATCGTCGCCCCTGCCCCGTCGAGCAGCTGGCCGTAGATGCGGCCGAGGCGTTCGATCTCGGCGCGCCGGTTCGCCTTCAACGCTTCCCAGTCGAAGCTCGACCGGCCGACATTCCAGCCGAAGCCTGCGGCCTCCTCGAAGCTCTCGCTGTAGTGCGCGGCGAAGCTGTAGAGCTTCTTCGGGATGCAGCCGAGGTTCACGCACGTGCCGCCGAGCGCCGCGGCCTCGGCCACCGCGACGCGCGCACCGCGCTGCGCCGCCATGCGCCCGGCGCGCACGCCGCCGCTGCCGGCGCCGATGATGAAGAGGTCGAACTCGCGAGAGTCGCTCATGCGTTGCCCGTCGGTCATCGAAGCGCGCGCTGCAGCAGCTCGGCGACGAGGCCGTTGATGCCGTCGGCGCGGCCGGCGCTCTTCTCGCGCAGCGTCGCGGCGAGCGACGCGGGCAGCTTGCACGCGAATGGAACGAGGCCGGCGGCCGCATCGAGGCGGCGCTGCTCGCGACGGTCAGCGACATCGCCGGCGCCTTGCGCGAAACGTCCCGGAACGCCGGCGGCCTTCATCTGGCCGCCGATCTTTTGCCCGAGGTGCTTGTCCAGGTCGGACTTCTTCATGCTCATGCGCGGTCCGTCGTTCGTGCGAAGACGCGATTCTCGCGCGCTATGGCACAGTCGGCCGATGGCCTTGAAAGCGACCGTCTGCAAAGCCGCGTTGCAGCTCGCCGACGTCGACCGCGGCGTCTACTGCGACCGTCAGCTGACGCTCGCGCGTCATCCCTCGGAAACCGACGAGCGAATGATGGTGCGCCTGCTCGCCTACGCGCTGCACGTCGGCGCCGACGAGCGCGACGGCGCGCTCGAATTCGCCAAGGGGATGTGGGATCCGGAGGAGCCCGAGCTCTGGCGCAAGGATCTGACCGGCCGCATCCTCGAGTGGATCGAGGTCGGGCAGCCCGAGGAAAGACGACTCGCCAAGGCGAGCGGCCGCGCCGGGCGGGTCGCCGTCTACGCCTTCGGCAGCAACGGCTCGGCGTGGTGGGCAGGGCTCGGCGGCCGCGCCGAGCGCGCAGCCAATGTCGAGGCCTGGCTCGTGCCGAACGAGGAGAGCCGGGCGCTGGCGTTGCTCGCCGCACGAAGCATGCAGCTGCAGATCAACCGGCAGGACGGGATCGTCTGGGTCGCCGACGGCGAGCGTTCGGTCGAGCTTCATCCGCGGCGTCTCTCGGCGGAGCGGCCATGAGTGCTCCCGCCCGGCCGCTCCGAAGGGAGCGCTCCTTCCCGCTCGGCGGGACCGGCCGCAGGCCGAGGGTGCACCGATGAGCGGGGCCGGTCGCGACGACGCGGAGGCGATCCTCGACTTCTGGTTCGGCGCCCCCGGCACTGCCGAGCACGGCAGCGCACGCACGGCGTGGTTCGCCAAGGACGATGCGTTCGATGCCGAGATCCGCACGCGGTTCGGCGCCCTGATCGAGCAGGCGCTTCGCGGCGAGCTCGAGCCGTGGGGCGCGTCCGCGCGGCCGGCGCTCGCGCACGTGCTGCTGCTCGATCAGTTCACGCGCAACGCCTTTCGCGGCACGCCGCGCGCGTTTGCCGGCGATTCGCGCGCGCTCGCCGCCGCGAGCCGGATGGTGGGGCTGCGCCAGGACGAGGAGCTCGCTCCGTTCATGCGCGGCTTCGTCTACCTGCCGTTCGAACACGCCGAAGGGCTCGCGATGCAGGACGAGGCGATCCGCCTCTTCACGCGCCTGGTGGCGCTCGATCCGTCGCAGCAATCGATGCTCGACTATGCGTGGAAGCATCGCGCGATCATCGAGCGCTTCGGCCGATTTCCGCATCGCAACGACATCCTCGGCCGCCAGTCGACGGCCGAGGAGATCGCGTTCCTGAAGCAGCCCGGCTCGGGCTTCTAGCCGCGGCCCATCACGGCCGGCGCGGATTGTTGGGGTGGTCGTCGCGGCGGTTGGGGATGCCGTCGCCGTCGCGGTCGCGGTCGAAGCGGTTCGGAACGCCGTCGCGATCGCGATCACCGCGCGCCCAGTTGCCGCGCCGGAGCACCCAGCGGTCGCCTTCCTGCACCCATTCCGGGTTGCGGTAGACGTAGCCGCGGCGCGCGCGCTCCCAGTGGCCGTTGACCCACACGTGCCGGTGGCGACGCCAATCCCAGTAGCCGGGCACCCACACGTATCCGTGCCGCGCTCCGGGAACCACCTCGTGCCGAGGCGGCGGCGGAGCGACACGAATGTCGATCGAGGGCGCGGCGACGGCGGCCACCGAGAAGGTGGCGCACGCCGCGGCCAGGACGGTCAAGGTTTTGAGCTTGCGAAACATCATGTCTCCTTGGTCTTGCTGACCTGGAAGATCATGGTGGCGCGCCTGGCGCTCCCGCGTCGGAACGCGCCCGAACCGGCTGTAAGGAGCATCCGCCGGGCTTGTCGTCCGCCGCCCCGCCACGTGTGCGGCGGGTGAACGAGTGTTTCGCGGCTCAGTGGTTGTCGCGCGGAACGAAGGCGCCGCGCTTGCCGACGAGAAAGTCGAGGTCGGCGCCGCGATCGGCCTGCAGGACGTGATCGACGTAGAGCTTCCAGTACCCACCGGGCAGCGGCGGCGGTGGCCGCTGCCAAGCCTTCATGCGATCGGCGAGCTCGGCGTCGGAGATGTCGAGATGCAGCCGCCGGTTCGGCACGTCGAGCTCGATGAAGTCTCCCGTCCGCACGGCGGCGAGCGGACCGCCGTCGGCCGCCTCGGGCGCCGTGTGCAGGACGACGGTGCCGTACGCGGTTCCGCTCATCCGTGCGTCGCTGATGCGGACCATGTCGGTGATGCCCTTCTTCAGCACCTTCGGCGGCAGCGGCATGTTGCCGACCTCCGCCATGCCCGGGTAACCCTTCGGGCCGCAGTTGCGCAGCACCATGATGCAGCTCTCGTCGATCTCGAGACTGTCGTCGTCGATGCGCGCGTGGAACTCGTCCGCGTTGTCGAACACGACGGCGCGACCGCGATGCACCATCAGCGCAGGCGTCGCGGCGCTCGGCTTGATGATGGCGCCCCGCGGCGCGAGGTTGCCGCGCAGCACGGCGATGCCCGCCTCGGCCTTGAACGGCGCCTCGACGGTCTTGATGACGTCGTGGTTGAAGTTCTCCGCGTCGGCGATGTTCTCCCCGAGCGTCCTGCCGTTGGCGGTCAGCGCGTCGAGATGCAGCAGCGAGCGGATCTCCTTCAGCACCGCAGGCAGGCCGCCGGCGTAGCAGAAGTCCTCCATCAGGTGCTCGCCGGAGGGCTGCAGGTTGACGAGGCACGGCAGGTGGCTCGCGAGCCGATCGAAGTCGTCGATGCCGAGCTCGACGCCGATCCGCCCGGCGATCGCGATCAGGTGGATGACCGCATTCGTGGAGCCGCCGATCGCCGCCAGGGCGACGATCGCGTTCTCGAACGCCTCGCGAGTGAGGATCGACGAGAGCTTCTGGTCCTCGTGGACCATGTCGACGATGCGCCGGCCGGCCATGCGCGCGATCACGTTGCGCCGGCCGTCGACCGCAGGATAGGCGGCGTTGCCCGGCAGGCCGACGCCGAGCGCTTCGACCATCGACGCCATCGTGCTCGCGGTGCCCATCGTCATGCAGTGGCCGTGGCTGCGGCTCATGCAGCTTTCGGCCTCGAGGAAATCCTTCAGCCGCAACGTTCCCGCGCGCACCTGCTCGCTCATGCTCCAGACGCTGGTTCCCGAGCCGAGCTCCTGGCCGCGCCACTTGCCGTTGAGCATCGGGCCGCCCGAGACGCCGATCGTCGGCAGGTCGACGCTCGCCGCGCCCATCATCAGCGACGGCGTCGTCTTGTCGCAGCCCATCAGCAGGACGACGCCGTCGATCGGGTTGCCGCGGATCGATTCCTCGACGTCCATGCTGGCGAGGTTGCGGTAGAGCATCGCCGTCGGCCTGAGCAGCGTCTCGCCGAGCGACATGACCGGAAACTCGAGCGGGAACCCGCCGGCCTCGTAGACGCCGATCTTCACCTGCTCGGCAAGGCCGCGGAAATGCGAGTTGCACGGCGTGAGCTCGCTGAACGTGTTGCAGATGCCGATCACCGGCCGGCCGTCGAACTCGTCGTCGGGAACGCCCTTGCCCTTGACCCAGCTGCGATAGACGAAGCCGTCGCGGTCCATGCGGCCGAACCACTGCTGGCTGCGCAGGTCCTGCGGCCGCTTCTTCTTCGGCGTCTTGGCGTCGGCCATCGCGTTTCCTTCGCTATTCCTTCACCGAGCCGGTGAGCCCGGACACGTAGTACTCGACGAAGAACGAGTAGATGAACGCCACCGGCAGCGAGCCGAGCAGCGCGCCCGCCATCAGAGGACCCCACTGGTAGACGTCGCCCTGGACCAGCTCCGTGACGACGCCCACGGGCAGCGTCTTGCTCTCCGACGAGGAGATGAAGGTGAGCGCATAGACGAACTCGTTCCACGACAGCGTGAACGCGAAGATGCCGGCAGAAATCAGGCCGGGCACCGCCAGCGGCAGGACGATCTTGGTCAGGATCTGCCAGCGGCTGGCGCCGTCGATCAGCGCGCACTCCTCGAGCTCGAACGGGATCGAGCGGAAGTAGCCCATCAGGAGCCAGGTGCAGAACGGGATCAGGAAGGTCGGGTACGTGAGGATCAGCGCCCAGCGCGTGTCGAACAGGCCGAGCTGGAAGACGACGTTGGCGAGCGGGATGAAGAGGATCGTCGGCGGCACCAGGTAGGCGAGGAAGATCGCCAGGCCGACTCGCTTGGAGCCGCGAAAGCGAAGCCGCTCGATCGCGTACGCGGCCATCACCGAGGCGAGCAGCGAGGCGCCGGTCGAGACGACCGAGATGAGCACCGTGTTCCAGGCCCACGCCGGAAACTGGGTCTCGAAGAGCAGGTGGTGGAAGTGGGTGAGCGTCGCATTCACGACCCAGAACGGATTGCCGGTGCGCGACAGCAGCTCGGCGTCCGGCTTCACCGACGTGATCGCCATCCAGTAGAACGGGAACAGCAGGACGATCAGGAACAGGAGCAGCGGCAAGTAGACGACGACCGTGCGCCGCCGCCTCGACTCGAGGTAGCCCATGCCGGCCGTATCGACGGCCGCGTCCTTGCTCATGTATCCGCCCCGCCCTGCTGCCAGGCACGGCGCTGCAGGCCGAAGTAGCTGAACAGGATGCAGGCGAGCAGGAAGGGCACCATCGCGATCGCGATCGCCGCGCCTTCACCGAGGGCACCGCCGTTGATGGCGCGCTGGAAGGCGAGCGTGGCCATCAGGTGGGTCGCGTTGAGCGGGCCGCCGCGGGTGATGACGTAGATCAGCTGGAAATCGGTGAACGTGAAGAGCACGGAGAACGTCATCACGACGGCGATGATCGGCGTGAGCAGCGGCAGCGTGACATGGCGGAACTGCTGCGCCGGCGTCGCGCCGTCGATCGCCGAGGCCTCGTAGTACGAAGGGGAGATCGTCTGCAGCCCGGCGAGCAGCGTGATGGCCACGAACGGCACGCCGCGCCAGACGTTGGCGGCAATCACCGACAGCCGCGCGTTCCACGGGTCGCCGAGGAAATCGATGTAGTGATCGATCAGGCCCATCTTCACGAGCAGCCAGCTGATGATCGAGAACTGCGAGTCGTAGATCCACCAGAAGGCGATCGCCGAGAGTGCCGTCGGCACGATGTACGGCAGCAGGATCACCGCCCGGAAGAAGGTCTTGAAGCGGATGTTTCTGTTCAGGAGCAGCGCCAGCCACAGACCGAGGAAGAACTTCAGGATGCTCGCCACGACCGTGTAGAAGAGCGTGTTGAAGACCGCGAGGCGAACGACGCTGTCGCCCCAGAGATAGCGGTAGTTCTCGAGGCCGATCCACTCGCCGGCACGGCCGACCTTCGCGTCGGTGAAGCCGAGCCAGGTTCCGAGGCCGAGCGGGTACGTGAGGAAAACGAGCAGGAGCACGGCCGCCGGCAGCATGAAGAGCATGCCGAGCGCGTTGCGGTTGTTCTGCAGTCGTTCGAGGGCGGTCATGGAGGGCGAGCGCAGGTCGGCGCCCGCGGCGCCGACCTGCAAGGGAACGAGAGACCGGGAGCCGGCCGGCGGTCAGACCTTGTAGTACCGCTCGGCGCGCTTCTGCGCCCGCTCCATTGCCTCCTTCGGCGTCTTCGCGCCGCTGATGGCCTCGGCCACCATGTTGACGACGATGAAGTCGGCGGCGGCACCGGCAGAGGCGTAGCCGAGCTTGCCGGCGTAGCCCGCCGGACGGAGGTTCTTGACCGCGTCACGGTACGGCGTGTTCTTGGGGTCGTCGGTCCAGATGGGAATCGTCGCGTAGTAGGCGAGCGGCGGCGCGATGTAGCCACCCGCGGCGGTCAGCCACGGCGTGAACTGCTCCTTCTCCATCATGAAGCGCAGGAAGTCCTTCGCGGCCTGCGGGTACTTCGTGTACTTCATGATCATCTGGTTGAAGAACAGGTGCGACTCCGTCGGCACCCCCACCGGGCCGATCGGGAAGGACGCGTGCTGGATGTCGCCCGCCATCTCCTTGACCTTCGGATCGGACGAGTTCTTCGCGGCGTAGTAGATCGAGATGCCGTTGTTGGTGTACGAGATCTGCCCGTCGAGGAACGCCTTGTTGTTGTTCGGGTCCAGCCAAGACAGCGTGCCGGGGATGAAGGTCGCGTACAGCTCCTTGCCGTACTCGAGCGCCTTCAGCGTCTCCGGGCTGTCGATCACGACCTTGTTGTTCTGATCGACGAGCTTGCCGCCGAAGGCCCAGATCAGCCAGTTGCACCAGAGGCCGTCGCCGGTCGCGTTGCCGAGCGCCATGCCGCCCGGCGTTCCCTTCTCCTTGAGCGCCTTCGACATCTTCAGGAACTCGTCGGTCGTCTTCGGGAACGCGCTGAAGCCGGCCGCCTTCACCATGCTGTCGCGGTAGACCATCATCGAGCCGGCAGAGCCGAGCGGCACGCCGATCCACTTCTTGCCGTCGGGCTTCAGGAACGCCTGCGCTGCCGGGTACCACCCGCCGTACTTCTTGCCGAGGTACTCGCACAGGTCGGTGACGTCGAGCAGCTTGTCCGGATACAGATTGGCGTCGTCGTTGGTCGACAGGATGATGTCGGGGCCGGCGCCGGTGTTGGCGGCAACCGCGGCCTTCGGGCGCACGTCCTCCCAGCCCTCGTTGTCGACCCGCACCTCGACGCCGGTCTGGTCGGTGTACTTCTTGACGTTGGCCATGTAGGCGTCGATGTCGCCCTGCACGAACCGGCTCCAGCGCAGGACGCGCAGCTTGGCGCCCTTCTCGGGCTTGAGATGGAGCGTCTGCGCGCCCGCCGCCGGCGACCACAGCGCGCCGGCGGTGCCGATTCCGGCAACCGCGGCGGCGCCCGCGGAGCTCTCGAGAAACTTGCGGCGGTTGAACTCGGATTCGCTCATGGGAGTCTCCTCTTTGCGTGCATGGGATGCGTCTGTCGTGGGAAGAAGATCGCGCGCCGTTCAGGCGGCGAGGCGCTCGCCGCTCGTGGCGTCGAAAAGGTGCGCGCGCGCGAGGTCGGGCATCAGGTGGATCGTGCTGCCGGGCGCGAAGTCGTGGCGCTCGCGAAAGACCGCCGCCATCTCGGTGCTGCCGTGCCGGCACGCGACGAGCGTGTCGGCGCCCGTCGGCTCGAGGACGACGACCTTCGAAGCGATGCCGCCCTCGCTCGCGAGCTGCAGGTGCTCGGGCCGGGTGCCGAGAACGACCGGCTGACCGTCGCTGCCGCCGGCGCCCACGGGAGCGGCGATCTGCGTGCCGTCGTCGAGGACGAGATGCGCTGCGCCGCTCGCGCGCCTGAGCGTCGCCGGCAGGAAGTTCATCGCCGGCGAGCCGATGAAACCGGCGACGAACACGTTCGCCGGCTGATCGTAGAGCTCGAGCGGCGAGCCGACCTGCTCGATCCGGCCGTCCTTCATGACGACGATGCGGTCGCCCATCGTCATCGCTTCGATCTGGTCGTGCGTCACGTAGACCGACGTCGTGCGCAGCCGCTGGTGCAGCTCCTTGATTTCGCTGCGCATGGCGACGCGCAACTTGGCGTCGAGGTTCGAGAGCGGCTCGTCGAACAGGAACACCTGCGGATCGCGAACGATCGCGCGTCCCATCGCGACGCGCTGGCGCTGGCCGCCCGAGAGCTGGCGCGGATAGCGGTCGAGCAGCGTCGAGAGGGCGAGGATCTCGGCGGCGCGGCCGACCTTCTGCTCGATGGTCGCCTTGTCCTTCTTGGCCAGCATGAGCGAGAAGGCGAGGTTCTGCCGCACCGTCATGTGCGGATAGAGCGCGTAGTTCTGGAACACCATCGCGATGTCGCGCTCCTTCGGCGGCACGTCGTTGACGCGCCTATCGCCGATGCGGATCTCGCCGCCGCTGATCTCCTCGAGGCCGGCGATCATGCGCAGCAAGGTCGACTTGCCGCAGCCCGACGGTCCGACGAGGACCGTGAACGAGCCGTCGGCGATGTCGATGTCGACGCCATGCAGAACGGCGGTCTCGCCGAACTGTTTGCGAACCGATTGGATAGTGACGCTGGCCATGGGGATGGCGCGGACGAACGCCCGCGCCGGCGAAGTATGGCGACGCTCGCGCCCGCCGCCATGAGGGCAAACCGCAAGAGCGGCGGGCGTTCGCAGCGCGCGCTACGATCCTCGGCCACAAGGAGCCTGCGCACATGAAGATCCTCATCACCGGCGGCGCCGGCTTCGTCGGCTCGCGCCTCGCGTCGGCGCTGCTGGCGCGCGGGCAGCTCGCCGGCAAGCCCCTCGAGCGCCTCGTCCTCGCCGACCAGGCGGCGCCACGGCCCGAGCTGAGCGGCGACCCGCGGGTGGAGACGCGCGTCGGCCCGCTTGCCGAGCAGTGCGAGGCGCTCGGCCGCGAGGGCTTCGATGGCGTCTTCCACCTCGCGTCGGCGGTGTCCGGCGAGTGCGAGGCCGACTTCGACCTCGGCCTGCGCTCGAATCTCGACAGCACCCGCACGCTGCTCGACGCCTTGCGCGCAGCAAGCGCGCGCGGGGGCGCGCCGGCGCGGCTCGTCTTCTCGAGCTCGGTCGCGGTGTTCGGCCCCGACCCGTCGGTGCCGCTGCCCGCCCTCGTGGGCGACGACACCTTGCCGGCGCCGAAGACGTCGTACGGCACCCACAAGCTGATGTGCGAGCACCTGATCGCCGATTATTCGCGCAAGGGCTATGTCGACGGCCGCTCCGCCCGCCTGATGACGGTGACGGTCCGGCCCGGTCGGCCCAACGGCGCGGCGTCGTCGTTCTTTTCTGGGATCGTGCGCGAGCCGCTCGCCGGCGTCGAGGCGATCTGCCCGGTCTCGCCCGACGTCTCGCACCCGCTGACCTCGGCCGCGCGCACGGTCGAGGGCCTGATCGCAGTCTACGAGGCGAGCGTCGATCAGCTCGGCGGCCGGCTGGCGCTGAACCTGCCGGCGCTCAATGCCACGGTCGCCGAGATGCTCGCCGCCCTCGAGGAAGTCGCCGGGCCGGCGGTGCGCGAACGGGTGCGCTTCGTGCGCGACGAGACGATCGCCGGCATCGTCGCCAACTGGCCGCGCGGCGTGACGGCCAAGCGCGCCGAGCGGCTCGGACTCAGGCCGGAACGAAGCTTCGCCGACATCATCCGCCGCTACATCGCCGATTGCCGCGCCGCGCCCGATGCGGCCCAGGCGCTGCGCGGGCTCGCAGGCGAGAGGCAGAGCGCATGAACAAGATCGACCTCGCCGGTCGCGTCGCCGTCATCACCGGCGGCGCACAGGGGATCGGCCACGCGATCGCCGAGCGCATGCTCGCGTCGGGGGCCGCGGTCTCGCTCTGGGATCTCGATGCAGGAAAGCTCGCCGAAGCCAAGAAGTCGCTTGCAAACCCCGGCAAGGTGTTCACGGAGCGCGTCGAGCTGACCGACGAGGGCGACGTCGCCGCGGCCACGGCGCGAACGATCGGCGCCGCCGGCAAGATCGACATCGTCGTCAACAACGCCGGCATCACCGGCGGCAACGCGACGACCTGGGAGCTCTCTCCCGAGGTCTGGCGGCGCGTGCTCGAGGTCAACCTCGTCGCGCCGTACCTGGTCTGCCGGGCGATCGTGCCGCACATGATCGGCAACCGCTACGGACGGATCGTCAACATCGCCTCGGTCGCCGGCAAGGAAGGCAATCCGAACGCCTCGCACTACAGCGCCTCCAAGGCAGGGCTGATCGCGCTCACCAAGTCGCTCGGCAAGGAGCTCGCGACCCAGGGCGTTCTCGTCAACGCGGTTGCTCCGGCAGCGGCGAAGACGGCGATGTTCGCGACCATGACGCAGCAGCACATCGACTTCATGCTCTCGAAGATTCCCATGGCGCGCTTCATCGACACGCACGAGATCGCGGCGATGGTCGCCTGGATCGCCTCCGAGGACTGCTCGTTCACGACCGGCTCGGTGTTCGATCTCTCGGGCGGACGCGCGACGTATTGAAGCGCTCGCCGGCCGACGCCGCGGGCCGCTCGCCCGAGGCTGCGCTCGGCTGGCGGCTCGGCATCGGCGCGCTGCTGCTGGTCGCGGC